>Ga0129317_1000413_pt1 | contig 46168 bp, 35 predicted proteins | sample Cm1ome_FD_94430 | JGI IMG/M metagenome (GOLD analysis project Ga0129317, IMG submission 94430) | Eastern black-and-white colobus group fecal microbial communities from Wisconsin, USA - Cm1105 metagenome | ecosystem: Host-associated > Mammals > Digestive system > Large intestine > Fecal | place... | reverse complement strand
TTATAACAGCCCCTCAAACTGGCCCCTCAAACCAAACCCTCAAAAACTCCATTAAAATAAGGGGCAGACCCTCAAGTCCGCCCCTCAACAAGATCGACAAACCCTCAAAAAGTTTGATGATCCAAAATTTGAGCGCCGGCATAGTGCCGACGCTCTTTTTTCATCCGTATTTAAGTTCTTCAGCTTTTGAATATTTTTTATTTTCTCGCCATGAGGGCCTTGATTCCCTGCTCGAGTCCGTCAACAGAAAGGTCATACATCTTGAATTTCTGAGCAAGATCAAGATGTGTCTGTGACCAGAAGTTTCTGTACTGCGGAAGCGGCTCAGGATTGAGCCAGATCAGATATCTGTACTGTGCCTTAAAGCGCTCCAACCATTCCATTCCGGAATACTGCTGGTAGGTCTTATTTCTCCAGTCATAGCGATGCTCTACTATCTCATAAGGATTCATAGCCGCATCTCCAACTATTATAACCTTATATTCACTGCTGTAGTTATTGAGTATCCAGTCTGTAGATACGCCGTCCTGCATCCTCATGCGCGGATCGGTATACATGGTCTCATAAATACAGTTGTGGAAATAATATGTATGAAGCTCCTTGAAGTAGTTCGTCTTGGTGGCTGCCTGGAACAGCATATTGCATATTCCGTTGTACCAGTCCATTGATCCTCCGCTATCCATAAGCAATAAAAGCTTGATGGCATTCTTACGAGGATTCTTATATCTAAGCTTCAGATTGCCGGCATTATTACAGGTATCACTGATAGTACCTTCAATATCAAGCTCTTTTTCGGCAGTCGGATCATCTGTTGAAAATGCACGAAGCTTTCTGAAGGCCATCTGATAAGATCTTGTATCAAGAGTCTTATCGGTACGGAAGTCCTTAAAGGTTCTGTCCGTTGCAACAGTCATTGCCGTTCTGTGCATACTTTCACCGGCTATTCTTATTCCGTTCGGAAACCATCCGCTGTTTCCGTAGCCCGTACGACCCTGGGTTCCAACCCATTTTGTACCGCCGTTATGCTCTCCGTCCTGCTTTTTAAGAGTCTCCTCCATCTTTTTAAGGAGATCCTTGAAGTCCTGATCCTTATAGAAGCCATCTAACTTCTCATCTTCAAACTCTCTGCCGAGCTGATCCTTCGGCTTCTTAAGCCAATTCATGACTTCATCCGGAACAGGACCTTCGAACGGTACATCTCTGAAGACTTCCGCAAAGGTCTGATCATATTTATCGAACTCCGCCTCAGTCTTTATAACGATGGCACGTGCAAGGTAATAAAATCCGGTAAAGCTCTGATGATGAAGTCCTTTTTCAAGGGCATCCATAAGAGTCATCCATTCACCCACTGACACGTCCAGGCCGTTTTTCCTAAGTGCGTAAAAGAAATTCAGGAACATAATATATCCCTGCCTATTATCTTAAATTTTTTGCTAATGTTACAAGATCCTTGTCCTTTTTTAGAAGAACTCCTGCAAAAGGTATCTCTTTCTTGATCTTATCAGGGTTAACTCCGCTTGTGGAAAGAGCACGGATCCAGTCAATAAGCTCTGATGTGCTCGGCTTCTTGTCTATGTTGCTGATTTCTCTGATCATATAGAATGCAGCCATAGCCTGTCTTAAGAGCTTATCGTCAAGATTCTCAAAGTGAACCTTAATAATTTCTTCCATCTGAGCCTGATCAGGGAACTCGATGTAATGGAAAATACATCTTCTCAAGAATGCATCAGGAAGCTCCTTCTCTGCATTTGAGGTAATAATAACCACAGGTCTCTTCTTGGCAGTTATTGTCTCACCTGTCTCAGGGATATTGAACTCCATCTTGTCAAGCTCCCATAAAAGGTCATTAGGGAACTCTATATCTGCCTTATCGATCTCATCAATAAGAAGAACTACCTGCTCATCTGAAGTGAAGGCATCTCCTAATTTTCCTAATTTGATGTACTTTGCAATATCATCTACTCCGTTTGTTCCGAACTGTGAATCATAAAGTCTCTGAACTACGTCATAAACATAAAGTCCGTCCTGCGCCTTGGTGGTTGACTTTATATTCCAGATAATAAGCTTCTTTCCGAGCGCATGTGCAATAGCCTCAGCAAGTTTTGTCTTACCTGTTCCCGGCTCACCCTTTACAAGAAGCGGTTTTTCCAGCGCCATAGCAATGTTGACTGTTGAAAGCAGATCCTCCGAAGCAACGTACTGATCATCTCCGCGGAAGCCTGTTGTTGTAAAATTATCCATCGTTTATTTCTCCTGAGTAATCTTTTATTTTTGAGCAGTATTTGATATTTATCCGTTTATAATATCTATCAAATGTTGATTTCTTCAACCGTGGTCTGTGCTCCGGCGATCATAGGCTCAATTTTCTTAAGAAGAGCATCAACCTGCTGAGGGCAACGTCCGATATACTTTGAAGGCTTTAAGATATCGTTGATTTCCCCTTCTTTAAGTCCTAACTTCGGCTCTGCTGCAAGCAGGTCCATAAGTCCGCCCTTCTCGCCATTCTTCATGCGTGCTGTTGCTGTCATTGTGCAGCCTCTTATGATCTCATGAAGCTCCTGACGGTTTCCGCCCTTCTTTACTGCCTCCATCATGATATTTTCGGTAGCAATAAACGGAAGATATTCCATAACGGCGCTCTCGATAACCTTTTCGTTGACTCTCATTCCTGCCGCAACATTTCCGGCGATTTTAAGTATTGCATCAGCACAAAGGAAGCCTTCAGGCATTGATATACGTCTGTTTGCAGAATCATCAAGAGTTCTCTCAAGCCACTGTGTAGACGCTGTCATAGGAGCATTCATTGCATCTGCCATAAGGTATCTTGCAAGTGAGCATATACGCTCGCAGCGCATAGGATTTCTCTTATAAGGCATAGCTGATGAACCGATCTGGTTCTCCTCAAACGGCTCGTCTATCTGTCTGTCATGCTGTAAAAGTCTGATATCATTAGCCATGCGATAGCAGCTCTGAGCAATTGATGAAAGCACATTGAGGATACGTGAATCCTGCTTTCTAGGATATGTCTGTCCGCAGACATCATAAACTTCCTTGAATCCGAAGTGGTCACAGAGCATCTGATTCATCTTGTCGATCTTTGCCTCGTCTCCCTCATAGAGATCCATGAAGCTTGCTTCTGTACCTGTTGTTCCTCTCATTCCGCGGAGCTTCATAGTGCCGAGTACATACTCAAGCTCATCAAGATCCGAAACAAGATCCTGTATCCAAAGGCTGGCTCTCTTACCTACGGTAACAAGCTGAGCCGGCTGATAATGTGTATAGCCTAATGTAGGAAGTGCCTTGTAGCGCTCAGCAAAAATGCTGAGAGATTTTATAACAGATTTAAGCTCTTCCTTAAGGTGAACAAGTCCGTCACGATAAATAATGAGGTCGGCATTGTCTGTTACATAACAGCTTGTTGCTCCTAAATGTATGATACCTGCTGCCTTAGGTGCAACCTTACCGTATGCATACACATGAGCCATAACATCATGACGCACTTCCTTTTCACGGGCTCTTACAACGTCATAATCTATATCTGTGATATGTGCCTTAAGCTCTTCAACCTGCTCTTTGGTTACAGGAAGTCCAAGCTCATGCTCTGCCTCTGCAAGCACTACCCAAAGCTTTCTCCATGTCTGATATCTTGTATCTGCTGAAAAAAGCTTCAGCATATATTCTGATGCATATCGCTGTGACAAAGGTGATTCGTAACTATTATTCATTTGGATCAAATATCTCCTTAATTATAATGTATAAAGCAACAGCGCTTTATCTGTCTGTTAAACTTCAAAAGCGCTGCAAACATCAGGGTTAATGCTGCCGCACTGCCTGCTCATGTCTGATATTTCGGATTTCAGCTGCTTAAGGCAGATCACTGCCGCAGTTAAAAGGCGGGTCAATATTATCTCTTTATGTACTCATCTCTCTCAGCGCCTACCGAAACATAAGATATGCGGCAGCCTATAGCCTTCTCCACATACTCTACATATTTCTGTGCCGCCTCAGGAAGATCCTCGAACTTTCTGATTCCGGTTATATCGCACTTCCAGCCGTCCATGTATTCGAATACAGGCTTAGCATCTTTAAGAAGTACAGGGAATGGGAAATCCTCTGTCTCTTCACCGTTAACGATATACTTTGTGCATACAGGGATCTTGTCCATATAGTTGAGGACATCCAGCTTTGTAAGAGCTATCTCTGTAGCACCCTGGAGCTCAACACCGTAACGTGTAGCCACAATATCGATAGGACCTACTCTTCTCGGTCTTCCTGTCTTTGCACCGTACTCTCCGCCTGCATTTCTAAGTTCGTCAGCTTCCTTTCCGAACCATTCACAGGTGAATGGACCTTCTCCTACACATGAAGAATATGCCTTAACAACACCTACTATTCTGTCAACCTTTGCGTCTGTAAGGCCTGAACCTACAGGTGCATATGAAGCTATGGTATTGGATGATGTTGTAAATGGATGGATACCGTTATCAAGATCTCTGAGTGATCCGAGCTGAGCCTCGAAAAGTATGCTCTTTCCTTCAGCCTGAGCTTTCTTCATGAAACGTCTGGTATCGCATACGAAAGGCTTGATCTTCTCGCCGTACTCATTGAGCCAGTTCATGATGCCCTCAAGTGTATAAGGCTCTGCGCCGTAAACATTCTGAAGAGTGAGGTTCTTCCACTCCATAATATCAGCAACATGCTGCTTAAGATGCTCAGGGTAGAAAAGCTCTCCTGCAAGGATAGTCTTCTTCTGATACTTATCCGAATAGAACGGAGCGATACCCTGCTTTGTTGATCCGAACTTTTTGTCGGCAAGTCTTGCCTCCTCAAGTCCGTCTAAGTCTCTGTGCCAAGGAAGGAGCAGTGAAGCTCTCTCACTTATCATAAGATTTGAAGGATTAATATCAACACCCTGTGATATAACCTGATCGATCTCCTTTGAAAGGTTTTCCGCATCAAGAGCAACTCCGTTTCCAAGTATGTTGACAGTGCCCTTTCTGAAGATACCTGATGGAAGAAGATGCAGTGCGAACTTACCGAATTCATTGATTACGGTATGACCGGCATTTCCGCCTCCCTGGAATCTGACTACAACATCATAATCCTCTGTAAGCAGGTCGACCATACGGCCCTTACCTTCATCTCCCCAGTTAATACCTACGATAGCACAATTTGACATATGTCTCTCGCCTCCGTTTAATAACATTAACAGCTGTCCGAACATAAATAATGAACGGAGCTTAAGGATGCAGCTCCTTTTGCTGTTTTAATCTGAATAATAAATTTATGCGGTTTCTGCTGTCAGCCCTCACCGACACAAAATGCCACTCTTATATTTTACCTATATTCGATTATTAATCAAGCGATTTTGGTTAATTGTATAACGAATAATACTCATTAGCCCGATATTTTATCTTGACAATCATTCCTTTAACTTCTATCTTTTTATTAAGCGTTCAGAGTCGAACAAAAGTAAGAGGTCCTCTTACTTAGTTTTGGCTGTTCGGACAGCCTTATACAGTTTTCGATCCTATGCTTTGGTATAAGTCTTTTCAGGCTTTTCCGAGGCATTTATTATTATAACAGGAGCATACTATGAAATATTCAGTATCCGAAGTCATCCAATATGTTCGTGAGGAGGATGTCAAATTCATTCGTCTTGCCTTTTGTGATATTTACGGAAATCAGAAAAATATGGCCATAATGCCTTATGAGCTTGAAAGAGCCTTCCGCTTCGGCATGCCGGTAGACGCTTCAGCCATAACAGGCTTTGATGCGGATAATGCCTCAGATCTGTTTCTGCATCCGGATCCTTCAACACTGACACAGCTTCCTTGGAGACCTGAGAGCGGACGCGTTGTCCGTATGTTCTGCAATGTCACCCATGCCGACGGAACTCCTTATTGCGCTGACTGCAGACATTTGTTGGAGGAAGCAGTTTCAAAGGCAGCAGAATGCGGCATCAAATTCCGCTTCGGCACATCTATGGAGTTTTATCTTTTTAAGACCGATGAAGACGGCAATCCTACGGCTGTCCCTCATGACAATGCAGGCTATATGGACATAGCACCTGCAGATAAGGGTGAAAATGTCAGACGTGAGATCCAGCTTACCATGGAGCGTATGGGCATACAGCCGGAAAGCTCTCACCATGAGGAAGGTCCGGGACAAAATGAAATTGATTTCATAAGTGCTGAACCTCTGAGCTGTGCTGATAATGCTGTTACCTTCATATCAGTAGTGAAGACCATTGCAGCAAGAAACGGACTGTTTGCAGATTTTTCTCCTAAGCCTGTAATCGGTCTTCCGGGAAGCGGTCTGCATATAAGCATAGAAGTCATATCTGAGGACAACAGAGATCTTCTTGATAATGTAATCGCCGGCATAATGGACAAAATAAGCGATATGACCGTTTTCTTGGATCCTGTAGCAAACTCCTACGAAAGACTCGGTCGAAACAAGGCTCCGAGATTTATCAGCTGGTCGAAAGGTGACAGATCACACCTTTTCCGTATACCTCCTGCTCCTGACAAAGCAAGAGCTGCAGAACTGCGTTCGCCTGACCCAACTGCAAATCCTTATATCGCACTTACACTGCTTATCTACGCCGGACTCCACGGCATAAAAGAGCAGCTCAAGCTTTCTGATGCCTGTGATATAGACCTTTATCTTGCAAATGAAGATATCATTAACAGATTTTCAAAGCTTCCGTCTAATATTGAGAAGGCAAGAAAACTGGCATTTGAAAGCAGCTTTATAAATGAGATACTTCCGGAATCTCTCATACGCCATTACTGTGAATGCTGATACAGATAACAAGCCCGATCTATACAAAGCTTCAGTTTCAGCATAAGTTTCGAAACCTTAAATAAGCTTTCAAATTACAGAAAAAAATAACTGCAGAAAGGAGGAGCAAATATGGTTTTTTCAGATCACACCTACAGTGTACTTGTAGTATCATCAGGCGAAAAATTTAATAATTCCATACAAAAGCTTCTCCCAAGCAATCAGTACTGGCCTCTTATGTTTGTTAAAACTGTTGAGGATGCCCGCAGGATCGTTTTCGACAAGGGTTTTGACATTGTTATAATAAACGCGCCTCTTCCGGATGACTTTGGAAGTCGCTTTGCCACCGATGTCTGTGACCGCTCTGAGGCAGGAGTTCTTCTTTTGGTCGGAAATGAATTTTATGATGAGGTATACTATAAGGTCATAGAACACGGAGTTATGACTATGGCAAAGCCGATTACCGAAAGTTCGCTTCGTCAGGCTTTGGGATTTATATGTGCCGCTTCAGAGAGAATAAAGCGAATTATGCAGAAGCAGGATACCGTAAATGACAAGATCGAAGAAATGCGTATAGTCAACAAAGCTAAATGGCTGCTCATCGATCATGCACATATGACGGAGCCCGATGCACACCGCTTTATCGAGAAAAAAGCTATGGATGACAGATGCTCAAAGCGCCTTGTCGCAGAGCACATCATAAGCCAATATGGAGAAAAATAATCTTTTATAAAACAACTGATCCGCGGATTAAAAACAACACTTTTTGTTCTATAACCCTAATAAGACTTGGCCTATAACTATACATAACCAACAATCAGAAAAGCTCACGCACCGAATAATCAATGCGTGAGCCTTTTTATATTTATTATCGCGTTTTTCTATTCTTTATTGAAGCATCTATGAAGCCTACAAACAGAGGATGAGGTCTGTTAGGACGACTCTTGAACTCAGGATGATACTGAACACCTACATAGAAAGGACGATCACTGATTTCTACCGCCTCAACAAGACGCTTATCCGGTGATACACCGCCTATAGCAAGTCCTGCATTTGTAAGGACATCTCTGTAATCATTGTTGTACTCATAGCGATGACGATGTCTCTCAGATATCTGAGACATACCGTAGCAGCGTTCCATAGTTGTTCCCGGAAGAATATCACAAGGATAGCTTCCGAGACGGAGTGTGCCTCCCTTATCTATATCATCGCTCTGGCCCGGCATAAAGTCGATAACCTTGTTCTGTGAACCCGGCGCAAACTCTCCTGAGTTGGCATCAGTTAATCCACATACGTTTCTTGCATACTCTATAACTGCGATCTGCATTCCGAGACAGATTCCGAAATAAGGAATGTTATTTTCTCTTGCATATCTTGCAGTAGAGATCATGCCTGCAATACCTCTGTCACCGAATCCGCCCGGAACAATGATTCCGTCAAGACCACTCAGCTTTTCGGCAGCATTTTCATCTGTTATCTCCTCAGAATCGATCCAGTCAATGATAACATTTGATGAAAGTGACCATCCGGCATGCTTAAGTGCCTCTGATACAGAAAGGTAAGCATCATGAAGCGCAATATATTTTCCTACAAGACCTATACGAACGATGGTCTCGCTGGACTTAATGCGGTCAACCATAGCATTCCATTCTGAAAGGTCAGGCTTAGGTGCGCTTATGTTAAGCTCTCTGCACACAATATCTGAAAGGTGTGACTTTTCAAGATAAATCGGTGCCTCATAAAGGTAAGGAAGTGTAAGGTTTTCAATAACACAGTCCGGCTTAACATTGCAGAAATCAGCAATCTTCTTGAAGATAGTGCTGTCTGTGATATCCTCATCAGCTCTCAATACAACGATATCCGGATTAATGCCCATGCCTAAAAGCTCCTTTACGGAATGCTGTGTAGGCTTTGACTTATGCTCTCCTGAAGCCTTAAGATAAGGCACAAGTGTTACATGAATATAAAGGCTGTTATCACTGCCGACCTCATGACCTACCTGACGTATAGCCTCTATGAATGGCTGGCTCTCGATATCGCCGATTGTTCCGCCGATCTCAGTGATAACGACATCAGCCTTGGTGCTGTTGCCCACCTTATATATAAAGTTCTTTATCTCATTGGTAATATGAGGAATGGTCTGAACTGTTCTTCCGAGATATTCTCCGCGTCTTTCCATGGAAATAACGTTGGAATATACTTTTCCGGTAGTAAGATTGGAATACTTATTAAGATCCTCATCTATAAATCTCTCATAATGTCCGAGATCAAGGTCAGTCTCTGCTCCATCCTCTGTGACATATACCTCGCCGTGCTGATAAGGGCTCATTGTTCCAGGATCCACATTGATATAAGGATCCAGCTTCTGTGCTGCCACCTTGAGTCCGCGTGCCTTGAGCAGTCTTCCCAAAGATGCAGCTGTTATGCCCTTGCCAAGACCGGAAACAACTCCTCCGGTGACGAAGATGTACTTTGTCATGTCATTCCTCCCGATGAAAATATATAAAAATCAAATACAAACTGACAGAAGTCTCTTCATAACAAAGCACCGGGATATGATTAATGTGAAGGTATCCCGGCACTGCGAAATATCAAAGAGCTTCCGCCGATTGAAATAAATACAAACTTTAACCAATTATAACTTATATCCCGTCAGGATAAAACCTAAAATTTCAATTATGATAATTTAAACATGTGCATTTTTTGTTCTTTTAAAATACAAAGGTAAAATTTCAGCTGATGTATCAAAAATTGAGATGTCTTAAAGATTCTTAGCATCCTTCTTTATAAATTTATGTCATCTTCATAAATCAGCCTGTCAAGCACCTCGCTCATAACATTATATGCAAGCTCAAGAGTTTTTATGCTTATATATTCGTTCGCCGCATGCATATGTATGCCGTTTCTTTCATCGAACGGAAAAAAGCCCACCACCGGAATGCCAAGGCTTCTAAGGTATCTGTTGTCACTGCATCCTGGTGTTATAACAGGTAAAATATCTGCATTCGGTATAAACTTCCGCAAAGCCTTCTGAAATACTTCAATAATACATTTATCTGCAGAAGACACCTTCGCAGTATCAAAAAACTCCTCCATGCCCTCATATAAGGCTTCAACATCAAGTCTGCGTTTTTCTTTGCCGCAATCCTTTATATATTCAGGCAAAAGTTCTGAGTAGTATCCCTTTTCCATGCCCTTATTAATAATACGTTCAATGTCTTTATCTGTATATTTTTCGGTATTTTCAGAATTTACTGCTGAAGCTTCGTCGCAAAGCAATATCTCATCTGTTCTTTCCTCTGTTTGAATGGTATACAGCAGTTGATTTTTAAAAGGCACAGGAAAGCCGCCGCCTTCTCCTATGACAAGTGCAGTGTCCTTTGCTGCGTTATGTTCTTCTATAAGTCTTTTAATGCCGCAGGTGCCGCCGTTTTCTTCATCAGCTGTAAGTATCAGCATAAGACTGTAATTCATTTCCTTATTATTTTTCTCTGCGGGCTCGTTTGCCTTATCGCACATCAGTCTGATCCATACAGCCGCCTGTCCCTTACAGTCTATTGTACCACGTCCGCAGATACAGTTCTTTTTTAAGGATGCCTTATACGGAGAAAATCTCCACTCTGCTTCATCTCCGTATGATGCGGTGTCAAGATGAGCATGAAGCACTATTCTTTTTTTGGAGCGGCCATTTATAAATGCCGTCACCATACAGTTACCGTCATGATACCTGATAAGCTCCGCATTGATTCCATGATCCTTAAGAATATGGTATGCATATTCAGCACAATCAACAGTATTGCCGGTGTCAGCAGTACTGTTATAATTAACCATATCCATAAGCCATTTAATAATATCGTCCATATTCATATTATATACAGAAATTAGTTTGTTATAAGCAGTTATAAATGATATAAATTATTGTATAAGACATTGGAGGCAATTTACATTATGAAAATGCAGCAGCTTGAATATTTTGTAACTGTGAGCCAGTGCGGCAGCCTCGGAAAGGCAGCCGAAAAGCTATTTACTTCACAGCCGAACGTCAGTAAAGTTATCCACTCTCTTGAAACAGAGCTTGGCACTCCTCTTTTTGAACGAAACCCCAGAGGCCTAAAGCTTAATGAATACGGCAAAGCTATATTTGAATATGCAAACGGGATCATGACCAATGCCGGCTGCATTACATCCATATGCAAGCAGTATATCCCGGAGACATTCAGTGTTTCAACCTTTCAATCTAATTCGCTTGCCAGACTGCTTGCAGACTTGTATAACGAATACCCGAGTATTCGAATCAGCCACAGGCAGGCCAATATAGAAGAAATAGTAAGAAATGTCGAGACAAATATTTCCGAGATAGGGATCATATATATTTCAAACAAGCATATGCAGTCGCTCACAAATATTCTTATGCAAAAACATCTTGAATTCGAGGAGCTTGGTTCCTGCAGGGCTTGTGTAAATGCCGGTCCTAAATCACCTATATATGAACGTGACAGTATCAGCTACCCTGAGCTCTCAGGGCTTCATTTTGTTAGCGGTATTCAGGATTACTTTTCAGAGAACAACTTCTCAAGAGAAAACCTCGGAATGGCCGGAAGTGATGCTTTCTCAATCTCTGTATCCTCAAACTGCAACCAGATGCATCAATATCTTATTACGGAGACTGATCTTGTAGACTTCAGCCTGAACCGTTCCTATAACGGCATTGTAGATCGTTCGATCATCAAAAGGATAGATATTACCGGAGATGAAGCAGAGCTTGTTGTCGGATATATTTCCGAAAAAGGACATGTGCTGAGTGAGCCGGCGGAGATGTATATAAAGCTGATAAGTCATCATTATTTGCTTGAATCATAAAAGAACAAATCGCGCTTCGTGCTTTTTTGCTCTGCTCTCTTGCTATAGTGTTTTGGAAAATAATCCGGGTAGCTGCGTGCTTCGCACTCCCGCTCCCCGTAAACACGCATTCGCAAATCGCACTCCGTGCTTTTTTGCTCATGCGTGTTTACCCGTCTAATAAAAAGGTGAAGCAGTCTGTAAACAGTCTGCTTCACCTTTTTATTATCCTTGATTATTTTCACATGTCTGAGATCATTTTGTTGTAGCTGTTCTGACCGTAGAAGAATTTTATTTTTTCCCAATCGCTATCTGCAGGGTTATAGCCATTTACTCCCATTTCCTGTACGTGTTCGGAATCCATTGCTTCTTTGTTATGGCTGTAGTCGACTGCTATGATCATAAGGCTCTTCCAGTATTTGTCACACTGTTCGATCCAGTCCTCAGGGATGTTGTCGAGCGGGAAGCGTCCTATTTCTGTATGTGCGACTTTTCTCATCCAGTCGTACTCAGGCGGATATGTATCGCATGAATCGAATAAAAGCATTTCAAGTCCGGCTCTTACTACTATGAACAGGTTGTTATCAAGATCGATGATGTATCTCCAGCGGTTAGCCCATGCTCCTACAAAGCCTGAATAATCTACCATATACGGATAGAAATCCTTAAGCGGTGCCACTGCATCCTTTGTCCATGCCAATGCCTCCTGCCAGGTCATATGCTCTGTTTCCGGCCAAAGCTGTTCAGGAATGTACTTTTTGTAGGATTCCTTCTGCTCCTCTGTCATAGGTGTTTCTTCTTTAATCAATGTAACTTTATCGTAATAATCGCTGATAGCATCAACGCCAGCGGACTTTATCCACTTTACGACGCGCTTTCCGACAAGTCTCATTTCTGAATTACGATGTGAATAAGTCACTTTTAATGTATTGTTTTTCTTCAATACAACAACGCCTTTTTTCTTCGATGCCATTTTAGTTCCTCCTGTAAAAGAATAACGATCAAAGCTATGATTTTATGTAATAATCATAGATTATTGATCGTTATCAAACAAGTTCCAATATATTAATATAAACTCATAACAAATCGATAACCGTACATCCTCATTTTACTCAAAGACGTGCTCGATGGCCTTTTCAATTATGAGTGTTATATGCTCGTCGGCAAGACTGTAATAAATCTGCTTTCCGTCACGGCGTGCTTTAACAAGCTTGCTCTGCTTAAGTATCTTAAGCTGATGAGAAATAGCGGATGCAGTCATGCCAAGCTGCTCTGCAAGATCGCTGACGCATACTTCATCTGTATCAAAAAGATATGCTAAAACTCTTACTCTTGTATAATCACCGAAAACCTTAAAAAACTCAGCAATGGTCGCCATTTGTTCATCATTAAGATTTGTGATCTTCGTAATATTTTCTGCCATACACTTTCCTCCGTGTTTATAGTCACAAGGCTCCTACAGAATGAAAATGCTTATCTGCCGACCTCTATGTTGTATCTTTAATAAAACATTTGAATAATTATAGCAAACATATTCCGAAAAAGCCATTCTGAAATACTCAGCATGGCTTTTTCTCTTTGTACAGGAATTTATATTTACAGATTCTTTGTATAAAGTGCTCTGATAGCATTTAAAACTGCTATTACCATTACTCCGACATCCGCAAATATTGCAGCCCACATGTTTGCAATACCTATTGCTCCCAAGGCAAGGCAGATAAGCTTAATGCCAATTGCGAAATAGATATTTTCATATACTATGGTCATGCACTTCTTGGATATCTTGATAGCCTTTGCAATCTTCTCAGGATTGTCATCCATAAGTACGATATCAGCGGCTTCTATAGCAGCATCCGAACCGAGAGCACCCATGGCAATGCCTACGTCAGCTCTGGTAAGTACAGGCGCATCATTGATTCCGTCACCGACGAATGCAACCTTTTCCTTTTCTCCCGCCTGTGCAAGTACTTCCTCAACCTTGCTTACCTTATCGGCAGGAAGAAGCTCTGAATATACCTGATCTATTCCAAGCTTGGCAGCAACTGCATCTGCAGCCTTTTTAGCATCACCTGTAAGCATTACAGTCTTCTTGATTCCGGCATGCTTAAGCTTTGAAATAGCTGCTCCCGCAGTCTCCTTAATACGGTCTGATATAAGGATATGTCCCGAATATTTTCCGTCTATTGCAACATATACTATAGTTCCTACATCCTCGCAGGTAGTATATTTGATGCCAAGCTCGTCCATGAGCTTGTAGTTTCCGGCAGCAACGGTCACTCCGTCTATAACTGCTGTCACACCCTTTCCGCCTATCTCCTTGACATCTCCGATGCGCTTCTTGTCTATAGCTTTTCCGTATGCCTTCTGAAGGCTTAAGCTGATAGGATGAGTTGAATAGCTCTCTGCATAGGCAGTAAGCTCAAGAAGTCTGTCCTTATCTATGCCTTCTGCCTTGATATCAGTTACTTCGAAGACACCTTCTGTCATGGTTCCTGTCTTATCAAACATGACATATTTTACCATTGACAGTGCTTCCAGATAGCTGGATCCCTTTACGAGTACACCCGCATTGCTGGCTCCGCCGATTCCTGCAAAGAATGAAAGAGGAATACTGATAACAAGTGCACAAGGGCAGCTTATAACAAGGAATGTAAGCGCTCTGTATACCCAAATTCCCCAGTTTGGATCATGACCCATCACGAAATTAGCAACCGGAACTACTACTGCCAATGCAAGTGCAGCATAGCATACTGCCGGTGTATATACCTTTGCAAATCTTGATATAAATGCTTCTGATCTTGATTTCTTTGAGCTGGCATTTTCCACGAGATCAAGTATCTTTGAAACTGTAGACTCACCGAATTCCTTAGTTGTCTTTATCTTAAGGATACCTGTTAGGTTAATGCAGCCTGAGGTTATTTCTTCTCCAGCCTTTATATCTCTCGGAACGCTCTCGCCTGTAAGAGCTGCTGTATTAAGTGAGCTGCTGCCTTCGGTTACAATACCGTCAAGCGGTACCTTTTCACCCGGCTTAACAACGATTACAGAACCTATTTCAACCTCGTCAGGATCTACCTTTTCAAGATCACCGTTTTCCTTCTCAATGAACGCATAATCAGGTCTTATGTCCATAAGATCCGAAATGTTTTTGCGGCTCTTTCCTACTGCATAGCTCTGGAACAGCTCTCCGATCTGATAGAACAATATTACCGCACAGCCTTCCTGGTAATCAGAAAGCATCATAGCTCCGACAGTTGCTATTGCCATAAGGAAGTTCTCGTCAAACGGTCTTCTGTTCTTAACTCCGTGAAATGCCTTGAGCAGAACATCGTAACCGACTATAAGATACGGTACAAGATATGCTAAAAGCTTTGCCACCTTCATTGTATCTGTGGCAGGCTCCTCCTCACCGAAAATAAATCTGAGGACAATGAGCAGCACGAATGAGATTATGATCCTTATAAGGACTTTTTTCTGTTTTTTATTCATAATACGCTACCTCTTTTATGCGGCTTTTTAGTATAACAAAAGCCAACCACTGAAAGGCTTCAACAGTTGGCTTTTATAGACAAGTCTCAAAGTGCTGTGCGTTATGACTTATTAACAAATTAATATTTAACAGCGTCTGTTCGCACCAGCTTTGTCAGCTATTGATTAAAGGAAAATCTCGCAATCCTCTTCTACAGCCTTGCAGTTCTTTACTACGCTGTCCATAACTGAAGCAACATCAGCACCCTCATCGAACTCAACATTCATCTTCTGAGTCATGAAGTTTACAACACAGTCCTTAACACCTGCTGTCTTCTTTGCTGCATCTTCCATAAGGTTTGCACAGTTTGCGCAATCAACTTCGATCTTGTAGCTCTTTTTCATTTTGGCTCTCCTTTTTTTGTTTTTTAAGTTCGTGTTGAACATTTGAACGATTGTTTAACTATGATTTCATTATACACATTGTTTGTATAAATGCAAGTATTATTTTAGTTGTATTTTGAAAATACATAGAAATACTGTGTCAATGCTGCAGCAACTATAGATTTACGCCTGAGCATATGTGCAATTATGGATACTGTACGTATTAATATAATTGTGTTGTAATAAATTTTTAATACAGTTTGCACTATATCCATTTGTTATTATTCGCAGAAATTGTGTAACATGCGCCATTCTAAGTACAATTGTCTACGTCTTACATCTATATCTATGATACAATTCACTAAACGAAGATACTGAACGACTTTAGTATCTGCCAATTATCTTAATTCAAGGAGGATCACATGAAAAAAGCTATTGCAGTTATGATGATATCAACAATATTGTCTCTAACATTAGCCGCATGCGGCGGTACATCTCAAGGCAACTCAAATTCTGCTTCAGATACTCCAAATGAAGAACTCCCTCTCAAAACTAACGCAATTATGGAGATTGCACAGAGCACAGGCAACACCAGCCTTGATCCTCATAAGGAATATTTTGGTTGGAATGACTGTACATATGGTTTTAATGAAACACTTTTTAAGATAGCTGATGATTTTTCCGTACAGCCATGGCTTGCTGAAAAAGCTGAGCTTGAAGATACTACATGGACTATAACATTGAAGGACAATATTACTTTTTCTGATGGTGACAAGGTTACGGCAGATATGGTAATACGAAACCTTGAAAGGATCGCGGAAGTTAACTCACGTTTCTCATCGATGGCAGACTGGGAGCTTAATGCAATTGACGATAAGACCTTCAGCATAACCACACCTAAGATTTATGTCACCATGACCAACGATCTTGCAGATCCGTCTGTCAGCATAGTTGATCTTGATCATACTGAGGATATTGAAAATGCACCTATTTGCACAGGTCCTTTCGTGGTTGATGCTTTTAACGCCGCTTCAGGTGATATTTCAGTAAAACGTAATGAAAACTATTGGGGCGGCGACGTTGTCCTTGCCGGTGCAAATATTTTACATATATCCGATGATGAATCAAGGCTTATGGCTATGCAGAACGGCGAGATAGATCTTTATCCGAATGTTTCTTCTTCAGCAGCTGAAATATTTGAAGCAAACCCTGATCTCTACCACCTTGTAATCACTCCCGGTGCAAGACTCCAGTATTACATGATAAATTCCCGTCTGCCTGAAAGTGTCAGAAAGGCAATCAATCTTGTAGTTGATAAAAATGAAATGTCTACCTTCTTAGCAGGTGCAACAACTCCTGCTGTAGGCCCATTCAGTGTTAATGTTCCTTACGGCAAGGTTACAGTTCCTGAAACAGATGTTGCAGCTGCAAAAGCTGCACTTGAAGCAGACGGATACAGTATTGGTGCAGACGGTTTTTATCAAAAAAACGGTGAGAAGCTTGTCATCAACCTTTCCACCTATTCAAGAGGTTCTCGTTTCCTTGATTCACTTGCAGTTATAATGAATCGTGAGCTTGCAGCTGCAGGCATTGACAGTAATATCGTTGAGGTCGAAAACCCGGATCAGTATATCACAACCGGCGATTTCGATATTGGATTTTACTGCATGATAGCTGACAAAGCCGGAGATCCTTATTATTTCCTTAACGCAATGCTCAGAAAGGGCGGCTATCTTGACTGCATGGGCTATGATATCCCTGAAATCGAAGAATTGCTTAATGAGTTAGAGTATGAAACAGATACCGATAAAAGAGCTGAGCTTGCAAATAAGATCGTACAGCTTACTATTGATAATAATATGTACGGCTATGTTGGACTTTTTAACAAGAAAACAGTTCTTGCTGTAGGCGTATCAGGCTTTGCTGAGACCTCCCCATTTGACTATTACGGACTCACTGCAGACTCCAGAAAACCTGAATAAGTTCATAATCTCTTTCTAAAAGCGGCTGCTGCCTGTAAAAGCGTTTCTCATCTCAAGAGGGTGCATTTATCGGCAGCAGCCGCAGTTCATTTTCTAATCAATTTTCTTATGCAATCAAATATGAATGATCCGGATTATTTTGTTCCGAATATTCTGTCTCCGGCATCGCCTAATCCCGGACAGATATATGCAGCCTTATTAAGCTCTCTGTCAAGGTGTCCGATGTAAAGCTCAACATCAGGATGTGCCTCATGGAACCTCTTTACGCCTTCCGGAGCAGCGATGATGCATATCATCTTAATTCTCTTTCCGCCGCGCTTTTTGATAAGGTTGATTGCATCGATTGCAGATCCGCCTGTTGCAAGCATAGGGTCTGTTACAAGGATAACTCTCTCTGATATAGGATCAGGAAGCTTACAGAAATATTCGTGTGGCTCGTGTGTCTCTTCGTCACGGTACATTCCTATATGTCCTACCTTTGCAGAAGGAGTAAGAGAAAGTATGCCAGGAACGAGACCAAGACCCGCTCTTAATATCGGAACTATAGCAAGCTTTCTTCCTGCAATAACAGGACTCTTGCAGCTTTCAATAGGAGTCTCGATTTCAATATCTACAGTCTCAAGATCAGCAAGTGCTTCAAAGCCCATAAGCATTCCGAGCTCCTCAACTACCTTTCTGAACTCGTTTGTTCCGGTGTTCTTGTCTCTAAGAATAGTTATCTTGTGCTGAATAAGAGGATGTGTGAATTCATAAACGTTGTCAAAAAGCTTGTTCATTAGCTGCCGCCTTTCATCTTATAAATATATGATCCGTAAAACCTTACCTCCGTTTCGGAAATATGCCCTGTTTTACAAAATCACTGGTTTCTTTGTTTTACTATCTCGCCCTGATTTTTATATATGGATGAGCCATCAATAGCACTTCTTACACTTGAAAGAGGATATATATTGGTGTTTCTTCCTATAACAGCTCCCGGGTTAAGTATCGAACCGCAGCCGACCTCAACATGATCTCCCAATATTGCTCCGAACTTTTTAAGCCCGGTCTCGGTATCTTCATCCTCAAAATGCACCTTAACAGGCTTCTTGTCACTTTTAACATTGCTTGTAATGCTTCCGGCCCCCATATGTGCTTTATAGCCGAGTATAGAATCTCCTACATAATTGTAATGCGGTACCTGCACATTATCAAGCAGTATCACATTTTTAAGCTCGGTAGAGTTTCCTACGACGCAGTTTTCTCCTATCAGTGCCGAGCCTCTGATGAACGCACAGTGTCTGACTTCTGTGCCTGCTCCGATAATGCATGGTCCTTTTATATAAGCTGATTCAAATACAACTACACTTTTATGTATCCAGACATCCTCAGCAGGATGATCATATTCCTCCGGATCAAGGCTGTTTCCGAGCTTTAATATAAAATCCTTTATAAGCGGCAACGCCTCCCATGGATATGTTACGCTTTGCAGAAGCTCTTTTGCCGCAGTATGCTCTGTATCAAGTAGCTTTTTTATTTCTGCTTCATTTTTTTTCATAGTCGATCAAGCCTTTCAGGAATTTTTCTGTTTGGTTCCGCTTCCTCCCCTGACAGCAGTCTTGAGATTTGAAAGCTTAACTTCTCGTTTTCCGAATTTGACAGCTGATTCCGGTGTAACCACCTCACATCCGATGCATAAGTCATCCTTATGCAGCTTTATTCCTCTGACACCTCTTGCATTTTTCTTTTGAACCGGAACATCGTCAAGCGCAAACCTAAGGGCATACTCATCATTAGTCCAAATGCATACCGTATTCTGACCTATCTCCTTTACAGGAAGTATTGCAATTACCTTATCCTCCTCCTGCAGCTTTGTAGATGCTACAAGTCGGTTATTTGTATCAAATTCAGATGCCTCTACCTGCTTTATCATACCATCCTTTGTAAGGAACAGCAGATTCATGTCATTAAGACCGGCCTTTGCTGCAATATAAATTATCTCTTCCTCAGAAGCCTGATACTTAGATATATTATCGATAGGTACGCCCTTATCCTTAAGCTTCTTCATAGGTATGTCCGCACATTTTAACATGTGAAGATTTCCCTTATCTGTAAACACAAGGATCCTTCCGTCATTTGCACATTCGATAACATATTTATTATCTGTATCAACTGCCTCTTGGTTCTTCTCATATATATTCATATCCATGAGCTTGCAGTAACCGAGTCTGTCCATAACAAATACACATGGAATGGATTCCTGTGGAGCTTCTTCTATTACGGCTTCCTTGCTGTCTTCAATAAGTGTTCTTCTCGGATATCCGTATTTTTCTATAATATTTTCCAGATCAGTCTTAATAAGTGCATTACGCTCAGATCTTCCGTTTATGATCGAAGTATACTGCTTTATTGCCTTCATTGTAGCCTTATAGGCCTTCTCAAGTTCAACTATCTCAAGTCCAATAAGCTTATAGAGCTGCATTTCAAGGATAGCCTTTGCCTGACGATCCGTGAATCTCAGCTTTTTTGCATCCTCCATGAATTCCTTATCTTTAAATGCAATCCCTGAGACATCTCCCTTGGTAAGACAGTTCTCCGCATCCTTACGATTTTTAGCCCCTCTTATTACAGCTATAACAAGATCAATGATATTGCAGGCAGTTATAAGGCCTTCCTGAATCTCTCTTCTGTCCTCTTCCTTTTCAAGCAGTGCTCTATACTTTCTTTCAAGGATCTCATGCTGGAAGGAAAGCCATGAACTGAGTATGCTTCGCAGATTCATCACCTCAGGCCTTCCCTCAGAAATTGCGAGCATATTTACACCGAAGGTATCCTCAAGTCTGGTCTTTTTGTACAGCATATTCGTGATCCTGTCGATATTACTGTCCTTTTTAAGCTCCATGAAAATGCTTATGCCGCTTGCATCAGAAGCATTTCCTATATCTGTTATCTCCGGAAGCTTCTTTGACTCAACAAGATCTGCTGTGTCCTGCATAAACTTTCCGATTCCCGCACCTATCATGGTGTAAGGTATCTCGGTCACTATGAGCTTATCCTTCTCACTTCTTTTTTGAGCCGGTACATATTCAAGCTTGCCTCTTAATTTAAGCTTGCCCACACCTGTCTCATATATGCCTTTAAGCTCTGACTTATTGGAAATGATTCCGCCTGTAGGAAAATCCGGTCCCGGCATTATCTTCAGCATATCATCAATGCTTATATCAGGATCATCGATATATGCCATGCACAGTCTGCAAAGCTCCGTAAGATTATGGCACGGTGTAGATGTAGTCATTCCTACCGCAATACCTTCGGAACCGTTTAAAAGAAAATTCGGGATCCTTACAGGCAGAACGACCGGCTCGGTCTCTGTATTGGCATATGTCGGCACAAAATCTACCGACTTATCGATATCTTTAAGAAATACCTCATCAGTAAATGCCTGCAGCTTCGCTTCTGTATATCTGTATGCGGCAGCGGTATCACCCTCTATAGAACCGAAATTACCCTTTCCGTCCACAAGCGGTACAGAACGCTTAAAGTCCTGTGACATAACGACCATGGTTTCATATATGGATGAGTCGCCGTGCGGATGAAATCTACCCATACAGTCACCTGTAATACGTGCAGATTTCATTTCCTTTTTGTCATGATGAACATGAAGGTTATCCATGTCATATAAGAGTCTTCTCTGTACAGGCTTAAGTCCGTCTCTTATATCAGGCACGGCTCTTGCTGTTATAACAGACATGCTGTAGTCAAGATATGACTTCTGCATCTCCTCGCTGTATTCTGTTCTAAGTATCTTTTCAGACATTTATATATTCACCCTTTTATATTTTTGCTGTTTGGGTTAAAAGTTCATTAGCCCCAACTGATACCGGATCACTTAGCACTTTTCGCTTCTGCGATCCTCAAAAACATTCGTTATCAGCTGTCTATTTCAGCTTCATTAGCATGAGCATAGATAAAATCTCTTCTCGGACCAACCTCAGATCCCATAAGCATCTCAGTGACCTCCGAAGCAAGTCTTGCATCCTCGATCTCGACCCTCTTTAAAACTCGTCTCTCCGGATCAAGAGTCGTAGCCCAAAGATCAGGCGGATCCATTTCTCCGAGACCCTTAAAGCGCTTCAGCTCATAGCTTGAAGAGTCATGATCCTTCTGATATTTCTGCAGTTCTCTGTCATTGTACATATACTGCGGCTTGCCGTTTTTCGCCTTAGGTGTAACAAGATAGAGCGGCGGCATAGAAACATATATATGTCCGTTGTAGATAAGCTCCGGCATAAATCTATAAAAGAACGTCAGCAGAAGTGTATCAATATGACTTCCGTCGACATCTGCATCGGTCATCAGAATGATCTTGTTGTAGTTGAGCTTTGTAATATCAAAGTCATTTCCGTAGCCTTCCGAGAAGCCGCAGCCGAAGCTGTTTATCATGGTCTTAATCTCTGCATTTGCAAGCACCTTATCTATAGAAGCCTTTTCGACATTTAAGATCTTACCTCTTATCGGAAGTATCGCCTGGAACTCTCTGTTTCTCGCAGTTCCTGCTGATCCTCCTGCAGAGTCTCCCTCTACTATAAATATTTCGCATTTAGACGGATCTTTTGAGGTGCATACCTTTAACTTTCCGTTAGAATCGAAAGAAAACTTATTTTTCGAAAGCATGTTTGTCTTTGCTTTCTCCTCAGCCTTTCTTATCTTAGCTGACTTTTCGGCACATGCTATTATGGATTTAACGGTCTCTATATTGCGGTCAAAGAAATGCTCTAACTTCTCTCCGGTTACTGAAGCCACATCCGATGCGGCATCGGCACTCGCAAGCTTTGTCTTGGTCTGACCTTCAAATATAGGATCTCTGTATTTGATGGCAATGACGCAGGTCATTCCGTTTCTTGTATCGGCACCTGTAAAATTGTTATCCTTTTCCTTAAGAATACCTATCTGTCTTGCATAGAAATTGATAAGCTGAGTATACTTTGTCTTAAAGCCTGTTATATGTGTGCCGCCCTCCTGCGTAAAGATATTGTTGCAGAAGCCGTGAATATTTTCTTCAAAAGCATCTACGTACTGGAAGCAGCATTCTACCTCTGTATCATTGCAGGTGTCCTTGAAATAAATCAGTGGAGTGACCGTTGTCTGGCCTTTATTGAGTGCCGTAATATAAGCTCTCAATCCATCCGGCTCATGGAATGTAATATGCTCTCCGCCGGATGCTTTTTCTACTGCCTCTTCCGCATTATCCTTTGATGTATTGTCTAATCCGAAGGATATCTGACCGTCATCACCCAATACAAATGCTTCCGTCTTTACGTTTGCTGCAGCAAATTCTCTCATATCCGAAAAATGAATAGTAAGTTCAGGATTGAGATATGCGGTCTCATGAAGGCGTGATTTTATCCACTCGCTCTTAAATACTGTCTTTTCGAATATCTCATCATCAGGCATGAAATTGATCGTGGTGCCTGTTTCTTTGGATTTTCCAACTACAGGAAGCAGTCCGTTGTGAAGCTCAGTGGTAGGTATACCTCTTGAGTATGAGTCGTGGTATACCTTTCCCTCTCTCACAACATCCACAGTCATGCGCTTTGAAAGCGCATTAACAACAGAAGAACCTACACCATGAAGTCCTCCCGAAGTCTTATAGGCCTGATTGTCAAACTTACCTCCGGCATGGAGTGTGGTCATTATGACTCTTTCCGCCGACATTCCCTTAGAATGCAGGTCCACCGGCAAACCTCTTCCATTATCCCTGACTGTGCATGAGCCATCCTTTTCAAGTGTCACCCATATCTCGGTGCAGTAGCCTGCAAGGTGCTCGTCCACGGCATTATCAAGTATCTCATATACCAGATGGTTAAGAGCTTTGATGCCTACTCCACCGATATACATTCCGGGTCTTGTTCTGACCGGTTCAAGTCCCTCAAGAACTGTTATACTGTCTGCATTGTAGCTTTGTGTTTTCGCCATTTATACCTTACCTTTTTTAGAATAACTGCCTGCGTAAAAAAAAGGAAATGACTTATTAGGCCATCTCCGAATATATAAAGCTCCCGGCCGGATTCGAACCGGCGACCTACGCATTACGAATGCGTTGCTCTACCAGCTGAGCCACGGAAGCCTGCATATCAAATGCTTATGTAGTATATCACAGCAGACTTTAAAAAACAATATTCAGCTTTATTTGCTATAGCCTGATGAAGCTCATCATTTACGATTCTCAGCTCCGCCTTTTCTGCATCCGCATATGCTTTTATTTTTAATGATTGCCGGAAACAGCGAATCTACTATAAACACCGCAAGTGCCATGGCTCCTGCTATCTGCAGTGTCTCTACAAGATAATGTGTTGAAAGATCCTGATTGCTCTGAATCAGATAATATACGCTTTTGTATATTGAGCCTCCCGGAACTACCGGAAGCAGTCCCGGTATCAAAAATACCGTGACAGGTGCCTTTATCACTCTTGCAAGGATGTGACTCAGTACCGCCATGAGAGCTGTTGATAAAAATGCTGCTGCCATTTTTGAATGATCCTGCTGCAGTATTATCAGATATGATGTCCATGCCACAGCACCTGTAAATGCTGAAAAGAAAATATATTTTTTCGGCACTTCCTGATATGCTGAAAATGCAAGTATTGCTAAGTATGAGCTTATGATCTGTGGAAGCATAGCTTATCCTCTGTCTATCTTAAATCTTATAGTCTGAATTTAAATTATGTGTTTGCGCTTATGTATTGCTGCTGCCATATTTCTGCTCAGAATGTCTCTCCTTTACGGAATAAACAATTCCGCCAAAATGATGCCGCAGCCGACTCCTGTAGCAACTGCAAGGGCAATTACGACCGCCTCCATTATTCTTGCCGAGCCTGAGGAATAATCGCCGTTAAGCATATCCCTTATAGCTGTTGCAAAAGAAACTTCTGGAACAAGCGTCATTATTGCACCCATTATCATGGTGTCCGGATTGCTTCCCTGCAGCACAAAGGCAGACAAGAGGAAAGCAGTTATAGCTATGATGCTTGCATTTAAGCTTGTTATTATAAAATCATTGAATCGTGTTTTAGAAAGTAAATAGTCTGCTGCAGCATATATACTTCCCACTGCCAGACCTCCCGCAAAGTCTATGCCTGTTCCTCCGAACATAACTACAAAAAAAGCCGCAACGCCCACGATTCCGACAGAATGTACGAATTTATTATAATGCTTTTCGCATTTTATCTCATTTAATCTTTTATTCGCTTCCGAAAGATCAATCGTTCCGGAGCAAAGCTCTCTTGAAACAGTATTCACTTCGCATATGCGGCTTATATTAGCGCTTCTTTGATGTATGCGCTTTACCATAGTCACCGGACTGTTATTTTTATCATGCAGTGAAAGTATTATCCCTGTGGTTATAACAAGCATATAGTCCGGATCAAAACCGAAACAGTCTAATATGCGTCGCATAGTATCCTCTACTCTGTATACCTCAGCTCCGCTTTGCAGCATTATCTCCCCTTCAAGCATGACGGTTTCCAGAAGCAGTGAATTATCCTGATTATTATGTGTTTTTTCCATCTCCAACCACATTTAAGTTTAAAAGAAAACGGCTGCCAAATAAAAAGCCTTTATTATGCTATTTATCCGCAGCCGTTTAGATCTTATGATCAATTATTAATATTCGAATTCTCCGTTGAATACTGTTGTTACAGCTCCTGTCAGAGTAACCTTTTCATCTGTGTAGTTTACAACAAGATCTCCTCCGAGCAGCTTAACTGTTACATCAGAGCCCTTATCACAAAGTCCGTTAACAACTGCTGCCGCAACTGCCGCACATGCTCCTGTACCGCAGGCAAGAGTCTCACCGTTTCCTCTTTCCCAAACTCTCATACGAAGAGTGTTGCGGTTTACAGGTCTTACAAACTCTGTATTTATTCTCTCAGGGAACATCGGATGATGCTCGAACTCAGGTCCTATCTTCTCAAGCCAGAGCTTATCAAGCCCCTCTCCGAAGGTTACACAATGTGGGTTACCTATTGAAAGGCAGGTAACCATGAATTCCTCACCTATAACCTTGAGCGGCTGATTTATGATATTAGTTGTCGGATCATCTGTAATAGCCGGTATATCCTTCGCCATAAAGCTTACCTTGCCCATGTCTACTGAAACTGAGCTTACCTTGCCGTCTCTGGTATAGAGCTTAAGCTTATGAACATTTCCTGCTATCTCGACATTTACAGAATATCTGTCCTTTTCGATAAAGCCGTTGTCATAAAGGTACTTTGCAACGCAGCGGATGTTGTTTCCTGCCATCTTTCCTTCTGAACCATCCTTGTTGAAGGTACGCATCTTTGCATCTGCGCCTTCCTTATCTGGATGCTCAATAAGAACGATACCATCCGCGCCTATGCCGTAGTGAGGTGCGCAGAGGTTTACGCAAAGTGACTCAGGACAGGTTATCTTGCCGTCAAAGTTTTCAATGAAAATGTAGTCATTTCCGCAGGAATGCATCTTCGTAAACTTAACATGGCTGTGCTCATGTCTCATGTTATTGATATCTACGAGCTCAGTATTGTTAATGTTGAAGCGGCTTTCTATCATCTCAGCAAGAGCACCTGCTGTATCAAGGCTGGTAATGCATGGAATGCCTAACTGCATTGCCTTTCTGTGAAGCTTGATATATGCCCTTGTCGTTTCATCAAGAGCTGCTCCTGTATAGATGATATAGCTAAGCTTTCCTGATTCCATAAGCTCGTGTATCGCTGAGCTTTCAGTAGCATTCTCTACACTTATTACAGGAATGCCAAGCTTGCTTATAGCATCAGCAGTTCCCGGTGTTGCATAAAGATCCATGCGAAGATCATAGAAGCGCTTTGCTACAGAAAGCACCTCTTCATAATCTGTATTATCTACAGAAATGAGTACGCCGGGTGTATTCTCCGAGTCTGTTGGAGGTACTGTGAAGCCTGCAGCTGTAAGTCCCTTGTAAAGAGCCTCTGATAAGGTCTTACCGAGACCAAGTACCTCTCCTGTTGACTTCATCTCAGGTCCTAATATTGAGTTTGCATCATTAAGCTTTTCGAATGAGAACACAGGTACCTTAACTGCGCAGTAAGGCGGTGTTATGTAAAGTCCGGTGCCGTAGCCTAAATCCTTAAGCTTTGCTCCGAGCATTACCTTGGTAGCAAGATCAACCATAGGAACATTTGTAACCTTGCTTATATAAGGAATTGTACGTGAAGCTCTCGGGTTAACCTCGATAACATAAAGTTTATCGTGATAGATAAGGTACTGAATATTTACAAGTCCCTTTGTTCCGAGTGCAAGAGCAAGCTTCTCTGAGCTGTCACAGATGATCTCAAGGAATTTATCTGTGAGGTTGTATGGAGGATATACAGCTATTGAGTCTCCGGAGTGTACTCCGGCTCTTTCTACGTGCTCCATGATTCCAGGGATAAGTACATTCTCACCGTCTGAAATAACATCAACCTCAAGCTCAGGTCCCTGCATGTACTTATCTACAAGTACAGGATTATCTATTCCTCCTGCAAGGATGTTCTTCATGTACTTTATTGTATGCTCGTCATCGTGTGATATAGTCATGTTCTGACCGCCGATAACGTAGCTTGGTCTTAAGAGTACCGGATATCCGAGTGTATCTGCTGCCTTAACAGCTTCCTCTATAGTGCTTACACCAAAGCCCTTAGGTCTTGATATCCCGAACTGCTCCAACAGTGCATCGAACTTAGCTCTGTCCTCGGCCACATCAATACCCTCAGCAGAGGTTCCGAGTATCTGTATGCCCTGCTGATCAAGGAAGTTTGTAAGCTTGATAGCTGTCTGTCCGCCGAAGGCTACAACTACTCCGATAGGCTTTTCGATCTCGATGATGTTCATAACATCCTCAGGTGTAAGAGCCTCGAAGTACAGTCTGTCAGCTGTATCATAGTCTGTTGATACTGTCTCAGGGTTGTTGTTTATGATAACAACATCATATCCGAGCTTTCTGAGTGTCCATACGCAATGAACAGATGAATAGTCAAACTCAATACCCTGTCCGATTCGGATAGGACCTGAGCCTAATACTATAACAACATCCTTGCCGCTTCTCTTAAAGCTTCTTGACTCACAGGCATCATCGCAGGTTGAATAGAAGTATGGTGTCTCTGCATCGAACTCAGCTGCACAAGTATCTACCATCTTATAGCTGAAATGTCTGTGAGGCATTTTATCCTTAGCAACACCGCTTATACGTGAAAGTGCTGCGTCTGTATATCCGAGCTTCTTTCCGTGCTCATAGTCTTCCTTAGACATAGTATCGGTATTGAGATTGCTAATATACATTTCATACTCAGCGATCTTTCTTACCTTATTTAAGAACCAGCGGTCTATCTTAGTTATTTCATGGATCTCATCAACAGTATGTCCGGCCTTTAATGCCTCGAAGATGGAGAACAGACGTCTGTCGTTCTGCTCTGCAACTCTCTCCATTACCGGCTTATCTGAAAGCGGAGGAAGGTTGAGTGTATCAGCTCCGATCTCAGCTCCTCTTACGGCCTTCATAAGAGCCATCTCAAAGCTGTTGGCAATAGCCATGACCTCACCTGTAGCCTTCATCTGAGTGCCTACGGTTCTTGAGGATCCGGCGAATTTATCAAACGGCCACTTCGGGAACTTAACAACTACATAGTCAATTGCCGGCTCGAAGCATGCACAGGTCTTTTTGGTAATATCATTAACTATCTCGTCAAGAGTATATCCGAGTGCTATCTTTGTTGTGATCTTTGCAATAGGATATCCTGTTGCCTTTGAAGCAAGTGCAGATGATCTGGATACTCTCGGGTTAACCTCGATAACAGCATACTCGAAGCTGTTAGGATTAAGGGCAAACTGACAGTTACAGCCTCCTACGATTCCGAGTGCAGAAATCATCTCCAATGATGCTGTACGAAGCATCTGATATTCTTTATCTGAAAGAGTGAGTGCAGGTGCAACTACTATAGAGTCTCCGGTATGAACTCCGACAGGGTCGAAGTTTTCCATTGAGCAGATAGTGATCGCATTGCCGAGAGCATCTCTCATTGTCTCAAACTCGATTTCCTTCCAGCCTGAGATGCAGCGCTCAACAAGTATCTGTGTGATAGGAGACATATCAAGTCCGCTCTTTGCAATGACTCTGAGCTCTTCCTCATCATTTGCGATACCGCCGCCGCTTCCTCCCAATGTGAAGGCCGGACGAACAATTACCGGATAGCTGATTTTATTAGCAACAGCGATAGCCTCTTCTACTGTATTTGCAATCTCTGAAGGAACTACAGGCTGGCCTATCGCCTCCATAGTCTCCTTGAAGAGCTCTCTGTCCTCAGCCTTATCTATGGCCTCTACCGGTGAGCCTAAGAGTCTGACATTGTACTTATCCAGTACTCCGTTCTTCTTAAGCTGCATAGCTATAGTAAGTCCTGTCTGACCGCCGAGTCCGGCTAAAAGTCCGTCAGGTCTTTCCTTTGCTATAATACGCTCTACTGTCTCTGCGTTAAGCGGCTCAAGATAGATCTCATCAGCCAGATCCTTATCTGTCATGATGGTGGCAGGATTAGAGTTTACAAGTACAACATTGATGCCTTCGTCCTTAAGTACGCGGCAGGCCTGTGCTCCTGCATAGTCAAACTCTGCTGCCTGTCCGATAACTATCGGGCCTGAACCTATCATCAGGACCTTTTTAATGCTTGTATCCTTAGGCATTTACCTTTCCTCCCATCATATCGACAAATCTGTTGAATAAGAATTCCGTATCCTTAGGGCCTCCGCAGGCTTCAGGATGGAACTGAACTGTAAAGCAGTTCTTTCCTGTATATTCCATACCCTCGCAGCTGTTGTCATTGGCATTTGTAAGTATCTCAACACCCTTGCCCTTAAGGCTTTCTGCAACTACCGCATAGTTATGGTTCTGACTTGTTATAAATGTACGGCTTCCGTCAGCCGTCTTTACAGGCTGGTTTGCTCCGTGATGTCCGTACTTAAGCTTAACTGTCTCTCCGCCCATTGCAAGTGCTGCAAGCTGATGACCGAGACAGATTCCGAACATAGGCACCTTGCCGATGAGCTTCTTTATCTGCTCTATACAGAAGGTATTCTCAGCAGGATCTCCCGGTCCGTTTCCTAACATAATTCCGTCAGGATTTCCTTCAAGGATCTGCTCAGCTGTAAATGTATGAGGAACTGCCGTAACTGTACAGCCTCTCTTCTGAAGACAGCGAAGTATATTGTGTTTAGCTCCGTAATCTATAAGAGTAACATTATACTTAGCTTCGCCTTCTGCAGGATATATCTCAACATCCTTTATGCCAACTTCATCAACAGCGCCTGTTATGCGGTAATTTTCAATTTCTGAACGATCCTCAGGTACCCAGCTGCAGATTTTGGCATTCATAACACCTTCTTCACGAATTATTCTTGTGAGCTCTCTGGTGTCTATGCCTGCAATACCCGGAATGTTATGATCCTTCAGTAATTTCTCAAGAGGATACTGACATCTGAAATTAGAAGGCTCATCGCAAAGCTCTCTTACAATATAGCCCCTTGCAAATATTCCTCCCTCAAAGTCTTCCTCTATTACACCATAGTTTCCGATAAGAGGAAATGTCTGGGTAATAATTTGACCGGCGTAGCTAGGATCCGTGAGAGTCTCAAGATATCCTTCCATACCGGTCGTAAAAACAATTTCACCAACGGAGTCGATATCGGCTCCTATGCGGGTTCCTTCAAATATTTTTCCGTTGCTTAAAACAAGATATGCCTTTTCCATTCGTCCTTCTCTCTCGCTGCTGCAAATGTTTATTTTGTATTTCATATCTTTATGATTATGCCCGACAAAACAGACGGGCATAGAATCCGTATTTTATGCTCATCTGTTTATCGGATATATTCTATCTTAAATCAGTGTCTACTACAAGCCCATAATATTTCACATAAGAAATTATATTTTTGAGCTTGTTTTTGCTCAAAGCATAGTAGCTGCTATAACAGCCTTGATCGTATGCATACGATTTTCAGCCTCATCAAACACTATTGACTGCGGTCCTTCAAAAACCTCATCAGTGACCTCTATCGCATCTATGCCGAATTTTTCACTGATTTCTTCTCCGATTTCCGTCTCAAGATCGTGGAATGCCGGCAGACAATGCATGAATCTGCACTGTGATCCTGCGTTATCCATTATCTTCTGATTCACCTGATATGGCATAAGATCATTTATACGCTCTGTCCATATCTCATCAGGCTCTCCCATAGATACCCAGACATCTGTGTAGATGACATCGGCTCCCTTTGTGGCATTCATAGGATCCTCATCAAAGCTTAATACAGCTCCCGTTTCCTTTGCTATTTCCTCACACTTTGCAATGAGATCAGCCTCAGGGAAATATTTCTTCGGAGCACATGCGGTAAACTGCATTCCCATAAGAGCACAGCCCACCATAAGTGAGTTACCCATATTGTATCTGGCATCACCCATATATACAAGTTTGATTCCCTTCAATCTTCCGAAATGCTCTCTGATCGTAAGGAAATCTGCAAGTATCTGTGTAGGATGTGATTCATTGGTAAGACCGTTCCATACGGGTACTCCGGAATATTTTGCAAGCTCCTCAACTCTCTCCTGAGCAAAGCCTCTGTATTCTATTCCGTCGAACATTCTTCCGAGTACTCTTGCAGTATCGGCAATAGATTCCTTCTTTCCTATCTGTGAGCTCTTAGGATCAAGATATACCGGATGGATGCCGAGATCCGCAGCGGCAACCTCAAAGGAGCATCGTGTCCTGGTAGATGTCTTTTCAAAAATAAGAGCAATGTTTCTGCCTGCAAATACCTTATGTGATTCATGTCTCTTTTTCTGATCCTTGAGCTCTGCTGCAAGATCCAGAAGCTGTTTGATTTCATCAGGCTTAAAATCAAGGAGCTTTAAAAAGCTTCTGCCCTTGAATTCATTGCCCATCATTATAAGGGCCATTTGGGGTTCCTCCTTTATTGTCGCTCGTTTCTGTATTTAAATGAAACTATATTCTCAAACTGTAATCAGACCGGATGTTCTGCTTTCATAACAAGGTCTAAAAACTATATATTTTCCGAGGGCTTATTCACACTCTGCAATAATAAGCTCTGCTGCCTCTTTCAAAACATCCATAGGAATGTTAAGCGCCGGAAGGAGACGTACCTTATCCTTTGCCGTAAGGCAAAGCACACCCTTGGCGATGAGCGCATTGACGATTTCTCCTGCAGGCTTTTCAGTCTCAAGACCGATCATAAGACCCATTCCCGAAACCTTCTTTATGCCCTTTGCCTTTCCGAAAACTTCAAAAAGATAATCACTTTTTTCTTTTACTTCCTTAAGAAGGCCTTCGTCTATTCTTTCAAGAATGCTTAAGGCTCCTGCACATACAACAGGGTTTCCGCCGAAGGTCGAACCAAGATCACCGTAGCTGAAAATGTTTCCGGCCTTTCCTCCGAGCAGACATGCACCTATAGGCAGTCCTCCGCCAAGTCCCTTAGCGGTAGTTACAACATCAGGATGAATACCGTAATGCATATATGAATACATGTATCCGCTTCTGCCGTTTCCGCTCTGAACTTCATCACAAAGAAGCACAAGATCCTCTTCCTCGCAAAGCTTCTCAATAGCCTTTACATAGTCATAGTCCAGCGCCTTGACTCCGCCTTCTCCCTGTATACATTCTATCATAATGCCTGCGGTCTTGTGAGCCTTTACGGCATTTTTCATAGCCTCAATATCATTGGCAGGTGCCGATACAAAGCCAGGTGTGAGCGGTGTGAACTGCTTGTGGAATACCTCCTGACCTGTAGCGGCAAGTGTCGTAAGCGTACGGCCATGGAAGCTGTTTTCAAGTGTGATTATAGTGTAATAGTCGCTTCCCTTATGCTCTGCGGCATATTTTCTCACAGCCTTTATGCCGTTTTCATTAGCCTCTGCTCCGGAATTTGCATAGAATACCTTATCCATGCCTGATTTTTCACAAAGAAGCTTTGCAAGCATTGCATCAGGCTCAGTATAGTAAAGATTTGAAGAATGCTGAATCTTGCCTAACTGATCTGTTACAGCCTGCTGCCATTTTTCATCTGCGATGCCGAAGGCCGTGACTCCTATGCCGGAGCCCATGTCTATATAACGCTTTCCGTTTTCGTCATAAACTTCCGAACCGTGTCCTTTTACAAGACATACCGGAAAACGCTTGTATGTATTTGCAATATAATGCTTATCTGTCTCGATTATATTCATCTTTTTGCCTCATGATCATTTATTATGAGCTGTTATCATAGTTCCTGCACCTTCCTCTGTAAGAAGCTCGATCAGTATAGAATGCGGTAAGCAGCCATTCATGATAACACAATTCTGAACACCCATTTCTATAGCCTTGATGCAGGAATCCACCTTAGGTATCATGCCTCCTGAGATAACTCCCTTATCATACAGCTGCACCGCCTCTTCAGTGCTGAGCTCCGGTATCAAGGATTTTGGATCATACTGATCTCTCATAATGCCTGCAATATCAGTCATCATGATAAGTCTTTCTGCCTGAAGTGCTCCGGCTATATAAGCTGCAGCTGTGTCTCCGTTTATGTTGAAAATGTTGCCATCCTTATCACAGCCTATTGTTGATACAACAGGAATATAGCCGTTTGAAAGAAGATCCATGATAGGCTTTTTATTAATAGAGGTTATCTCTCCGACATAGCCTAACTGTTCATTCTTGATCTTTGCCTCAATGAGTCTTCCGTCCATGCCGGATATGCCCATAGCATTGCCGCCCTTGACCTCAAGAAGATTAACAAGTCCCTTATTAACTTTTCCTGCAAGCACCATCTCGGCTATCTCTATAGTTTCCTTATCGGTAACCCTTAAACCTCCGACAAACTCTGATTTTTTGCCGATTTTGCCAAGCATTTCATTGATCTCGGGACCGCCCCCGTGCACAAGCACGACCTTGACTCCGATAAGCCACAGGAGAACTATGTCTTCCATAACCTGCTCTTTAAGCTCATTGCTTATCATAGCATTACCGCCGTACTTAATAACAACGATCTTATTATTATATTTTTTTATGTACGGAAGCGCCTTTGCAAGCACCTCGGCCCTTTGAATATTTGTAAGTGCCCCTTCCATAATAATGTCTCTCCCTGTGTCCTAATCCTTATTTATCAGCTTCTGTAATCTCCGTTTATCTTGACATAATCATATGTCAGGTCGCAGCCCCAGGCCTCGGCACTAAATTCACCGTCATTAAGCTCAACTATTATCTGAATATCCTTTTCCAGCAATATTTCTTTTGCCTTTTCCTCTGAAAATGCAACTCCGGCTCCGTCTTTGCATACAAGGATCTCTCCCTTAGGAGATTTAAATGAAACATCGATCTTTGTTACATCAACATCTGCACCTGAATAGCCTATAGCACAGAGCACACGTCCCCAGTTGGCATCAGCGCCGAACATAGCTGCCTTTAAAAGTGTTGAGCATATCACGCTTTTTGCGACAACTTTTGCTGTCTCATAGCTTTTTGCTCCGCTCGTGCAGCACTCAAGGAACTTGGTTGCGCCCTCACCGTCTCCGGCGATCATTCTGCAAAGTGCCACTGTAACTGTGTTGAGAGCCTCCATGAACACCTTGTAGTCATCATTTTCTTCAGTAATAAGTGCATTTCCTGCAAGCCCGTTTGCCATAATGGTTACTGTATCATTCGTTGAAGTATCACCGTCTACGGAAACCATATTGAAGCTCTTTTGAACGTCTGTCTTAAGCGCCTTATCAAGAAGCTCAGGGCTAACCGCAGCATCTGTAGTAATGAATACGAGCATGGTAGCCATGTTCGGATGTATCATTCCGCTGCCCTTTCCCATAGCTCCGATATGACAGGTCTTACCGCCAAGCTCAAACTCAACAGCAGCCTCCTTCATGATGGTATCAGTAGTCATAATGCCGGCTGCAGCAGCCTCATTGCCGTTTTCCGAAAGTCCCTTCGCAAGCTCTTCAATGCCGTTTTCTATAGGAGTAATGTTGAGCGGCTGACCGATAACTCCTGTTGATGCTACTATTATATCATGCGGATCTATTCCGAGCACACCGCCTGTAAGCGCACACATTTTTTCAGCTATCTCAATGCCGTCGGCATTGCAGGTATTGGCATTGCCGCTGTTTACTATAACAGCCTGTGCTATACCGTTCTCAAGATGCTTCTTTGTGACATATATCGGAGCTCCTTTGACAAGATTTGTCGTATAAACTCCGGCAGCGCTTGCAGGAACCTCGCTTAAGATCATCGAAAGATCTTTCTTCGTAGTATTGTGACGAATACCGCAGTGAATTCCGTTTGCCTTATATCCCTTTGCGGCACATACACCGCCCTTTATCATTTTCATAATTTTTGCTCTCCCTTTATCAATACCCTGTTCTTAGTGCTTTTTTGGAATAAGACCGAAAACACTGCTTTTGTATTGCGTTTTAAAATCAGCTGTTTAATTTTGAGCCATAGGTCAGAGTGAAAGGCCTATTGCCTCATCAATTCCCATAACTATATTCATGTTCTGTATTGCTGCCCCGGATGCGCCTTTTCCTAAATTATCAAAAAGCGCGATCAGTGTCATTCGATCATCATTTCCGGCAACACTGACTATCATATCATCTCTGCCTGAAAGCTTTGCCGCGGAGATAAAACCTCCGTCATCTACATTGTCCTCATAATGAACTATTTTTCCGCTGTATTTTTCCTTATATATTGCACGGATATCTTCAATGCTTCCCTTAATATCCTTTTTGAAAAGCGATATATTAGTCTCCATTCCTGAATAAAAATCAGCGACTATAGGGTAAAATGCAGGCTCTTCATAAAGTCCGCAAATATGCTTCATCTCCTTAAGATGCTTGTGCTGCTGTCCGATACCGTAAACTCTCGGAGCATCAAGAAGCTTATCTCTGTCGGCTGCCTCGTAGTCGGCGATCATCTTTTTTCCGCCGCCCGAGTATCCTGTAAGTGATATGCAGGAAAGCGCTGTCTCCTTAGAGATTATGCCTGCTTCAACAAGAGGCTCGACCAAAACAATAAATCCGCTTGCATGGCATCCCGGGTTTGCTATTCTTTTTGATGATGCGATCTGTTCTCTTAAACTTCCAATTTCAGGAAATCCGTAGGTCCAGCCCTCTGCGGTCCTGTGCGCCGTCGAGGTGTCAATTATCGTAACTTTTGAATCCTTTGCAAGCTCGGCTGCCTCTACAGCGGCTACATCCGGCAGACATAAAAATGCTATATCGGCTTCATGCAGTGCCTCTTTTATTGAGGCCTCATCTTTTCTCTTGTCATCCGGAAGTATTATCAGCTCTATATCTTTTCTTTCCGACAGCCTCTCATATATTCTTAAGCCTGTCGTTCCGGCACTTCCGTCTATAAAGATCCTTGTCATTTTTCAAGCTCCTTTTTCACAAGCTCGATCTCTTCTTTAACTGATGCAGATGAGGTTCCGCCTGCTGATATACGTTTTTCAACGCAGTTTTCTATATTAATGTCATTATATACGTCATTATCAAAAAGCTCGCTGTGCTTTTTATATTCTTCGATAGGGAAGGTTTCAAGTACAAGGCCCTTTCCTATACATTCTGAAACTATCTGTCCCGATATCTTATAGGCAGTTCTGAAAGGCATGCCCTTCTTTACAAGATAATCCGCAAGATCAGTAGCATTTATAAAGCCCTCGTTTGCCGCCTTTCTCATGTTGTCAGGAAGTGTCTTCATTGTAGCTATCATAGGTATCATGACCTTTAAGCATACCTTAACGGTATCCACTGAATCAAAGACTGCCTCCTTGTCCTCCTGCATATCCTTGTTATATGCGAGCGGAAGACCCTTAAGTGTGGTAAGCAGTGCCATAAGATCACCGTAGACTCTGCCTGTTTTTCCTCTGATAAGCTCCGCCATATCCGGATTCTTCTTCTGAGGCATTATTGAGGAGCCTGTAGTATAGCTGTCTGAAAGCTCTATAAACTTAAATTCCCAGCTTGACCACAGCACTATCTCCTCTGAAAATCTGGAAAGATGCATCATAAGTATTGCAATGGCACTCATTAGCTCAACACAGAAATCTCTGTCCGAAACACCGTCAAGGCTGTTCCATGCTATGGAGTGAAATCCTAACTTTTCAGCTTCAAAAACTCTGTCAGTATTATAGGTGGTTCCTGCCAAAGCACAGCTTCCGATAGGTGAAACATTCATTCTCTTAACTGCATCCGCTATCCTATCACGATCCCTTAAAAGCATCATGACATAGGCCATCATATGATGTGAGAAAAGTATCGGCTGAGCTCTCTGAAGATGAGTATAGCCAGGCATTACAACTCCCATGTTTTTCTCAGCCACAGCCACAAGTGTTTCTGTAAGCTCTCTTACAAGCAAGCTTATCTCAGCCGCCTCATCTCTTAAATACATTCTTAAATCAAGCGCAACCTGATCATTTCTGCTTCTCGCTGTATGAAGCTTCTTTCCGACATCTCCGAGCCTTTCGGTAAGCACCTGCTCAATAAACATGTGAATGTCTTCACAGCTTAAATCAAACTCTAACTTTCCGCTGTTAAGATCCTTGAGAATGCCTTCGAGTCCGTCTATTATGGCATTGGCATCCTCATTAGAGAGGATGCCTGTTTTTGCAAGCATGGCAGCGTGAGCCATACTGCCCTTTATATCCTGTTGATACATTCTGCAGTCAAAATGTATCGATGAATTGAAATCATCTGCTATCTGGTCTGTCTCTCCGGCAGTCCTTCCGGCCCACATCTTTGCCATGTTTAAATTCCCCTTGCTTTCTGTTAACTCAAATTTCGCAAATCTGTTAAATATATTATATGCTTATTTACCTTCTCCGACTGCTTACAGCTTGTTAAGCTCACGATATGCCTGAACCTTTGTAGGAAGTCCCCAAAGATTGATGAAGCCTTCAGCCTGAGCCTGATCGTAATCACTCTCTCCGAAGGTAACAAGATTCTCTGAGTAAAGTGAATATGGTGAGGTTGTGCCTGCAGGTATGATATTTCCCTTATAAAGCTTAAGCTTTACTGTACCTGTAACATACTTATCTGCTTCATTTGCAAATGCTGTAAGCGCATCCTGAAGCGGTGAATACCACTTTCCGTTGTAAATAAGGTCTGCATAATCTACAGCAAGCTTCTGCTTCTCGTGAAGTACTTCTTTGTCAACTGTAAGCATTTCCAGCTGCTCATGTGCCTTGTAAAGGATAGTTCCTCCCGGAGTCTCGTATACTCCGCGGTCCTTCATGCCTACAAGACGGTTCTCAACGATATCAATGATACCGATTCCGTTAGCTCCTCCGACCTCATTGAGCTTTCTGATAATGTCAGATGCCTTCATCTTCTCGCCGTTAAATGCAACAGGAGCTCCGGCCTCAAAGTCAATGCTTATATATGTAGGCTCATCAGGTGCCTGGATCGGAGAAACTCCCATCTCAAGGAAGCCTGACTTTTCATACTGCGGCTCATTTGCAGGATCCTCAAGGTCAAGTCCTTCATGGCTTAAATGCCAAAGGTTCTTATCCTTTGAGTAATTTGTCTCACGGCTTATCTTAAGCGGAATATTGTGTGCCTCAGCATAATCGATTTCTTCCTCACGTGATTTGATATCCCACTCACGCCAAGGAGCGATGATCTTCATATCAGGAGCAAACCTCTTTATAGCAAGCTCGAAACGAACCTGATCGTTACCCTTTCCTGTTGCTCCGTGTGCAATTGCATCAGCGCCCTCTGCTATAGCGATCTCAGCAAGCTTCTTGCCGATTACCGGACGAGCAAATGCTGTTCCTAAAAGATATGTCTCATATTTTGCATCCATCTTGAGTGAAGGGATAATAATGTCATCCACCATCTCATCTACAAGATCAGCAATGATAAGCTTTGAAGCTCCTGTCTTAATAGCCTTCTCCTCAAGTCCGTCAAGCTCATCTCCCTGTCCTACATCTGCAGCTACTGCGATGATCTCAGGATTATTGTAATTTTCCTTGAGCCACGGAATAATAATTGATGTGTCAAGTCCGCCTGAATAAGCAAGTACTATCTTCTTGATTCCTTCTTTTTTCATAATATAAGCCTCCGGTGCATTAATTCATTATTTTAGTGGTTTCACTTACATTACCTATTAATATTTATAGGGCTGTAAATATATTTCTGAATAGTTTCTGTATAATTATTCATATTTATGAGTAATTATGAGTATATAATAATCATCTGAAAGTCTAATGTCAACAAGTAATTTAACCAAAATACACCAAGTTAAGTACTAAATATTATGCATTATTCAAACACGTACTTTGCCGAAAAGCAAAAGGGCACCTATATGCATATTTATATAGGCGCCCTCGATTCAATAAACTGCGCCGTTATTAATGCCGCAGTCATTTAATACTGTATTTAATTATCATTCCTCTTCTTTTCCGAAAGTATCCTCTATAAATGTATATACTCTCTTAAGATATGAATCTGCAAGGTATAATGCACCTACAGGATTATGAGCAAGTGCTCTGTCCTTTCCGGTAAGCACGGTTACAGGCACCTTACTATGTCTCATAAATAATGTATCATGTCCTACGCACAGTCCCAGTACTACGTTCATGTCGCAGCCCTGCTCTGAAAGATATTCTGCCTGACCTGCAGGATTGCACATTATCTCCATTTCATTTTCAGGATGAACGAACTGTTCCTGCTTTATTCCTATAAATTCTTTCGAAATACTTCCGCACTTACAGCATGCAGCCTCAACCTCAAAGCCGTTCGCTCTTAATATTTTTGCAAACGTTTCGGCCTCCCTTGAAAATCCGGTACAGAATCCGAGGCCGATCTTCTTATAGCCCATATTATGCGCAAATGCCATCGTCTCTTCTACTCTTGTCCATCTGCAATAGCCTCTGCTTTCAACCTTTGCAGCGCTATTTGCTATCCTAAGATCTTCCTCACTATAAAGATCCTTAAAGAACTCCGGATCTACTTTCTTGGTAACACACGCCGTTTCATTCGGCATCTTTTCAAAAAGATGGTCCTCACATGCCTTTGACGGACAATCTGCACACGTAAAATTCATAATTCTGCTCTCCTGTGTCAATATTCACTGATGTATCTGATATAAAAAGCTCGCCTTCCCTTAAGGTGATTCAATTCATATAATGACATTATAAGCTCTTGGCCAAATTAAGTCGAATATCTTTATACTATTTTGAAGTCAGAAATTACGACATATCAGAACCATAAATCACCTCATTAAACCCAAAAAGTTACTGCAAAAATTTTTTCAAAAACTTGTTGACATATTTTGGCTTATACGTTATTATATAACTCGTGCTTCACAAACGAACACAACAGCGAGGTGTGGCTCAGTTTGGTAGAGCGCTGCGTTCGGGACGCAGAGGTCGCAAGTTCGAATCTTGTCACCTCGATCAATATCGATATGGCCCTGTAGTCAAGCGGTTAAGACGTCGCCCTCTCACGGCGAAGGCTCGGGTTCGATTCCCGGCAGGGTCACTAAAAGAATCAAGCGAATACTTGGTTCTTTTTTCATTTCATCTATTAATTATAATCAGCATCTATATTTCCTGACCATAACATGTCTCTCGGATTAAGCATCCTTCCGGATTGACCTCTTTTTTCCTATATAGCTCATTTAAATTAATTCGTCTTTTGCTATAAATCCTATCCTATGCTCAATCGTTCCATAAAGGTATGAATAATGCCGCACCGGTTGATTAATTTCAACTCAGTGCGGCATTTATAGCATTTATATTATTTTCTGCAATTAGAGATTATTCAGTTCTCTTACTCTGTGGCAGGCAACAAAGTGACCAGGCTCAACCTCCTCAAGTGTAGGAGCTGATGCAAAGCACTTATCACATGCATACTCACATCTTGGTGCGAATCTGCACTGATCCTTAGGATCAATAGGTGATACAAGCTCACCCTTGATAGGAATTCTTACTGACTTATCATCAAGGTTAACTCTCGGGATAGCCGATATAAGTGCCTTAGTATATGGATGGTACTGATGCTTGAAAAGCTCTGTAGAAGAAGCCTTCTCAACTGCACATCCAAGGTACATAACCATAATGTCATTTGAAATATGCTTAACTACGCTTAAGTTATGCGTAATGAATATGTATGTCAGATTTCTTTCAGCCTGAAGATCCTGCATAAGGTTAAGTATCTGTGCCTGAATTGAAACATCAAGCGCTGATACAGGCTCATCACATACGATAAATTTAGGATCAAGTATGATAGCTCGTCCGATACCTATACGCTGACGACGTCCTCCGTCAAGCTCATGAGCATATGAATCAGCAAGTCTTGAAGCAAGACCGACTGTATCCATGGTCTCCTTAACCTTCTTTTCGATCTCCTCCTTGCTCTTGCAGAGCTTGAAAATCTTAAGAGGCTCTGCTATAAGCTGTCTTACAGACATACGAGGATCTATAGATGAAAACGGATCCTGGAAAATGATCTGCATTTCTTTTCTGAGCTCATGGAACTCATGCTTATTGATCTCTGATATATCTTTTCCGTTAAAGAAAATCTGTCCTGAGGTTTTCTTGTGGAGATGAAGAACGGTACGTCCTAATGTAGACTTTCCGCAGCCAGATTCTCCAACGACACCTAATGTAGTTCCTTCCGGAATGTCAAATGATACATCATCTACAGCATGAAGCACGCCGGTAGGAGTATTAAAGTACTTTTTCAGGTTTTTAACACTGAGCATGTAATTATTTTCCATATCAAGCCTCCTTCTTTATTGGATTGAAGCAGGCAACCATATGATCCTCTTCAACCTGAACAAGCTCAGGCTTACGAGTCTTACATGCTTCAACAGCGTTAGGACAGCGATCACAGAATGCGCATCCTTCAGGAAGGTTGGATGGATCAGGCATCATACCCTTGATAGGCTGAAGTCTGTCTGTGTCCTCATCAAGCTTAGGAATAGCATTGAAAAGTCCGCTTGTATAAGGATGCATGATATTTCTGTATACCTTATCTACAGTACCTGATTCAACGATATGTCCTGCATACATGATCATAACCTTATCGCAGGTTTCTGCAACGACACCAAGATCATGTGTGATCAGAAGAAGTGACATACCAAGCCTGTTTCTAAGCTCATTAATAAGATCAAGTACCTGTGCCTGAATGGTAACATCAAGCGCTGATGTAGGCTCATCCGCAATAAGAAGCTTCGGGTTGCAGGCAAGTGCTATAGCAATAACAACTCTCTGCTTCATACCGCCTGAGAACTGATGCGGATACTCAAGATATCTTTCTCCCGGAATACCTACGAGCTCAAGCATCTCCTTGGCTTTATCCATAGCTTCAAACTTGGTCATATCATTGTGAAGTCTTACAACCTCCATGATCTGATCTCCGACAGTAAGTACCGGGTTAAGTGATGTCATAGGATCCTGGAAGATCATCGCAATATCATTTCCGCGGATCTTACGCATCTCCTTTTCACTCTTCTGTCTGAGATTTTCTCCGTTAAGATATATATCGCCTGATACTATCCTTCCGGGAGGGTTTGATACAAGGTCAAGTATTGAAAGAGCTGTTGTTGTCTTGCCGGCACCTGTTTCACCTACAAGTCCGACTCTTTCTCCTTTTTTAATTTCAAATGATACCCCGTTTACAGCCTCAACAGTTGATTTTCTGAGGAAGTACTTAACTACGAGGTTATCTATTTTTAAAAGTGTATTCTCATCCATAAATAAATCTCCTCAAAAATCAATAGTTAAGTCTTGGGTCAAGAGCATCTCTGAGACCGTCTCCGAGATAGTTAAGGCAGTATGATACGAGAACGATGCAGAGACCAGGAATGATTGAATAGTACCAGTTGGTGCTAAGGAATCCCTTACCCTGTGATATCATAAGTCCCCATTCAGGCTCCGGAGGCTGAATACCGAGTCCGATATATGAAAGTGATGCAGCCTCAAGAATACATCCGCCTGTTGACATTGTAAATCTAACGATAATAGGAGCTAATGAGTTTGGAAGTATATGTGACATAAGTATACGTCCGTCGCTTGCTCCGAGTGCTATTGAAGCCTCAACATATTCCTCATTTCTGAGTGTGAGAACCTTTGAACGTGCAAGTCTTGCGTAACCCGGAATATAGTAAAGACCGAGTGCAATGATCATGTTTCTCATGCTGGTTCCAAGAATGATAACGAGACACATAAGAAGTGCCATATCAGGAATACTTGAGAAAATATCAAGGAAACGCATGATAGGGTTATCAAGCTTTGGATAATAAGCAGCAAGGATTCCGAGCACAGTACCGATAACACCGGATACCACCATTGTAAGAACACCGATAACTATTGTGTAGCGTGATCCCCAGATGATACGGCTCATAATATCTCTTCCGAACTGGTCGGTTCCGAAAGGATGCTTGAGACATGGGAACATCAGTATTTCTTCATAGTTCTGCTTCGTATAATCATACGGAGCGATAAGCGGAGCAAATAAAGCTACAAGACAAACAGCTATAAGGATGAATAAGCTAGCCATAGCAAACTTGTTTTCTCTAAGCTTGATCCAGACCATTTTGAACTGGCTGTTTCCGCCTTCTTTTTTCTTATAAGCATCATTCTTGGCCATTACTTATTACCCCCTTCCTTCTGAGCTGTCTTCTTTTTCTTTACGCCAAAGCCATATGTTGACTTGATACGCGGATCAATGAAAGCATATGCAAGGTCTGTCACAAGAATAACAACAGAACACATTGCACAGATAATGAATATACCGCTTAATACGACCGGAAGATCCTGTCTCTGTACGGCTTCAAGTACGTAATTGCCGAGTCCCGGGATAGCAAATACAGACTCAACCAGTACTGTACCGCCGAGGTACTCGCAAAGTGAAGAGCTTATCTGTGTAAGGATAGGAATGAAAGCATTTCTGAGTCCGTGTCTGATAACAACGACCCATTCAACCTGTCCCTTTGCTCTTGCAGTTCTTATGTAATCCTGTCTGATAACCTCAAGCACTGATGAACGAGTCATACGTGTGATACCCGAGCTTGCCTGAAGTCCTATAGTAGCGACAGGAAGTATCCAATATTTAAAGCTATAGCTTCCGCTGGCCGGCAGCCATCCGAGCTTCAGTGAGAAGATAAGGACGAACAGCATTGCGATCCAGAAGGAAGGAGCTGATTTACCGAAAAGTGAAATAAAAGTAAGTACACGGTCAAACAATGAATACTGCTTTACTGCAGAAACTGTTCCTGCAAGAAGTCCTAAAAGTGTACCAACGATAACGCCCCAGAAGGCAATGATCATGGTAAGCGGAAGTCTTGAACCGATAGCGCCTGCTATAGGCTGTCTTGTTTTATATGAAACACCTAAATTTCCCTGTAAGAGATTTCCTATATATCTGAAAAATCTTACGAAGAATGGATCATTTAACTGAAACTCATCCCTGATAGCCGCAAGGCTCGCCTCTGTAGCGCCTTCACCGGCTATGATCCTGGCCGGATCTCCCGGAACAAATTCCAGAAGCGCAAATACAAATAGCGTAGTCAAGAAAAGAGTCAAGATCATGAAAAGTAATCTTTTAACAGAATATTTTAACATCTTTGTCTCCAACCTATTTTATACATGATAGTGGCGGAATCATCTTCCGCCACTATGGTTGCCATTAAGTTAATGCTTTAAGCATTTGTAATGATATCAAATTACTTTAATTTAATATCTTCGTAGAACATCTCCTCGTAGTCCTGTGGAAGCCATACGCCGTCAAGTCTGTCGTTAACTGCAACGTACTGCTGCTGATGGTTAAGAGGTATACATACATAATCCTTCATAAGCATCTCAAGGCAATCCTCCCAGATCTTTCCTCTCTCTGTCTGATCAGCTGTACCGCAGCCTACCTTATAGAGATCGAAGAATTCCTGATTGTCATAGCCTACACGGTTAAGAGCATCTGATCCAGGCTGAAGCTGGTTGAGGAAGCCGTCTGCCTCCATTGTCGATGATGTAAAGCCGTAGATAGTCATCTGATGGTTTCCTGCTGAAAGATACTCACGCATAGGAGCAATTTCCATCTTGTTGATGTTAAGAGTAATTCCGGCATCAGCAACCTGTGCCTGAATAGCCTCAGCCATATCGCATCTCTGCGCATCAGTTGACTCAACTGTCATCTCAAGTGTAAGACCATCTGCATATCCGGCCTCTGCAAGAAGAGCCTTTGCGGCTTCAACATCATGTCCTGTTCCGAAATACTTCTTATATGTATCTGCGTTTGAACCGAGGATACCAGGTGTGATAAATGCCTCTGCAGGCTTACCAACCTTGCCGTATGCAAGTGTAACAGTTGCATTAACATCGATTGCTCTTGCAAATGCTTCTCTTACCTTTACGTCATCCATAGGTGCCTTCTTTGTGTTAAGAAGGAGATAAACCGTCTTTGCTGTATTTCCAAGCTCCATATGCATTCCCGGAGTTGTATCAATGTTGTCATACTCTCTTGAGTTAGGAGCAAGAACAAGATCATATGAGCCTGTCTTAGCCTCTGTAGATCTTGCATCATTTGATGCAACTACACGAATCTCAAGCTTCTTGAATGCTGGCTTTCCTTCCTGCCAGTAATTCTCGTTAGCTGAAAGTTTAATGATGTCTCCCTGAACATACTCGTCAAGCTTGTAAGGACCTGTACCTACTACAGCTCCGCCGAGGTAATCACCATTGCTCTCCTCATAAGCCTTCTTTGAACCGATTACGCACTGACCGTTTGCAAAATGGTTAGGAAGTGTAGCGCATGCATACTTTGTTCCTATAATACATGTAGTATCATCTACTACAGAGCACTCTGCAGGATCGATCATATTAAAGTGAGCGTTAGGAAGGTTATTTTCGATAGAACGTGTGATTGTCCAGATGACATCCTCTGCTGTGAAATCACTTCCGTCTGAGAATTTGATTCCTTCCTTGAGCTTTACTCTTAAGTGAGTATCATCATCCCACTCCCATGACTCTGCAAGCCAAGGCTGAAGATTTCCGTCAGCATCAAATCTTGTAAGTGTGTCATAGATCTGAAGCATGATTCTCTCATAAGACTGCTCATCATTGTTGCCCGGCTCAAATGTTCCAGGATCGAGAGCCTGAATAACTCTGAGAGTGTCAGCATCCCCTGAAGCTTCTGTTGTTGTCTGTGTTCCTGCTTCACCCGATGCGTTCTCAGAACCTGATCCGCCGCAGGCAGCAAGTCCGAATACACATGAAGCAGCAAGTACCATTGCTAATGCTTTTCTCATAAGATAGCCTCCTAATAAATTTATGGTTAAATTATATAAAAGAGCTTGTTTTGGTGCAATTCGCTGAATAACAAAAACAAAAATGCACATTTTTTACATAATCACAATTTGAATTAACAGATTTTAAGTATTTATAAGTATGTTGTAACAATAGTTAAACATTCGTTCATATATCATGTAATATAAGTTAATTGTCCGTTTTTGCGCACAAAAACGCGCTTTTCTGTAAAAAGTAAAAGTTTATAAATGAAAACAGCTCAATCGCATATCCGCAATTTGAGGCACAAAAAAACCGGCTCCAAAAGAACCGGTAAAAAACGCCCCAACCAGGACTTGAACCTGGGACCCCCTGATTAACAGTCAGATGCTCTAACCAACTGAGCTATTGAGGCTTATCTTTAT
>Ga0129317_1000412_pt1 | contig 46245 bp, 57 predicted proteins | sample Cm1ome_FD_94430 | JGI IMG/M metagenome (GOLD analysis project Ga0129317, IMG submission 94430) | Eastern black-and-white colobus group fecal microbial communities from Wisconsin, USA - Cm1105 metagenome | ecosystem: Host-associated > Mammals > Digestive system > Large intestine > Fecal | place... | reverse complement strand
TATGTATAAACCCTGTAAATTCAAAACAGGAGAAAAAGAAAAATGTTTATTTTGATGAATTTTTTTCTCGAAATATTTGCAAGAATAAAAAATGTCCGTATCTTTGCACCCGTAATCGAGAAATATACTACTCAAGACAACAAAAATTGTTCTATGGTGTAATGGTAACACGTCAGATTCTGGTCCTGAAATTCCAGGTTCGAGCCCTGGTAGAACAACGACTTTAAAAATTATCCCTTGTAAGTTATAGCTTGCAAGGGATTTTTCATTTACGGGGGGCATAATAGGGGACATTTTGTTCTGATTGTTTACTCAGTTTCTATTTGGGTAGCCATTTTATCAGCATTCTCTTCCAATGAGACTTTTATATAGTCCATCAAACTTTCAGCGGTAGTATGTCCGGTTACTTTCATTATTTGTATAGCGGAGTAGCCAAGTAAAAATAAATTTGTTGCACCGGTACGGCGTGCGGTGTGTGAGGTGATCAACTCGTATTTTTTTACCAGGCGCTCTTTTGTTTCACCACCTATGTTCTCAGTCAAAACTACTTCTTTGTCGATACCGGCCAGTTCTCCGATTTTTTTTAGTGCTCGGTTGAATGGCTGTTCTACTATTTTAGGTACTTTGTAATCATATTTCTGTAATAAGGTGTCAAGCTCTGGAAATAAGAAGGGGATCAATACGCGTTGCTTAGTTTTGATTTGTACTAAATCAATGACCTTGTTTCCGTTTCCTGTTGTTTGGATATGCTCAGGAGAGATTCTGCTGTAGTCGCTGTAGCGCTGTGCTACATAACAACCGATCAGGAATACATCTCTGTATTTTTCGTATGTTCCGGATAGCGGTAAGTCTATCAGCTTTTTCAATTCCTCAGATGTGAGGTATATGTTATAAACTTTTTCTTTGATTGCTTTAAAGTTGTTTGATTGAAATATAGTGTTTTTACTTATTCCTTCTTCGAAAGCTGTATGTAGTACTGCTTTTATTCTTTTTATAACAGATCCTGTTGTATTGGTCCGGAATCCAATCTGATTACAATATTGGAGTAAACTGTTGTAAAAATCAATATCTATTTCTTCTATATTAATGCAACCGATCTCTTTTTCAAAATCAGTCAACAACAATAGGTTTGATTTGTATGATTTGATAGTGTTAGGAGAATATTTTGTCCCTTTGTCGGTTAGATATGTGCCGTTTTCCATCCGGGTGACCACAGACGTGAAGTATTCAATGAAGTTAACGGGTTTTACTTCTTCGATCATTTTACGACCTAAAAATTCTAAGACTCGTTTCTGTATCGTGTCGAGTGATACAGTCTTGTCTCTTTTTAGGTCAAGGATTAGATCGTTAACGAACAGATCAATCTCGTCTAACTTGATGGAAAGAATGCTAAGTTCCTTTTGTAAGATGGGAGCAAGGGTTCTTAATTGTTTTTTATTCGATATTGGACGCTGGTTGTCCTTATCCCAGTATTCCGGGATAATAGTTTCTGATGTAGAGATTTTTAACCGTTTACCTTTCCAATTGAGGAAGAGGTATATAAGGGTATGTGTTCCTCTATTCGGTTCTTTTAATATGAATTTGGGTTCTAATCCTGCCATTTTACTTTGTAGTCGTCCATGTTTAAATAATCATCCGGATCATCCCAATGTGAGATACCTAGTACTTTTCCTGTTTTGGAATCTTCCAATAATACATACTTATCTCCGTCGATGTGTATCGTATCCGGAAATGATGCTATCATTGCTTTAGCTTTATCAATATTGAATACGGGGCATTCGATAATATCAAAATGTTCTATTTCCCTTTCTAGTTGTTTGAGTAGTTCTTCCTTATCGACTTTCCAAAACTTCATTTTTTTGTTTGTAAACTTACCAAATGAGTACCAAAATTTAAAAGCACTAGCCGGACATGAATTTTGTGGACCGATTGCATTAAGTTTACGGCATCCCCAGCCAGGACAACGGTTGTTGACCCAGCAGTGATGTTCTTTGTCCTCTGAACGTGTATATTGACCGTAACAGATGGCAATAGAGCGGTTATTCATTAAACATTTTTCCTTTTCCGGTAAATATATATTCAAGATTTATATTGTACCGCTCGTATGCCATGCGAATAGCATACAAGGGTACATTCATTGTGTTTTCAATCTCCATACGGTATATGTTAGAGGATGCGAGGCCGACGGACTCTGCAAATTGTTTTTTTGTTTTTATTTTCCTTAGTCCGATCAGTTGGTACATGATAGCCAGGAACCGGTCGGTTATAATCCTGTTTTCTGTAATCTTCTCGTTTGCTAACATATTACTTCGTTTTATATAAGAGATATAAAGCATTTATTTCTTTATAATATACAATTGATAGATTGTTTTATCTTTTTGTTATCTTTTTCTGTTACTTCACTATCGTATTGATTTTCCGATGTTTCCATTCTCATTAATTTAATTCCTGTGTTAGCTATTAGAGCTAATTGTTCTTTGGATAAGTTGTATGAAGGTACAATGTAGGAATAAGAAGCACCATTAATTGAATTAAATTCTGTTTTTTGAGCTTCTGATGCTTCAAACTCTAAAATACTATCATCATTTAGTTTTAAAAGCAGTTTGTTCCCTTTAGATATAAACAGGCTTTGTCCTCCACCCGTAAGTTTTTAAGTTTATAAAATAAAATCCACCGCTAAAACCGAATGAGTGTGCAAAGAAATGTCTACTTGTGAATTTCTTATTAATGTTCACGAAGTTTGTAATAACTATCTTTTCTCCAGTAAACGCATCTACTTCATTTTTAATGTAGTCACATTTCTGAGCATTAGCAGATAAAGTAATAATGATGGTCAATAATAGTAAAAATGTTTTCTTCATGCTTTGAATTGTTTAATTAGTGATTTTTATTCAGGCACTTTCTATGCCGTGTTTTTTTCTCATATTGTTTACTTATTCTTTTGTTGTTTGACCACATTGAATAGTTGCGCTATATCTCTGAGGTCCACCGTAAAGTCTGGATAAATCGGATTGAAGGAATGACAGGTAATTATTCCTTTTTCAACATCATGGTCAACAATCTGTTTGAGTACAATCCCATCTGTCTTATGTACGATGACGAATGCATCCCATGCGTTGATATGTAATTTACTTTTCCAGTAATCACAGCCTATTTCCCGACAAAGCAAAATGTCCCCTTGCTCATAGCTGTGCTTCATACCATCGTCCATGCTGTCACCTCTGACTTCAAAGCTGATGTACTTACCTTTATATTCTTTGTCAACAATCCACGGGATTTTAGGAAGTGTTTCAATGTAGGCTACGTCAGCCCAACCCATCATATAGCCAGCTTGTGCATATTGGTTTACTAGTGGAACCATCATAACGCCTCCTATTGTTAATTGTGTTACTTCGTTTTGTATTGGTTTATTTAGAATGCTGCCTTCTCCTGTAAGAAGCTGTAGTTCATCAATACCAAATGTGTCTTTTATTCCTTTTTTGATATTTTCTGACACGGAAGGGTATTTCCCATTTCGCTTGTCTTTTTTAAAAAGACGGTCTAAAACTTGTTGCTTTACGTCGATACGGTCAGCAAAAGCAGAGATATTACCGTCTGATTTTTCCTGTACTAAATCATATATTTTTTTGTTTAGTATAGGCAGTTCATCATAGTTAGAAATAAATTTCCCCATATTTGTGTAAATACAAACAATGTTTGTATATTTGTGTCTGTATCAAGTTGCGGATGATACAATACAAGTTAATAATCTCCCATATAGGGATTATATAAGCAACTTCCTCCAAACCGCAACTTTAGAGTTGGTCGCTGTTCTTTTATAATTATGAAACGATTAATTCGCTTACTAATCATTAGGTATTTGTCTATCTTGTACAAAGGCTGTATAGGAGTAAACCTTCTTAAAGAAGCCGATAGGATTTATCAATGGGTGATAACTGGCAAGTTATTCAAAGATAAGTCTCTTTAGATCTTCGTAGGTCTCTTTTACTAGGGCCTTAGTCGTACCTCCCTGTACAAAGTAGATTTCACAACCATTATTTTTAGGAGTCAATACCTGGATGGTGTTGACGTTGATAATCGCTTTTGTACCATCTATGATAGTAACTTCAATGAATTCGTTTCTCATATTTTATATAATTGTTTAATAACTAAATTCAATTTATTATGTCAGTAATCATTTTATTGCTTTTGATACTATCGATATTATGCCTTGTAATACATTCTATACTTACTCTTTGGCTCTGTATCACCATAATAAAGCAACCAAATGATATTCCTCCAAAAATTGTGATCATTAAAGGATATTATGAAAGAGAAAAACATTGTTCTGTTCGCCAGCGTAATACTTGCAATAACTTTCAGAGAACCTCTTGTGAAGCATGCAAATATTTCTACTAAAGTGGAGCATGAACATGTTTACATATCAAATCAATAGCTATATCGATGTTCTTGCATTGAATTTCATGCAGGGTGGTGATATAGGCTCTTTTAGTTTCTTCCATTGTGATAATATCTCCTTCTTTCAGTAATCTGATTATATAGCCAATACATATTTCAACTTCGTCTGTTTTCTCCTCAATCGAATGAAATTCTCTTGCAGCAAATATAAAACTCTGGATAGCAAAAGCCCTGTTGTTTTCTATGTTTGCTATTCCATCTCTTAAATATATTTGCCCGTAAATGTGTGCATGTTCTTTTTCTTTCGATTCATGAGCCTGCTCTTTATAATCGGCTATTTTAATATTGACTTGATTGTCAATTCTTTTGTTTATATCTATTATTGTATATATCTGCCATCCAATAAGTACGGTCACAAGCATTGAAAGGATTCCTACTAAAACACCTGCTATATCCCAACTCAATGGCTTAGCATGTATGTACGATATGCAAATCGCTGTAATAGAAAATATTATAGCAATAAAAGATAGTCCTGTATGTATATACTCTTTTTTCATTCTATATAATAAAAGTTAATATACAATCATTGTTTGTTTATTGCGTTTGTAATTACAAACAATGTTGTATATTTGCAATGTGATTAACAACAAACAATAATCACAACACAAAGTAAATAGCAAATATAAGAAAAGTAAATAACCTGATATAGTCAATTTGATAAAAAAGTAAACGATATGAGTAACAAGATTGAACTAATGAAAGCGGAAATTGAAACTTTAGTAAGCATGACAGAAGAAGAAGCATGCAGAGAGTATAACGTTGATAGCAAAGTAGAGGCTGTTCAGTACATCATTGATTTCTGGGTGTAGGAAGGAGGTAGCCATGAATGAATTAAGAGATATTTTAAAGATGGTACAAGTGGTACAATGTGAATGTTTCGGAACGGAAGTTACGATTGCAATATTCACTAACCAGAAATATTTTTCAGTCCATGTACAACGTGCCGATCGGGATTATGAGGTTGTCTATTCAGACAAATTCTATTCAACTGAAACATTGGCAATAAACACGAAGAAGTTTGCTGGATTGTATGCCTTTGTTGTTGATGAAGCTTTTCGCATCGGATATACACTGATAGGAAACAAATTTACCAAAGTAGAAAACCGCTGTGAAGCAGGCTAATGATTGACTAAAATAAGGTTCAGCCGGGTGAGAGTCCCGGCACACGGGCGGTCAGTAATCTGGGATGAAACATTACAGAGTGCGCACGATGTAAAGAGGCTGGTTCGATACCGGCACCGTCCACATTGAAAACGATCTTTGACGTACTACGAGATATGATATGTAACCGTTAAGGCGTGAAGGCACGCTGGTTACGAGTAAATAACCCACTAAATGAGTCTGCGATATGAAGGAGAGAACACCAACTTAGAGCAGGCGGTCACAAGTGTAGCGGAGTAAACAAAATTATTTGACAATATATTCATTTTTCTGCCAGGCTTGTTACCGGGTTCGACTCCCGGTTGACCACACAAATCAATAATAAATTAATTATGACTACACAAGAAGCAATTGAATTTATCCGTATAAACAAACAGTACGGAGATAAAAAGGCCATATGTGAACGAGCTGGTGTATCACACCAGACATTTAATACTATGATGAAACATGAGAAAGGCCCTGATGAAGAGAAATGGTATGATGCCGAATACAAAGTTTTGTGTGAGGCTGTCGCGTATCTAAAACCTAAAGTTGCTCAACGCAAAAAGATGGCGGAGGAACTTAAAAGAAAACTGTCTCAAATATGATTCCGTTAACCGCTTCGGAAACGGATGCAGTACTTTACCTGGCCGAACATGAGGTTGTAAAGGTTGCTGCCGATAAACGCTGTGTATCGGAACACACCGAAAAAAATCAGATAAAGTCGGCAATGGCCAAACTGGGTGTAACTACCCAGATTGGATTGATAAAAGAATTCTTCCGGTTGATATATGGGATTGAATTTAATCTGCAAGATGCCCGGCAAATGTTAGCAATCTTTTTTCTATCTCTCTTTCTTTCAACTTGGGGAAATTGGGATCAGGTTGCATGTAGAGCCCGGAGGATAAGAGGACGTTTTGAATATGAATTAATGGTTGCATAATAATGGATACTAAAGCTGTACTAATGATATCAATGCCTGTGACAGAACTGGCTAATTTGATAGAGATTGCTGTTGACAAGGTTTTAGATAAGCGTTTTTCTCCCTTGCGAAGACAATTTGAAGACCGTCTGATAACATTGAAAGAAGCCGCTCAAAAGTTAGGGGTAACAGACCGGACAATGAATAATTTAGAAAAACGTGGCGAATTGATTCCTACCCGAATAGGGGCAAAGGTGATGTATAAAGAGAGTGATATAACACAATACCTAAATCGAAAATCACAATGAAACTACTATTATCCTTCCTATTCTTTTTCCTGTCTTTCGGATGCTTATTTCTTGTGTGTAACGCAGATAAATGGGAACCTGGAAATGTCTTTTTCTGGGCGTGTGTATTTGGAGTATCGGTTATTGTGACAGAAAAACAATTGAAGAAAAAAGAGAATACTAAATAATATTACTAACAAATTAATTTTCAAGCTATGAGTTTATTCAAACAACCTTCCGAACTGGAAGTTTCTACAACAATCAAAGCGCTGATCTACGGACAGCCAGGTCTCGGTAAGTCAACATTAGGTTTGTCTACTCCTTCTCCGGTATTATTGGATTTTGATGGAGGTGTAAAGCGTGTGAATGGCGCTTTTCAGTGTCCGACGTTACAGGTGAAAAATTGGGACATGGTGATTGAGGCATTGCAGGAAGATTTATCTCCATTTAAAACAATCGTTATTGATACTGCCGGGAAGATGTTGGATTTTATGTCTGCCTATATTATCAAAAACGATCCGAAGATGGGACAGCGTGACGGTTCCCTTTCTTTGAAAGGCTATGGAGTTCGTAAGACAATGTTTATCAATTTTCTTTCTCAATGTTCAATGATGGGTAAACATTTAATTTTTGTCGCTCATGAACGGGAGGAGAAGGATGGAGAGAACCGGATTGTCCGTCCAGAGATTGGCGGATCGTCTGCTGGGGACCTGATTAAAGAACTCGATCTGGTTGGTTACATGCAAGCGATAGGTAGTGAGCGTACAATTAGTTGGTCACCTACTGAGAAATTCTATGCAAAGAATACATGTAATCTTCCGCCCATGCAGAAGATACCAATCATTATTGATGCTTCTGGCAATGTTACCGGACAAAACATTTTCTTATCAAGTATATTCGATAGCTATCAGGCTTATTTGAAAAAGCAGGCAGATATCAGTAATGATTATGAGGCTTTGATTGATGTGGTAAAGGAAAATGTAGAGTTGATTGTTGATGCTGATACCGCCAACGGTGTCACTGAAAACATGGGAAAGCTACAACATATTTGGGATAGCAAACTGAAAGCCGGTCTGATGATCCGGGATAAGTGTAATAGCCTGGGATTAAAGTTGAACAAATTAACTAAGAAATATGAATCAGCCGATGCCGCAGCAACAGCCTAAGTATAAATTCTACCCGTCTCTTTTAGATCAGTTTGAAAAGTATCTGCATGTGGATCGTGAGTTTGAGCATTTTTTCAATCAAGATCAGGAGACAGGAGATTATAAAAAGACGTATGAAGAGATAGAGACTGAAATGAAACAGTCTCTACTCGACAGTATTAACCGGGTTTCGTTCGATTCAGAAGCCGCAGATAAGGGTACAGCATTCAATGATATTGTTGATTACTTTATCCATAGAAAACCGGTAAGAACTCAGATCATAGAGGATATCAATGCCGATGTAGTTACAGCGACATACAACAACAGAACATTTTATTTTTCTTATCGTTTCTGCTGTAAGGCAGCAGAATATTTTCATGGGTCTGTTAGCCAGTTATTTGTAAAAGCTGTTCTCCCTACCAAATACGGAACCGTTGAGTTGTACGGATACATTGATGAACTGAACCGTAATAGGGTGTACGATATTAAGACAACTTCCCGGTATGAGTTTGGAAAGTACTCAGAAGGTTGGCAACGACATGTGTATCCTTATTGCCTTATCTCTTCCGGTCTTGTTAAAGATATTGATTCTTTTGAGTACACTGCTTATCATCTGAAAGGAGGCACAAGCCGAACTCCTCTCATTACCGGAGTACAATACCCAGAACTTTATAAATACGATCATCAGCAAAGCCAGGGGCTATTAGCCCGGCATTGTGAAAGGTTTATTGAATTTTTGGAATTGAACCGGGATCTAATCACTGATAAAAAGATTTTTGCTGAAATATGAAAACACGATTTGTCAAGGAACAAGGAGTAATCAAGTGGCAAGGTCAGCCGATCGAGCTTCTCTTTAATCTTGTTGCCAACGGTGAATATACGCTTGAAATAAAGAAGAAAGTCAAGAAACGCACTGTTGATCAGAATGCTCTTATGTGGCTGTGGTTTACTTGTATGGAAGATGAAACGGGAACACTGAAACAAGACTTTCATGATTACTACTGTAAAAAGTTCCTTTGGCGAAATGTATTCATTAATGGTAAAGAGGAAATTGTCGTCCGGACTACATCGAAACTTAATACGGCTGAAATGACTGTATTTCTCAACAAAGTACAGGCGGATGCCGCTAGCGAATTCGGTATAAGATTACCGTCTCCGGACGATCAATATTTCAACTCATTTACAAACAGGTATGAACATATAAGGTATTAGGATGGAAAAACAGGTTAAGATTGGGAATCTCGCCCATGAACATGAGAGTGAAACCGCTAAACAGACTTTAGTAAAATCAGTAAAAGCCACTGAAAAAAGGTTGTTGAAAGCGAAAAAATTAACCCGGTTAGTGATTGGTTCTGCAATAGTAATGACCACATGTCCGGAAAAGTATAACACATTAATTCGTTGATAGTATGGAAGAAAGAGAACCTAAAATTAAAAAGGCTGTATTGAATGGCCGTCAGTTGACAGTAACTTATACGGAGTTCCGTCCGGAGGGTGACAAGGATATCGCTGTTAAGTCTGAGATACCGGCACATATTGATTGTACAAATGCATTCAAAAAACTGATTCCTCATTTTATTCTTCTCACAGAAATGAAAGAATCCGATAAAGTAAGTCAGCGAGCTGCGATTGTTGGAATGGATAATCTGATTGGTGACGACGATGATTTTAAGAATGCTGATGTTTACGGTATCAAAATGGGAAAGAATGATAGTAGTACCGATACAGTCATTTTGATGGGTGAACGGTATCTTCAAATTGGTGGTTCAGTTGATTTCAGTTCTCCAGCTCAGGCGTTGGAATCATCGGATAGTGAATTTGAATATCCTTACATTAATGAATTGAACCTGGCTGTACAGGCAGTGATTTATGAAGTAAAAGAATATTTGTTCAATCAAAAATTTGCTATCACTCAAACGACGCTAGACTTTGAAGCAGTACCGGACGCTCCGTTTGAAGCCGGAAAAATGGTAGATACGGATACCGGAGTAGTTACTCCGATCACTGTTGAGAAACCGAAGCGAGGACGTAAACCGAAAAATCAACCTCTTGCAACAGCAGCAGCATGTTAATCCAAGAAGACGAAAAGAATTATTTCCTGCAATTTAAGTATCATCCGCTTATGATTGATGTTGTCAAACGTATTCCTGGACGGAAGTTTGACAGCAAACTAAATATGTGGGTGATACCTAAAAGTTTTTATCCACCTGGAAAGTATACTCAAAAGGCCTATGTCGACATATTCGCTAACTGGGCTGTAAAATATGGCTATGAGAAAAGCGTACAAAAAGGAGCTCAGGCTTCAAGACCGGACGTTCATTATACGCTTCCTCCGATGCCGGAATTAATTTCACCACATGGGTTAAAGATAGAACCTTTCCCATATCAGAAACAAGGCATTGCCTACGCTTTACAGAAAAAGCGGTGTTTCTTTGGGGATCAACCAGGTTTAGGAAAGACATTGCAGGCTATCGGTACTTCTTTTATTGCAAAGACGTGGCCGGTATTGGTGATCTGTCCTGCCAGCCTAAAGATCAACTGGCAACGGGAATGGAAGAAATTCACTGGCAAAGATGCAATTATCCTTGATGATCGGAATAAAAACAACTGGCACCGGTATTACGAAATGGGATGCTGTGATGTATTCATTACGAATTATGAATCATTGAAAAAGTTTTTTGTTGAAGACTTTGCCGGTGGTGTAACCCGGTCGATTAAGCTAAAGCCGGTAGCCAGTTTGTTTAAGTGTGTGATCATTGATGAAAGCCACCGATGTAAGTCAAGTAAGACACAGCAATCAAAGATTTGTTACAAGTTATGCCAGGGAAAGGAATATCGTTTCCTGCTCACTGGAACACCTTCGATCAATGGTCCGGGTGATCTGATCCAGCAATTAAAGATTATGAATCGTTTGGATGATTTCGGAGGATATAAGAGTTTTGAAGCAAACTTTATGCAGGGGCCACGGCAGGCAAGTAATTTGGAGATGCTAAACTGGCGATTATGGAATACCGGTTTCTTCCGGAGGGAGAAAGCAAAGGTTTTGGATCAGCTGCCGGATAAGATGCGTCAGGTCGTGAATGTGGATATCACAAACAGAAAAGAATATCAAGATGCAGAACATGATCTGCTTAGTTATCTGGCTGCTTATGAAAATGCTGATGATGAAAAGTTACGACGGGCCGAACGTGGTAAAGTGATGGTACAAATGCAGAAACTCCGACAAATTGCAGCTAGAGGAAAAATATCGGCAGCCGTAGAGTTTATCCAGGACATAATTGATTCCGGTGAAAAGTTGATTGTTTTTGCCTTTCTTAAAGAGGTTGTACAGGAGATAAAGAAAGTATTCCCTAATGCAGTTACCATCGTTGGAGACAATACCAGCCAGGAACGACAGGATGCCGTTGATCGGTTTCAGAATGATCCGAAATGTAACCTTATCATCTGTAATTATAAATCGGCAGGGGTAGGTCTTACATTGACAGCTAGCAGCCGTGTTGCCTTTGTTGAGTTCCCGTGGACGTTTGCCGACTGCGAGCAGGCGGAAGATAGAGCGCACCGTATCGGTCAAAAGAATAGTGTGAATTGTTATTACTTCCTTGGAAAAAATACAATTGATGAATCGATATGGGATATTATTCAGACAAAGAAAGACATAGCAAACGATGTAACCGGGACAGATGATCAGGTACCGGAGAAAACTGTCGATGCAATGATTTTGAAAATGTCTGCTAAATCAGGAATCAAGAAAACTGAAACAAGCACGTCCCCGTTCGATCGTCGTCTGGATGGTGCACTATTCAGCAATGCAATATGAAAGGTGAGGCAGGTCTGCAATCTTCATGTATAGAGTGGTTCAATCTACAATTTCCAAAATTGAAACTGCTTCTTTTCGCTGTTCCGAACGGTGGCCGACGTAACAAGATAGAAGCGGCCAATCTCAAAAGGCAGGGTGTCCGGGCTGGTGTTGCTGATCTTATTTTACTTTTTCCAAAAGGTGGTCACGGTAGCCTTTGCATAGAGATGAAGTATAAGAAAGGTACGCAGCAGGATTCGCAGAAGGACTGGCAGAGGGTAGCGGAGGCGGCAGGCAATAAATACGTTGTCTGCCGGTCATTGAATGAGTTTATGAAAGAGGTCAAGAACTATTTAGGTATTGAGCGATGAATTATATTGAATTAATAAATCGGTTTTGGGAATTGGATGAGCAATGGCAATTTTCCTGCTGTGAAACGAGACTGTATTTTTACTTGGTAAAAACAGCAAATCGTTTAGGCTGGGCGGATAACTGGACGCATAAAGATGATAAAACATCTGCTAATGTGGGAGTGTCATTAAATACAATGAAGACAGCCAGGAACCGGTTATTTCAGGCGGGTTTAATTAAATTTATTTCCGGTGGAAAAGGTCAAAAAGATAAAACAAGGTATCAAATTTTGACACCTAACTTAATACCTAACTTGACACCTAACTTAACACCTAACCTGATACCTAATCAGACTCCTATAAATAAACTAAATAAAACAAGTAATAATATACCCCCTATAATCCCCCATGAAAGCAATTTGCCTTTTCCGGAAGAAAAGCCGAAAAAGAAATCCAGTAGGGCAAAGAAAGAATTTATTCCTCCAGTACTGGACGATGTATTAAAATTCTTTTCTGGCAGCTTATTACCAGATTGGGAGAACCAGGGACGGTTATTTTTCTCTCACTACAATTCCCAGGGCTGGCGTAAAGGAACCGGCGTACAGGTTACTGACTGGGATAGTTTAGCAAACAAATGGATTTTAGATGAAAAAATTAAACGAGATGCAAGGAGTACAGGAAGTAAGACAAACAATCCAGCGTCCGGTAACGGATACGCCGGAAAATAAGATTGACCTAACGGCCTATAAGAAATTGTTTCTTCGGGTAGCAGATCACTATTCCAAAGGCACATTTGTAATCGACGAGCGAAACAGAGCGATCGTGTATTCCCTGTTTCTGTATTTCCTGAAACAATCGGGATCGCTCGATATCCAAAAAGGTTTGTGGTTAGCCGGTCCGGTCGGTACCGGGAAATCTACGCTGATGTATATTTTCAGCAGGTTCATGCAAACTTTACAAAGGGGGTTCCGAGTGTATGTGTGTAGCCGAATTACGACAGAATATGCAATGCACGGAGATTTGAGCCGGTATTTGGATAATGCCGGATGGTCTTCATTGGGGCCGGTTGATATGTGTTTCGACGAGTTCGGCCGTGAACCGATCCCGGCAAAATATTTCGGGAATGAGTTGAATGTGATGCAGCATATATTTCACATTCGGTACAGCTATTGGCAACAGTACGGATTGAGAACTTATGTCACAACAAACCTTTATCCGAATGATGTAGAACGTAAATACGGTGATTATATCCGTGATCGACGTGGTGAAATGTTCAACCTGATTGAGTTGAACGGAGAAAGTAGAAGATAACTAAACTAAAAAATAATATCCTATGAGAACAAAAAGCTTTAATGAAGTAATCGCTGATTATTTGAAACAGCGGGCAGCAGAGGACACACTATTCGCTCCGAAGTTTACTAATCCCAAGAAGAGCATTGATGAATGTTGCCGGTATATTTTAGGTGAAGCGCGGAAGCGCGGTAATGAGGTGGTAATGACTGATAATGAAGTGTTCGGCTTAGCTATACACTATTACGAAGAGGAAAATATCAAAGTGAATGCTAGAATAGGTAATTCAGTTAAAAGCCGGGTTGTAAGTAGCAAACAGGTTCCTGAGGTTCAAACTGTGGAACAGTTGTCGATACAATATGAACGGCCTGTTTTTTCCACTGTTAAGCGGGGGAGAGGTAAGAGAGAAGAAAGCAAATTACAATTATCTTTATTTGATTAAGCCATGAAGCCAAAAACAAAATTACAAAAGCTGGTAGTTAAACTGAGCGCACAATTACCGAAATTTACTGAGAAACATCGTCAATGGGCTATTGAAAATGTCGTTGATCGTATTGGTCTTCGATTGAAAAAAGGTATTATTACTTGTACTCATTGTAGTGAAGTTTTTCCTGATACAATGAAATTTGAAGATGGCGAAATTGATATCTGTCCTAATTGTGGAAGTAAATTGAAGATCGAAACAACTACGAGGAAAAATGATTTTCAAGCAGAGTATTTCTGTATCATAACAACATGCCAGGGATTTCAAGTATTCCGTTATTTTATGATTAAGAAGGAATTCAAATTTGGCTGTGAGGCACAATATAAAATTGCGGAAGTTGTTCAGCGCTGGCTCCTGCCTGATGGTAGATTTGAAACATTTGCAAAATTAACTAATACACATCAATATTATATTGATGCGTGGTGTTTTGATAGTGATATGGAATTGAGAGGTAGAGATAAACATGCCTACAATGTTGGATGCGAAGCATGTTATCCAGTTCGAAAATATCTTTCTGTTTGGAGAAAATACGGATTCAAAGGAAAAATGTACGGTTCCTATCCTTTTAACTTCTTTCATTTGATCAGTACTAACAGCCAGGCTGAAACTTTACTTAAAGCCTGTCAGTTTGATTTGCTCTATAGAATGTGTGCAGGGTATGATGATGAAATAAAAAGATACTGGCCATCGATCAAAATATGTATGCGTAATCATTATCCTGTGAAAGATGCAAAAATGTGGCTTGATTATTTGATGTTACTCAGTTACTACAAAAAGGATCTACGTAATGCTCACTATGTCTGTCCTGTTAATTTAAGAAATGCTCATGATGAGTATATGAATAAGCGGAATCGCGAATTGGCTAAAGAACGAGCTGCCTTTGATCGTGAAAAAGCTATTTATGCAGAACAACGGCGGAAACGACTTTTTGAAAAGATGAAGGAAGACAATCTCAAATATCAAGAACAGAAAGGTAAATTCTTTGATGTTCAATTCAATGATGGGGTTGTAGTGGTACGTGTACTACGTAGTGTTGAAGAGTTTAAAGAAGAAGGGGATGCTTTGAATCACTGTGTATTTACAAATGAGTATTATAAAAAGACTAATTCCCTTGTTCTTTCCGCTCGAATTGGAGATAAACACATTGAGACAATCGAAATAAATTTAACGACTATGACGGTCAATCAATGTTATGGGCATGGAAATAATAATACAAAGTATCATAATCAGATACTTGAACTTGTGAAAAAGAATATGAACCTGATCCGTCGAAGGTTGACGGCGTAAATATTAAGTTGTTATGAAATATGTTCCTGTTTTTGGTAGAAATATTGACAGCTATATTCAAAAAAGATTGAATAACAAAACTCATTTGATTTGCACATTCGATAGAGAAGACGGTTTAAAATTGTATATACTAGCAATAGAAATAAATATGAGACTTGAAGATAACTCCCTTATGCCCTGGGGAAAATATAAGGGTGAGAAAATGGCAAATGTTCCGGCTACATACTTGATGTGGCTATACAACAATGAGAAATGTAATGCGGAAGTCCAGGCGTACATTGAAGATAACATGGATGCTTTAAAAGAAGAAATCAGGCAATTAGGAGATAAAAAAGATGAAACTAAAAGATATAGCAAGCCAATTGGCTAACCGAATAAACCAACCAGCCGTAATCGAAGTGTATCTTCGACAGGTATATGCGAAGGGTTTTATAGATGGTACCAAACAGTCTCCCTGGATAAGCGTTAAGGAAGGGTTACCATGTGATCAAAATATCGTCTTGGTAAGGAGCCAATATGGAAGCAAATCTACAGCTTATTATTGCGACAATAATATCGGGTTTGTAATTTACGGAGAAAATGCCTATAAGGTTTTTGGAGTAGTAACGCATTGGATGCCGATACCGGAATTAGAAGAGGACTGAACTTTTGCTCACCTTATTTGCAAGGCGAACAAACGCGAAAAAATTGAAAATTAAGTATTAAGTCGACATTAAAATGAACATAAATGTATTATCTTCTTTACAAAGATATTTCATGTAGTATATAATGTTGGCAACTTATACAAATAATATTTAAAAAGTGAACCGTGCCGGATTCGAACCGGCGACCTCTGCCCTGTCAAGGCAGCGCTCTAAACCAGCTGAGCTAACGGTTCAGTTTGGCAAATATAAGAAAAGTTATAAAATAGTAGATATGGAAACAAATGAGAATTTCAATTTATGGTGTATTGTCGAATTATTCGGACATAACCGGATAGCAGGCAAATGTAGTGAACAAAGCATAGCAGGGAATAATTTCCTCCGGGTAGATGTTCCGGAAACGAAAATGCAGCCAGCATTTACTCGGTTCCTGAATCATGCTGCCATCTATGCTATTAATCCAATCACAGAAGAAGTAGCGCGGGATCGGGCAGAAGTTTATAATTGTGCTCCTATTGATAGATGGGATGCGAGGTCTATGCTTGAAAAAATTCAGGCAGAAATAAATAATGACAGAAAGACGATTGATTCTCCTGCTGACAATGATAAGGATGATTATCTTGTATTTTAATTTAAAAATGAGTAAACCATGAAGATAATAGTCAGTTTCTCTGGCGGTAAGGATAGCCAAGCTTGCCTGATTCAGGCTGTCCGACAATATGGAGTCGATCGAACCAAAGCAGTGTTTTGTGATACGGGATGGGAACACCCGGATACGTACCAGCATATTCATAATATATGTAGGCAATTGGGTGTTAAATTAACAACGCTTAAATCAAAGTATGATTTTGTTTCATTAGCTGAATATAAAAAGCGGTTTCCATCCACAAAGGCACGTTTTTGTACAAGCGAACTTAAAATGAAACCCATGATTGACTACATATTAGACTTGGAAGAGAGTTGTATAATCATTCAAGGGATCAGAGCTGGTGAAAGTCCCGCTCGAGCAATAATGGAACCTGAATGTATGTATTTCCGATCATATTTTCAACCTAATGCAAGCGGTAAAAAAGAAACATATAGAGGTAAAGATGTTAGAGAATGGTGTAGTAAATATGATGCTTCAGTTGTCAGACCTATTTTTAACTGGTCCGCACAAAAAGTAATAGATTGTATCCTTACAGCTGGTCAAAGACCCAATTCTCTTTATTATCGTGGATTTTCTCGTGTTGGCTGTTTCCCTTGCATTATGTGTCGGCAAAGAGAAGTTAGAGAATTGATGAAAGATAAATATGCCCGACAGCGCCTACTTGAAGCAGAGCATAAAATCGGTAGATCCTTCTTTCCCCCTGATTACATACCGAAATACGCCTGTAAAAATGGAGAATTTCCTATGGTAGAAGATGTTTTCCGGTATGTAACAGATAAAAATGCAACTCTGGATATGTTTGAGCCAGAAGGAGGCTACGCGTGTATGTCAATGTTTCATGGACTTTGTGAATAATGCTTTAATGGTAGTAAATATAAGAGGCAGAGTTTACCCAGCCTCTTATATTGCCTCGACATAAGGACTTTCATAATTACCTTTTAGTCCATGTCTTTCCATATATGATCTAATTTCACTTCTATAAGCGATTTCAAAAATGTATCCATCTTTAGGTGATGGGCCAAGCGATCTGTCGAATTTGTAATAATCGCCATTGTGATAAAAAGAAATACGATAGTTTGCCATAATGTGCAGTATTTTAATTTTGTTATCTCGGTGTGTTGATAATAGTGAAAATTTATTTATGATTGCAGTTTGGGTTAAAGCTCCTAAATTCATCAAGCATTGTTGACAAGCAATCATTTTCTTTAATAAAATCTATAAGATAGTCTTCTGTAATAATAAATTGTCTATTTGTTTCTTTTTCTTTTGTTGCTAATATTTGCTCTCCGTTTGATGTTATCTGAAAACCATGAATAATTCGATTCCTCTTATCACATAGTTCTTCAAATAAATTAGCTATTTTATCATCTGAATTTTCTGTAATTGTATTTTTGATTGCAAATTTCATCATCTTAGATCCTGATGTTGTATCAATTAAATCATACCAATCATATTGATGTTTTCCTTTATTATTTAGAATATTTTCAATGACAAAAGCATTATTTGAATTGAAAACACATAGAGCAATTCCCAACAATTTTATGTATTCTTCTGACGGTAAAGCCTGTTTTGTAATTGATTCGTTCATTTTTATTTGTATATAATTTATAAATAGGTCGTTTAAAAATTCCCCCATATAGCAGGGTTTGTTATAATATTGGCAATAACATTTGAAGCAACATCAGAACCAAAACTTTTAATCTTATCTATAAGTCTATTTTTAGCTTGTATAGGATCCGATTCATTTTCTATGATTGCTTTAATCTCTTTTTGTTGTTTGCCTGTTAACTCATCTTTTATTGCTTCAATGAAGATGTCAATAGCTAAAGACTGTTCTTGAGATTGATTTTGAGATTGATTAACATTGACATGTATAGAATTGTCTGTCTTATTATTCTCATTTTGAACTTTTGGGAGTTCTGGGATAACAAGACATGATTCCAATATTCCTAGTAATTTGTCAAATAAACTAGGTGAATTATAGGATTTAGTAAAATCTTCAGCAGCTTTTTCAAAATCATTAATACATCTGTCTCCTGTAAATTTGAAAGATAAAAACCTGATAGTCTTATTTTTCCAAATTTCATATTCTGATATACTTTTTAGATTATAAGCGTCAAAAGTCCTCCATTCATTTTCTAATGTAGGTATATAAGAAATCCCCTTCCTAATTTTGTTACCTTCTTCTATAAGGTCTTCGAGAGTTATTGTAGCCATATAATATTATTGTATGAATTTCCAAAGGTATAAATTAATTTGATGTGATGATATTTAAGGAACCATAAACTTAACAGTTGTGTTTTGTAAATATCATAATGATTATATATTATTCAATATGATATTTTTATTATATTTGTCTTTACATAAATCTGTATGTATGAGTAATATAAAGATTGATCGAAATAACTATCGTATCCATGATGACAAGAACAAACGTCTGATCCGGAAAAGCCTTGAAGAATGTGGTGCCGGGCGTTCTATCCTTTTTGATAATGATGATTGTATCATTGCTGGAAATGGTGTATATGAGCAGGCCCAGGAGCTAGGTTTAAAAGTCCGTGTTATTGAAAGTGATGGTACGGAACTTATTGCGATCAAACGTAAAGACTTATCGACAGAAGATGCCCGGCGTAAGGCATTAGCTTTAGCGGATAACCATACATCTGATACGTCATTTTTTGATTTTGATGCTGTTGTAAAAGATTTTGGCGTTGATGAATTGGATAGTTGGGAGATTGATTTGTCATCAGTGGCTATCAATATGGAAAATCAGTATGAAGATATTCCGGATGAACTGACTGCAGAAAGAAAAGTTGCTCTTCCATTCGTGAAGATATCATTTCAAAGTGTGAAACAGTTTGAGCGATTTGAAGTAGGATTGAAGGTACTTATAGAAAAGTTTGAAGGTATAACCTATGTTGTGGGAGGTGGTGAATTATGAGACTGGAAAAGGCTTCATACCAGGCTATTAAATTTGCATGTTTGAAATATCATTATGCAAAAGCTGTACCACAGTCCCGACTTGGTTATTCTGTCTTCAATGATTCGGATGAGTGGTGTGGAGTGATATTATTTTCTAATGGAGCCAATCAACATATTGCATCGAGCTTTAATCTGGTCCAGGGGCAAGTCATGGAGTTGGTCCGTGTGGCATTGAACGGAAAACAGGAATGCACGTCCAAAGCTTTGTCTATGTCATTGAAAACAATTAGGCAGGATGCACCGCTAATCAAGTTGATCGTTAGTTATGCAGACCGGAACCAGGGGCATATTGGAGTGATTTATCAAGCAACAAACTGGTATTACTTAGGTGAGTTTTCTTCTGAACGTGGTGTTATGCTGAATGGTAAATTGATTCACCGGAGATCGGTTGTATCTAAATATGGAACATCGACATTAGAATGGTTGAAGAAGAATGTTGATCCACATGCAGAAGTGATCAAAGGTGAAACGAAGATCAAATATGTTTATCCGATTGATCGAAGGATGATCAAATCTATAAGGGCTATATCTAAGCCTTATCCCAAAAGAGTAATAGTTTAACAATATAGGTTTAACAAAATGGCAGCAACAAGAAAAGCAGGAGAGAGGGAACGAGACAAACAGTTGATTGCATCCCTTTACTTTAAAGCATATACATTCCGGGAGATTGCGGAGTCTGTATCTGCCATAACTGGCCGTACGATTTCCCATGTAACAGTATTCAATGATGTTAAGGAGATACTGAAAGAGTCTGAGGAGGCCCGGAAGGATTTTGTTAATAATCAATTGACAATAGAACTCGGGAAAATCAACAAGCTGGAACGCGAGTATTGGGAAGCCTGGGAGAAGTCAAAGACGGATCTGAAAAAAAAGTCTGTTGAGAAGAAGGATGATTGTGAGGGTGATCCGGCGAAAGGTAAGAAGAAGTCTTCTACCCGTGTAGTGGGGGAGGAAATTATCAATATGGGTGACCCGCGTTATCTGGCCGGTATCGAGCGATGTATTGAAATGCGTTGTAAACTTCTTGGAATAAACGGAACTCAAAAAGTTGATGTGACAACGGGCGGTAATAAGATACAGTTTACCGGTTTCAATTTCCTGCCGGTAACACCGAACGTAGAACAGCTAATAAAGCAAGCTGATGAATGAAGGTAAATTTAAAACAGCGGCTTGCCTACAACTATCTAGCGGATAGTGAACATAAATTCATCCTGTACGGCGGTGCGGGAGGTGGTGGAAAATCTTGGTTAGGGTGTGAATGGTTGATGCAATGTGCCTTTCATTTGCCTGGTACACGCTGGTTTGTTGGTCGTAACAATTTGAAGGACTCACAGGCTTCAGTATCGGTAACGTTTGGTAAGGTTGCACAATATCACGGGTTTACCGGTTACCGTGTCACAAACGACGGAATCAAGTTCGACAATGGTTCGGAGATCGTTTATCTGGATTTGACTTATTATCCATATAAAGACCCAATGTATGAACGGTTAGGATCGAAAGAGTTTACCGGAGGATGGATAGAGGAAGCCGGAGAGATCAACGGTCTAGCTTTCGAGATGCTGAAAACTCGTACAGGTCGACACTTGAATGATGTCTATAATATCCCGTCGAAAATACTGATAACCTGTAATCCCAAAAAGAACTGGCTGTACAAGAGATTTTATCAGCCCAGTAAAGCAGGTAAGCTCAAAGTACCGTATGCTTTCATACCGGCATTAGTACAAGATAACCCGTTTGTCACAGAAGACTATGTTGATACCCTTCGTCAGACAGAAGATAAAGTAACGTATCAACGTCTTTATCTGGGAAAATGGGAGTATGACAGTGATCCGAACTCTTTGGTCGATTACGATGCAGTAATGGATTGCTTTACCAACACCGGTGCATTGATCGGAGGGAAGGCTATAAGTGCCGACCTGGCAATGAAAGGGCGAGATCACTTTGTCGCGGGTTACTGGGAGGGTTTACGGGTGTCGATCGAGATTGATAAAGACAAATCATCAGGTCGGGAGATTGAAACGGATTTGCGAAAGCTCATGGTTACGCGTGGCGTCGGCAGGTCCCAAACAGTTGCAGACAGTGATGGCTTAGGAAGTTATCTGGAGAGCTATCTGAACGGAATCAAAGAGTTTAAGAATGGTGCATCTGCATTCAATAATAAATATGCGAACCTGAAAGCCGAATGTGCATACAAGTTGGCCGAAATGATAAACAAACGGCAGTTGCAGATCATTTGCCGACTGGATCAGGCGGAACACATTGCTGAAGAACTACAGCTGTTGATCGCGGCGAATGTAGATAAGGATACCCGGAAAAAGGATATCATCAGCAAGGAAGCAATGAAGGGTATAATAAAGCGGTCTCCGGACTATTTAGATATGCTGATAATGGGAATGTATAGACTTGTTGCCCCGCGTACGGGTAACTCAACATATAACTGGTAATGAAGATAACGAGTAAGACTACTATTGAAGATGTGATTCTGATGCTAAAAGGTATTGACTTTTGGGATCAGTTGGAGACTGTATTTATTCCGGTGAAAATACCAGAACTGACATACGGTCAACGTATTGACTTATCCTCCATGAATACAAGGTATGACCTTCTGTTTATTCCTCAAAAAGTATTGTTAGGACTAGATGAGAAGGAGGTGATGAGTAAGCCTTTTATCTCTGTCTACAACTATGGTCTGTCTGTTTACCAGGAACTGGAACGTATGACAATCCGTGACGAAAAAACATTCAAATATAATCCGACGGCGGAAGAAGTAAAAGCTGGATTTTATGGGATCGATCACGGTGTTTTTGGCGTTGTCGATCGGATTGCTCAACGTCTGTCTATTTCTCATGAAGCAGTATTCGATTTGCCGGAGAGACGGATATATGCAATGATGAAGATCGACTATGACAACGGAATGTATCAAAGGAGGTTGAACCAAATAATAAGTAAACAGAAATGACAGTACAGGATAAATTGAAACAGGTTGCTGAATCACTAGGAGTACCGTTCGTTTTTGAGGATTGGACCCTGGCTAATGTGGAGATTGACAGGACACCACTTCCGGCCGTCGTGTATGTTCTTCCTGCTTCCGGGGAACTGGACTTTAAGAATGGAAATATCCGTGACAACCAGAACGGGATGCTGGCTTTCTTAGATAAAGTAGAGTTGAATGGTAACGGTTTGGATAATGACTGTGTCGTTGACCGGATGAAATCATTAGCTATGAGATTCATTGTGAAGTTGAACGAAACAGGAAACTTTGAACCTTTGGGGGGAGTGATGAAATACCAGGTTGCATATAATAAACTCAATGCTGTTACTTCCGGTATTGTCTTTGAAGTGGTGTTGAAAGAGATAGCCGGAATATGTGAACGTAATCTATGAAAGAAGTACAGAACATTGTATTTGAAGAATTGGAAGATCTTCGGAAGCGAATCATTTCCAATATAGATAGCTCCGGTCGTAGAGCTTCTGGGCGTACATCTGAATCCATGCGTACCGATGTATCTGAGAATCGCGGAGTATTGTTTGGTCGTATGGCTTTTGGTACGTTGGAGACAGGGCGTAAACCGGGTAAGGTTCCGGCCGGATTTTATCAGATTATAAAGCAGTGGGTAATTGATAAAGGTATCTCTTTTGATAGCCAGTCAGAGCGCAATTCTTTTGCTTATCTGGTTTCTCGTAAAATAGCCAGGGAAGGAACACAACTTTACCGAAGGGGAGCAGATACAGATGTATATACGGCTGAAGTTCCGGAAACAATTGAACGTATAAAGGATCGTGTCGGTTTCTTGATGAGATTGGAGTTTGAATCTATAAAATTGAACAAATAATATGGCAACAGTAAATGCACCAACGGATACGCAGTATGTTTTTGATCCAGTTCTTTTCATAATGGAAGGAGCTGGGGAGTATGATATCACTATTGAAGGGGTGAAGACAAAAGTGTCTGCAATAGCTAACACTGCTGTGTTTGATGCATCAGGACTTTTAAAGTCCTTGTTCACTATTGATACGTTGTCAAATGGGATGGTACGGAAGAATGTTGCCTGGTCCGTGGTGCAAGCCGGTGTATCTCTCGCTTCCGGAATCTTTGAAGTTGTCTATGGAAGCAATAAGGTTGTCAATTTCTCCGGAGACGGGGCACATATCACATTACGCTGGATTAGCCGTAGCGGTGAGTTAGATTCATACGAATTCTGTATTCATCAGGACAGCCGGAAATTAGAGAATATTCAGACAGCTGGTATCGGAGGATTGACTTATAAATTATCATTCAGTCAGGTTAATAAAATAACTCTGTTCACAGCTTTGGTGGACAGGGAAACATTTGAAGACTTTACGGCCATTCAGGAAAGTGCGATTGTACAGGCCTCTGTACTTGATGGGTGGTTGAATGTAGAGGTTGAAGCAAAAGAGTATAAACGAACAAAAGCCGCATTGCAGGATTTTGATATAACAATAGTGTTACCGAATGAAAGATAAACTATTCATTGATAATGTAGAGGTTGATTTACCGGAAGGTGGATCGGGTGTCGTATTGAATCGTGCAGTGAGTAAGCCTGCTGATATGTCAACGATATTGTCGGGATATTCTTATACTATCCAGCTTCCTAAAACAGCACATAACATTCAGACGTTTGGTTTCTCAACGGAGGTGAATGTAGAAAGTGACTACCCACATGTAGAACACACAGCAAAAGTAATCAGGGATGGTATCACTCTGTTTGATGATGGTGTTGCAGTCGTTAAATCTGCCAGTAAAACAATTGAAGTTCTGATCAAATTCGGAGGAAATAAACGGTTGACAAGTCTCAATGATTACAAGCTAAAAGATATTTTTCCGGATAGTGGTTTGATTCCCTGGGACTATAGTGTGACCGAAACGGACTTTGTAAAATGGGTTCCAAAGTTAGACGGAATGCAAAGACAGCATCCCGAACATTTGCGGCCAGCAGTTAAAGTGTCTACATTATTCGATATGATTGTTGGGCAGTCGTTTGTCATGAATAACGCCTATCGATCTGTGATTGAAAAAATGTGGTTGATGTTACCTACAACAAATGGGAGTGAGGACGTTGTAAAGAATCTGGCTTTCCGTCTCAAGGGGACAACAACATCTGATCTGATCTCCGGTAGGGAACGTTATGATATTCTACCTGATTTGAGTTATCAAAATGCTCCTTATCATCAGAAACTGCATGACCTTATATATCGCACATTACCTGTAACCTTTATTAAAATTCCATTAGGTGGACGATATCGGATAAAAGGTACAGTAAAAGCGAATAATGTAGCTACAGGATGGAAGTTTGGTATATTCAGTCCTTCGGTTGAGTTTAAGGAAGGCGAGCCTCCTATGTTCGATATATTCGAAAGTGTATCAAAAGATATTGATGAGTATAGAAATATTGGTACAGGTGATATTTGTTTTGGTATTTACGATCCTTTTAAGACTGGGAATTTTGAAATAGATTTGACTATCTCTTTTGCTCCGGAGAATGAAAAGGATTATTCCCAGACAGCATTCTTATTGGATTATCCTATACGGGAGAACCTTCCGGATATATCGACGATGGACTTTATAAAGTCTGTCATGGGGGTGTTTGGCTTGATGGTTGAACAGCAGGGAAGTGTTTTATCATTTTATAATGTAGATGATGTAATCCTGAATAAATCCGGAGCGATTAATATTTCAAAAATGCTTATTGATAAAAAAGATGATAAGCTGGAATATTCCTATGGATTGACTAAAAAGAATATGCTGAAATATGCAGAAGATGATTTGGTCGATAAATCGTTCGGAGCATATACGTTTACAGCAGACACGTACGATAAGCAGGAGAATACGGTATATCAGTCTCCTTATGCTGCTACTGACAAAAACATTCCTCTATATACTTATAAGGTTGAAGAAGGGAAAGCAGAATATACTTTGAATAAAACGTCAAAGTGCCGGTTATTGTTGGAGAATGGGACCGTTGCGCTGGAAGTTTTGGGAAAATGGATTGATGCAGATATGAAAACTGTCACTTTCCGTTCATTTACTTTTGAACCTTTGAAATATGACAACCTGGTCCGTAGATATTGGACGGGGTATTTAGGTGTTTACGCAAATAAACCGAGAATTTCATATCGAAAGGCAAAACTTGATCCGACCTTTTTCCCGAACCTGTCTTTTTGTAAGCCATTGTATGCAGATGGTAATTATTATATGTTGCTGTCTGTAAACAACTATACGGAAGTAGGTAAGGCTGATTTAGAATTGGCTCTTATTGATGGTGTAGATGTAACGGGAGAGGGTGAAACCTCTTTGAGGAACGCCATATTGGTAAATCCGACTACACCGTTGAAATTTTCACCTACTACGGTCGCTCTTTATACAGCCATGTCTTTGGCTGTTGCAACATCTACTGATGGAAAGCTGATCCGTGAATTGGACGAAACCGGGACGGTGACAAATGATATGTATTTGCCATTGGATACAGGAGAGGGGGATGCTAAAAGAGTTGCTTTAAAAACTATCAAGGATAATATTCAGAGTGATAATGAAGGAATATTTCTTCGTAAAGACAAGCCGGATTCAACGGAGTTTCCAATCGCGTTTAAGGGTGGGGCTACTTTTGGCAATTATGTAGGCGGCTTTCATGGCTCTGGTGCCAGAATAAATGAAAAAGGAGAGATTGAAGCAAGGAGCTTGCAATTGTGGGAATTTTTGGAAGTACCAGAACTGCGTTTTAACCGTATCGATGTTGTGTCGGGTGAACTTTGGAATGCTATTGCTTTCGGTTTGATCGAGTCTGTCGATACGGAGAATAAGATCGTAAAGCTGAAACTGGAAGAGGGGGAACTTGCCGGATTACATGTGAATGATTTTTGTCGTGGTATATTCCATAACCTGACCGGTAATGCAACTACTTCCGGTGTTGACAGTGCTGGTTTCGATGTAGTGGTGGGATTCTCGACTGCCTACTTTACGCCTACAGAAATAATCGATAATGCCCATTTCAGATATGAGCTGAAACCCGGAACAATGGTTCACCCCAGCATGGCTATGAAGTTTGTCGTGTACGGCCATCCTACTGATAAGAACCGGCAGAATTCTGCTTATTCAACAAGAACTTATCAGCGATATCTTCGCAATGTCAGCACATGGGAGATCAATCCGGGGAAACATATTTCGTCGCAATTCGGGGATCTTTCCGAGCTGGTCATAAATGGAGAGTCCCTGGGCGAAGGATCAATCTATTTGAACAATGTTTATTTCGGAGGAAACGTTTGGAACGTTCCTGGCTTGGATAACAATTTGAAGGGACAGGATGCATATTCTGTAACCTTGTCGACTTATAGTGCTGTATATAATACGAAAGATGGATTGACTGAACAGGTTGATATCGTTACCGGTGATAAAAATGTTGTGACGGGAATGAGTCAGGTTGTTGCACAAAACTTTCGTATATCAACCAAAATTCAGGTAACAAAAGGTACGGAGTTATTACGGTACAGTACTGTTATTGGAGAAGGTAAATATCTGGTTTCCTCTGTGGGTACAGGATGCACATATACAGTAACCGATGGCCTTGTCGTAGTTCATAGCGTAACGGAGGAAAAGGCAGAAATAAAGCTGGAGATTAATTGTGAGGGACTAGCTGTCTATGAACAGGTATTTACAATTGTCCGGGTAATAGATGGTGTGGATGGTACAGATGTGGAATGGATATTTCAGCGTACCGCAACCGAAGCCGCGAAACCGGCCAGACCGACTGTCTCTGAAAATGTGGCGGATTTTGTTCCTGAGGGTTGGACAGACGATCCGGTAGGTCCAGATATAACGAATCAGTTTGAGTGGAGTTGTAAGCGTGAAAAAGCGAATGGTGTTTGGGGATCATTCTCCGAAGTATTCCTATGGTCCAGATGGGGTAAAGATGGTACTAGTACCGAATACATCTATGCCCTTTCAAAGAATTATGCGCCACCAGCGATAACTAACAGCCAGGAAGATGGCCATGTCCCTATGGAATGGTATTCTGCCCCTCTTAGCGTTACCGCAGAGTATAAAGTATTATGGGTGTCTCAACGGGTAAAAAAAGATGGGCGGTGGAGTAATTTTTCTAATCCTAGTATATACGCAAAATGGGCGGAAGATGGAAAAGATGGAGATCCAGGTATAGATGGTTATTCCACATATGGAGTTTATAGAAGGTCAGAGACGCAACCGGACACTCCTGAGGAAGATAAATTGCCTCCTTCTGGTTGGGCACGGGATCCTCCTTCTGGAACCCTTCCGCTCTGGATGAGTAAGGCTGTATTTTTTAGCAGTGGTTTTAAAAAGGGGCCTTGGTCTGCTCCTGTAAGAATATCGGGAACAGACGGTCAAGATGGAGGAGCTGGTCCTTCATTGACATTCAGAAAAAAATATGATGCTTCGAAAATCTATACTGGGACGGAACAACATGTTGATGCTGTTTATACTGAAGATATTCCAGGGACTAAAGTCTTTTGGATGGCTAAAACGTCTGCCGGTTCATTTAGTAATAAATATCCGAGTGCCGGGTCTGCATATTGGGAAAGATTTCAAGGTCAATTTGAAAGTATAGCGACGGGACTGGCATTGATCGAAGAGGCAAATATTGCAGGTTGGTGGTTCTCTGACCTGACAATCCAGAGTCAAAATAGGAATGTGGTTATTGACGGCAATGCCGATACTCATCCCCGTATAGCGTTGGGGGCCTCGTATGAGAATAGGGATAATGCACCGGCAAGAATGTATGAAAATGGTGAAGTTTATTTTGAGAAGGGTACTTTTGGAGGTAAGGTCATAAGTTCACTTAATGGCAATAGGATTATTATTGATCCGGACGATCAGTCTCTAAAGATGATAAATTCATCAAATAAAGAAGTTTTTAATATTTCATTTCAGAATACAGTAGGACAACAATCGTTTCCAGAAATAAACATGTATATGCACACTGTTGATGGTGGTTTAGCGCGACATATAAAATTACACGCAGGAGGACTTTATATGCTGGGGAGTGACAGTTCTAATACAGTATCAATAACACCATCTTCTTTGACATTTCCAAATCTATCATCGATTGATCCCAAAATCAAAGGAGCTTTTTGGAGGGATGGAACAACCGTAAAGGTTTCGCAAGGATAACACTATTAAATTATAAGTAATATGGCAGGAACAAAGGATATAAAAGATTTCACAAAGTTTCCCAGTTTATCGGACAATGATTATCTGTTGGGAACAAAGACCGATTTAGGTGGTACGGATGCCGGTATAACTGTCGGGAACTTCAAAAAGCAGGTGGCCAATGATGCGGCCCCTTCAATTAATGAAAATGGATACTGGGTCGTTAATGGTGTTAGCACAGGAGAGAAAGCCCGGGGAGAAACTCCGGTGTTAAACAGCGGTACGACGACCACAGGGGAGGAAGGAACCGGAGCGTCGTCCGAAGTCGTACCTGACGGGCAGACACCGGAGGGATCGCCTAAATACAAGCTAAACCTGACCCTTCCGCGTGGATCGGCCGGTAAGGCTGGTAAAACAGCAATCTTCGGAATAGGGAATGTCTCTGATGGCGAAAAGGCCTCTGCTACCTTGACTGCTGATGGAGAAGACGGATCCGGTAATCCCAAGTATAAATTGAACCTTGTGTTACCTGCAGGTAAAACCGGAGAAAACGGAAAAACTCCGAAGTTCGAAGCCGGAAGTGTCTCGACACTGGAACCGGGCCAGTTGGCCTCGGCTGAAATAAGCTTCAAAGAGTACGATACGGACGGTAGCCCAATATACGTAATTTCTTTGTCTATCCCGAAAGGAGATACAGGTAGTCCCGGTAAAACCCCGGTTCTTAAATCAGTCAATGCCAAATCCGGAGACACTCCTTCCGGCAGTTTCATCGCTGATGGTACAGATGAATCCGGTAACCCGAAGTATATCCTGAATCTTACATTACCTGCCGGAAAAGACGGACAACCGGCAATATTTGAACAGGGAACGACGACTACATTGGAACCGACAGAACCGGCCTCTGTAGAAGTTGTTGAGAATGGGACAACTCCTGAAGGAAATCCCAAGTATATCCTGAACTTTAGTATTCCCAGAGGCCAGGTAGGTAAACCTGGAATCGGATCGGGTAATGTGTCTGCCGATGGCACCGGGCTTGTAGCTGGTAAAAAGTATTTGTTTGTCCCGGAATCGGACGGAAGTACATCTGGTGCGTTTGTCGAGTATGTCGCCCCTGAAGCATATGATGATACCCCACTTAGAAAGGAAATAGCCGATAATCTGGCTGCAGCCAAGACTTACACCAATGAACAGATAGCTGGTATCGTTCAATTTGATATAAAAGCGGTCCCGGAACTGCCGGATACCGGAGTAAAAGGAACGATCTATTTAGTTCCTAAAACCGGATCGGGAAATGATGTCCATAATGAGTATATCTGGGATGAAACTTCAAGTAAATTTGAATTGATAGGTTCTACTTCTGTCGATTTATCAGATTACTATACTAAGAATGAAGCCAACGAACGTTATGTTTTGAAGGAAGCAGGGAAACGTTTAATGACGAATGCGGAAGGAGCAAAGCTGGAAGGTATAGAATCCGGTGCAAACAAATTCCAGTACCCTGTCAATCCCGGAGAAGGTCAGGTTCTCACGTGGTCTGCCGGAGCAGCCAAATGGGATAATCCGGCAAGCGGTTACGAATATATTGAACTAGGGGACATTTTACAGATAAGCCGTGTAAAGACTTCTACCGAACTGGACTGGAACGACTTTATTAAGGGTAAAACGATGGATGATTTAGAACAGGCTTATATCAACAATACCCCTATATATTCTAAAATACAAAGTCGTTATTTCGGGGAAAAGATGGGATATTCACAATGTACTTCCATAATGAAAATAGTTGACGGTACTGTTGTGCATTATTACTTATCTTTTGTCGTGGCTTATAGCGCGACTAACTCTGATAATATTTACAACTACCTTATTGATTTAAGAGGCGTTACAGGGGAAGGTTGGCGCGATGCAACGTCGCGGGCAAGTTGCTTGTTCACTAAAACGGCTGTCCCTGTTGGCACATCTATCCCGTTTACTGGCGGATTTGTAATCATGGATTTGTCTACAGGAGGAAGCAGGGATTTGATTATAAACCCACCCGGCTTCTATCCGCTTCAAAATTCGACTACAACGATCATGTTGCGTAACACGTCTAGCCTGACAACCAAGTTGACATTCACTATAAAATTAAGTTCAGATGCAAGTTCGGAAGGTTCGAAATTACTCATTCCATCTGAACTACCTGAACTGGCAGGAGGTGAAGCATGTGAACTTAGCATATTATGGGCAGACTGGAAATATATAGTTCGTGCGTCTGAACCTTTTAATTATAAAGAATACGTTGAATAGTATGGGAAACAGAAGAAGGTCATTATTATTTGCTTCCCCCTTAATAGAGGTCGCCCAGTTGGTGGTAATCAAATCATCAGGAACTTACATAGTACCTGCCAATACGGTAAAACTCGATGTCTTTCTGGTTGGTGCTGGTGGTGGAGGTGGTCTGCCAGTAGCATCCACATCTTATGGTTCCTATACAGCTGGATATGCTGGGGAAGGTGGTGCAGTTGTATATCAGGAAAACATGCCATTCATTAAAGGAGAAGAAATAAATGTTGTGATCGGACAAGGTGGGAGTGCAGCAACAACAGCCAATAATGCGGGAAACAAAGGAGGTGATACATCTTTTGGAACCCTCATTGCATTGGGTGGTAATGGTGGAACTGCCGGAACAAATTCATCGCCATCAATCGGGAGTGATGGAACAGCTTGTCCATTTGGAGATATAGAATCGGAAGCTATTACGTCTTCTGATTTATTTGGTGCAAATGGTGGAGATGGAAGTACTACCACTACGGCTAATGTAGGAGGGAATACTGGCGCAGGAAAAGGAGCCAATCGCTCTACTGCTGCTGATAATGCTTCTTTTTACGGTTCTGCCGGAGGGGGTGGAACTATATACAGGACATTTAGTAATACGATAAGAAATCCGGGATTAGGATATCAGGGTATTGTTATATTGAAAGTTACCCGTATGATAAAAGAAAGTGAAATACCCCTTGTTGAAAAATTTGAGATAATCACTGATATATCTCGGACCTCTTGGACTGTGCCTGACAATACAAAAAAAATAGACATCTTTATAGTAGGTGGCGGAGGTGGTGGTGACGGTTCAAACTCTGTAAACATTAATGGAGACTGGGTCAGTGGTGGCGGAGGTGGAGAAGTATTATATGTAGAAGATATTTCTTTCACAAAAAATCAAATATTTGAATTATCAGTTGGGGATTGGACTGCTTTATCGTATGGTGGTGAAAAAGGAAACCCAACAACATTTGGAGAATATACTGTAGCAGGAGGAGAAGCGGGAAAAGAAAGCAATGGTGGATATCCTTACACCAAAGATGGTACACTTTGTCCTTTTGGAGACTTATCTCATATAGACCCGGAATTGACTGCAACAACAAAATATGCGGCAACCGGTGGTTATGTAAGATATTCTAATGGTGAATTGCAGGGATATTCAGGTAATAAAACCGGCGGAGGTGGTGGCAGTATTAAGGGCAATGCCGGAAATGGTACATTCTATGGATCCGGTGGCGGTGGCATGGGAGTTTCTAGTGGCCAGTTTTCTCGTCCCGGAAGAGGGTGTCAGGGTATAATAATAATCCGATATTATGTAAAATCCTTTGAATAAAGTTTAATTATAGGATCTAATTAGTAGGAGTATCAAATATAAAAAATTAGAGGTATGGTGGATAATAAAGAACAAGTAATATTAGAAGTAGTTATTAAAAATGATGCAGCATCGAAACGGCTCAAGGAGAATAAGCAGGATATTGCGGAACTTCGGGAAGAACAAGCCCTGTTGAATAAAACGACACTGGAAGGAAAGGAAGCCTATAAACAGTATGAAGATGAAATAAAGAATCTGAGGAAACATAATGTACTGTTGAATCAAGAGATCAGGAACAATAATAAATCAATAGAGGACCAGGAAGGTAGTTTGCAATCTATGCGTGCTGAACTTTCCCGGCTGAATAAGGTATATGTAAATCTTAGTCAAGCGGAGCGTGAGTCTGCAAAAGGACGTGATTTACAAAAGAAAATCTTATCTCTCAATACTACGATCGGAGATGCAGAGAAAAAACTGGGGGATTTTCGTCGACAGGTGGGTAATTATGAAAATGCCATGAAATCGGCGTTAGGGGCAAACAATAAATATGTTGCAACCCTTATGCTCATGAAAGATGGCAATATGAATTTGGGCGCAGCCTTAAAAACTACTACATCGGTTGTAATCTCTTTCGGAAAAGCCCTTTTTGCTGCGATAATGGCAAACCCAATTATAGCAGTTATTGCAGGAATTGTTGCAGTCCTTACTGGGCTTGTTAAAATAATGAGAGGTAATGAGGAGCAATCAGCACGTTTGGATGCAGTTTTGGCTCCGTTGAAAAGAACATTTGAGGGTATTGTTGCCGTACTTCAGATTGTTGCAGGATGGGTTCTTGATGTTGCTGAAGGGTTTGAAGCGTTAGCATTGCAAGTAACTAAACTAGGGGAGAAGATTCCTGTAATTGGAAAATATTTCAAACAAAGTAATGATGCCATGCTTGCCAGTATACAACTTTCAAAAGATAAAGCAGCTTTAGATAAGCAAACTCGGGAATTAGATGTTGCGAATGCAAAAGCTCAATATGAATCATCTGAACTTCGAAAGAAGGCGGAAGATCGGGTAAAATATACGGCAGAAGAAAGGCTAAAGTTTGTACAGGAAGCAAATGCCAAAGAGCAAGAAATTCTTGATAACCGGTTAAAGATTGCAGAGGAACAGTTTCGTATTGCTCAGGAAGAGGCCGCTTATAATAAAAATAGTAAAGAGGTTAATGAAGATTTGGCCAAAATGGAAGCAAACTTGTATCTTGTCAGAAAAGAACATTCGGATAAGACAAAAGAGTTGATGACTAAGGAGAATGAGATACGAAACCAGTCCCTTACCGCTGAAAAAACACGTTTGGCTCAGGCTAAGAAGGCTACTGAAGAAGCAGTAAAGCAAAAGCAGAAAGAACTTGAATTGATTCGTCAGGCTGAAGATACAGCATTATCTCTAGTTAAGGAAGGAATAGAAAAACAGAGACAAACGGTAAATGTTCAGTATGATCGACAGATCGAAGATTTGAAACATAAGCTCAGTACAGAGAAGAATTTAACTGATGCTGCAAAGAAGGCGTTGAATGATTCTATAATTCTGGCCGAACAGAAGCGTGATGCAGATTTGAAGAAACTATCTGATGATTCTATCCAGGTTCAGATAAAAAAAGAAACTGAACGTATCCAGTTACAACTTGACTCTGTCAAAGAAGGAACATCACAGGAACATAATCTCCGGCTTTCCCTGATCGAACAGAATCGCCAGGCTGAACTTGCCGCTAATTTGCAACTGGCTGAAGAACTCCGGCAATCGGAAGCTGATATAAATGCCGCATACAACAAACTGGTTGCAGATGAAAACGAAGCATTCCGGAAAGAGCAGTTCGATAAGCAATCTGAATATATCCGCTTAGAATGGGAAAATAAAATTTTGCAGGTCAAAGAGGGGACATTGCAAGAATATGACTTAAAAGTGCAGCAGGCCCAAGCTGACTATGATTTATTAGTAAATATGGATGCTGCTACCAAAGCTGCATTGTATGAATCGGATGCAGCTTATGAGAATGCAAAGTTACAGGGTGAAAAAAATATACAGAATGCTATAAAAGCGCGTATTAATGCAGAGAATGAAGCTGTTCTGGTCCAGATGGCAGCTGTAACGACAATCACGGATGCTTTTTCGTCCATGTTGGATAGTTTTGCAGAAGATAATGAAGCGTTGGCCGCTTTTGCAAAAACTGTAGCATTGTTTAATATTGGTCTGAGTACGGCAGAAGCTATCTCGAAAGGGGTTGCTGCTGCTCAGTCTGTACCTTTTCCTGGTAATATTGCTGCTATTGCTACAACTATTGCATCTGTTATGGCAAATATCGCAAAAGCAAAACAGTTGGTAAACAAAGAAAAGAATCCGAAATATGCTGATGGTGGTGAAATCACAGGTCCTTCGCATGCTTCAGGTGGGGTTCTGATCGAAGCTGAAGGAGGGGAAGGTATTATAAATAAATACTCAATGTCTAATCCCTTACTGCGTTCTATTGCCAGTGCAGTTAATGTCGCCGGCGGTGGTGTTCCATTCTCTAATGTTCCAATATTCCCGTCGAGTTCCAGTGGTGGGTTCGATACTGCCGAACTGAAAGCTGTTTTCGTTGAAGCATTAAAAGAAATGCCGGTTCCCGTGGTTAGTGTTGTTGAGTTTACAGAGGTACAGGACAGAGTAAAAATGATTCAAAATAATTCGACTATATGAAAGTTCATGAAATATTAGCCTTTAATAAGGAGTTATTAGAAAAGCTCTATTCTGCTGGTTTGAATACATCTGATTTTTTACATGTTGATCTGTATAATGAGTATGCCCGGCTAAAAAGGGATGGATTGAAAAAGGCTTATATTGTTTCTTTCCTTTCCGATCAGTATAATATGAGTGAACGAAAAGTGTATCAAGTTATTTCTAAGATGGAACGCTCAGTTTAATCTCTGTATTATTTATTTCATAGGCTGTATCGTTTTATCGGTATGGCCTTTTTTTATTACTGCAAAATATGTGCAGTGCTTTTTCATTTTATTTTCTCCTGTAATATACAATATGATATAAATTTGCACAAAAAGATATTTTAAATATGGCGGTATTAAAGATTCACAGCGATATAGTAGATGAAGAGACAAGGCAAATGAACTTGTTTTGGATCGGAGTGGACGGAACTTCCTTTGATTCCGTCGATGCTTTCATTGAAAGTATTCCGGAAGACGATAACAATATAGAGTTACGATTGAATTGTCGTGGTGGTAATTGTATGGAGGGTTGGACCATTTATGATAAGTTACGTTCAACGGGTAAAGAAATAACTGCCATTATTGAAGGTAAATGTGCATCTATGGCTTCTGTCCTTTTGTTGGCCGCTCCTAAAGAACGACGTTACGCCTATCAGAATGCTACACTATTGATACATAATCCTTATATCCCACCTTACACTTTGGCAGATGCTTATGATGCAGAAGATTTGCGACGTATGGCGGAGGACTTAGAGGCCGAAACGACAAAGATCGTGAATCTATACGTTGATCGTACCGGCTCCGAGGAAGATGTACTGCGTGCCCTTATGGCGGAGGATAAATTTGTCGATATGGATAAAGCTAAGGAATTAGGTTTTATATCTGAGTTGAAGCCTCCTATATCCGCAAAGGAAAAGCAACCAAAGAAATGGAATCACTCAAAAATAAATAATATGAATCAAGAAAAAAAAGTAACAGTAGCACAGGCTTTTCAAATGCTAGGAGTAGCATTAGGAGTCGTTAAGGCTCCGATTGTCAGTCTTGATCTGTCAACGGCAGACGGAAGCACTTTAACAGTAGAACGTGAAGAAGGGGAACCACAGGTCGGTGATACAGCATCCCCGGACGGAGAACATCTTATGCCGGATGGAAGTACAATCGTCGTAGAAGGTGGAGTAATAACAGAAATCCGTGATCCGGAAGAGGAAAATAATAATGACGAACTGGATGCTGCCAATGCGCGAATAGCGGAATTGGAAGCTGAACTAACGTCTTTGCGTGCTCAGGCTAAAAGCCAGGACGAACTTGTGATTTTGAATAAGGTCAAAACAATGGGAGGTTTGGAAGGCTTGAAGAAAATTGCAAGTAGCTATGTTCCTGATGCGCGAGGTTTCCAAGGCAATCAAGGTAGACAGGGCGGAAACGGTGATCCGGTTTCTCTGATTGATAAAAAGCTGGCTGAAAAACGTGATGCCCGTAAAAAGAAGTTTAACAAATAAAAAATGTTTGTATGCCTAAGTTAGATTTTACGAAATTAACCCCGACAAATCATGCTATTGAGAGTTTGCGTGATTTGTTAAACATGACTGTGTTCCAGGATGAAAACCTAGAGCAGTTTATTACGTCAATGGGTAAAATAGTCCACGGTAAACGCCTTGGCTTCATTGGAGAAATGGAAGATGTCGGTAATGAGGGAGCCGGTTGTAATCCTACTTACAAATCAGTCGGTATTCCGGCTGCTGAAAAGCAGTGGGAACTCGGGGACTGGGAAATTCCTTTGAATCTTTGCTATGAAGATTTGGAAGGAACGATCGCTGATTACTGTTTGAAAACTGGTACTGAAATTGGTGATCTTACATCTACGGAATACATGGATTACATTGTGTTACCCAAATTGGAAGAAGCCATGCGGAAAATGATGTGGCGTATCGCCTGGTATGGTGATAAAGACGCGAAAAATAATGCTGATGGAGGTGTGTTGACATCTGGTGTCGATCCAACTTTGTTTACGATGGCCGACGGTTTTTGGAAGCGTATTTTTGCTATTGCGGCCGGTAACTCTAATCAATATACAGAAATCTCAGCGAATGACACTGCATCTTATGCAACCCAGAAATCAGGATTATTGACAAAAGGTGTTGTAACATCTTTGTTTGAAAAAATCCGAATGGATGCAGATGGACGCATTGAGGCAATGGACGGATCGGCTATTTTCTGTACGAAATCTTTGGCTGATGCTTTAGCCTGGGATGCAAAACAAACCTATAATACGATTATGCCGTGGCAGGTTCTGTTTGATGGTCTAAAAGTCTCTGAGTGGGATGGTGTGAAAGTTTATTCTATCTCTTTGTTTGACCGATTCACAAAAAAATATCAGGATAATGATACAAAGTTGAATTTACCGCATCGTGCTGTATATACTTCGCCCAGTCAGTTACTCATGGGTTATCCGGGTAGTTCTGCTATTTCAGAACTTGATGTGTGGTTCGAACGTAAAGAACGTATGAACTATATCTATTCAACAGGTAAGATCGGTACTCTTACCAAAGAGGATGAACTTATTCATGCTGCTTATTAATAATTCGGGGTATGGTATTCTGTACCCCATCAAATACTCATAGATATGGCAGATTGCGAAAGTTTAATTAAAAAAGATATTGATACTAACTGTGATACACCAGTTACTCGTGGTTTGGAAGCTAATGCAGTAATCATAAATCGTTCAGATATTGATTTTGCAAAAAGCGTGTTTGCTACAGGAAAAAGCAATGTTCTTGAGGCTCTTGTTTTGAAGACAGGAAAGAAAGGATATAAATGTTTCGTACCGGGTAAAACACCCTTTACCGGGACTAAGACAAGTCTGAATGTTGGAACTTATGTTAATACATTCAATAATGAGTTTGCAATTGTGATCCTGGACAATGGGCCCGAGACTTGCGAAAGCATTATTGATGGTTTGGCAAATGGGACGTTTGTAGTCGTTTATGAAAACAAACATAAGGGTACAACGAAAGATGCTGCATTCCAGGTTTCCGGTTTTTATCAGGGTATGACTGCAACGACATTGGAGAATGACAAATACAGTGAGGAAACCGAAGGCGGTTGGAAAGCTGTGTTGACAGAAGAACGTGCTCCGAAATCCGGTTTGTTCCTGCATAAAACGGATTATGAAACGACAAAGGCTTTGTTTGATAGCTTAATTGCGGCAGCTTAATACTGTATAGGTATGAGAGTGGATGAACTATTGACAAATGAAGTGATCGAGCGTTTTCGTCTTCGGAAAGAAACACCGCAAGAACGGGATACGCTCGTTTCTTTGGCTTCTAAAGCTCTATGTCGCAAAATATCCTACACTTGTAGGAACTGCTATTTTGATGCGTTGATGGAACTCGTCAACCTTTATAAAACTAATCGAATATTATTTGAGGAACGTATGAAAGAAAAAAGATATCAGATTGCCAGAGGTGTGTGTATGCCTCTTGGTTTTGGTTCCAGTCGTATGATCGTGTACCAGAATTGTACGGATGAGTTAGCGATCGAATTTTTGTCTTTGGATGAAAAAAATAGTAAGTATTTTGAACGTCTGCCTGATGGATGGAAGGATGATGTTGCAGAATATTTGGATAAGTTGTCAGGGAAAGAACATATTCCTGTTGAATTAACTCCTGCCGAATTGGATGCTATCGCCGATATGAAAAGAATGCTTATAGTAGGTACGACTAAAAAAGCAGTGAAGGATCATTTTGTGACTTTTTCGAAGATTGGAGATGTGAAAGTAACGAAAAAGTATATTGATTCTTTATTGAAAGAGGCATCTGAACAATTGAAGGTAGAAAGTGAGAAGAAAACGGATGATCCGGGTAAAGATGGTGCATTGGAGAACGGAGAAAATCCGGATCAGACGGAAGTTGATTAATTGATACAATAGACTTGTGAAATATGACAATTGATGAAGTAAAAATACCGAAAATACGTATTCCTGTAGCAGATGTAACCAACCTGGATATACAAAGTTATGGAATTGGGAATAACTATCCTCAGATGATATTGCAACTGTTGGGTGCTTCCAGCAATGCAAAAAGTTGTGTTGGCCGGTATGCAAAATTTATTAGAGGTGCAGGTTTCAAAGATTCCTTATTTTACAAGTCTATTGTCAATATGAAAGGCCAGACATGTGATACTTTGCTAAGGCTCTGTTCTGATGATTTGGCAAAATTTGGTGGATTTGCTTTGCACATAAATTACAATCTTTTATGTGAGATCACTAGCGTCGAGCATATTCCTTTTGAAGATTGCCGACTGGGCATTGAAGACGATGCTGGATATATAGCTAAAATCGCCATACACCCAGATTGGATCTGTTCGAAGGGTAGGAAAAAGATCAAGAAACCCAGTAAAAGCACCATTGCCTATACAGATGTGTTTAATCCTAATCCCGACGTTGTACTATCTCAGATTGTGGCAGCAGGAGGTATTGAAGCCTATAAAGGTCAGACGTTATATGTGTCAAAAGATGGGTTCATGGTCTATCCATCTACCATTTACGACAGTGCCATTACTGATATAAGCACCGATGAAGGTTTGGCAAATGTTCGTTATCGTAATGTCCGAAGTAATTTTTTGCCGATGGGTATGTTCGTTTATCCCAAAGGACAGAAAGTCATGGTAGAAGATAAAGATGGAAATTGGGTTGAAGGGACAGAATATCAGAATGGTTTTGATGCAGCGAAATTTAAAGATTTTCAAGGTGATTCCGAAGCATGTAAAATTTTAGGTGTAGGGCGTGAAGATGGAGACGATGTTCCTCAATTTGTCGAGTTCCCAACCAAGAACTTCGATAAAGACTTTACTGTAACAAAGGATGCTGTAGCGGAGGAAATACATGCTGCGTTCAATCAGGAGGTATTTTACCGCATTCGTTCCGGTGCACTGGGGTTTTCAAACGACATTATTAATGATGCCTTTAACTTTTATAATGCTATGACGATCGACGAGCGTGTCCTGATGGAACAAAGTTTCCGATCAGTGTTCTCACATTTTGCATATCCGGTTAATCAAACAAACGACTATTCATTAATTCCTTTAAGTTATGAAGTCCAATCTGTTTAATAAGCAATTAACGGACGTAGATAGTGTAAAAACTACCGTTCGCCCCATGTCGACGCATGTAGATGTTGAAAAAATACTTGTGTACATTGATGAATCCCAGCAGCAGGATATCAAAAATGCTTTAGGCGATAACCTTTTTATTGATTTACTCCGGTATGTCAACCGTGAAGAAGGCTCACCGGTCAATGAAGCCTATGAGAATTTGCTTCATGGCGGCATCTATAAAAATGGGAATGATGAATTTATATTTTCAGGCATTGAAAAAGCTCTGAAATATTTCGTTTACGCGCGTTTGGTGAAACATGGAGACAGGAACCTGTCACGGGTGGGATTGATGCAGAATCAGGTTGAATATAGCTCACATGCAGAGTTAAAAGAAAAGCAGGAAGAGTATAAGGATGCTTTTTCTGTTGCTGAGGAACTGATGAATGATTGTCTCCGGTATATCAAGCATAATTCAGATAAGTTCCCTAAATGGAGAAAAGGAAGCATTACTCCGGTTCGTGGTCCTGTAATTTCTAAAATAGGGGACTGATGGAGAACTATACAGATAAATTCCTTTTTGGACTGATCGAGTTTTTCGCCTGGGCGAAATGGCTTTTCTTCCTGGCTTTAGTGTTGACGCTGGGTGATCTGAAGTTCGGTATTGAAGCATCCCGATACAGGAAAGACCCGATCAAACGATCACGAGCTGTCCGGCGTACAATGGATAAGATTACAAGTTATATCATTTGGGTTGTAATGGCCTATTCGTTCGGCCAGGCTTTCGGGCAACCATTTGGGATCGATTTGCTACCGCTTATAATTCTACTCGTTATATACGGTGTTGAGTTAGAAAGTATATATGTCAACTACTTTGCTGCACGTGGAAAGCATGTAAAGGTGAAGTTCTTGAATTTCTTTGGAAAGAAAACGGATATAATAGAAATAGAAGGTGATAAAAATGAGACAGATAAATAAAATTATAATGCATTGTACTGCATCGCGTGAAGGACAACCCCTAACAGTTGCAGATATTGATAAAATGCACCAAGCACGCGGATGGAACGGTATCGGCTATCATTACGTAGTTTATGCCGATGGATCAGTTCATAAAGGGCGACCAGTAGAAAAAGCCGGGGCGCACGTTTCTGGGTACAATGCGGACAGTATAGGCATTTGTTATGTCGGTGGACTAGATGGTTCCGGAAATCCCAAAGATACCCGTACCGAAGCGCAAAAGGTAGGCGTCCGCGAATTGGTGAATGAGTTGTGTCGGAAATATCCGACTGTTGTAGAAGTAAAAGGTCATCGAGATTATTCGCCTGATCTGAATGGTGACGGTGTGATTGAACCTTTTGAATGGTTAAAGGTTTGTCCCTGCTTTGACGTACAGAGTGAATTTACTTCATTTCTACCCAATGTAAATGTAAAACCATGAAAGGCATTGTATTACTCTGGTGTATGTTTCTTTTGTTTGGATGCGGTTCTAAAAAGCAGAGTTACAGATCGGAAACGGTTAGTACGGCTATCAGCAGCCAAAAGGATAGTTCCCATGTCACGGAATCTGTTCAGCGGACAATTACGGAGTTACTGGAGTATAGCGGAACCGGTATCATAACAATAACAGAGTTATCCAAGCCGGACAGCATCGGCAACCAATATATTCTAAAGACGACCCAGATGGATATCCATTCCGAACAAAAACGATCGGTGACAACAGAAGAGAATTGTGATAGGCAGGAAACTGATACATCTATCCAGGTAAAAGATGAGGAAATAAAGGCTGTTGTTATGGATGATGTGCTGATTGATCAAAGATTTGTATTACCTAGTTGGATATTTGGGTTGATTGTTATTCTGTTCGGTTGTATAGGTTTATGGATAGCAAAAAAACTTAAATAGAACTTTTTTCTCATAGTAATAGTTTAGTTAGTAATTGACCGCTTTGCCAGGGATTGGTAGAGCGGTTTGTTTTTTATGAAGAAGTTTATTTATAAGAGAGTATGATATTGAAAGACTGAATGTTTTTATTATATTTGTGTCGATATTTTTTATACTAATAAATATGCTATGATCGCAAATTCGTTAATATTGCCAACAGAACAACCTATAGATATTCATGAGATAAAGAGAGCTTTGCTAACTTATGATAAGATTTATATTCCATCTCCTGATGATAGAGAGTTAATCCCTCCTAATACATATCAATCAACATTTATGCAATTGTTTGGACTTCCCCCTTTTCCTATTAGTTTTTCTACTGGCAATGTAAAACCTTTAGGTAAAGTTGATAATTATGATGAAGTTTTTGATAAGGTGGTTAAAGATTGTAAAGATGCCTTTAGGCAAGGTAGTCTTGAAATTTTATCTTCTCCTCAATATACTCAAGGTTTAACTATCGGTGCTACATTGATGCCCCCTGATACCCCCAATCCTATATTTACATATCAAAATTATAGGCTAATGTGTGAGAATGTTGAATTTATGAAGTTAATGAGTAAAGGTATTGAGTATTTGGATTTGCGAAGTGTTAAAAATATATCAGGACTTATTCCTAGCTCACAAGAAGATGAAGAAAAAACAATTAATGGGCAAGGGAGGCCAGCCAAAGTTAAATTAGAAATAGAAAATTTAGATAATGATTCAATTGAAATACTAAGTCGATTATGCCATGCTAGAATAGGTTCTTTATCTAAATACTTAGGTTATTGTTTTATAAAGGATTTACAGCCTTTTACATCAGATATAGGTTATTCTAATATAATATCAAAGTTAGAATGTAACTTTAGGGATGTAATGGAAGAACTTTCTTTAGACCCCAAAAAGCAGTTATCTATTCTTCATAATTTAATGATAAATGAATATGTTAATCCATATAAGTTGAATGAAATGTCTATTAATGATATTTTGAAACAACGAACTAAAGCGTGGGGGAATACTCAGGAGTCTAGAAATGAGTTGTTTGCAGAGTTGAAGGAAATAGCGTTAGACTCCAATTCGGAAAAACAATTTGAGCGCTTATGTAAGTCTAAATTTGAAAATTTTTTAAGCATATCGAAAGACTATCGACATGAAGTAAGAAAGTTAGGTGTAAATCTTTTTTTAGAATTTGGCTCTTTGGCTTTTGCTTCTAATCAATTAATGGAAAAAATATTACAGCACCTAATATAGAGACTTTACTAGTTGTTGGTAGTATTTCTTTGGCTGGTTTATTAAAATCGAATGCTTCTTCGATAATGGATATTGTGAAAAAAGCGAAAGACCAAAAAAAAACAACAGGATATGCCATTTATTCTCATTATAAATATATGATGTGAGTTTTTCTAATAGTATATTTGTAATTCAGCAATGTATTTAGTCTGGCGGGGCGGTGTTCATTCGGGGACAGAATAGGGGAGATTTTGGTTTCAGTTTGGTGTTGAATCGTTCTGGTGATATAGTTGGCGAGTTTTGATTGAATGTTGATTTTTCGGAGATATTCATATAGAGAGAAATAGAGTTGAAGAAGTCGTATGTTCTGGTAGAACAACAAAAAAGGTTTGAAATTCAATTTCAAACCTTTTTTTATTTCTCCTTATTCATTTTCTTTTCCCCATCTGAAGCCGATGCGATCCAGTAGTTGGATGCGTTCGCTGCTGAGTTTACCTCTTCTTCTCAGATAGCCCATTCGCATCCACCAGGAGTAAAGGGATTCTTCTTTTTCACTCTCGGTCCCAGTCCTTGAGCGAGGGTATCGCTTTTCGTTTGTTATGAATTCGCTGAACTCATGGTATCTTTCGATCCATATCTTTTCGAGCCGTTCCGGCGAACGTCCGTTACTTGACTGGCTGTCGGACCAGTCAAAACCCAGGTCGGTCAGCTTTTTGATCTGCCTGGGGGTTAGCGTGACGCTTGTATCCTTGCCGTTTTTGTAAGCTCTCATTTTGCTGCACCATTTAGCCAGTCGTGATTCCTTCTGGTCTCTGGTGTGGGCAGGCCACCGGCCGGTGTTGTTGTAGTAATCCCTGACCAGATTGAACGATTCCTTCCAGCTTCTCCTTTTGTTGTACGTGTACCAGTTGAATCCTATGTCATCCAGCAATTTGATGCGTTCTTTATTCTGTTTGGTCTTAGGTGTGTTTTTTCGGGTGATTTTTTGGGTTGCACACCAATTGGACAATTTGATCTCTAACGGGTCTGAAGCACTGCTGGAGGGCCAGCGCTGTTCTTTTTCCAAAAAGATTTTCAGGTTATTATAATTATTCTGCCACTGTTCCGTCTTTTTCCGGATCTTGTCTGCGTCGATTCTGTCGATTAATCTAATCTGTTTTCCTATAAGTTTTTCCGGAGAATGATTTTTAAGGAATCTGCATCTGCTAATCCATTGGCCCAAACTTCGTTCTTTTGCCTCTTTCGCCGTAGGCACAGGCCATTTGTTATGTTTATCGTAAAAGACAATAATAGCACGCAAGATGCCGTTTCTTTTTTTCTTTCTTTTATTCATATACTTACTACTCTGGATCTTCTTTGTCTGTTATGTATGCTCAAAGATATTCAAATATTTGATTTTTAGTCATATCATTTTGACAGAATGTTATTTTATCCCTGTTTTCTATGCTTTTTTACAGGAATATTCACTTCTGTTTTCAAAATACCAGAATCTCGTGAAGATAAATGAATACAAAGCGCTTGTATTTTATCCGTTATGATGTTGTTTTGATTCGCATTATATTTTGTCAACCAGCATCAAAAAGGCTTTCTTTTAGTTCTTATTTTTAGTCTGATTTCTACTTTTCATCCTTTTAGGGAGATTGTTAAAAAAATCATCCGTATGATTTCATAAATCCATCCGCACAGTATGCACAAAACTTCTGCCCGTTGTGCCCTTTGTGAATTGGTAAAATGCCTTCTCCAGCCGCTCCGTATTGCTTACAACAAACCGATTGTAGTCACCAGCGGTTATCGTAGTCCGGAAGTAAATCGCCTGGCGGGTGGTGTCCGTTCCAGCCAGCATGTGAAAGGGGAGGCGGCAGATTGTTATGTCCCTGATATTTATTTCCTGTTGGATACTCTTAAAAAGAGCGGCCTGCCCTTCGACCAGGCTATTCTCTACCGAAAGAAGCATTTCCTGCATTTATCATACCGGGTGAATGGAAAGCAGAGACGTCAGGTATTATATAGATGAATAAAAATCCCCCAATCGCAAAAAAATATTTGTGAGTTTTGCAATTGGGGGATATTCACTATATCAGAAATGATTAATTCTGTTCTTTCAGGATTACATCGTGTGCACCACCTTCTACGATACTTGTTGAAGATACCAGTGTGATCTTGGCATTTTTCTGTAAATCAGGAATTGTGATGGCTCCGCAGCTACACATAGTAGCTTTGATTTTACCTAATGTCAGATTGAGGTTGTCTTTCATTTTTCCGGCATAAGGCACGTAGCTGTCTACTCCTTCTTCAAACTTCAGTGAAGCTGTGCCCCCCATATCGTAACGTTGCCAGTTTTGGGCACGGTTTGAACCTTCACCCCAGTATTCTTTTACGAAGTTATTGCCGATGCGCAGTTTCTTTGTAGGAGACTCGTCGAAACGGGCGAAATAACGTCCCATCATCAGGAAGTCGGCACCCATTGCCAGGGCAAGTACCATATGGTAGTCATGTACCAGGCCGCCGTCGCTACAGATAGGAACATAAATACCGGTCTGTTCTTTATATTCGTCACGCGCCTGGGCGACATCGATCAGGGCAGTAGCTTGTCCGCGTCCGATACCTTTCTGTTCACGGGTAATACAGATAGAACCGCCACCGATACCAACTTTGATGAAATCGGCTCCGGCTTTTACCAGATATAAGAAACCTTCTCTGTCTACCACATTTCCGGCACCAACTTTAACTTTATCGCCATATTCTTTTTTGATCCATTGCAATGTTTCGCATTGCCATTCGGAGTAACCGTCGGAAGAGTCGATACATAATACATCTACACCGGCTTCAACCAATGCGGGAACACGCTCCATATAGTCGCGGGTATTGATACCGGCACCAACCAGCAACTTTTTATCTGCACCGGAAAGTTCGTTCGGGTTTTCGCGGTGGTTGTCATAATCCTTGCGGAATACGAAATAAGCCAGATTCTGGTCTTTGTCTATGATAGGAAGTGTATTCAGTTTATGATCCCAGATGATCTGGTTGGCTTCTTTCAACGAGATGCCGACTTCGCCGACGATCAGTTTGGAGAAAGGAGTCAT
>Ga0129317_1000411_pt1 | contig 46250 bp, 38 predicted proteins | sample Cm1ome_FD_94430 | JGI IMG/M metagenome (GOLD analysis project Ga0129317, IMG submission 94430) | Eastern black-and-white colobus group fecal microbial communities from Wisconsin, USA - Cm1105 metagenome | ecosystem: Host-associated > Mammals > Digestive system > Large intestine > Fecal | place... | reverse complement strand
TCTCGCAAGCTCGCGGTATTCGTCTGCCTGATTTGCATCGGGTTTATGGTCGATGACAGTCTTTTTGTGTATCTCAGCCCTCTGTACCTCATTATCACGGGGAACAAAGTGTATCAGCTGTGTGCCCAGCTCCTTTGCGAATGCGGCGACAAGCTCACGTTCACGGTCAACATTACGGCTGTTGCAGATGATACCGCCGAGACGCACACCGCCCTGCTTTGCGTAGCGTGCAATACCCTTTGAGATATTGTTTGCCGCATAGAGAGCCATCATCTCGCCGCTTGCAACGATGTATATTTCCTTAGCTTTTCCCTCACGGATAGGCATTGCGAAACCGCCGCAGACAACGTCTCCGAGAACGTCGTAGAATACATAATCAAGGTCTTCTGTGTATGCGCCGAGGCGTTCAAGAAGTCCGATAGAGGTGATGATACCGCGGCCTGCACAGCCGACGCCCGGCTCGGGACCGCCTGACTCAACGCAGCGTGTTCCGCCGTAGCCTTCCTTGAGAATGTCTTCGAGCTCAATGTCCTCGCCGTTCTCACGGAGAGTATCAAGAACTGTTCTCTGAGCAAGTCCGCCGAGAAGAAGTCTTGTGGAGTCTGCCTTAGGGTCGCAGCCCACAACCATGACCTTGTTGCCTCTTTCAACAAGTCCTGCTGTGAGATTTTGTGTTGTGGTGGATTTTCCGATACCGCCCTTTCCGTAAATTGCGATCTGTCTTATTTCCTTAGCCATTTTTATTCACCTTTCAATCTTGTATTTTTTAAGGATAAACTGTACCGCTGCGAGCAGAGAAATTGCAGCGGTACAGTACAGGATAAAGTTCCTGCGGACATGAAACTGTCAGCCATGTGAAAATGTATCCTTATGTGCGATACGCTTCAGATAGATCTGATCACCGTAGTCCTTTTCACCCGGCACACCTATTGCGTCCGCACGGCATCTCTGACAATGCCTGAATACATCTATATATTTTGAAGCCTTTGCCCTTACTGCCTCTATCTGAGCGCAGGTAGGTTCGGGATAGTCACTCAGTTCATTCTGAGGGATGAGCGGGATAATGTTGTAAATTGAAGCGCCTGCCGCTTTCACGGTCTTCGCTATCTCCTCGATATGCTCATCATTAATTCCTATAACAAGCACTGTATTGACTTTTATGGTAATGCCTGCCGCACTGACTTTTCTGATGCCTTCAAGCTGATTCTTTATGAGTATCTCAGCCGCTTCGACTCCCGTGTAGTGTTTGCCGTGGTATAGGATACCACGATTGAGTTTAGCCTCTATTTCGGGATCGACTGCATTTACCGTTACCGTCAGGGAGTCGATATCAGTCGCTATTATCTCGTCCGCTTTTTCTGCAAGGAGAAGTCCGTTTGTGCTCATGCACTTCACAAGGTCTGGAAAGTTTTTCTTTATCAGCCGGAATGTTTCGAGTGCGTAGTCTGATGCAAGAGTATCTCCAGGACCTGCAATTCCTGCGACTTTTATTGCAGGACACAGTTCAAGTGATCGCCTTATAACATCTATCGCTTCCTCGGGTTTTATGACCGTTGATGCAACTCCCGGACGCTTCTCGTAGTCGTTGATGCGCCTGTCACAGAATCGGCACTCAATATTGCAGGTGGGACTTATAGGCAGGTGTATCCTGCCTGTTGAGCCTTTTTTCCCTCGTGCATAGCAAGGGTGCTTATCGGTCAGTTCTTCGTAGGATATCGCCATTCGTCCACCTCCCAAAGCTTGTCAGCTATTATTTTCTCAATAAGCGGCTCAATGGGGAACGGCGCTTCGTAGACCGTAAGTCCGCGACCTTCAAGCTGTTCTGAAGCGCCTGAACCTATCTTTGCCACAACTACCGCATGAACATCGCTGAGTACATCTATCACCTTGTCGAATGACGAGTCGTTATGATAGTGCCCCTGACAGACACGCTCAACTTCCCGTGTTCCGATAAATGTATAAGTATTATCATCTATTTCGATTATATGAAATCTCTCTGCATGACCGAAATGCTGATTTACGACGATACCGTCAGTTGAAGCTACAGCTATTCTGTAAGCCATAATATCACCTCGTTATTTACCGCCGACTGCGGCTGAATATATCCTTTCAAGGAGCGTGAACGCTCCGCGATAACCTATGTAGGTCTTGTTTATGGTGACTTCCTCCGTTGTGGGAGGTCCTACCTCGATGAGCAGTCCACCCTTTTCAGCGGCAACATCGCTTTCCCATGTAGTGCCGAGGATAAGCGGTACTCCCGAACCGAAATCCACTGTTCGCAATGATTCTTCCACAAGATAACCGTCTTCTAAGAATTCAGGCTCGACCGATACATCCTCGGCGATATTGTGGAAGTATTCAGCTATTTTCTCCCTGTATCTGGGCGGAGGATTGTCCGTGATTATCTGCTTTACAGGTATCATTCCTATCTGAGATGCAAGGAATTTCGTGTAGGCAAGAGTGTATGCGCTGTCGCCTATGACTGCAAACTGTGAGGGCAGTCCGAACCAGTACTCCGAGAAGAATTCTGCAAAGTGTTCAAGGAAGTAGTAATAAAGCTGTGATTCCTCTTTGATGAATGCCTCGGACTTGCGCTTGTTGATACCTGCAAATTCCACAACCTTGCGGATAAATGCTGTTGTAGCTTCCTCACCTATGGGTATTTCGGGTATGTGCAGATAGGGCTGACCGTACTTCCTTTCAAGAAGCTTTGCGGTTTTTACTCCTACCCACGGGGATATCACCAGATTGAACTGCGCCTTCGGTATGTTTTTCCATTCCTTTGCGCCGCCGCTCTGAGGTCCGAAAAGTACATTGACTTTCAGTCCCGAAGCTCTGAGGATACGGACAATTTCGAGGTAATCACCTCGCCAGTTCTGATGAAAATATGGAACGTCGAACCAGAGATTTACAAGTCCCTGTTCTTTTTCGCCGTCGTAGTCGCCCACGTACTGGTTTATTATTGACTCGATAACTATTTCGTGACCTGTAAGATTTGTTCCCTTGAATCCGCCTGTTTCAGCACAGACTATCGGAAATCCCTGTTCCTGATACTTACGGACTACGCTTTCAACATCATCACCAATAAGCTCTCCCGAACAGCCTGTGAGGACTACATAAAGGTCCCCTTTGAGTACAGCAAGCGATGACTTTATAAGGTCGTCAAGCTTCTGAGTACCGCCGAAAACGATATCATTTTCGCCAACATTCGCACTTGGCACATTACCGCCGCCTGCACCTGCCGAGCCCTGAAATCCGTTATCAAAGCTGATAAGAAAGAACTGCTTGTACATACATCCCGGACCGCAGTTTGCTATGGGAACTCCGCCCTTTATTGCCGCTACTGTATATGCCGCACCTACTGTACAACCGTAATGAGGATGAACTATCGTGCCGCTTTTTGTCTTTGTCTCTGCCATTTTTATGCACCTTTCTTCTTTAACTTTTCACTTAGAGCCTTGTCTATCACTTCAGGCTCTTTTGAGAGTATGAACGGGTCGTCCTGTGACTGCCACCACTTTGAATACGGCAGTTCAACGTGTCTCTGTAACACCTGATTGAAACGCTTTCTTGCCAGTATATCAAGGAGTATCTCTCCCGTTCTGATTATTCCGTCATAGCCTACGGGGATATGCTCGTCTCCCATTGCAAGTGCAGGAATACCGAGCTTTGCAGCCTCGGGAGCAAGTCCCTGATGACGTATGATGACGAAATCCGTCTTTACTCTGCGGAACACCTGTGGAAGCTGGTATGCCTGAGTTTTGCTGACCGTGTAATAGGGGATATCGCCGTAATTGTCAACAAGATGTTTCAGCGAGTTCTGATTTTCACCGCCGCCGTCATAAACGGGATCGTGGTGGAATACTACCGAGCCGTCAACCTCAATGCCAAGCTCGCGGAGCACGGAGATAAGTCCGTGTGCATAGGCTGAACCTGTCATGATGAAGCCTTTCACCCCCTTGAATTTCTCACGGAGTTCAAGTATTCTCGGTAGCACTCTTTCGTGCTCTGATTTTATGTAGGCTTCTGTTTCTTCTTCCTTGCCCACAAGCTTTGCGATAGCTCTCAGCCATGCGTCTGTACCTGCAAATCCATAAGGCTGAGGAGCATCGACCTGTGGCACTCCGAAATGCTGTTCAAGGACAGTTGCCATATAAGAGCCGAGAGTATGGCAGAATGTGGAAGTCGCAACAGCCTCGGAAGCCTGTGCAAGCTCGTCATAATTGGCACAATCTATCATGTAATTTACTCGAAGTCCCAGAGGTTTGAGGATATCCGTGAAGTAGTCCGTACCCCACAATGCAACAATGTTTATGAGGTCTTTCTGCTTCTTCGGGTTTCTCTTTACTATCTTCTGAGCTACGCCGTGCTGTGAGATATCAAAGCCTGTGCTCCAGTGTTTTGAGCGGAATCCCTCACAGTGGAGCGGAATTATCGGAACGCCTACCTCGGGCTCCATTTCGTCGGCAATACTGTCGATATCCTCGCCGATTATCGCTGTTGCACACGCCATTGAAATGAATATAGCCTTTGGAGAAAAACGCTCCTTAGCGTCCCTTATAGCCTGTCTCAGCTTGTCGCTTGCACCGAATACCATATCTTTTTCAAGCAGGTTGGTGCAGAATATCCTGAGATTCTGAACAGGCTTGTGTCTTCTTGTAAGTCCCATTTTGAACGCAAGATTGAACCACGCATTATCAGCCGCACAGCCGATAGGCGAGTGTTGTATCAGTATGCAGTCAGTAAGATTTCCTATCTGACATTCCACGATAGCGTTAGCGCACATGGTCTGCTGATTGAGCGGAGTTTTCAGCTCGCACAAACGACAGGCTTTACTGCCGTTTCCGCAGCAGCCGCCATGCTTCTCTGCTGTATTGCCTTTCTTTTTTTCTTTTCGTCCTTCATAGTCCGACTCCTCAACAAGTTCGGAAGCCGCACCGTCCCATGCGATGATAGTACCGAGACGCATTTCACGGTTTTCAACGCTGGTCATTTCAAGATTTATTTTCTTAGCCATTATCAGTTCTCCTTTGTTTTGGGGTATACATATATTATACATAGGCAAAGTGTGATTTGTCCAATACTTGTTTCCGAGATTCTATTCTCAGAAATCCCGATAACCACGGTTAACAAAAAAAGCCGCCTGATATTTCTATCAAGCGGTACTGCTCATTTTCTCAATTCAAGTTCACGTTTCACTTCGTCAATAAACTGCTTTCCCATACTGCTGAGTTCATTGTTTTTCTTCGTGATGTAACCGATATTCATAGTACTCTGAACTCTTTCATCAGTGTGGAACGGTATCACAAGGAACTGGTCTCCGCTGAGCTTTTCGGAATAGATACTGGAACACAGCGTGTAGCCGTTAAGTCCAGCCATGAGATTCATCATCGTTGCACGGTCAGTAGCCTTGACTGTCTTCTGATATGCGTGTTCAATGAGTATCTCCTCGGCAAAATATATTTCCGTTTCGTTTTCTTGTTCAAAGGACAGACACGGATAAGGTTCAAGCTGTTCAAATGTCAGCTCCTTTTCCTTTGCAAGGGGATGTGAACGTGCAAGATAGACACTGGCAGGACATTCTATCAGCGATTTAAACTCAAGTTCATTCTCACGGAGAAGCCTGTTTATCACACGCTGGTTCGCCTCGCAGGTATAGATTATGCCTATCTCACTTTTCAGCGAGCTTACGTCCTTTATCACGTTTGCGGTAGCAGTTTCTCTCAGTGCAAGGTCAAACTGGTTGGAGTCGTAATGCTTAGCCATTTCAATAAATGCCTTGACCGCAAAGGAGTAGTGCTGCATAGAGACCGCAAAACGTCTGCGGAAGTTCATTCCCTCGCCGTATTCCTCCATTACTTCCTCATACTGCTGATAGACTCGTTTTATTTTTGCAAGAAATGTCTCCCCCTCAACAGTGGCAGTAACGCCTTTGTGGGTTCGGTGAAATATCTGTATGCCCAGTTCATTTTCAACGTCCCTGACAGCGCCTGTCAGTGTAGGCTGAGCGATGAACAGCTTTTCAGCCGCCTTGTTCATCGAACGTGATTCTGCTATTGTAATTAGATAGTTTATCTGTTGTAAAGTCATAAAACACCTCGTAAAAAACAGCCTCTTCATTATAGAAGAAGCTGTTTTATAGTTTCATTTAAGTGTATTGTTTAGGAGGTTGTACACTAAATGCTTTCAGCTAAAATCTGTTTTCCTGTGTAACATCGTGATCTGCTGCACATTCGGTCTGTTCCTCTCACGATGGAGCGGAGCATACCAAGCATATAGGAAATAGTTTTTTTCATTTTTTAACCGCTCCTTTCGTTTGGTGTGACTTTATTATATCACGGAGAGAAGCGCTTGTCCAATGCGAAAAAACCATTACTTATTATAGGATAAAACTATTGATCAGCTGCCTTTGCTGCATATATCCTTTATGACCTCTCCTGCAATGATAAGTCCAGCGACCGACGGCACAAACGCTGTACTTCCGGGGATATCACGGCGCTCTGTGCATTTGTGCTGTGCGCCGGGAGGACAGATACAGTGTGTACGGCAGGATATGGACATATCCTCGATAATGAAACTCCTGAGCTGCTCCCACTGCCGATATCACTTGCACACAAGCTTGCATACAGACTTACGGAAGTCCGTAAGAACGGTACACTTAAATATCTCCGTCCGGACGGAAAAACTCAGGTATCCGTTATCTATGAGGACGGTAAGGCTGTGGGTATTGACACCGTACTTATCTCAACTCAGCACGATGAAAATGTAACACAGGAACAGCTCCGCAATGACCTTATCGAAAACGTGATAAAGCCAATAATCCAAGCGAAATGGCTCAATGACGATGTTCGTGTTCTTGTAAATCCTACTGGCAGATTTGTTATCGGAGGGCCTGTCGGCGACATCGGTCTCACAGGAAGAAAAATAATCGTTGACACATACGGAGGAGCTGCACATCACGGCGGCGGTGCATTCAGCGGAAAGGACTCCACAAAGGTTGACAGGAGCGCTGCCTATGCTGCAAGATGGGCTGCAAAGAATATCGTTGCTGCTGGCCTTGCAGAACGCGCCGAGATTCAGCTTGCATACGCTATCGGAGTTGCTGCTCCAGTTTCAATTTACGTAAATACTTTCGGAACAGGTGTACTTCCTGATGAAGAAATACAGGCGGCAGTTTCAGAAGTGTTTGATTTTACGCCAAGAGGAATCATCAGGGAACTTGAGCTTAGAAAACCTGTATTTGCCGCAACAGCTGCTTACGGTCACTTCGGCAGACCTGATACTGACTTCTCATGGGAGAGAACAAATAAAGTGTCAGCATTGAAAAAAACACTCATTGCCACTGTTAAAGCGAAATAAAAGCTCCTACCGATTGATTTTATATTTACCAGATAGTAATTACTCCAACAACGTTACATTACCATTAGGTTCTGGCGGAGCGATCCGTGCAGGTTCAACTCCTGTTACCCGCACCAGCGCCGAGCGGGCGCACGCAGTTTCGCGTCTCATTTTTTCTGGGGCGCAAATTGTTTTCCGCGCATGAAAGCATCTATTTCGTATAAATAACACATTTATAGTCCGATTATTCGGGCTTTTTCCTTTTTACCACTTCTATTCATACCTTGATAATGGGCCGCAGAATGTGTATTTCGTTTGTATGCCTATAAATAGCAAGCCGCAGGTCTCCCTGCGGCTTGTTTACTTATAAGCATTATTGCTCACTACCTGACACCAAAGCACGCCTCATTACACACAAATCAAAAACGTCAAGCCTGTTATCCTCGCAGAGATCACCTGCCTGCCAGTCTTTCAGTTCCGTATCAGGGACGGCAAGCAGCCATTTCTGCAAAAGTATCAGATCGGATATATTGAATGCACCGTCTGCATTGACATCACCTTTTATCGTTGATGGAATGATACTATCGGGCGAAATACTGAAAGTACACGCAGCAGGATCACTTCCATCTGTTATTACAATATCTCCCGAAGATGTAGACGTCAGGTATTTTCCCGGACTTGATACACATTCAAAGCTTACCTTTGTTCGGTCAGCAAGTCCCTCTATCGTACGGAATGTAGCCCGTTTCAGATCACTGTCCGAAAGCGTGGTGATCTGCGATAAAACAGCTGATCTGCCGTTACCGTCCACAGTAACAAATAACCCGGTTTTATTCTCGGATTCAACAGACACATATGACGCCTCTTCTACATTTGCAACTCCGGGAACGATCACCCAGTCTGTATCATGCCGAGTAAGATCATTCAGCTTTGTTCCGAGACGGATATTTGTATACGGATAATCATTATCAATTATAGAGTTTACAAAGGCTGCGTGACCAAGCATATTTCCGTTATGATCGGTTATCTGTGACACTGTGCCGCCAACACCTGCCGTAGTCTCCTCCATTTTTATTATCCTGCCGCTGCCGTCGAATTTCACCTCACATATGTTCGGACTTCTTCTGTAGCCGTTGCCCCCGGGGAGTGCTCCGTTGTGGTAGATCATATAGGTCTTGCCTTTGAAGTTGAAAAGACCGCTGTGATTGGTATTGGAAGTAGCATTAGTTTCAAACATGAGTCCTCCGAACTTCCAGTCGCCTTTTAGAAGATCGGTACAGGTAGAATACGCCATTTGTTCACGCCAGCGATAAGCATATATGAGATAATAGTCTCCGTAATAGCTTCCGTCCTCGCGCTGTCGCCTGTACAGCCACGGAGCTTCGGTATACATATTCAGTCCTCTGCCGCGGTAGAAAACATCTCCGTTCGTACCTTCGCCGCCGAATGATATCTTACCGTCTCCGTTAAGATCCTTGACACTTATCATATCATCATTAAGCTCACAGATATAGTATCTGCTGTTGCCCCACGCAAGATATCGATGTTCCACACCATTCTTATCATTCTCGATCCATACTGTAGGATCAATATCATCCCAATTGCTGGACTGATCATTAGTAAGCGTTCCTCTTACAATTGGATGTCCAATGTCCCTGAACGGTCCTTTCGGAGAATCGGAAACTGCGACTCCTATTGACTGTTTTCCTTCGGACGTTCTGTCCCAAGAGCAAAAGTAAAGATAGTATCTGCCATTATGCTTCGTGACCTGACCTGCCCATGCACTTTTTGGGTCTCCCCATGAAACATCCGACATCTTCATCACTACGCCCTCATAATTCCAATTGATGAAGTCTTTAGTAGAATAACAGAGATACTCGGGTATATTATAGATCGCTCTGTCCACTTCCGCATTAGTAGAGACATCATGTCCTGTATATGCATAGACCGTGTCACCGTCAACAAAGGCAGCAGGGTCTCCACCGTAATTATAATGCTCATTCTGGTTTGTGATATTGCCTGCAAACGGATTGGTATTCCTGCTTACAGCAAGCTCCACAGGAAGGCAGACATCGGCAATATCATTCTCCGCCTCGGATACAGCCTCCAGAACAAAGTGCTGTCCGTCTCCTCCCCAGTAATCCCACTGGCAGATATTCGCACCGTCATCCTTGCTGATGTTGTAAACATCAACAGCAGACTCTCCCCCTGAGACAGCGGTAAGCAGAGCATAGGTATTATTGCCCACCTGTTTTGGCAGAAATCTCTGTGCATCGCTGCCATTTTCTCTTTGAAGCGAGATGTTATTGCCGTCAGCACCTGTTCCGCATTCTACTGTCAATGCATGATCATCACCATATGTGATAACACAGCTTCCGTCTGTCTGATTTGTGATTCTCCACGCCTTAGGAGAACTAAGCTGGAGCACATTTCCATATCGCTGCGAAAGATATTTGCCGCTGTTGACATTCTTGATAGAGTATAAACCGTCAGGTATCATGCTGCCTGATGTATTGCTCATTGCATTTTCAGCGGAAAATGCCGAATTTAACGGTAAACTCGTATGATAAGCCGATACAGAAAACAAACAGGCTGCTGCAAATGAAATGATCCTGTTCCACTTGTTTTTTCCCATAATTTCTACCTCCTAAGAAAAAAGGCTGTATCCGATCCACAAGAATACAGCCACGGGACTTCTGAACGCCCCCCCTTACTTATCGGACGGACAGCAAGGAATTATCTTTGGCAGCACCTGCTGCCCGAAGGTACTGCTTGCAGTATATGGGATAATTGTGCAGATGTCCGCATTACTGCTTTTCTATATATAATAATAAAACAAAACAGGGATATATTCAATGCATTTATCGAGCAAAATAATGATGTTTTTTATCAAAAGAGGGAGCCGTAAAGCTCCCTCTTTTCACTTATTCTGTTTTCTGTACTGTATGGCTGTCATGCAGCATTTTTCCTTGAACTGACGCATAAAATGGCTCTCATTATTGTATCCGCACTGCTCTGCTATCTCTTGTATACGCATATCCGTGTTTGTCAGAAGCTGCATTGCACGTTTTATTCTTGCAGAAATGATATCGTCCTTTACAGTGACGCCGAATATCTGCTTATAAAGCCTTTGCAGATGGCTCCTGCTGATTCCTATCTCACGGGAAATAGAGTCTATATCACGGTCTTTCTGCGGCTGTGAGATAAGATTTCTTCTCATGCGGAATATCTGCTCCTTATAGTCGATATAATTGCTCTCGGAAGCATTCTTCTTATCATTCAGGGACTGTACAGCATCATGAACAAGCTTTTCTATGGCGGAGCTCTCCACAGTATTCACGGCAGTGATATCCGTAACAAATTCAGGAAGCCTTACATCGCCGAAGCGTTCACGCATTCCTGCTTCGATCGCGGCTATAAGGTTCTCTGAAGTGTTGACTATCCCCTGCTGCTCCTGAGATGAAAGGATAACGGCATATACGTTATCGCTTATCCTTCCGCAAAGCCTTTTCACACATAAGTTCATCATTATGCTGTCAATGGCTGCTTTCAAATCAATGGAATTGATCTGCTCGGGATAATATGTGATGAGTAGAAGATAACTGTTCATCTGCTCGTTTTTGTATTTGTTGACAGTCTCTGGAACGCGTATCATAAAGCCGCGTCTGTTGAAGATCCCTGTCACAGGATCGGTCTCCGACAGCTTTTCAAGCTGGCTTTTATAATACTGTTCATAAAGCACCTTCTGGAGACTTTTTACTCCATTGGCAACAGCATCGCACCAGCTTACAAAATGCTCGTCAAGGGATATATACCTTGTATCGGGGTAAGCCATAGCAAGGTAGCCGAATATTTGTCCGCTGCAATGAATTGAGGTCAGAACAATGAGGTGAGGTTCGTGAGGACAAGTGAGCGCAGGAAGAATTTCAGCTGTCTTGAAACTGTAAAACGCCTCATCATTATCCCTGCTCCGCTTGGAAAGCAAAAGGAACATCTCATCGGGGTAACCGTACTGTCGGAAATCATCGGGATTATCCATATCCCCTTTCCAGTCGCTGCAAAGGCACACATCAAGCCATTCTGCGCTGCTGAAAATATGTCCTACCTCGTTTATCCTCTCAGAAAGCTCTTTTACATCTGATGTGCCTGACATATGATAGATGTAGTCTGTAGCTATGAACTGTCGCTTTTCCCTGCTTCTGAGTATCATATCAAATAAATTCGGGTCTATCACGGTTTCTTTGGAACATCCGCAGCTTTTTCCGTAGCGTATGCTCTTGGCAAAAAGCTTCTGCTGAGGAGCAGTTCCGCTTATCATTCCGTACAATCTGCAAACAGCGTCGGCTCCGAACTGTTTATCCCGTCCTGTTATTGTAGTAAGTGACGGCTTGCAGAAAAGCGAATCAACTTCACCGTCAAATCCCGTGACCTTTATATCCTCGGGAACTCTGATACCATTTTCCGTAAGTGTCTCTATAAGAGTTACCGCCATAACATCATTACAGCAGACCACCGCATCGGGTCGCTCAGTTTTACCGCTTGCAATATCAAGTCCCAGTTTTTCGGGAACATCCTTCCAGAACCAGCCGTAGAAAACATCTTTATCTTCAATAACTATGCCGCAGTCGGCACAGGCATCTTTAAAGCCTCTGAGTCTCGCCTCTGAGGACTTGTGCTCGGGAACGCCTGCAAGACAATACAGCTTCCTGCAACTGTGATCGTCCGTCATATGCCGTGTTATCCTGTACATACTGTCATACTCATCGGCGTCCATAGACTGAGCCTTCGGAACTTCCCCTCCAAGTACAAGGCAGGGTGTATCCGTCTGTGAAACATAGTCTGATATCTTGTCTATAACTTCCTGCGTGTGGAAGCGTTCATACGCATATATTATCCCGTCAAGCTCGTGCATACAGACAAGGGTGTATATGTTTTCAAGACCTGCAATATACGCATCATACTGCACACCGCGCATGGAATTGAATACGCCTGTGTATACTATAAGATCATATCCAAGCTCTTTTGCCTGCAAATAGGCTCCCTCCACAAAATCATAGTCCAGCGGACTGTTTATTTCGGGAACGATCAGACCAAATCTCCCATTGGCGTTCATGTCAGACACCTCCTGTCAGCATATACGAATTACTCTTAATAATATTTTAATCCACGAGCCGCAAAAAGTCAATAATGAGCTGTTATAAACCCGATTTTTTGACATTTCAAGAAAAAATGCAGAGAGCTTATGATCAGTACAAAAGCTCTCTGCGAACCGAAGGATTATTTTATCTATTCTGATATTCCCTTATCATCTGTTTATTTTGAAGAAACAATAAGCTTTCTCATCATTATCATGTCAAAGACGTCGATATACTCGTCCTCACAGAGATCACCTGCTGCGTAGTCTGTAAGCTCACCTGCTCCGAGCAGGAATTTCTGCATCATTACGAGATCTGCAACATTGAAGCTTCCGTCTGCATTTACATCGCCTATGACCTTTTCGGGAGCTTTTTCCATAGCAGCAGGCTCAAGGATGAACTTCTGTCCGTCTCCTCCCCAGTAATCCCACTGGCAGATATTCGCGCCGTCATCAAGACTTATCTCATAAACGTCCGCACACCTTGTACCGCCGGATGAAACTGTGAGCAGAGAATATGTGCCGTCCTTACTGCACTGAATGATGAATTTCTGAGAGCTGTCGCCCATGAATTCAGCAAGCTTTATGTCAGCACCGTCCTCAGCAGAGTTATTCTCAACTGTAAGAGCCTTGCCGTCAGCAGTCTGAATGGTGTATGTGCCGTCATTCTGCTTGGTAATGTTCCAGTTCTGTGCATCGCTCTGTACTGCACTTCCTTTATTGTCAGCAATATATCTTCCGCTGTTGAGATTCTTTATGGTGTATGCACCGCTTGGAACTGACGGGCAGACTGCCTCGATCTTCCAGAGCTGGCAATCATACTCGTTATATGCGTACTGATTTACATTGCCGCCGTTCTCAGTGGACCACTCAAATACGTCAAGAGCCCCCTTGTCTGCCGAGCACTTGGAAACGATTCCGTAATAGCTGCCGCTTTTAACAAGTCTGAAAAGCTGATTATCAGCGCCTGTATATGTCTGTAATTCCACATTGATACCGTCCTTTGCGGAATTCTCCGCAACCGCAACACATTTGCTCTCATCACCGATAGAAACGATGCGGAAATAGCTGTCGTCCACAGAAACAAGTCTCCACTGCTGTGCCCAGCTCTTGTTGAAGTCCCACTGCTGGATATTTGTACCTGCGTCAAGTGCTCCCTCGGGCAGATCAAGTGAAAGGCCGCTGTTTTTGTTGGTTATATAATATGTTGCACCGCTGATAAGATCGGTACCGCTGAGCTTCACTGACTTGCTCTTTTCGCCGACTGTTTCGGGAGCCATTATCAGTTCCGCCTCCGGATTGGTATAATCAGCAAGAGAAGCTCTTTCACTGCCTGTGTATTTCTTGTTCTGAGCGCCCCATATGCTTTGATTATTGCTGCCAACTGCCGTAAAGGACATTACCTTGGTGCCTTTTTCATTCTCGGCAGCTATAAAGTATCCGCTGTAACGCTGATTACCGATAGTGATCGTTGCAGCAGCTCTGTCCGCAGCCTGCTCCCACTTACCCGTAACTGCACCTGAAATGGTGTGGTCTGCGTTGAGCTTGATGTTCTGATAGTTTATAAGATTTGCATTTGTACCGTTTCCGTGATTGATATACTCATAATCGCCTGCAATATCGGCTTCTTCGTAGCCGCCGTCGGAGATGTGATCTCCGACGTATTCAAATGGTGTGTCAACAGGCCAGCCGTCCTCGCTGAAAAACATTTCGTGTACCCTTACCTGATGCATATTATTGTTCTGGAAACGTGTATGGTATATAAGATACCAGCGGCCATCGTCATCTCTGAGGACTGAGTTGTGACCGGGAGCAAAATATGCCGCGTCCAGCGTGCTGAACTTGTAATTGCCCATTACCTTGACACCAACGCTGTCAAGATTTGTAGCAGGGTCAAGAACAGCTTTCCTTCCCGCCGCATCTGTAAACGGACCCAACGGGCTCTTTGAGCGTGATACACGCATATTGTATCCGCCATCCCAAGCAAGTCCTCCGTAGGTCGTCCAGAGGTAATAGTAGTCTGTATCGGGATTATATTCAATAAAGGGACCCTCGCCTGACTTTCCGTAGCCTCCTGCTATCTTGGTACCAAAATAGCTGTCCACCATTCTGCCGTCCGATGTAGTTCCGGTCTTTGGGTGGATAACACGGCCTGTTTGCGGATTGATCTCAAGGGTAAAAATACCTCCCGACCACGAACCATAGGTCATTTACATCTTTCCGTCCGTACCATAGTAGATAGTAGGATCGATCGCGTTGGGGAAAAGCTGGTTGTTGAAATAATTTCCGCTGAACCAGCTGTTATTCATTGTTGCCTCACCCTTTTCGATAAGGTCGTCAACATTTGTTGTTGTGTACTTCTTGTTTACATTCTTTGTGGCACTTGATACATACTGATCATTCTTTGTAAATCCGGAATATATAAGTGTATCACCAAATGTATAGGGTCCCTGTATATTCTTGGATGTGGCAAAGCATATGACTGATCTTATATAAGTCGATGAGGTACAGAAATACACGACATATGCACCTGTTGTACCGTCAGCGTTACGAAAATCAGGGTTACAGATCACATCAGGCGCCCATACAGCAAATCCGCCTGCACAGTCCTCCAAGTCTTCACCGCTTCATGCAAACGCCTTTTTCAGATTTTCCGAAAGTTTGCCGAACTCCACATTATTCGTTCTCGCATAGCCGTTTGAAAAGCGTGTCCAGTTCTGAAGGTCATTGCTTTTTGCAGCATCAATATGCGAACCGAAGATGTAATAGGTATTGCCGTCCTTGATAACAGAGGGGTCATGAACTGAAACTCAGGCTTTGTTTGCAGCTGCATCTGATGTAATAACTTGAGGCGAAATATGCGGCGACACTATAAGCATAGCACCTGAGATGGCAAGTGCTGCTGCCTTTTTCAGAATATCGCTTTTCATAATAAACTCCTTCCAAAGTACAGTTCCCTTGTACTTCTTTTTCCTATATACATTCCAAACAGAATACGCCTGCACCTATGTGACCAGCGCTTATTTTACTTTTATAATACATTGATGTGCAATAAAAGTAAATGACATTATTTACCATATTCATTACCTTTTTTATCATAAAAAAAGCCATATTACCTTCTCAAAACATATTGAAGCATGATAACAGATCATACATTATAATCTTTTACAACAAAAATTGTCAAAAGCACTACAATAAAAATGAGAATGATTATCATTTTATTTAAGATGCAGAAAAATCCACACAAGCTATTGACAAACAGAAAACTTGCGAATATAATTAAAGTTGATTTTGATAATCATTTTCATATTCAAAAAGATGAGGTGAGTATTTGTGTTGAAGAACGGTAAAAAAGCAGTATCATGGATATTGTTTATTGTATTCAGCCTTGTTATATTCTGCTCAACTGCCTTTATTATTGTTCACGCAGATCATTTTTGTACGGGTGAGGACTGTTCTATCTGTATGGAGCTTGCAGAATGCCATAAGACTCTGCATACTCTCGGAACAGCTGTTACAGGAGCATTACAGCTTACACTTATACTCTGCATTGTTGCTGCTCTATGCAATATCATTATAAAATCTCACTCTGAACATACAACTCTTATTTCGCTTAAAGTAGAACTTCTGAATTGAATGTTTCTGACCATATATTATAAACTCTTGTTCTGATATCCCCCCTGATATATTACGAACAATTTCGATCTAATTATTCAATTCGGAGGTTCTATCTTTATGTTTAAGAAAAAAATCGGCATTTATGCCTTAACATTCGCTATGGCTGCAATGGGAATGACAGGCTGCTCATCGAGCAGTTCTTCAAGCAGCAAGACAGAAGTGACCACACAAGCTGCTAATAAAGCAAGCTATGAGCCCTTCAGTGTAGTTTGCACTATTTTTCCGGAATATGACTGGGTAAGAGAGATACTCGGTGATCACGCGGACAATGTGGATATATCCTATCTTCTTGACAGCGGCGTTGACCTGCATAACTATCAGCCTACCGCTGATGATATTATGAAGATCTCAACCTGTGACCTGTTCGTATATGTGGGCGGAGAGTCCGACGAATGGGTGGAGGGCGCTCTTGCAGAAGTCACAAACAAAGATATGAAGGTCATCAACCTTATGGACGTTCTCGGTGACTCCGCTAAGGTGGAAGAACTGAAAGAGGGTATGCAGGATGATGAACATGACCACGACCACAGCAAGGAAGTTTCCACTTTTGAGGATGACGAGGTGCAGGACAGAGCCCTCTCCGACTGGGAAGGTGACTGGCAGTCAGCATATCCGCTGGTGCTTGACGGTTCTCTCGACGAGGCTTGGGAGCATAAATCCGAGGACGGCAATATGACCGCAGAGGAGTACAAAGACTACTACACAAAGGGCTATAAGTCCGATTACAATGCTATCAGCATTCATGACGATCATATCAAGTTCACTGACAATGACGGAAAGGTCACTGAATCAGATTATAAGTACACCGGTTATTATATCCAGAACTGGTCAACAGGCACGAAGGCTGCAATGTACCGCTTTGAAGCTGAGGATAAGAATTCCGGCGCACCTGTGTATATTGAGTTCAACGACCATATCATCGAGCCTGAAAAGTCTGAGCATTTCCATATCCGAATGAGCAATGAGAGCTATGACGCTATCGTTGATCCCGAGGGCAACTGGCCTACTTTCTTTGATGCTGCACTCACTCCTGACGAGGTTTGCGATGAAGTTATCGGTCACGGAAGCAAGAAGGAAGATGAACACGAGCTTGAGCATGAAGAGGGCGAAGAAGAATACGATGAACACGTCTGGCTCTCTCTGAAAAATGCAAAGGTACTCTGTGCAGAGATAGAGAAGAATATCGAAGCTATCGACTCTGCAAATGCCGCAGATTACAAGGCTAACCTTGACAGATACATTGCAAAGCTCTCTGAACTTGATAACAGCTTCCAGACACTTGTTGATGCTTCATCTGTAAAGACACTGGTGTTCGGCGACAGATTCCCCTTCCGCTACTTTGTTGACGATTACGGTCTTGACTATTTTGCAGCATTTATCGGTTGTTCTGCTGAATCCGAGGCAAGCTTTGAGACTATCATGTTCCTCTCCGACAAGATAAATGAACTTGACTGCAATACTGTTTTCACACTTGAAAACTCCAATAAGGATATTGCCAATGCTGTCATCAATAATTCGGGCAAAAAGGGCGTACAGACAGCTGAACTCAACTCTCTCCAGTCCGTATCAAAGGACGATATTTCAGGTGGTGAAAGTTATCTCTCTCTTATGCAGAAGAACTATGATGTTCTCGCAGGCGTTATGAAATGAGGTGCGGTATGACTGATAAGAAGATACCCGTAATTCTCATAACAGGCTATCTCGGTTCGGGCAAGACAACTCTTATGCAGAATCTTCTGAAACAGGAGCAGCAGGTGGAAGAAGTCACAAAGGCTATCCATGATATCCAGTCCGAAGCGGAGATAATCCCCTGCCATCAACAGCTTAGTCGATACAGACAAGATACTTTACGGCAAGGAGTTTGACTATCACGGTGTTCTTGCTTCATCGTCCGTTCAGCGTGCGCTCAAGCTCTGAGATTTTTATATTGATAAGAAAAGCTTATCTTTATTAGCTGAATTTCAGATTGATTTATCTGAAAAACTATGTTAAACTATAATTACCAAATCAATCATGGAGGTAATCACTATGGCTAATATACTTATCGTTTACTATTCCCGCAAGGGCGAAAACTACTGGAACGGCGGTCTTAAAACTATCACAAAGGGCAATACCGAGCGGGTTGCCGAATTCATTCAGAACGCAGTGGGCGGCGAGCTCTTTGAGGTCGATACGGTAAAACCCTACTCCGAGAGCTACATGACCTGCATCGAGGAGGCAAAACAGGAGCTTCGCAGCAAGGCACGCCCCGAGATCAAGGAATATCCCGACAATTTTGAGGACTACGACACTATCTTTGTGGGCTATCCTAACTGGTGGGGAACGATGCCCATGTGTATGTTCACGCTGCTTGAAAAGTACGACCTGACAGGCAAGACTATCATTCCCTTCTGTACCAATGAGGGCAGCGGTATGGGTTCCAGCGAGCGTGATCTGAAAGCGCTCTGCAAGGGTGCAACTGTCAAGGCCGGACTTTCGGTTCACGGTGCAGAAGCTGCCGAGAGTGAGAGCAAAGTCGCAGCATGGGCGAAGAAAAACGTATGACCGACAAGGAACAGATCATTCAGCTCTACAATGAGATGTACTCCGCAATGGTGAACAAGGACAAGGCAGAGCTTGAACGTGTCCACGATGACAGCTTTGTGCTTGTTCACATGACGGGTATGCGGCAGAGCAAGCAGGAATATATAAATGCGATCATGAACGGCACGCTTAATTATTATTCTGCCGAACATGAAGATATGCAGGCGGAGATCAAAGGTGACTCCGCTGTGCTGGTAGGCAGAAGCCGTGTTACTGCGGCGGTGTTCGGCGGCGGAAAGCACACATGGCAGTTACAGCTTCGGTTTCAGCTTGTGAAGAAAAACGGCGAATGGCGCTTTGCACTTGCAAGCGCCTCGACCTATTGAGGTGAGATCATGCTGAAACAGATACGCTATTTTCAGTCGGTGGTGCGGCTCGGCAGCTTCACCGCCGCCGCAGAGGAACATTATATCTCCCAGTCGGCAATTTCGCAGCAGATCAAGGCACTGGAGGAAGAACTTGGCGTGACGCTTCTTGAACGCAAAAAGCGCAGCTTCACACTGACACCCGCTGGCGAGTTTTTCTACAAGAAAAGCCTTGTGCTGGTGGCGGATTATGATAACATCGTCCGTGAGCTGCAAAAGGTTTCGGGCAATAGCGGCGAGCTTCTGAAGGTCGGACTGCTCAAGGGCTACAGTGGCAAGGAGTTTAACAGCGCCGTGTCTGAGTTTACAGTGCAGTATCCCGATGTAACGGTGGAGGTCACTCACGGAAATCACGACGCACTTTATGCCCTCCTGCGAAACGGAGAGATCGATATTGTTCTGAACGACCAGCGCAGAGCGTTCTCGGACGAATATGTGAACATCGTTCTCGACATTCGGGAATATTATGTGGAAATATCGGCTAATTCGCCACTTGCACAGCTTGATGAGGTAGAAATATCAGACCTAAAAAACACGCCGCTGATACTCCTTTCCTCCCCCGACCAGCAGGAAACAGAATGCAGCTTTTATGAGCATGATCTGGGCTTTCAGAGCGAGATATACTTCACTGAATATATCGACGATGCACTTATGCAGGTCATTCAGGGCAAGGGCTTTATGCCCATAGAGGGCAGCGGTGAAGCGGTGCAGACCACTACAAAAGCCTTGCGGCTCCTGCGGAACGGCAAGCCCATCATCAGGCGGTACTGTGCTTTTATGAAAGCTGATAATCCGAAAAAACATACGAATGAGTTTATCGAAATTCTGAAAAATCAATTTTGAAAATCGGGAGGATAAGATATGGAATACGAAAGCGGCTATGTATATGAGCTTATGGATAAAGGCGGTCCGACAAAAGTGACCGAGCCTTACTTCAAAGAAGCGGTCAATGAAATGATGAGGGCGAGAACGCTGTGTGCAAAGGCAAATGCAGTCCTTCCCGATGATACATCCTATGTCGGCTATCTGGAGGAACTTTTCGGGCGCAAGCTCGATGATGTCAGGATACTCACACCGTTTACCTGTGATTTCGGAAACCGTGTGAAATTCGGAAAGGGCGTATTTATCAATCACTCTGCTATCCTTTCTGCATCGGGCGGTATCGAGTTCGAGGACGGCGTAATGGCTGCACCGGGACTGAGAATTGCTACGATCAATCACGATATGTACGACCGCCACACCACCTACACCTACGGCAAGGTGTTGGTGAAGAAAAATGCGTGGCTCGGTATGGGCTGTACGATCTGTCCGGGCGTGACCATCGGCAAATATGCTGTAGTTGCGGCAGGGGCAGTTGTCACAAAGGACGTTCCCGATTATGCGGTAGTCGGCGGTGTTCCTGCAAAGGTGATCAAAATGCTTGACCATGAGCAGATGAAAGACTAAGGAGTGATAAGTATGAAGCATAAGATAGCTGTTATTTTATCTGCACTGTTCATGGCTCTGACCATGACTGCCTGCGGTGCGTCCGAGCCTGCCTCTGCTCCGAGCGTAGCCGAAAGCGACAAGGCTGCAGTGCAGGAGAAGCTGAACAAGCAGGACAGCAAACCCGATGGAACAAAAGCCGATGATAAACAGTCCGATGAAGGCACCATTGCAACTCAGGCTGAAAAAGATGCTCCGACAGACGGTGACGGCAAGAATATCCTTGTGGCGTACTTTTCCCGTACGGACGAGAATTACAATGTCGGCACAATAGATAAGGGCAACACACAGATAGTTGCCGAGTTTATCGCAGATAAGGTCGGTGGAGACAGCTTTCATATCGAGACAGTCACGCCCTATCCTGCGGAATATGATGACTGCTGCGATGTGGCAAAGCAGGAGCTTGCTGACAAAGCCCGTCCCGAACTGAACGGAACTGTTGATAACATGGAGCAGTATGACATCGTATTTCTCGGCTACCCGATCTGGTGGGGCGATATGCCAATGGCAGTCTATACTTTTATGGACAGCTACGACTTTTCCGACAAGGTAGTAATCCCGTTCAACACCCACGAAGGAAGCGGTGAATCAGGCACTTATTCTGCGATCGGAAGCTATCTGCCAAATGCACAGGTGCTTGACGGTATGGCAATACAGGGCAAGACAGCACAGGAGTTCAGCTCCGATACACAGCAGTCCGTTCGTGACTGGCTTGACGGTTTAGGATTTTAGTGATAATATAAACGGCGGTTCAATAATGAATCGCCGTTTTGTTCTGCTATTTTTATACTGTTTTAAAATCCTCCAAGCCCACGGTGTCCGTAAACCTTGTGCTTGTTCAGCTTGCTGTCAAGCGCCTTGAATTCCTCGTCTGTAAGCTCCACATCGGCAGCGTTCAGGTTTTCGATGATACGCTCCTTGTTTTTCGAGCCGGGTATCGGTACTACATTCGGGTATTTGTGCAGCATCCACGCAAGGGAGATCTGTGCAGGAGTAGCGTTCTTCTTGTTCGCAAAATCCTTCAGCATTTCCACGATCGGCATATTGCCCTCGATATTCCGACGGGATAGCTGCGGCACCCAGTTGCGTACATCGTCATTGCGTTCAAACTGCGTTTCGGCGGTTATCTTTCCCGAGAGCAGACCGCTTGCAATGGGCGAAAACGGCACAAAACTGATGTTGTGCTCCATGCAGTACGGGATAATTCGGCGCTCACAGTCACGTTCCACCATTGAGTATATGTTCTGTATTGCCGTCAGCGGAGTGACGCTCTGCGCTGCGTCTATCACATCTACATCGACCTGAGAAAGTCCCCAGCCACGGATCAGACCGTCATCAATTAGCCTACCCATAGCTTCTGCGATCTTTTCCACAGGCACACCGCCCATTCGGTGCAGATAATAAATATCCACATAGTCGGTTCTGAGTCGGTCAAGTGAGCCTTCAAGGTGTCGGAGAACTTCATCATAAACGCTCTTACGGAAACCCACAGAATGGAGCATCAGCTTTGTGGCAATAACTACATCATCACGCACATCCTCCAACGCTTTTCCGACGATCAGCTCGTTGTGTCCAATGCCCGACAGATTCGGACTGTAGACCTCCGCCGTGTCAAAGAAATTGCAGCCGTGCTGATAAGCGTTCCGTATCGCGTCGATGCTGTACTCCTCGGACGGTATCTTCCCGTAGCCATGAGAAAATGCCATGCAGCCCATGCCGACTGCGGAAACTTCTATATCTTTCAGTTTTCTTGTTTTCATTATGACTCCTCCTTATCGGTCAGGCGAATTTACGGCGATCCATTCACCGTCACGCTTTTCGTAATAATGCGTGCCTTTCATGCGGTATGTTCCTCTTGCACCGTAGGCATTTGCATTCAGCACCGAGGTATAAGTCACACTTGCGGTATCGCCGCTGACCTCGATTTTCGGGCTGTCCAAACCGATCGTGAAGTACCGCAGGCTGCCGTCGGAGATGTCTGCAAAGTATTCCTCACGGGTCTGTGTCATACCGCTCATGTGGGTGTAGGTCATATCCTCGGAGACAAGCTCACGCATTGTATCAATATCCGCATCGGTCATAGCCTGACAGTATCTCGCCTGTGCGTACAGAACAGAAAGCTGTTCATCTGTCATCGAACCGAGGTCTGCATTTATCAGCTCAACATTTGTCAGTGCTGAAAAGTTGTAATTCTTCATATCATCACCGCTTTCGATCGTGGAAATTTCGGAGGTCATACTTATTGATCGCTCGTCATTTTTTTTGCAAGAGGTCAGGCAAAACATTGCTGCGACTAATAGAATAGCTGACTTCATCGTGAAAGTCTCATCTGCCGAGGTTGAATTTTTTGTTTTTCAGCGCAGCTATCGTTCCGCCGTCCACAAGCAGGTCTGTGCCAGTCACATAGCTTGCGTCATCGCTGAGCAGGAACGCTCCTGCCGCACCTATCTCGTCGGGCGAACCCACACGGCGCATCGGTGTTGCGTCGATCATTCGCTGATAGCCTTCGCCATTTGCATTGAACTCGTCATAGGCAAGGGGTGTGACAATAACTCCGGGGCTGATGGTGTTTATTCTCGCACCTCGCTCGCCCCATTCGTGGGCGGCGGCATACTGCACCTGCAAGTGATTTGCCTTTTTGGAAACGATGTAAGCCGTTCCCGAGTTGGTGATACGCTCGGGTGACAGGCAGGGCAGGTCTTTCAGCATATCCGCAGGAGTGGTCATTATCTGATACTCCTCCTCGGCGGAAAGCGGCGGGAACATATAGCCTGTCTGACTGGAGATCAGCAGTCCTGCACCGCCCTTTGCGATGACCTTTCCGAAAGCATCGAGTGCGTACTTTGAGCCGATGAGATCAAGATCGATGATCTTCTCAGGGCTTGCCTGATTGGGCGAATGTCCTGCTGTGTGAATGTAGTATTTCACCTCGCCGAGCTCAGCTGCTTTTGCGGCAAAGGCTTCGATGCTCTCTTTACTGTTGGCATCCACCACCATTGTTTCCACCGCATAGCCGTAACCCTGATACTCACGCTTTACTTCATCAAGGCGCTTCTCGCTGATATCACCGAAAAGCAGCGTCATTCCTGCACAAACACGGCGCAGGATAGCCGTTCCCATGCTGCCTGCACCAAGCAGTACAGCAACCTTTCTGTTCTCGTTTCTGTCAAATACCATAGCCATAAAAATACCTCCTTAATAGCGCCCTTTGCACGGCGCATGAAATACTCCACGCATTCAATTGTGGGATATTTCATACTTTCACTTCAGTGAGTTTTATACATTCCAAGCGTCACAGCATTTGCCATATTGTCTGGATCATGCGTACCCTTGCCTTTGTCGAGCCCACGGATCGCAGTCATATCCTCGACTGTAAGCTCAAAATCAAAAATGCTGATGTTGTCACGGATATGCTCAATAGAAGTCGCCTTCGGAAGTGCAATGATGCCCTCCTGATAATGCCAGCGAAGAATGATCTGTGCCACACTCTTGCCGTACTTTTCTGCAAGCCCCACAAGCACCTTGTCAGTCAGGAGCTGCCTGTTTGCGTGACCGAGAGGATACCATGCCTCCATGCGGATATTGTATTTTGCAAGATACTCTCGCAGCTCCTTCTGCTGGAAATACGGGTTGCATTCCATTTGATTCACAACGGGCAGTATCTCCATTTTCGGCAGCAGCTTGTCAAGGAATTTCACCGTGTGATTGCTCACACCGATAGAACGTATCTTGCCTGCCCTGACCGCTTCTTCGAGGGCTTTCCACGCACCTGCGGTGTCACCATAGGGCTGGTGGAGCAGATACAAGTCCATGTAGTCGAGCCCCAGCTTTGATAGCGATGTGTCTATCGCCCTTTTCGCAGCCTCATAGCCGTAGTCCTGAAGCCACAGCTTCGATGTCACATAGATCTCCTCACGGGGAATGCCAGACTTCTTCACAGCCTTGCCTACATCGCTCTCATTCTGATAAGCAGCCGCCGTGTCGATCAAACGGTAGCCCTCCTTCAGAGCAGTCGTTACTGCTTTCTCCGTCGGACCGTTGTTCGGTACCATGAATACGCCGAAGCCTGTTACGGGAATTGTTGTGTTATCGTTCAGGTCAAAATTTGTCATACAAATCACCTCATAAAGATTTCTTTAATACCATTTTATCACATGAATAGCGGTAAGTCTAATAGAAAACTTTAATGACTGATAGAAAAATTAAATTACTCAGTATACCTTTACAAAACAGAATGACTATGCTATAATTGATCCGAGGTGATACCATGACCACAAAGCAGCTTACATATGCCGCCGAGCTTGCAAGGACGCAGAATTTCAACCGTGCGGCTGAAAATCTCTTTATCTCCCAGCCCACACTGACCTATCAGATACGCCTTTTAGAGGACGAGATCGGCTTTGAGATATTCGCACGTTCGGGCAAGGGCGCAGCGCTCACGCCCGCAGGCGAGCAGTTCATCGTGACAATAAGAAGTGTACTGACAGAGCTTAACAAGGCGATAGAAAACGGACAGAATTTCAGCTCAAAGTACAAGGGCAACATCAATATCTGTATGCCCGTGCGGTCTGCACTTTATTATCTGCCGCAGATCATCATGGAGTTTGCAAAGGTCTATCCCGATATTTCCGTCACGCCATACTTTATATATTCGGGCTACTTAGAGCGATTTTTCGCAGACGAAATGGACGTGACGTTCTCCCTCGAACATCAGATGAAGCGTATTCATGACGTGAAAAAGTATCACCTTTTCGACAGCGGCATTTACCTCATCTGCAAGAAGAATGATATGCTCTCACGCAAGCGGATTATCCGTGAAAGCGACCTCTCGGGGCGCACGCTGATGGTCGGCAATACCTCACCGCCGGAGCTGAAAACCGTTCAGCAGCGACTCATCGCAGGGGGCAATATCAGCTATTTCAACAGTCCCGATCACAACACCACACTGACAAATGTTGCGTCCGAGCGTGGCATCTGCCTGTCACCCGGATTCCTCAACGACCATACGGGAGAGTTTGTATGGATACCCTTTGACTGTCAGGAGAAAATGCCCTGTGCCCTCTATACCCACAAATCCGAGAGCCGAAAGTTCGTGCTGGATTTTGTAAAAATGGTTCAAGATAAATATAAAGACGATCCGCTTGCTGTATGACGATTTGATTTTTCTATCAGCAGTTTAATATTTCAATTAGACTTACCTCCGCTCTGTATGCTACAATAGAAGTAGCAGATAAGAGCGGAGGTATTTTACGAAACGCTTTATTTCATTGGTACTTGCAGGTGTGATGACCGCTGTTTCCGTCACATTCAGCAGTCCCACAGTCACGGCTGAGACAGAACATCATGACAACGTGCTGATAGCATTCTTTTCAAGAGCAGTAGAAAACTACAACGTGGGCTTTGTGGAGCGAGGAAACACTGACCTCCTTGCCGAGATCGTACCGTCGCAACGATCAAAGGCATCTGCATGACCTCGACGGTGACGGTGTATGGAGCGTGTTTGACCTTTGTTTGATGAGGCAGAAATATGCAGAAAACAGCACCACAGATGCGACAAGCTCTGCTACGATTATCTCAAAGCACACCGTAATTAAGTCCTTGAATTCACCGTTGAATTCAAGCGTTACGTCAAGGACTGCTTTTCTACCTGCTGCAACCGTAAACAGTCTCGACGAACTTTTTGAGTGTGATGCACACATTCGAGCGGCATTTTACTGAAAGTCGGCATTGTTTTTTCATGATCTGTATGGTATAATAAAAACTGAGGGAACTTCGTCTATTACTCTTAATACATTTTCAAGGAGAAATCTATTATGTTTACGGAAGAAATTGAAATCATGAAATTACTATCTGAAAAATACCCTGATGATATTCGTATCTTCTTTAAATCGCCAAAAAACATTGATGAAATAATAAGCTTTGAAAAGGAAACCGGTATCAGACTCCCTGATGACCTCAGAGAATTATACAAGCTGACAAATGGATTTGACAGCAATATATCTTACATGAATTTGTGGAGTCTTGAAACTATCAAAAAACATTTCAATGAGGGATATAATGATTGGATCGAGGAAGGCGACAGTGATAAGTACATCGTGTTAGGGTCTGATGGCTCATGTGGGTATTTACTAATGGAAATTGCCACAGGTAATTATCTCAGCTATGGTGATGAAGGTGAAGTTATGCCTATTGATTCCATAAAGGATCTGTTGTGTTGGAATATAGATCATATATACGATAGTGTACGCAATTTTGAAGGAGATGATAAAGTGAATAATTACCTTGAACGAAATGCAGATAGAATATAATGAGATTTATAAGCAGTGGAACGATTCGTCGCTCCGCTCTATAAGCATACAATTGAGTTTATTGAAATACAGAAAAGCCTGAAAGCAATTAGTTTGCCTTCAGGCTTTTTTCAGCTTTTATCATCAAAGGGCTTCCTTTCGGAACTCCCTTATTATCACATTCCGCTCTCTCCGTAGTTCGAGAGTACACGGGCTGACGGGTCGTTTACGTTGCAGCCTTCCCACTCCTTGTTCGGCATCCAGAAGTCCGCGATCATTTCGCTGTTATCCTTATAGTATTTCTCGAATATCTCGCGGTACAGCAGTGACTCCTTTGTAAACGGTCTTGCATGATCGTATTTCGTACACAGAAGCTCATATTCCTCATCTGAGTAATAATCCTCTGCATATTCTTTAAGATGATCCACCATTGAATGTCCCACGGCATCGGAAAATGCAGCCTTTTCACGGTAAAGGATATCATGCGGCAGATAGTCTCCCTCAAAGGCATGGCGCAGCAGATACTTGCCCTTGTTATACTTGTTCAGCTTCATTTCGGGGTCAACTGCCATGACATATTTCACGAAGTCAAGGTCACCGAAAGGAACTCTTGCTTCAAGGGAATTTACGGAGATACACCTGTCCGCACGGAGAACATCGTACATATGGAGCTCGCGGACACGCTTCACGGACTCCGTCTGAAAAGCCTCTGCTGAGGGAGCAAAATCAGTGTACTTATAGCCGAAAAGTTCATCGGATATCTCGCCTGTGAGAAGAACACGGATATCAGTCTGTTCGTGTATAGCCTTACAGAGCAGATACATTCCCATGCTTGCACGGATAGTGGTGATGTCATAGGTCCCGAGGAGGTGGATAACGTCCTCAAGGGCAGCTATCACATCGTCCTTGGTGATGATCACCTCTGTATGCTCACTTCCTATGTAGTCAGCCACCTGCTTTGCGTATTTCAGGTCGATAGCGTCGGTGTTCATGCCGATAGCAAAGGTGCGTATCGGCTTATCCATTTCGCGCTGGGCAATAGCACAGACCAGCGAGGAGTCCAGTCCGCCAGACAGCAGAAAACCTACCTTTGCGTCTGCGTCAAGGCGTTTCCTGACGCCTGACACAAGCTTATCATGGATATTTTTGCAGACAGTCTCAATGTCATCGTGAATTACACTGTCAACTGCGGTTATATCACAGTAACAGTGGAACTGACCGTCCTTGTAGTAATGTCCCGGCGGAAAGGGCATTATTTTTTTGCACACCTTCACGAGATTCTTAGCTTCACTGGCAAATACAATGGTTTCGCCGTCATAGCCGTAATACAGGGGACGAATACCTATGGGGTCACGGGCAGCTATAAACGTGCGCTGCTCGCTGTCATATATGATGCAGGCAAATTCAGCGTCCAGCATTGCAAACATATCCATGCCGTATTCTCTGTACATGGGCAGCAGTATCTCGCAGTCGCTGTCACTGCGGAAGCTGTAGCCCTTTGCGATAAGCTCCTCCCGTATTTTTTTGAAGCCGTATATCTCGCCGTTGCATACAACGTAATTACCGTCAAGCTCAAAGGGCTGCATACCCTCGGGAGTCAGTCCCATTATGGAAAGGCGCTGAAAGCCCAGAACACCGTCTTTCAGGTCAATTATCCTCTCGTCGTCGGGACCTCTTGACACAGTAGCCGTAAGTCCCTCCGAAACCTTCTGCATACCGCAGCCCTTGCCGCAGTATCCCATTATCGTACACATTTTCTATTCCTCCGAATTTTTGTAATATTAAGAGCCTGTATCCCCATTGATACAAGCCCTTTGAAAATGTCACCCATGTATTTTTTCGTCAAATTTGTTCTTGCTGCCTGCTCCCGTCGTATCAACGGGGTAATCACCTGTGAAGCAGCCGCAGCAATAGCCGCACTTCTTATCTATGAGCTCGCCAAGGGCGTTAATTGGCAGATACGCCAGTGAATCCGCGCCAATGTACTCCGCTATCTCCTCAGTCGAATGGCACCTGCCTGCAATGAGATTTTCCTCGGAGTCTATATCCGTACCGAAATAGCAGGAATGGAGAAACGGCGGAGATGATATGCGAACGTGTACCTCTTTCGCACCTGCATCGCGCAAAAGCTTCACTATCCTTGCACTTGTGGTGCCTCTCACAATGGAGTCGTCTATCATTATGACACGCTTTCCCGCAACGCTCTCACGGACTGCGTTTAGCTTAATCTTAACGGCATTTTCGCGCTGAGCCTGCTGGGGCTGTATAAAGCTCCTGCCGATGTATTTGTTCTTGATGAAGCCGATACCGTAAGGGATACCGCTTTCATTTGCATAGCCCAGAGCCGCATCAAGTCCCGAATCCGGAACGCCGATGACTATGTCCGCGTCCACAGGACTGTGCTTAGCGAGGAGCTCACCTGCTTTGAGCCTTGCGTGGTGAACGGATACGCCCTCAATTACAGAATCGGGACGGGCAAAATAGATATACTCGAATATGCAGATATTCTGCTTTTTACCGCAGTTGGTATCTATTGAGCGCAGACCGTCCTTTCCGATGACCACTATCTCCCCTGCCTTAACATCGCGGACGAACTCCGCTCCCACGGTCTCAAGGGCGCAGGACTCGGAAGCCACAACATAGGCTCCGTCGTGAGCTCTGCCGATACACAGCGGACGGAATCCGTCGGGGTCACGGAAGGCAATGAGCTTGGTGGCAGTCATAAGTATGCAGGAATACGCTCCCCTGAGACGGGGCATCGCACGCTCCACTGCCTCCTCAGTAGAGTGGCAGTTAAGGCGCTCACGCACTATCTCATAGGCTATCGCCTCAGTGTCGGAGGTGCCGTGAAATATTGCTCCCGACATCTCGAATGAACGTCTAAGCTCCGCCGCATTGACCAGATTTCCGTTATGGACAAGAGCCATATTGCCCTTGATATGGCGGATAACAAGGGGCTGGATATTGTTGGGATTATGCCCTCCCGTAGTGGAATAGCGGACGTGTCCCACAGCTATATTGCCCTTTCCCAGCTTGTCGAGCTCCTCACGGCTGAACACCTCCGATACAAGGCCGTCAGCCCTTTTGTGCCTGAAAACTCCGTCGTCGCAGACCGCAATGCCGCAGCTCTCCTGACCGCGGTGCTGGAGCGCGTACAGTCCGAAATATGCCGAGGAAGCGGTATCACCGCGGCTGTTTTCATATATGCCGAAAACTCCGCATTCCTCATGTATGGAATCAAACATTTTTACACCTCTTACAGATACTGCTCGTTTATCCTGTCAATCAGTTCAAGAGCCGCAATGCTTTTCTTCTTGCGCTTGTTCATGGCGTACTGCTCCAGATATGCGTGAGCCTCAGCCTCCGTCATTTCCTTGTACTCCATGAGCAGGAACTTTGCCTTGTCGATGGTCTGTATCTCTCTTATCTTCTCCTCGAGACGGAGGTTCTCGCTGTACAGCTTCAGAGAGCGTGTCACAGCAATATCCAGCGTCTTTACCAGCTGATAAAGGAGAGTCCTGCTGAAGGGCTTGCCCACGATGATTATACCACATTTTTCGGCGCGGTCATTAATCTTTTCGATGTGCTCTTCCTTTATCATAAAGATACAGTTTGCGGCTGTTTTTTCGATTATGTACTCCGCAAGCTCAAAGCCCGATTCGTCCATAAGGGGCGAGTTTATGACAGCCAGCTCCACAGAGGGCTCGCTGTCGAGATAAGTCTTTGCCTGATAAGCCGATTCCACCAGCTTAGGCGTACATCGGAACGAGTCACGGATAAATTTTACGAGAGCTTCAGAGGCGCTTTTATTGCTTGATATTACAAGTACCTTTTCCAAAGTCGACCTCCGTTATAAACTGTAAAAATACTTCTGATCTTCAAAAGCTTCCTTGTCATAGGCGGTGGAGTATTCCTTCCACTCAGTCCTGCTGCATGATATGAGAGTTTCAAGGATATTCTCAGGAATGTATTTTCTGATGAAGTCCGAGCCCTCAGCACAGTCCGCCGCATCTTCAAGCGATACGGGCAGCCTGCCCCTGCTTTCTTTTTCCGCAGGAAGCTGTGCCTTTCCGGATATGCCCTCCAAAGCAGCATATATCATAAGTCCCAGCACAAAGTAGGGGTTGCACACACAGTCAGCCGCTCTCAGCTCCACAGCAGTCTCATCGCTGTCAGGATTCATTCTTATGAGCTGCGAGCCCTCATCAGAAGCCCAGAGTATATCTCGGGGAGCTGTGAACTCTCCCAGTCTCTCGTAGGAATTAACAGTAGAATTGGTAAACAGCGTAAAATCTCGGATATGCTCCATTATACCTGCTGCTGCGCTTTTCAGCTCATCGCCTGTTCCTGTGCTGCGCTCCTCGAGAAAGTCGCTGTCGGGGAAGATATTGAAACTGATGTGCATACCGTTTCCGCAGTCTGTTCGCAGCGGCTTTGGCATAAAGCTTGCATGGACACCGTGAGTCTCTGCCACGGATTTCACTGCGGATTTGAAGCTGAGAAATGTATCCGCTGCTTTGAGTGCCGATGAAGCATTGAAGTCTATCTCATGCTGACCGCAGCCGCTCTCGTGACGGGATGATACAGGGTGTATGCCCATCTGCTCCAGCGTCAGACAAACATCGCGGCGGATATTCTCTCCCTTGTCATCGGGAGCTGTATCGCAGTAGCCTGCGTTATCGTGAGGTATCTTTGTAGGGATTCCATTCTCGTCATTTCTGAAAAGTGTGAACTCGCAGGACGTTCCGAAGCGGAAGCAGTAGCCTGCGGAAACTGCGGCTTTCATGGCTTTTTTCAGGAAATATCTTCCGTCACCCTCAAAAGGAGTGCCGTCCTTATAGCGGATATAGCAGAACATTCTGATAACTCTGCCCTGCTGAGGTCTCCACGGCAAGACCATCATTGTTTTTGCATCGGGGAAAAGATAAAGGTCCTTTCCGTCAGCGACTTCAAAGCCTGATATCTTCTTTGCGGTTATCCTTGCTCCGTTTTCAAAAGTAACAGCGAGCTCGGAAGAAAGTATTGAGATGTTTTTAAGTCTGCCGTGCAGGTCACAGAAGGTCAGCTTCACGAACTTGACATCGTTTTCCTCAATATACTGTAGTATTTCATTTTCCGAATATATCATTTCGTCCTCCGTTAAAGATTCGTATAGCCCATAAGGTATTTGTCCGTCTCTGCGGCAGCGTCCCTGCCTTCACGGATAGCTCTTACCACAAGAGACTGTCCGATATGCATATCGCCTGCGGTAAATACCTTGGGAATGTTTGTGGCATGACTGCCTGTTTCGGTCTTTATGTTTGTACGCCGGTCAAGCTCTGCCCCGAAAGCCTCGGCAACATAGCTCTGACATCCGAGGAAGCCTGCGGCAATAAGACAAAGCTCACAGGGAAGTATCTCCTCGCTGCCCTCTATCTCCTTGGGTACCTTTCTTCCGCTTTTCTCATCTGTGACAAATTCAAGCTTTACCGTCTTAACTGCGGTAAGAGCGCCCTTGTCGTCCTTGATGAACTCCTTTACAGTGGTAGTATAAATTCTCGGGTCGTGACCGAACACAGCTATGGCTTCCTCCTGACCGTAGTCCGTCTTGCAGACTCTCGGCCACTGAGGCCACGGATTGCTTTCCGCTCTCTCATCGGGGAGCTTAGGCATCATTTCCAGCTGTGTCACTGACTTACAGCCGTGACGTACAGCTGTTCCCACGCAGTCATTTCCCGTATCACCGCCGCCGATTATTACAACATTTTTATCCTTTGCGGAAATGGCTTTGCCGTCTGTAAGGTTGGAATCCAGCAGGCTCTTTGTGGTTGCCTTCAGGAAATCCACAGCAAAGTAAATACCCTCTGCCTCCCTGCCATCAGCCTTTATATCACGGGGATTTGATGAGCCGCAGGCAAGTATCACAGCGTCAAAGTTCTTCATTATCTCATCGGCGGACACATCTGCTCCCACATTGGCATTGGTGATGAAGTTCACGCCCTCAGTTGCCATAAGCGCAGTACGACGCTCAATGATATGCTTTTCAAGCTTCATGTTCGGTATACCGTACATGAGGAGCCCGCCGATACGGTCGGAGCGCTCGTAAACCGTTACACTGTGACCGCGCTTGTTGAGAGTATCTGCTGCGGCAAGTCCCGAGGGACCCGAACCGATAACAGCTACCCTTTTTCCGCTGCGGACCCTTGGTATCTGAGGCTTCATAAGTCCGTTTTCAAAGCCGTATTCAATTATGGAGCGCTCGTTCTCCCTGACAGTCACGGGAGAGCTGTCAAGTCCGCAGGTGCAGGCTTTTTCGCAGAGCGCAGGGCAGACCCTTGATGTGAACTCGGGAAAGTTATTGGTCATCAGCAGTCGGCTGAGAGCCTGTTCCCTCTGCCCGTGATAAAGCAGGTCGTTCCACTCGGGAACGAGGTTATTAAGCGGACAGCCTGATATCATTCCGCAGAGCATTTTTCCGTTCTGACAGAAGGGCACACCGCAGTCCATACATCTTGCCGCCTGCTCACATCTCTGCTCCTCACTGAGAGGGATATGGAACTCATTGAAGTCCTTTATGCGTTCAAGAGGCTCTTTTGCAGTTGTTTCAACTCTTGTATATTCAAGAAATCCTGTTGCTTTTCCCATGGCTCACGCCTCCTTTCTCAGAAGCTCAAAGGCTTCTATCTCAGCCTGTTCATACGGAACTCCCGACTTTTCAAGTGCCTTGACAGTAGTTTGTATCTTTGCATAATCGTGGGGGATTATTTTCTTGAACTTTGAAATATAGCTTTCAAAGTCAGCAAGGATAGTCTTTGCCTTTTCCGAGCCGGTTGCCTTGGCGTGTTCTTCGATGATAGTTTTCAGCTCAGCGATATCCTCCTCAGCTGTAACAGCTTCGAGAGAGACAAGAGCCTTGTTGAGACGGGTATACAGATCGTGCTCCTCATCGAGAACATAGGCGATACCGCCCGACATTCCCGCAGCGAAATTCTTGCCCGTTCTGCCGAGGATAACAGCACGTCCGCCTGTCATGTATTCGCAGCCGTGATCGCCTGTACCCTCGCATACAGCGATAGCACCCGAGTTTCTCACGCAGAAGCGCTCACCTGCGACGCCGTTTATAAAGGCTTTTCCCGAGGTCGCACCGTAGAGTGCCACATTGCCGACGATTATATTCTCATCGGGTCTGAATGCGGAATTTTTCGGCGGATAGAGCGCAAGCTTTCCGCCAGAGAGTCCCTTGCCGAAATAGTCATTGCTGTCGCCGCAGAGCTCAAGTGAAAGTCCCTTTGGAATAAATGCGCCGAAGGACTGTCCGCCGCTGCCGCTGCATTTTACTGTGAATGTATCGTCAGAGAGAGCATTCTCGCCGTGGATACGGGTGATCTCAGCGCCTGTGAGAGTTCCCACGGAGCGGTCTGTGTTCACCACATCTATGGAGATAGTTTTAGCGGAGCCGCTTTTCAGCGAGCTTCCCAGCTTCTTCATTATAACACGGCGGTCTATGGTGCTGTCAAGAGCAAAATCGTAAATATCATCAGCGTCGAAGTGCTGCTTGCTTTCCGAAGCAGAAACGCCCAGTACAGCCGAGAAGTCAATACCGTGAGTATCCTTTTTCGGCACGAGCAGATCAGTACGTCCCACAAGCTCGTCCACAGTACGTAGGCCCAGCTTTGCCATATACTCGCGGAGCTCCTGTGCGATGAAATGCATGAAGTTCACGATATATTCGGGCTTGCCGCGGAAGCGCTTTCTGAGCTCGGGGTTCTGTGTGGCGATACCCATAGGACAGGTGTCAAGATTGCACACTCTCATCATCACGCAGCCCATTGTTACAAGCGGAGCTGTTGCGAAGCCGAACTCCTCGGCGCCCAGCAGTGCCGCAACGAGAACGTCTCTTCCTGTCATGAGCTTTCCGTCGGTCTCAATGCGGACTCTCGAGCGCAGACCGTTGAGCATAAGTGTCTGGTGAGCCTCAGCAAGTCCCAGCTCCCACGGAAGACCTGCGTTGTAAATGGAGCTTCTTGGAGCAGCGCCTGTTCCGCCGTCATAACCCGAAATGAGTATTACCTGAGCGCCTGCCTTGGCAACACCTGCCGCGACAGTTCCAACGCCTGCCTCGGAGACAAGCTTTACGGAGATACGCGCCTTGTCGTTGGCATTTTTAAGATCGTAGATGAGCTGTGCCAAGTCCTCAATGGAGTAGATATCGTGATGAGGAGGCGGTGAGATAAGACCCACGCCTGCGGTGGAATGACGAGTCTTGGCGATCCACGGATAGACCTTTCCCGAGGGCAGATGTCCGCCCTCACCGGGTTTAGCGCCCTGCGCCATTTTTATCTGTATCTCCTGAGCCGAAACAAGGTATTCGCTTGTTACGCCAAATCGTCCCGAAGCTACCTGCTTGATGGCTGAGCAACGGTCGGATTTCAGCCTTTCGGGGCTTTCTCCGCCCTCGCCGCTGTTGGACTTTCCTCCGATACGGTTCATAGCCACAGCCATGCATTCATGAGCTTCCTGCGAAATAGAGCCGTAGGACATTGCTCCCGTCTTGAAACGTGTACATATACTTTCCACAGACTCGACCTCGTCAATGGGTATGCCTCCATTTTCATCAAATCTGATGTCGAGGAGACTTCTCAGCGTCAGCTCGTTGTCCTCACGGGTGAGACACTCGCTGTACTTCTTGAATGTGTCATAGCTGCCTGTCATTGCAGCCTGCTGAAGCAGATGTATAGTCTCGGGAGTGTAAAGATGCTCAGACTTGCCGCTGCGGAGCTTATGGCTGCCTACGCTGCCGATACTGTCGATGACGGTAAGTCCCAGCGGATCAAATGCTGCTGTGTGGAGCTTCTCCGTGCGGCGGCTTATATCTGCAAGACCTATGCCGCCGATACGGCTGACAGTTCCCGAAAAATACCTGTCGATAAGCTCCTTTGATACGCCAACGGCTTCAAAGAGCTTGCTGCCCTGATAGGACTGGATAGTGGAAATGCCCATTTTAGACGCTATCTTAACGATACCGTGGAGAATAGCTGAATTATAGTCGTCCTCGGCTGCATAGAAGTCCTTGTCAAGAGTTCCCTCATCAATGAGCGAGCGGATAGTTTCATGAGCGAGATAGGGATTTACCGCACAAGCTCCGTAGCCCAGAAGTGCCGCAAAATGATGTACCTCTCTCGGCTCTGCGGACTCCAGTATCATTGCCACAGCAGTGCGCTTTTTAGTGGAGACAAGGTGCTGCTGGAGAGCTGAAACTGCAAGGAGCGAGGGAATAGGACAGTGGAACTCGTCCACACCGCGGTCGGAGAGAATGAGTATGGTCGCACCGTCGCGGTAAGCTTTGTCTGCCTCGATGAAAAGCCTTTCTATTGCCTTTTCAAGAGGTGTACCGATGTAATAGGTTATGGGGATAACAGCACTTTTCAGCCCGTCTGAGCTGAGAGCCTTTATCTTCAGCATATCAGTTTCAGTGAGAATGGGGTTCTCGATCTTGAGAACGTGGCAGTTCTCGGGACGCTCCTCAAGGAGGTTACCGTCCTTGCCGATGTATACGCTCGTATCTGTAACGATCTCCTCACGGATAGCGTCAAAGGGAGGATTTGTTACCTGTGCAAAGAGCTGGCGGAAATAGTTGAAAAGCGGCGGAGACTGCTTGTCCAGCGGCGGCAGAGGGATATCGCTTCCCATGGAAGCAATGGGCTCTGTGCCTTTTTCAGCCATTGGCAGGATAGATGTGCGGATATCCTCATATGCATAGCCGAAAGCCTTCTGAAGCTTTGCAAGCTCCTCTCCCGAATAGGTCTGCACGCCCTTGTTCGGGATATGCAGATCGTGGAGACGAACCAGATTAGCGTCCAGCCACTCGCCGTAGGGCTGTCTGAGTGCATAAGCAGACTTTATCTCGTCGTCCTCGATGATACGTCCCTGAGTTGTGTCTGCAAGGAGCATCTTTCCGGGGCGGAGTCGGTCTTTCTTGACTATCCTGTCCGCAGGGATATCGATACATCCTGTCTCTGAGGAGAGAATGAGATATCCGTCACTTGTTACGCAGTAACGAGACGGACGCAGACCATTTCTGTCGAGGACAGCTCCCATGACCTCGCCGTCCGAGAAGATTATAGACGCAGGACCGTCCCAAGGCTCCATCATAGTTGCATAGTACTGATAAAGATCGTACTTGGAGCGAGAGATGGTCTTGTCGTTCTTCCACGGCTCGGGAATTGTTATCATTACTGCCAGCGGCAGGGGCATTCCCGACATCACCATGAATTCGAGAGCGTTGTCCAGCCTTGCGGAGTCTGAGCCGTTCACATTTATGGCAGGAAGTATCTTGTACATATCATTTTTCAGAGCCTCGCAGGTCATGCTCTCCTCACGGGCAAGCATCTTATCCGCATTGCCTGTTATGGTATTTATCTCGCCGTTGTGGACAATGAAACGGTTCGGGTGAGCTTTCTGCCAGCTGGGGTTTGTATTTGTGGAAAAACGGGAATGGACCATAGCGATTGCGGAGGTAAAATCCTCACTCTGGAGATCAGTGTAGAAGCGTCTCAGCTCATCAACCAGAAACATTCCTTTATATACTATAGTACGCGAGGAAAGTGAGCAGACGTATGTATTCTCGTCGGACTGCTCAAACTCCCGTCTTGCTATAAAAAGCTTGCGGTCAAAGTAAAGTCCCTGCGGACATTCCTGCGGACGCTTTACGAATGCCTGCATGATATAAGGCATACTTTCAAGTGCTTTATGTCCGAGGATATCAGCCGATACGGGTACAGTACGCCAGCATATGAGCTCCAAGCCGTTCTTCTTTGCTATGAGCTCGAAAAGCTTCATAGCCTGTCCGCGCTTCATCTCGCTCTGAGGGAAGAAGAACATTCCCACACCGAAATCGCCTTTGCCGCCGATATCGTATCCCAGCTCTGCGGTCTCACTTATAAAGAAGTTATAGGGCATCTGCACCAGTATACCGACACCGTCGCCTGTTTTGCCCTCGGCATCCTTGCCAGCACGGTGCTCAAGCTTTTCGACGATGGTGAGAGCACTGTCCACAACGTATCTGGACTGCTCTCCCCTGATATTCACTACCGCACCTATGCCGCAGTTATCATGTTCAAATCGCGGGTCATAGAGTCCCTGCTGCTCATACGGAGCTTCCTCTCTGAATAAATCCATATCCTTCACTTGCCTTTCCGATGCAGAGCGCCATTGATCTGCACCGATAAAATAAAAAAGACGCCCGGGCAGACAGATAGTCTGCTCAAACGTCTTTGTTCCTGCATCTATATTAGCACGTCAAAGTGCAAATGTCAATAGGCGACGGGGGCTTTTTTGCAGTTTCGTTGATTTTTACAGTTATTTTCTGCTAACGCAAAAACAAAAATGTGCGATACGTCAAATTTCAAAAAAGCTCTTGACAAATCTCCTCGCAGGGGCTATAATGGCATTGTAAACAGCAAGGGAGCTGCGGATAAGATATCCGTAGCTCTCTTTTTTTGGTTTATAGCGCTAATTCCATACACAAAGGGGTGTATGAAGTCTCAGGACTTCTGCACCCCTTTGATATTTTTGCTGTAATACGATCTTAGGAGGAATTATTATGGACGCACAGGCGATCATTCAGGAATTGACTGAGCATACAGATAAAACAGTATTCGGCGTATGGTTTATGATAGCGGTAGCTCTCGTATTCTTTATGCAGGCAGGCTTCGCAATGGTAGAGACAGGCTTCACCCGCGCAAAGAACGCAGGCAATATAATCATGAAAAACCTTATGGATTTCTGTATCGGCACAGTAATGTTCATAATTATAGGCTTCGGACTCATGTTCGGAGAAGATATGGTAGGTCTTATCGGACAGCCGGGATTTGACATATTCACAAGCTACAGTAATTTTGAATGGGATCAGTTCGTATTCAACCTTGTATTCTGTGCCACAACTGCCACTATAGTCTCGGGAGCAATGGCTGAAAGAACAAAGTTCCTTTCTTACTGTATATACTCGGGTATTATCAGCGCTCTGATATATCCTGTTGAAGCACACTGGATCTGGGGCGGCGGCTGGCTTGCACAGATGGGCTTCCACGACCTCTCGGGCTCATGTGCAATACACATGGTAGGCGGTATATGCGCTCTCATCGGTGCAAAGATCGTCGGTGCCCGTATCGGCAAATTCCAGAAGAACAAGAAGGGCGAGGTCAAGGTAAACGCTATCCCCGGTCATAACCTCACTATCGGTGCGCTGGGCGTGTTCATTCTCTGGTTCGGCTGGTACGGTTTCAACCCTGCAGCAGCATCAAGCGTAGGACAGCTTGACTCCATATTCCTTACAACCACAGTTGCTCCCGCAGTTGCAACAGTTACCTGCATGATCTTCACTTGGATAAAGTACGGCAAGCCGGATGTTTCCATGTGCCTCAACGCTTCACTGGCAGGACTTGTTGGCATTACAGCAGGCTGTGATGTCATGGACTGCTTCGGCTCTATCGCAGTAGGCGTGGTTTCGGGACTTCTGGTCTGCTTCGGAGTATGGCTCCTTGACTATAAGCTCCACATCGACGATCCCGTGGGCGCAGTTGCAGTACACATGATGAACGGTATCTGGGGCACTATCGCAGTTGGACTTTTCGCAACATCATCAGCTCCCGGATATGCTATACAGCTTGAAAGCGGCGGAATCAAGACAGAAGGACTTTTCTACGGCGGCGGCTTTGAACAGCTCGGCTTACAGCTCCTCGGATTTGTTTCCGTAGCAGCATGGGCAGCTGTTGCTATAACAGTTACATTCCTCATTATAAAGAAGACCATAGGTCTCCGCGCTTCAGAGCAGGAGGAAGTTCTCGGTCTGGACATCACAGAGCACGGACTCATCTCCTCTTACGCTGACTTTGCACCTGCAATGGGTGACATCTCCATGAAGGGCTACACCAAGGACGACGCCAAGAGCGTTGTCAAGGTACCTGTTGACGAGGCTGTAAAGGTGGAGAACTACTCCGCACCCGCTCCCGACGGCAGACCCAAGATGACAAATATAGTCGTTGTGTTCAAGCAGCAGAAGCTCCAGCAGTTCATTGAAGCTATGGAAGCCATTGACGTAAAGGGCATCACAGTCACCAACGTAATGGGCTGCGGTATGCAGAACGGACAGAGAAACTACTACCGCGGAACCACAGTTGAGATGAATCTGCTTCCCAAGGTAAAGGCAGAGATAGCAGTCTGTGCGGTTCCCGTTGATAAGGTCGTAAGCGCCGCAAAGGCAGCTCTCTATACAGGCAACTACGGCGACGGAAAGATGTTCATTTACGACATCGAGAATGTCATCAAGATAAGAACAGGCGAGGAGGGCTACAACGCGCTCCATGATTCCGAGGAATGGGAGCGTTCATAAGCTGACAAGGGCATCTGCGGATAATAAAATAATATCTGAAAAATCTCCCCTCTATCCGCAGATAGCCTTTATCATAAATGTATTTCAAGGAGCATATGCAAATGTCAAAGTTCATTTTTGTAACAGGCGGAGTCGTTTCGGGTCTTGGCAAGGGTATCACAGCGGCTTCACTGGGAAGACTTCTCAAGCAGCGCGGATATAAGGTGACGATACAGAAATTCGATCCCTATATCAATGTAGACCCGGGTACGATGTCTCCCTTCCAGCACGGCGAAGTATTCGTGACCGATGACGGAGCGGAGACCGACCTTGACCTCGGTCACTACGAACGGTTCGTTGACGAAAATCTGTCGGTTCACTCCAACGTGACCACGGGAAAGATATACTGGAACGTCATCACCAAGGAGCGACGCGGCGATTATCTGGGCGGTACGGTACAGGTGATCCCCCACATCACCAACGAGATAAAGGACAGAGTTTACAGTGCTGCCAATGAAGCCAATGCTGATGTGGTCATCACCGAGATAGGCGGAACCGTAGGTGATATCGAGTCCACCCCCTTTCTCGAAGCCATCAGGCAGGTGGGTACAGAACAGGGGCGCGAGAATGTATGCTATATCCACGTTACTCTGGTCCCCTATATCGCTGGCTCTGAGGAGCTTAAATCCAAGCCCACCCAGCACTCCACAAAGGAGCTTCTCTCCATCGGCATTCAGCCCGATATAATCGTCTGCCGCACGGAAAAACGCATCCCCGACGATATGGCTGAGAAGATAGCTCTGTTCTGCAATATCCGCAAGGAGGACGTTATCCAGAACCTTACAGCACCGTCGCTGTATGAGGTGCCACTGTGGCTTGAAGATGAAGGACTGGCACATTCGGTATGCCGTCATCTGGGACTTGCGGACAGCGCTCCCGACCTGACAGAGTGGACCGAGATGGTTCGCCGCGCAGAGAATGCACACAAAAATGTAACTATCGGACTTGTTGGAAAATATGTGGAGCTTCACGACGCATATCTTTCCGTAGCCGAAGCTCTCCGTCACGGCGGTATAGTCAATGATGCCGCAGTTGATATAAAGTGGATAGACTCCGAGACGGTAACCCATGACAACGCCGCAGAGGTCTTTGTGGACTGCGACGGTATCATCGTTCCGGGAGGCTTTGGTCACAGAGGCGTAGAGGGCATGATAGAGTCCATACGCTATGCCCGCGAGAATAAAGTGCCGTTTTTTGGTATCTGCCTCGGTATGCAGATGTCGGTCATCGAATACGCGAGAAACGTCTGCGGACTTGAGGGCGCCAACTCAGCGGAATTCGGCGAGACTCCCTATCCCGTCATAGACATCATGGACGAGCAAAGAAACATCGACCAGAAAGGCGGCACCATGCGTCTGGGACTTTACCCATGCAAGCTCTTGGAAAGCTCCAGATGCCGCAGTATATACGGTGAGGAGCTTATCTATGAGCGTCACCGCCACCGCTATGAGTTCAATAATGCCTACCGCAAAGTCCTCACAACAGGCGGACTCCACATCGCAGGTCTTTCACCCGATGAGAAGCTGGTAGAAATAGTGGAGCTTCCCGACCACCCGTGGTTCGTGGGAGTACAGTTCCACCCCGAATTCAAATCCCGTCCCAACAAGTCCCACAGGCTGTTTGCGGACTTTATAAAAGCATCACTTGATAAAAAAGGAGAATGATTATGGAAAAGGTAACAGAGTATTTCGGTTCAATGGTATTTGACGACAGAATAATGAAGGCAACTCTTTCTGAAAAGGTGTACAAGTCACTGAAAAGGACTATCGACAGAGGTACACCCCTTGATCTCTCGGTAGCTAATGCAGTTGCAGCTGCCATGAAGGATTGGGCGATCGAGCTTGGAGCCACACACTACACCCACTGGTTCCAGCCCATGACAGGCGTTACTGCCGAGAAGCACGACAGCTTCATCTCCCCTGCTCCCGACGGCAGAGTCATCATGGAGTTCTCGGGCAAGGAGCTTGTAAAGGGCGAGCCTGACGCTTCGTCCTTCCCTTCGGGCGGACTCCGCGCCACATTCGAGGCAAGAGGCTACACCGCATGGGATCCCACCTCATACGCATTCGTCAAGGACGGCACACTCTATATCCCAACAGCCTTCTGCTCCTACACAGGTGAGGCGCTGGACAAGAAAGTCCCACTCCTCCGCTCCATGGAAGCCATCAACAAGCAGGCGCTGCGTATACTGAAGCTCTTCGGCAACACCAAGGTAAAGAGCGTCAAGACCTCGGTTGGTCCCGAGCAGGAATACTTCCTCGTTGACCGTGATATGTGGAAGCAGAGAAAGGACCTCATCATGACGGGAAGAACTCTTTTCGGTGCAATGCCTCCCAAGGGACAGGAAATGGACGACCACTACTTTGGCTCGATCAAGCCCAGAGTTGCCGAGTACATGGCTGATCTCGACCGCGAGCTGTGGAAGCTGGGCATCCTCGCCAAGACCAAGCACAACGAGGTAGCTCCCGCACAGCACGAGCTGGCTCCCATCTATGATACCACAAATATCGCCGCCGACCACAACCAGCTTACCATGGAGGTAATGCAGAAGGTGGCACAGCGTCACAACCTTGTTTGCCTGCTCCACGAAAAGCCATTTGCAGGCGTAAACGGCTCAGGCAAGCACAACAACTGGTCTATCTCAACAGATCAGGGCGAAAACCTGCTCTCTCCCGGTGAAACACCTGCCGAGAACGCACAGTTTCTGCTGTTTCTCGCAGCTGTTATCAAGGCAGTTGACGATTATCAGGATCTGCTGAGACTCTCCGTAGCAACAGCAGGCAACGACCACCGTCTCGGCGCAAACGAAGCTCCTCCTGCTGTGATCTCCATCTTCCTCGGTGACGAGCTGACCGCAGTTCTCGACGCCATCGAAAAGGACAAGCCCTACGGCGGCACAGCAAAGGAGAAGATGAAACTGGGCGTTGATGTACTGCCCCAGTTCAGCAAGGACTCCACTGACCGCAACCGTACCTCACCCTTTGCTTTCACAGGCAACAAGTTCGAGTTCCGTATGCTTGGCTCATCGAACAGCATATCTTGTGCAAATATCCACCTCAATGCAGCAGTTGCCGAGGTACTCAGACAGTTTGCCGACAAGCTGGAAAAATCAAAGGACTTCAACAAGGCGCTCCACGATCTTATCAAGAAGACCATCAAGGATCACAAGCGTATAATCTTCAACGGCAACGGCTATGACGACGCATGGATTGCAGAGGCTGAGAAGCGCGGACTCATGAACCTGAAGACAACTGCCGATGCAATGCCACATATCTGCGACAAGAAGAACGTTGATATGCTCACATCACACGGCATTTTTACCGAAGCCGAGATATTCTCACGCCGCGACATCATGCTCGAGAACTACATCAAGACAGTCAACATCGAAGCTGTTACCATGATCGATATGGCTCGCAAGGAGATAATCCCTGCGGTGGCTAAATTCGCAGCAGATACCGCAAACGCTGTCGCTGTCAAGAAGTCAGTATCCAAGGCAGCCTGCAAGTACGAGACAAAGCTTGTGACAGAGCTTTCCGAGCTCATTGACGAAATGGACTCCGCAACAGCTGCACTGGAAAAGGCAGTTGCAAAGTTCAGAACAATTGATGTCATCGTAAAGGCTTCCGAGTTTATCAGGGACACTGTACTGCCTGCAATGGATAAGCTCCGCAGCGCAGCAGACAAGGCTGAGACCGTTACAGCCGAGACCTACTGGCCCTTCCCTGCATACGATAAGCTGCTTTTCGGAGTGTGATATAAATGAGATTTACAAAAATGCAGGGCTGCGGCAATGATTACATCTACGTCAACTGCTTTGAGGAGAGTCTTACCTCTCCTCAGCAGCTTGCAAAAACAATAAGTGACAGACATTTCGGCGTCGGCTCAGACGGTCTGGTGCTGATAATGCCAAGCGAGAACGCGGACTGCCGTATGCGTATGTTCAATTCCGACGGCAGCGAGTCCGAAATGTGCGGCAATGCAATTCGCTGTGTTGCCAAATACGTCTACGACCGCGATATCATCCACAAGCGTCAGCTGTCCGTTGAGACTCTCGCGGGCATAAAGTACATCAGTATCAACGCTGACGATAACGATATTGCACGTACCATGACCGTGGATATGGGTGCTCCCATAACCGAAGCCGCAGATATACCTGTTTTTGCAGACCGCTCTCCCGTGACCGACCTGAAGCTCGCCGCTTTCGGTCGTGAGTTCACATTCACCTGTGTATCAATGGGTAATCCCCATGCAGTTACATTTATTGAAGAACCTGTCAGCAGCTTCGATGTGGAGCGGTTCGGCAAGGTTTTCGAGTTGGACGACCATTTTCCGCGCAGGTCCAACATAGAATTTGCAGAGGTGATATCCCCCATTCACCTGAAAATGAGAGTGTGGGAGCGCGGTGCAGGTGAGACACTTGCCTGCGGAACAGGTACCTGTGCAACAGTTGCGGCGGCTTGTCTTAACGGCATATGTCCCCGCGAGCCCGTGACAGTAGACCTGCTTGGCGGTCAGCTTATCATAGAATGGAAGGAGACCGACGGTCATATCTATATGACGGGTCCCGCAGAATTTGTATTTGACGGCGAGATTTAACGGAGGAAGCTATGGCAAGATTTAACGAAAATTTTCTTGAGCTGAAAGAAAGCTATCTGTTCAGCGAGGTCGCAAAGCGCGTCAGCACATTTAAAGAGAAACACCCCGAAAGATCGGTCATACGCCTCGGCATAGGTGATGTAACACTTCCTCTCGGGAAAGCTGTCGTAGAGGCTATGCACAGAGCCGCCGATGAAATGGGCAAGGCTGAGACTTTCCGCGGCTACGGTCCCGAGCAGGGCTATGATTTTCTGAGAAAGGCTATCGCCGGACATTACCGCAGCTTCGGTGTTGAGCTTGACATTGACGAGATATTCGTTTCCGACGGAGCTAAGTCCGACACAGGAAACATCACCGACCTTTTCGGCAGGGATAACACCGTACTTATCCCCGACCCCGTTTACCCCGTCTATGTGGACACCAATACCATGAACAGCAGAAATATCGTCTATATCAACGGCACTGCCGAGAATGATTTTCTGCCTATGCCTGACAGGAGTATCCATGCGGATATCATCTATATCTGCTCGCCAAATAATCCCACGGGAGCCTGCTACAACAGGGCTCAGCTGCGGGAATGGGTGGACTATGCTCTTGAAAACGATGCAGTTATCCTCTTTGATTCCGCCTATGAGAGCTTTGTATCCGACAGCAGTCTCCCCCACTCCATCTATGAGATAGAGGGAGCAAAAAGCTGTGCAGTTGAGTTCTGCTCACTTTCCAAAACAGCAGGCTTCACAGGTACAAGATGCGGATATACCATAGTCCCCAAGGCGATAACATCTGTCTCTGCCGACGGCAGAGAGATGAGTCTCAACAAGATGTGGAACCGCCGCCAGTGTACGAAGTTCAACGGCGTTCCCTATGTGATACAGCGTGCCGCCGAAGCAGTTTTCTCCGAGGAGGGCATGGAAGAAGCAAAGGCTATGACCGATGCTTATATGCAGAACGCCCGTATCATATCCGACACCATGGAGGAGCTCGGGATACGCTATACAGGCGGCATAAACTCACCGTACATATGGTTTGAGTGTCCATTCGGCATGAACAGCTGGGACTTCTTCGACTTACTGCTTGAAAAAGCCGGAGTTGTCGGAACTCCCGGTGCAGGCTTCGGCAGCAACGGCGATAACTGGTTCCGTCTAACAGCTTTCAACAGCAAGGAAAATACTGTCGAAGCTATGGAAAGATTTCGCTCACTGCTAAAAAACGATTGATCCAGCAGCTCTGACTGCTGTTTAAAGCGATAAAAGACCTCCTATGGTACATTATAAACCATAGGAGGTCTTTACAAAGTGGGTAGGTACTATCGTGCGTTTATTTCTGCTGTGACTCCGTCAAGCAATTCCTGGAGATCAATCTTATCGGGATTGCCT
>Ga0129317_1000407_pt1 | contig 46476 bp, 42 predicted proteins | sample Cm1ome_FD_94430 | JGI IMG/M metagenome (GOLD analysis project Ga0129317, IMG submission 94430) | Eastern black-and-white colobus group fecal microbial communities from Wisconsin, USA - Cm1105 metagenome | ecosystem: Host-associated > Mammals > Digestive system > Large intestine > Fecal | place... | reverse complement strand
CTGAGAGGGGCGGGGGAGTCCTCAGGGACCCGCCGCAGGCGGGACGCCGGGACTCCGGCGCGAATCCGGAGCGGAGCGGAGGATTCTCGCAGGGGCAATTTATTTGCCCCGGAGATCAAAAAAATAAAAGGGTTCCCGCCGCGCTGTGCGCGGTGGGAGGCTGACCCCGCCGGCCCCTTACGGACAAGACCCTGGTGCCGCTGGAGCCGCTTCCCCTGGCGGGGGAGGTGCCGGTGGAATGAGGCGGAGCAGGCGGTTCTGCCTGCCTCTGGGTCTCCATCACTTCTCACTCAACGAAAGGGCGGTGCCGCCATGCGCAGCGTACACATGAAACTGGTGATGATAATGGTCCTGCTGATTCTGTCCCTGATGACAGTGGTGGGAGCCTTTCTCGTCAACTCGGTTACCGCCTTCTATCTGGAGGATTTTTACTCCCAAATTGCGGAGGTGTTCAAGGATCAGAGGCTGTATGACGACTTGACCACGGAGAAAGAGGGGGAAGAGGACGGGGCGGAGATGATGGCCAGTGTCCTCAAGGCCTACTTTGGCGAGCTGGGCGTGGACAGCCGCAACCGCAAGCTGTACATCCTGGACAGCAGCGGCGTCTGCCTCGTCCGCCCCGAGGGGGAGACCGGACCGCTGAATTATACCAACAACCTGACCTTTGCCCTGACCACCGGACTGGAGACGGGGGAATCAGGAGACGAGAGTAATTTGGCGGTGGACTATATGGATGTGGCCGTCCCCATCCACCGGGGAGACGAGGGCTATGTCATCTATATCCTGGACAACAAGACCACCGCCAACAACCTCACTGACCAGGTGTTCCTGCTGATTATGGAGGCCCTGATATTTGGACTGGTCATCTCCATTCTGCTTTCCTTCCTGCTGTCCAAAACAATGGTAACCCCCATTCAGCGGCTGACCGAGGGGGCCATGCGGGTGGCTGAGGGGGACTTCTCCCGGAAAATCGAGGTGGCCTCCCGGGATGAAATCGGTATCCTCACAGATACCTTTAACGACATGGCGGGGCAGCTACAGGAAACACTGCTTCAGGTGGAGAACGAGCGCAACAAGCTGGATACCCTGTTCCTCCACATGACCGACGGCGTGGTGGCTTTTTCCCGCCAGGGTCAGGTGATCCACTCCAATCCCGCCGCCGCCCGGATGCTCCATCAGGCGATTGGGGCGGATACCGCCTATGACCAGCTCTTTGGCGGGGTGGCCCCCCTGGACCAGGTGCTGTCGGAGCCGGACCATCTGGAGGCGGAGCGTCAGGTGCGGGACAGCTTTCTCCAGCTGCTCATGGCGCCTTTTGACCGGGAGCGGGAGGGCGGCGGCGTGCTGGTGGTCATCCACGACGTCACCGAGCAGCGCAAGAGCCAGGAGATGCAGCGGGAGTTTGTGGCCAATGTGTCCCATGAGCTGCGCACCCCCCTGACCAACATCCGCTCCTATGCCGAGACCCTCACCGAGAGTGCCGGGGATATTCCACCGGCCATGGAGAAGAAGTTCCTGGGGGTCATTCTCAACGAGAGCGACCGGATGACCCACATTGTCCAGGACCTGCTCACCCTGTCCCGGTTTGATTCGGGGCGCGATGACCTGCGGCTGGTTCGGTTCTCCTTTGGCGGGGCTGTGCAGGACCTGTACAGCGCGGTGTACATGGAGGCCCAGCGCCACAGCCATACCCTGCGCCTGGAGCTGGAGGAAGATCTGCCCGATATTGTGGCCGACCGGGAGCGGGTGGTCCAGGTGATGATGAACGTGGTGTCCAATGCCATCAAGTACACCCCCGACGGGGGACATATCACGATCTCTGCCGGCCGCCGGGCCGGCCGGGTGTGGATGGTGGTGGATGACGACGGCATAGGCATTCCGGAGGAGGACAGGCCCCGCATCTTTGAGCGGTTCTACCGGGTGGATAAGGCCCGCTCCCGCCAGTCCGGGGGAACCGGCCTGGGGCTGTCTATCGCCAAGGAGATTGTGGAGCGCCATCAGGGCTTGCTGACGCTTCAGGACAAGGAGGGCCCGGGCCTGGCCATCCGCCTGGAGTTGAAGATTGAGGGACCGGACCATGGATAAATCACGGAGAAAACGCCGGGCAGTGGAGCTGGGCAAGAATATTATGATTGTACTGCTGAGCTGCTCCGCCCTGTGGCTGGCGGCCCGCAGCCAGCTGCTGGGCCCCCTCAGCGGCCTGTGGAGGGAGGAAAGCCCCCGAACGGGAAATGTCCAGACCCAGAACGTGGCCCGGGCCGACGCGGCCCGGCCCCTGCGCATGGCGGCCAATCTTCCGGGGGGAGCGGGCCTGCTGCGGTACGGCGTTCAGTACGACCTTACCATCTCGGACGATTTATTCCAGCAGGTGGCCGGGTTGCTGGTGGAGGCTCTGTCCAGCGCCGGGGAGCCGGAAAAGATCACCCGGACCCAATGGGAGGACGCCTTGTCCACCGCCCCGGGCATGGTATTTGATTTTCAGGGCGAGCTGCCCATGCCGGTGCTGGTGGGGTGGCTGGCGGGAGAGAATACGGACAAGACCGCCGTGGTGCGGCGTCTGGTCCTTACCGTGTGGCAGGAGACAGCGTCCCTGTATTACCGGGATGAGGTAGGGGGGGACTATTACCGCTGCCTGGCTCCGGTGGCCAGCGTCCAGCGGCTGACAGAGGCATTGGAGGGGCTGACGGAAAATGGGGCGCTGTTCGCCTTTGAGTCGGAGAAGTTTCAGCTGTTAGACCCGGACACGCTGCTGCTGACCCAGGATCCGGTTCCCGCCGTGTACGGCGCTGCAAATCCTATGTCGGGCGGGCGGGCCTCTCTGGAGGAGCTGATGGGGGAGCTGAACATTCCTGTGGATGCCAGCGGCTTTTACTACACGGGGACGGAACAGGTGGCCCGCAGCGGAAGTGACTCCATCCGTCTGTCTGACCGGGGCGTGGCAGTTTATGAAGGGGGAGACGGAGGCACAGGCCGGTTTCCCGTTCCCTCAGGAGGGGGGGACAGCCCCGCCCTGTTTGAATCGGTGGAGGCCTGCCGGCAGCTGGCGGCCGCCACCCTTGGCACCCGGTGCGGAGAGGCCCGCCTCTATCTCATGTCCGCTCAGGAGAGCGGCGGTGTGCTGGACGTCCGGTTTGGATACTGCCTGAACGGGGCTGCCGTCCAGCTGGAGGAGGGATATGCCGCCCGATTTCTGGTGAAAAACGGGCAGATTACCCAGTTTCAGCTGAATTTTCGCAGCTATACCGGGGCGGACGGCAAGACTTCGGTGGTGCTGCCCATTCCCCAGGCCATTGCCGCCATGGAGGCATTGGGGATGAAAGGAGAGGAACTCCTTTTGGTGTACAGCGACGTGGGCGGCGACACTGCCGCTGCTGCCTGGGCCGCCGGCGGCGGCCTGAGAGGAGAGGAGTGAGGAGTTGGAGTGGCCCAAGTTAAAAAACATCGTCCTCATTATTTTGGCGGTGACCAACCTGTGTCTCCTGATCTTTGTGGCCCACAGGGAATTTCAGGACAGCTACCTGCGCGGGCGGGCCTGGGAGGACGCCATCCGGTTTTTAGCCGACCGGGGTGTCACCGTGGCGGAGGATCAGGTGCCCGGGCACACGGTTCTGACGCCCAAGCGGGTGATGCGGGATCTGGAGCAGGAGGGAACCCTGGCCGCTCAGCTGCTGGGCGGGAGGGTACAGGCAGAGAACAGCGGCGCTGAGGTGTACCGCTATTTCAACGAAAAGGGCTCGATTCAGTTCCACAGCGACGGCACCTTTTCAGCAGAATTTACCCCGGGAGCCCTGCCCATTGGGGAGGACCTGGAGGGGGACTGCAAAGCCCTGCTGTCCAAGATGGACTTTGTGGGGGAGCTGACGGAGCGGGATGGAGGCCAGCTCACCTTTCTCCAGCTGTGGGAGGGGGTGCCCCTTTTCTCCCAGCAGGTGACGGTGGAGGTGGAGGACGGCTGTGCCATCGCCATGACAGGGGGGCGCCGCCTGGTGGGGGAGCCGGAAGAGGACCCCACCCGCAGGACGGTCACCGCAGCCACCGGACTGATTGAACTGTTCAACGGAGTCAGCAGGCTGGGGGACGTGTGCAGCCGGGTGGATGCCATTACCCCGGGGTACGCTGTGGGCACTGCCCTGTCCGGGCCCATGACCATGACGCCTGTGTGGCACATCGCCACCGATACCGGGACCTACCTGCTGGACATGGTGACCGGCACCCTGTCCCGCCTTCCCTGAGGGAGTCCTGCTGATTTCGTCTTTACCTGACCTGAGGTCTGTGGTAAGATAACCGGGTGCGTTCTGAAACGGATTTTGGAAAGCGGGAGTGACGCCTGTGTTTGATAAGGAGAGCCCGGTTGGTATTTTGGATTCGGGAATCGGCGGGTTCAGCGTGGCCCGGCAGGTCCAGCGGCTGCTGCCGGGGGAGAACCTGGTTTATTTTGGGGATGGAGCCCACATCCCCTATGGGAACCACCCACAGGACCGGATTGTGGCCATGGCCCGGTACATGTTTGAATTTATGGAGGCGCGGCGGGTAAAGGCCCTGCTGGTGGCCTGCAATACCATATCCTGTGTGATTGACCAGTGTGCCGGTGCGGTGTCCTGCCCCACCTTCAACGCGGTGCAGGCGGGGGCGGACGCGGTGTCCGCCATGGATGTGGAGAAGGTGGGAGTCATTTCCACGGTTTTTACCCACAAGGCCCGGTGCTATCCCCAGCGGATTTTAGCCAAAAGTCCGAAAAAAATGGTGGTCCTCAGCTGTGGATGCCCCGACCTGGCCCGGCTGGTGGAGCACAACCTGGGTGACCCGGCGGGTATGGCGGAGGTGGAGGATAACCTGCGCCAGGAGCTGGACCACATGGTGCTGGAGGATAAAATCCAGTGCTGCGTTTTGGGCTGTACCCACTACCCGTTGGTGGAGGACAGTATCCGGCGGCTGTACCCCGGCCTGCCGCTGATAGACCCGGCGGAGGAGATGGCCAGGCAGCTGGAGGCGGCTCTGGAGGAGCGGGGGCTGAAAAATGATGCACTCCAGAGAGGCAGTCTGGAGGTGTTCACCACCGGGGATGTGGAGGAATACGCCCTGCGGGCCCGGCAGGTGGGTCTGGACCCGGTGACCGCTGTAGAGTACTATCCCCCGATGGATTTGCTGTAAAGCGCATTTATCCCGGACAGTGGGCCTGGCAGCGGCTGCATTTCGGGGCCCGCAAGAATGGATGGGATAAGCGATGACCGATTCCCTGCTGCATGAAAAGGCCCGCTCCGTAAGGAGCGGGCCTTCTATATGCATCCCGGGGCCGCCGCGGCGGCGCGGGGAAGAAAAGGGTTTGCCTTGAAGCGGGAAATCCTGTATACTGGTTACAAGAAAAAGCGCGGAACTGCCCTGGGGGGCGGCGCGGGAAACAAGAGGTGCTGTTTGTGGGAGAATTGACCTTTGCCGTCCCCACCCTGTTTGGGCTGGAGGGGTTGTGCGCCGACGAGATGCGTCGGCTGAACCTGGAAAACGTCCAGGCGGAAAATGGCCGGGTGCTGTGCGGCGGGACGGCTGCCGACCTGCCACGGCTGAATTTGAACCTGCGCACCGGGGAGCGGGTGCTGCTGGTGCTGGGCAGCTTTCCCGCCGGGGATTTTGAAGCGCTGTTTCAGGGGACGAAGGGCCTGCCCTGGGAGTGGTTCATCCCCCAGGAGGGGCAGTTCCCGGTGAAGGGCCACTCTCTCAACTCCGCGCTTCACTCGGTGCCCGCCTGCCAGTCCATTGTGAAAAAGGCCGTTGCGGCTCGGCTGGGAGAGAAATATGGACTGAACACCCTGCCGGAGACGGGGGCCCTTTATCAGATTCAGTTTTCCATTATGAAGGATACCGCAACGCTGATGCTGGATACCTCGGGGGCGGGGCTCCATAAGCGGGGCTACCGGGCCCAGGGGGTGGACGCCCCCCTGCGGGAGACTCTGGCGGCAGCCATGGTGCTGCTCTCCAGGTACAGGGGGCGGGACCCCCTGTGCGACCCCTTCTGCGGCAGCGGCACCATCCCCATTGAGGCCGCCCTCATTGCCAAAAACCGGGCTCCGGGACTGAACCGAAGCTTCTCCGCCCAGAAGTGGGGTTGGCTGGATAAGGAGCTGTGGCTGTCCGCCGCCGACCAGGCCATGGACCAGGAGTTTGATGGGGATTATGAGATCTGGGGGGGAGATGTGGATCCGGACGCCGTGGACCTGGCCCGGCACAACGCCCGGCTGGCCGAGGTGGAGGACCTGGTCAGCTTTGAGGCGGCCGATGCCCGCACCTTCCACTTTGGCGGTATCCGGGGCCGTGTGGTCACCAATCCCCCTTACGGCGAGCGCATCATGGAGCGCCGGGAGGCGGAGGAGCTGTACAGACTCTTTGGCAAGGCCTGGGATAAGTTTCCGGAGGGATGGAAGCTTTACCTCCTGTCCTCCCACACCGAGTTTGAGCGTACCTTTGGGAAGAAAGCGGACAAGAAGCGGAAGCTGTATAATGGGATGCTCAAGTGCGATCTGTTTATGTACCTGTAAGGAGACTGCCATGCAGGACGACTATGTAGGTGATATTGGTGATTACGGGAAGTATGGTCTGCTGCGGGCGATAACCGCTGGGGGAATTTCTTTGGGGATCAACTGGTATCGTGTGATCCCCGAGAGAAGAGGGAAGCAGGCGGACGGTAAATATACGGAATACTTGACCGAACCCCGGAAATACCGCCGCTATGCGCCTGAATTATTTGATGCCCTTTTTCAAATTGTAAATGAGAGCAGCGGCCGCAGAATCGAGCACGTTGAGAGCTCCGGGATAGTTCATGGGGTATTTTATCACCAGGTTATTTCTAAAGAACGGGAGCTGTGGCACAGCAGTGCGCTGGAGCAGCTGGATGCTGCGGAAATGGTGTTTTTGGACCCGGACAATGGACTGGAGACGGAACGGATGTATCAGTCGGGTAAAACGACTCAGAAACATGTCAGGTGGGCGGAGCTAAAGGATTATTATGACCGCGGGCAGAATGTGATCCTCTACCAGCACCGCCCACAAATGACCACAAAACAAGATTGCGTACAGGCAGTGATGGACTTTCAGAGGCGATATTTAAATGCAGACGGGGTGCAGATTTTGGAATATCCAAAGTATACGAACCGTTTTTATTTCTTTTTTCTCCATCAAAGCGCACGAAAACCGACCGAGTCTCTCTGCCGCCAGGTGGCGGAGGAGTGGAAGGGAATGTGCAATCTTATATTGCCAGACACACGGAATATGCCCCGGTACTAATGATAATGAATAAGGGGAGCGTTGCACATGAGGCACCTTTTCCTCATCAACCCCGCAGCGGGGAAGAGAAAAAGCACCGCCCAGCTGGAGGGGATGCTGAGCAGCCTGTCTTTTCCCTATGAGGTGGCCTACACCTCCGGGGAGGGGGATGCCAGACGCATGGCCGAAGAGGCGGTATCCTCCGGTGAGCCGGTGCGCATCTATGCCTGCGGCGGGGATGGGACCCTAAACGAGGTGGTCAACGGGGCTGCGGGCCATGAACACGCGGCCATTACCTGTATCCCAAAGGGGACGGGCAACGACTTTCTTAAAATCTTCGGGCCTGATTACCGCGCCTTGTTCTATGATCTGGAGAGGCTGGCGAAGGGGCCACAGACGGCCATGGATTTGATGGACTGCAACGGGATGCTGGGCATCGACGTGGTGTGCGCCGGGGTGGACGCGCGTGTGGCCGCCAGCGTCCATCGGTATAAAAACTGGCCCCTGGTGACGGGAAAGGGGGCCTATGTGCTGGCACTGGCGGAACATGTGCTGCTGAGGGGCATCTCCCGGCCCATGTCGATTGCGCTGGGGGAACGGACATGGCGGGGGGAGGCCGCCATCCTGTGCATCTGCAACGGACGGCATTACGGAGGAGGCTTTATGCCCGTGCCTGAGGCCATGCCAGATGACGGGGTGCTGGAGGTGCTGCTGGTGCCAAAGGTCAGCCGGCGCACCTTTATCAAGCTGGCGGGTCAATACGCCAGGGGACGCTATCGGGACTATCCGGAACTGATTTTGTCCCACCGGGGAGACCGGGTGACTTACGCCTCACCCCAGGTCATTACCACGGTAGTGGACGGGGAGGTCCTGTTCAACACCACCTTTACTGTCCGGCTGTCGGAGAAGAAGGTGAACTTTTTCTATCCCCCTGGGGCAAGTTATTGTCCGGAGAGTTTAGCACTCAGAGAAGAGAATTGTGAACAAGAAGTAAATTTGTAAAAAATCAACCCCAATTTTTTCAAAATAGGGGTTGATTTTTTTGCGGGAAACGGTTATTATCATACTTGGATTTGGCACTCGAATAAAATGAGTGCTAAAACAGAGCCCACCAGCCTGTGGGAGGCGGGGGCGCTGTCACAAATTTGTTTATACCAATATCAATATAAGGAGGAAACCCATTATGAAACTCAAACCTTTAGCTGACCGTGTGATTGTTAAGCTGGTCGAGGCGGAGGAGACCACCAAAGGCGGCATCATCCTCACCGGCGCCGCCAAAGAGAAGCCCGAAGTGGCCGAGGTCCTGGCCGTGGGCCCCGGCGGCATGGTGGACGGCAAGGAAGTCGTTATGACCGTGAAGGTGGGCGACAAGGTCATCACCAGCAAGTATTCCGGGACTCAGGTGAAGCTGGACGGCGAGGAAGTGACCATCGTCCGTCAGAACGACATTCTGGCCGTCGTGGAGTAAAAAGAAGCGCGGAGCCGCCGTAAGCAGTGGGCCTGGACCGGAGCGAGGGATATAAACCAAGCAGGGGCAAAGCCCCAGTGGTTTATGTTCCGAGGCGGCGGGAAGGGGAGCGTTGCGAACAGGCGCAGCGTGACCGGAAGAAGCGCGGAGCCGTCGTAAGCGGTCCGCGTCACAATGTAAATCATCTCATATTTGGAGGTAATGTATTATGGCTAAAATTATTTGCTATGGCGAAGAAGCCCGCAAGGCTCTGGAAAAGGGCGTCAATCAGTTGGCTGACACCGTAAAGATTACCCTGGGCCCCAAGGGCCGCAACGTGGTCCTGGACAAGAAGTTCGGCGCCCCCCTGATTACCAACGACGGCGTGACCATCGCCAAGGAGATCGAGCTGGAGGACCCCTTTGAGAACATGGGCGCCCAGCTGGTGAAGGAGGTCTCCACCAAGACCAACGACGTGGCCGGCGACGGCACCACCACCGCTACCCTGCTGGCCCAGGCCATTGTCCGCGAGGGTCTGAAGAATCTGGCCGCCGGCGCCAACCCCATGGTAATGAAGAAGGGCATCGCCAAGGCCTCCGCTGCCGCCATCGAGGCCATGAAGGCCAACAGCCAGAAGGTCAACGGCTCCGACGACATCGCCCGGGTAGGCGCTGTCTCCTCCGGAGACGAGACCATCGGCAAACTGATTGCCGAGGCCATGGAGAAGGTGGGCCACGACGGTGTTATTACCATCGAGGAGTCCAAGACTGCTGAGACCTATTCCGAGGTGGTGGAAGGCATGCAGTTTGACCGGGGCTATGTCACCCCCTATATGGTTACTGACACCGAGAAGATGGAGGCCAACCTGGACGACGCCCTCATCCTCATCACCGATAAGAAGATTTCCAATATCCAGGAGCTGCTGCCCGTGCTGGAGCAGGTGGTCCAGTCCGGCAAGAAGCTGTTGATTATTGCCGAGGACGTGGAGGGCGACGCCCTGTCCACCCTGATCGTCAACCGCCTGCGCGGCACCCTGAACGTGGTGTGCGTCAAGGCCCCCGGCTTCGGCGACCGCCGCAAGGAGATGCTCCAGGACATCGCCATCCTCACCGGCGGCCAGGTTATCTCCGCCGATGTGGGTCTGGAGCTGAAGGAAGCTCAGCTGACCATGCTGGGCCAGGCCCGTCAGGTCAAGGTCACCAAGGAGAACACCACCATTGTCAACGGCGCCGGCAGCTCTGAGGACATCAAGGCCCGGATTGGCCAGATCAAGAGCCAGATCGAGGTGACCACCTCCGATTACGACAAGGAGAAGCTCCAGGAGCGGCTGGCCAAGCTGGCCGGCGGTGTGGCTGTCATCAAGGTTGGCGCCGCCACCGAAGTGGAGATGAAAGAGAAGAAGCTGCGCATCGAGGACGCATTGAACGCCACCCGCGCCGCTGTGGAAGAGGGCATCGTGGCCGGCGGCGGTACCGCCTACCTCAACGCTATTCCCGCCGTGGAGAAGCTGCTGGCCGAGACCGAGGGCGACGAGAAGACCGGCGTGCAGATCATTGCCCGGGCCCTGACCGCCCCCGTGAAGCAGATCGCCGCCAACGCCGGCATTGACGGCTCTGTGGTGCTGGAGAAGATCCGGGAGTCCGGCAAGACTGGCTACGGCTTCGACGCCTACAAGGAGATCTACTGCGACATGATCCCCGCCGGTATTGTGGATCCCACCAAGGTGACCCGCTCCGCCCTGGAGAACGCCGCCTCCATCGCCAGCACTCTGCTGACCACCGAGTCCCTGGTGGCCGACAAGCCCCAGCCCCCCGCGCCTGTAGCTCCCGCTGCCCCTGATATGGGCGGTATGTACTAAGACAGCCTCAGAACCCTGGTGACAACTGGATTTTGATGTGACAAAGGCAGCTGTTTACACCAGGATGCGTTTGACATGAAGAAATGGCCGATGCTTGCTTATTTGCAAGCGCCGGCCATTTTTTATAAAAGAAAACCATCGGCAGAGCCGATGATTCTAAAAAGCTTTAGCCATGCGCAGGAAAAGAATCCTCCTTTGGTGGAATAGAGGTGGTCTGCCAACGGCCAGTAAAGTATCAAAGGAGGATTCAAGTCTAGATGCCGGGCCGCACGGGGCACTCAGCAGCCCCCGAAGTCTCTGCACCGTTGACCAAGCTGGACAGCGCCTACGGTAATATAGGCTGCTGCCGCCGGTATTAGCAAAGGTGAAGCTTTTGTGCAAAGAAAAGCCCCATTTTTGTTTGTTTAAAATAAATTCATAAAGTGGCTATTGACAATTACGACCCCTGGTGGTAAATTATCTTTAGCACTCAGATAGAATGAGTGCTAAAACCTAACAAAGGAAAGGGCGGTGGGACCGTGGAGATTACAGACCGGAAGAAACGGATTCTGCGGGCTATTATCGAGATCTACATTGCTACCGCCGAGCCGGTGGGGTCCAAAGCGGTCTCTCAGCGGACGGGGTTGGACGTGTCCACCGCCACCATCCGGAATGAAATGGCCGATCTGACGGATCTGGGTTTGCTGGAACAGCCCCATACCTCCGCCGGACGGGTCCCCTCCGCCGCCGGATACCGGCTGTATGTCAACGAGCTGATGGACCGCCAGCAGCTCACCATGCAGGAGACGGAGCGGATCAACCAGGCGCTCAACCTGAAAATGGAGGAGCTGGACCGGGTGATCGACCGGGCGGGCAAGGTTTTGTCTCAGATCAGCGACTACCCGGTTTTTACCATGGCGGCGGCCAAGGCGCAGGTCACCGTTAAGCGGTTCGACCTGCTGATGGTGGAAGAGAACGCCTTTATTGCCGTGGTGATGACGGACAACAGCGTTGTGAAAAATAAGCTGATCCATATTTCTGACCAGCTTTCTGATACCCAGCTGCAGCTGCTGTCCGCCGTGCTGAACAGCTCTTTTGTGGGGCTGTCCCAGGAGGAGATGGGGCGGGCGCTGGACAAGATGGAAACACGCACCGCTCCGGCCGCCTTTGAGCTGATTTCCATGGTGGTGGAGTTTGCCATATCGGTACTGGCCGAACAGGGACGGCAGAAGGTCCATACTGCCGGCATCACCCATCTGCTGGAGCACCCGGAGTACCACAGTCTGGATAAGGCCAAGCCCCTGATGACTTACCTCAGCGGGGAGGAGGAGGCCTCCAAGCTGCCCGTACCCCTGGACAGCGGAAAAAACATGGATATACTCATTGGACCGGAAAATATCAGCGATGCGTTAAAGGACACCAGCGTGGTTATGGCCAGCTATGATATTGGTGACAACATGAAAGGCGTCATCGGTGTGGTGGGGCCTACCCGTATGGATTACGCCAAAGTCACCGCGCGCCTGTCCTACTTTGCCGAAAGCCTGACCCGGATGTTCGGTAAGGGGGAGCTGCCCCCGTCAGATTTGGATAAGGACCGGGAATAAGATAAAAGGAGCACGCAGCCGTGAGCAAAAAGGATAAGAAGAGCAATGAGACTGTCATTCCTGAGGATGCTGTAACCCCCGAGGAAGCGGTTAAGACAGCGGAGGAGGGCGGACAGCCCGCTCCGGAAGCCAAGACAGGGCAGGAGGAACCGGCCGATCCCCTGCTGACCGAGCTGGAGGAACTCAAGGACCAGGTGGCCCGGCAGGAGGATAAATACCTGCGCCTGGCGGCAGAGTATGACAACTACCGTAAGCGTACCGCCAAGGAAAAGGAATCCCTGTGGGCCGATGTAAAGGCGGATACCGCTGCCTCCTTCCTGCCTGTTTACGACAACCTGGAGCGGGCCCTGAGGCAGGAAACTACTGACGAGGCATATAAAAAGGGCGTGGAAATGACCATGAACCAGCTGAGGGAGGTCCTCTCAAAGCTGGGGATCACGGAGATTCCCGCGCTGGGTGAGGTCTTTGACCCCAATCTGCACAATGCGGTTATGCACATCGAGGATGAGAACTTTGGAGAGAATACAGTGGCGGAGGTGTTCCAGGCCGGGTTCCAGTGCGGCGAAAAGGTGATCCGATTCGCCATGGTGAAGGTGGCCAATTGAAAAGACCGCGACGGACTGAGGAGGAAATGGATTGAAGCATAAAATGGAACGCAGGCGGCTGTGCCGGCCTATGGCCTGCCAATCCCCCCTGTTTTATCAGCTGTTCTTTACCGCATGCCTGCTGTTTTTACTCTCGTTTGTTTTCTATCTCATGTCCCTTTGGGCAATTTAATTTGTATACAAAAATCTTTTTAATATTGGAGGAACTGAATTATGTCTAAAATTATCGGTATCGACCTTGGTACAACCAATAGCTGTGTAGCCGTCATGGAGGGCGGTGACGCTGTTGTCATCCCCAACGCGGAAGGAAACCGGACCACCCCCTCGGTGGTGGCCTTCTCCAAGGACGGCGAGCGCATGGTGGGCCAGGTGGCAAAGCGTCAGGCTATCACCAATCCCGACCGCACCGTCATCTCCATCAAGAGAGAGATGGGCTCCGACTACAAGGTGAACATTGACGGTAAGAAGTACACCCCTCAGGAGATCAGCGCCATGATTCTTCAGAAGCTGAAGGCAGACGCCGAGGCTTACTTGGGCCAGACCGTCACCGAGGCGGTTATTACCGTCCCCGCCTACTTCACCGACGCCCAGCGCCAGGCCACCAAGGATGCCGGCAAGATCGCCGGACTGGACGTGAAGCGTATCATCAATGAGCCCACCGCCGCCGCGCTGGCCTACGGCGTGGATAAGGAGACTGCCCAGAAGGTCATGGTCTACGACCTGGGCGGCGGTACCTTCGACGTGTCCGTGCTGGACATTGACGACGGCGTGATTGAGGTGCTGGCCACCGCCGGCAACAACCGCCTGGGCGGCGACGACTTCGACAAGTGCGTTATGGACTGGATGGCCGCCGAATTTAAGAAGACCGAGGGTGTGGACCTTACCGGGGACAAGGTGGCTATGCAGCGGCTGAAGGAGGCCGCTGAGAAGGCGAAGATTGAGCTGTCCGGCGTGGCTTCCACTTCTGTCAATCTGCCCTATATCACCGCCGACGCCACCGGCCCCAAGCACCTGGACCTGACTCTGACCCGGGCTAAGTTTGACCAGCTCACCGCCCACCTGGTGGAGGCCACTGCCGGCCCCGTGCGCCAGGCCCTGTCCGACGCGGGTCTGTCTGGAAACGAGCTGTCCAAGGTCCTGATGGTGGGCGGCTCCAGCCGTATCCCCGCCGTCCAGGACATGGTGAAGAAGCTCACCGGCAAGGAGGGCTTCAAGGGCATCAACCCCGACGAGTGTGTGGCCATGGGCGCCGCACTTCAGGGCGGCGTGTTCACCGGCGATGTGAAGGACCTGCTGCTGCTGGACGTCACCCCCCTGTCTCTGGGCATTGAGACCATGGGCGGCGTAATGACCAAGCTCATCGAGCGCAACACCACTATCCCCAAACGGGCCAGCCAGACCTTTACCACCGCCGCCGACAACCAGACCTCCGTGGAGGTCCACGTGCTCCAGGGCGAGCGTGAGATGGCCCAGTACAACAAGACTCTGGGCAAGTTCCACCTGGACGGCATCGCGCCCGCCCGCCGGGGCGTGCCTCAGATTGAGGTCACCTTTGACATCGACGCCAACGGCATTGTCAACGTATCCGCCAAGGACTTGGGCACCGGAAGAGAGCAGCAGATTACCATTACCTCCTCCACCAACATGTCCAAGGACGACATTGACAAGGCCGTGAGAGAGGCTGAGCAGTTTGCCGCCGAGGACGCCAAGCGGAAGGAAGAGGTGGATATCCGCAACCAGGGCGACCAGATGGTGTACCAGACGGAGAAGACCCTGGAGGAGATGGGGGATAAGATTCCCGCCGCCGACAAGGGCAGTGTGGAGTCCGCTTTGGGCAAGCTGAAGGAAACCCTGAAGGGCAGCGACATCCAGGCCATTAAGAGCGCCACTGAGGAGCTGACCAAGGCCTTCTACGCTGTCAGCGAGAAGCTGTACAGCCAGCAGGGCGGCCAGGCCGGCCCCGGCCCCGACATGGGCGGCCAGGCGGCGGGCGGCGGCGCCGGGCCCGATGTGGTGGACGCCGACTACGAAGTTGTGGACGACGATCAGAATAAATAACAGACCGGAAACGGCGGGGCGGCTTGGAGACCGCCTCCTACGGAGACGTAGGGCGGGGCCTCTGTGCCCCGCCGCTTTCCGCGTAAAGAGGTGAGAAGCCTATGGCAGAGCAGAAACGAGATTATTATGAGGTGCTCGGCGTGAGCAAGGGGGCCTCTGATGAAGAAATCAAAAAGGCCTACCGAAAGCTGGCAAAACAGTATCATCCGGACAGGAATCCGGATAATAAAGAGGCTGAGGCCAGATTTAAAGAGGTGAACGAGGCCTACGGTGTATTGTCCGACAAGGATAAGCGGACCAAGTACGACCAGTTTGGCCACGCAGGAGTGGATCCCAACTTTGGGGCCGGCGGCTTTGGCGGCGGCTTCGACATGGGGGACATTGACCTGGGGGATATTTTCGGGTCCTTCTTCGGGGGCGGCTTCGGCGGCTTTGGCGGCAGCCAGCAGCGGGCCAGCGCCCCCCAGCGGGGAGAGAGCCTGCGGGCCAATCTGACCATCACCTTTGAGGAGGCAGCTTTTGGCTGCGAAAAGGAGATTGAACTTACCCGCACAGAGGACTGTGAAGAATGTCACGGCTCAGGCTGCCAGCCGGGCACCACGGCGGACACCTGTCCTGAGTGCCGCGGGGCCGGCGTAGTCCGGGTTCAGCGGGGCGGAGGCGGGTTTTCCTTCTCCACCAGCGCCCCCTGCACCCGGTGCCGCGGCACGGGGAAAATTATCCATAGTCCCTGCAAGTCCTGCGGCGGCGGGGGCAGCATCAGAAAAAAACGCCGGGTATCCGTCACCATTCCCGCCGGCATTGACAACGGCCAGGCCGTCTCCCTGCGCGGCCAGGGGAATGCGGGCAAAAATGGGGGACCGTCCGGAGATCTGATTGTGGGTGTGCGGGTGGCGCCCCACCCTAAGTTCCAGCGGGATGGAACCACTGTGCTGTATGAACAGCCGGTTTCCTTCTATCAGGCGGCTATGGGGGCTGAACTGGAGATTCCCACGATCGATGGCAAGGTGAAATACACCCTGCCCGCCGGAACCCAGACGGGGACCACCTTCCGCCTGCGGGGCAAGGGAATTCCGGAGCTGCGGGGCCGGGGCCGGGGGGACCAGTATGTTACCGTGAAGGTACAGGTGCCAACCAGCCTGACCAGTGAGCAGAAAGAGGCCCTGAATGCATTTGGAGCCTCTATGGGTGAGGCGGCGGCCGAGGGAACCGTCAAAAGTTTTTTTGACAAGAGAAAGAAGAAAAAATAATACCCTGGATTTAAGCGGCGCCTGTAAGGGCGCCGCTTTTTTGTGGGGTACGGGCAGCGGTGCGAAAATTTTTTTGCGGTACCTACTTCACATTTTCATAGGCCGGTGATATAATATAGACAGAATAAAAGAAAACGGTCCTCTTAAAATTGGTCATAATGACCTAACGTGAAAGAAAGGAGCAGGAAATGATGGAGCTGTTTCAGTCAATGTTTCATTCGGGAATTAATGCCGTATTTGCCCTGATCAGCCTTACGCCGGTTCTGATAATGTTGGTGGTGTGCATTGTATATTTCCTGCTGGATGCTGTCTGCCAATATCGGAACAGGCGGCGTCTCCTATGAAATCATCTGCCTTGTTCACCTGAAGAAAAAACGCCTCCATGGGCACTGTGATTTACCAAGCTGTGAACTTCGATCATCGCCGGGTTCTCCATGGGGAGTTCCCTACTGCTGAAAGATCCACAGTGCCTGATTGGAACCACACAGGGAAGAGAGAACTAAGCGGGCCCCGAATGTTTGTAACATTCGGGGCCCGCTTTTCTGCTGATGTGTGTCAGTCCTGGGGGACCATGGCCAAATAGGTGCTGTAATCATCCAGCATCTCCTTGGCATAGTCGGAAAATTCATCGTAGGGCTTAAAAATGTCGGACATGGCGTTGGTCTCGGTAAACTCCTTCCATTCGGGGGTTTCGGAAACCTGCCGGAACAGGTCGGAGTAGTAGGCCAGAACTGCCTCGTCCACGCCGGGATTCATTACAATGCCGCGGCTCTGCTGGTGGGAGATGTCAAAGCCCTCCTCACCGGTGGTGGGAACATCGGGGAGACCGCTGAGCCGCTCGTCGGCACAGGCGGCGATGGCGGTCATGGTGCCGGCCTCCATGTGCTCCTGGGCCTCGGCCAGGGAGTTGACGCTCAGATCAATGTGTCCGCCCAGCACAGCGGCCTGGAGCAGACCGGAGTCATCATAGGGGACATAGACGAGGTCGATGCCGGCGATGTCGTTGAGCATGTACATGATGATGGCGTCGTCAGAGGCGTTGCCCACGCCGCCCCATTTCAGCTTGCCGGGATTGGCCTTGGCATAGTCCACAATGTCCTGGATGCTGGTGAAGCCCAGCGCGGGGTTGGCCACAATGACAACGGGATCCTTTACCATGTGGGCCACAAAGGAGAAGTTGGTTTCGTCAGGAGTAAAGGGGGAGTTTCCGGTCAGGGGCTGGGTGTAGAAGCTGGCGGAGGTGGAGGACAGTGCGTACTCGTAGCCGGCGCCCTTGGAGGTCAGGTAGGTGTACCCTACCACACCGGAGCCGCCGCTCTTGTTGACTGGGACGACATTCACGGGGCACAGGTCATTTGTTTCAATGATTTCAATAATTTTGCGGACCATGACGTCGTTGCCGCCGCCGGCACCGAAGGGGATGACGAACTCAATGTCCTTGGTGGGAACCCAACCGGCGGATTGGGAGGAGGAGCCGGCCGAGGCGGAGGAGGAAGTGCCGGAGCTGGCGGCGCCGGAAGTGGTCGGCGTCTTGTTGCCGCCGCAGGCGGCAAGGGAGAGAGTCAGCGCGGCTGCTAAGGCAAGGGAAAATAATCTTTTCATGGCTAATTTCCTTCCTTTTTATATTTTTATATAACCGGCTGTCATACCGGTTGTATATGCTGAAAGTTGGCAGCTGTGTCCGGCTTAGGCGCCGGCCTTCTTGCCCCGCAGTCTGGCGATCCAGGCTTTGATGGGCGTACCGAAGGCCAGCAGGACAGCGATCACGATGATAACGGCGGAAATGGGGCGGGAGACGACGGCAAAGAAGTTGTTGTCGTCAATGATCAGAGCCTGGCGCAGATTGGTCTCCGTAATGGCGCCCAGCACAAGGGCCAGAACCATGGGGGCGGCGGGGACATTGACCTTTTTGAAGAAATAGCCCAGAACACCAAAGAAGAGGGTGATGCCCACCGTAAACATGGAGTTTTCCAACGCATAGGCCCCCATGAGGATAAAGGCAAAGATGAGAGCGTTGAGGGTGGTGGTTTTCACATTGAGGATGCGTACAAACAGGGACAGGGCGCCCAGTCCGATGCACACCAGAATGATATTGCCTAAGTACATGGAGGCCACAAGTCCCCAGGCAACATCAGCCTCCTTTACAAAGAAGGAGGGGCCTGGAGAAATGCCCAGCATCATCAGCGCGCCCATCATAATGGCGGTGGCGCCTGATCCGGGTACGCCCAGGGTGAGCATGGGGACCATGGCACCCATAGAGGCGGCGTTGTTGGCGCACTCGGGGGCTGCCACACCCTCTACCACGCCGGTGCCGAACTGGTCTCCGCGTTTGCCGGTGCGCTTTGCCATGTCGTAGGAGAGGAAGGAGGCGATGGTGGCGCCTGCACCCGGGAGCATGCCCACGATAAAGCCCAGGATGGTGCCCCGGCCGATGTGGGGCAGGGACAGTTTCCACTCTTCACGGGAGGGGAGCAGGTTTTTAATCTTCAGGCTCTCCTTGTCCACCTCAAGGTTGTTGTCTTTGTAGTTGCACACGATCTCGGCAATGCCGAACAGACCCATGGCCACGGGGACAAAGTCAATGCCGGAATAGAGGTTTACATTGCCAAAAACAAATTTAGTGGTACCGAAGACAAGATCGATGCCGATTCCGGCCACAAACAGGCCGATAAAGGCGGCCAAAAAGCCTTTGGCGGGAGATTTCCCCGTCATACCGGCGATGGAGGTGAGACCCAGCACCATGAGGGCAAAGTACTCTGAAGGGCCGAACTTGGTGGCGAAGTTGGAGACGACGGGTGCCAGCGTCATAAAGAGAACGACGGAAACTGTGCCGCCGATGACGGAGGACAGACAGGACATGCTAAGGGCCTTACCGGCCTGACCCTTGCGGGCCATAGGATAGCCGTCCAGGGTGGTCATAATGGCGGCGGAGTCGCCGGGGGTATTGATCAGAATCGCGGTGATGGAGCCGCCGTACATGGCCCCGTAGTAGATGCCGCACAGCATGCACAGTGCGCAGATGGGATCAAGCCCATAGCACATGGGGAGCAGGACCGCAATGCCGACGGAGGGGCCCAGGCCGGGCAGAGCGCCGATGATGACGCCGCACACCACGCCGATCAGTGAGTACAGAATGGTCATAGGGTTGGCCAGAATAGAGAAGCCCATGGCCAGATGATGCAGTAAATCCATATGCGTTCTCCTCTCTTAAAAGCCCAGAGGGCCCTTGGGGACCGGGACATGCAGGAACAGCACAAACACTAAGTATAAAAAGGCCACCATACACACGCCGATCAAAACGGATTTCAGCCAGGACTCCTTGCCCTGCACCTTCAGGTAGGTGATGACACAGAGCCCCAGGCAGGTTAAAAGACCGATATAGTTGGAGAGCAGGAGAACAGCGGAGCCCAATACCACAAAGAGCAGCAGATTGCGCAGCTCGTTGATGTTAAAGATATTTTGCTCCAGGGGATCATCTTCGCCGCTTGTCTGCTTTGCCTTATGGGTATTCTTCCACAGCTCCATGAGGACCATAATACCGCACAGGGAGATGGCGATCCCGCATATTGTGGGGAAAAAGCCGGGCCCCATTTTTGCGCTTTTGACAAACTGCAGGCCTTGTATTCTGGTCAGGACCAGAATGACGATACCGGCAAGGGTGGCGAGAATACCCAGTGCCAGGTCGCCCTGTTTTGCCTTGAACTTCATAAAATGCTTCTCCTCTCTTCAAATGCCTCTATTGCTCTTTTGGAACGTATTTCTCCAGTGCCATAACCGCCCGCGTGGGATTGAACAGTCCGCAGACGCAGGGAGTTCCCATTCGAACGGCGCCCTCCTGGGGCGTTATTTTTCCGGCCCTGACCTGCTCAATGGTATCGATGACCAGTGATTTTGAAATCATGCCGTGGCCGCACATGGTGATGAACTCCAACACTTCCTCAGGGGGAAGCTGTTCCCGCTTTCCCCAGATATCCAGAGAGAAATTTGCGGAGTGGGGCTGAATCCCAAACTCCCGGCATATGGCCTCTGTTTCCAGGCGGGGGCCGGATACCACCACCGAAATGCCCAGGTCCAGTTCCAGAAGGCACCGAAGAATCTCCCGGATTTTGTCTGCGCTGTCAAAGCAGCACCGCACGCGGGGAACAGATGTAAAGCCGGCTTTGATCTCCTCCACACTTACCCCGGAGAGAATGGTTCCCACCTCGTTGGAACCGGTATTGATGGGGCCGACCTCCCAGACCAGGTCCAGGACCCGGCGCAGCTTGTCTTTGCTGCCCTCGCTGTTGATGCCGGAAGCGGCGGTGACCAGCAGAATAAAGTCGTGGTGCAGAGATTCGGCGCTTCCCCGCCGATGCAGTGAATGTGACATAATGCTTCCTCCCTCACCGCTCAATGATATAGGGACGGCCAATCCCCAGATTGACTTTGGCGTTTTCCCGCACCGGGATGCCCAATCGCTGGCACAGCTCCAGAGCCGGGTTGGTGCCGTCCTCGCTGTAGCAGCAGATCATATCCATAGAGAAAACGGTATCCACCTCGTCGGCAATTTCCTGGCAGATTCTCAGCAGCTCCTCCCCGCGGGAAAAGGGAATGGTGAACTCCACAATGGCGCTGACAAAGCGCTCGTTGAGATACTCCTCTTTAAAGCGGCCCGTCTTCACATCTTCCAGAAGGTCGCTCAGGGGATTGCAGGGTTCCAGTTCAATGCCTGCTTTGGCCAGACGCATGGTGGCCTTCTGGATTTCACGTACAGAGGTGCCCGCCACGGGGCGTCCCAGCTCCAGGCACAGTCCCAGTTCCCCCCGGCAGACGCGGCCGGTGACGTCGTTGGTCTTAACCTCCTCTGTGCCTCTGCCCGGAACGCCGGTCAGCGGATGGGTGGTGGAGGGATCGGAAAAGAACCGGCGCATTTGCCGCCCAAGGGAACGCTCCTCCTGTGGAAGTTCGTAAATAGCGTTTCTGGGGCATTTTACGATGCGCGGCCGGATACAGGTGCCGCACTCCAGACAGGCGGACTGGTCAATCACCGCGGTACGCCTTCCGTCATCGGTTTGTACAACGTGGATGGCATCGGCAGGGCAGTACAGTGTGCAGATGCCGCACCCAACACATTTTTCCTGATGGATGACCATGTTCATACTCCTTAAGAATTGCTGCAAATGGAACGAAGCACTGAAAATTCATTGTAACAGAAACGACAATATTTGTACAAGCGGAAGTGTTTCGTCCAGTCGCGCGGCGGGGGTGAAGCTGATTACTTCTGGAGCAGCTTGGACTGCTCCGCCAGCATGGCGTTGATCTCCTCCTCCGGCATACCCAGATAGTCTTTCAGGACCTCCCGGGTGTGCTGCCCCAGCATAGGGGCGGGGTCATAAGTGGTGTCCGGATAACTGCTGAATTTCAGCGGGCTGCCGGCCATTTTGTACTTGCCGGCCACGGGGTGTTCCACCTCCACAATCATGTTTCTGGCGGCAATCTGCGGGTCGTCACAGACCATGGTCATCGTGTTGATCCGGCCGTTGGGGACGCCGAAGCTGGTCAAAATTTCCGCACACTGGTCCAGGGTATGGGAGCGGGTGAACCTGGAAATCTCTTCGGTCAGCTCCTCTTTGTGTTGACGGCGGGCCTCGGCTTTGGAGTAGCGGGGGTCATCAATCATATCCTCCCGGCCCAGGGCGCGGCACAGGCTGTAAAAGGCAGGGTCCCTGGAACAGGTGATGATGATCTCGCCGTCGGAGGTGGGGAAGGTGCCGAAGGGGACGCTGGTGGGGTGGCTGTTGCCCACGCGCTGAGGATTTTTTCCAAAGACGCAGGTGTTGATTACCGCATTTTCCAGACAGGAGAAGGTGGAGTCCAGCATTGCCACGTCCACAAACTGACCCTTGCCGGTCTGCGCTCTGTCGTAGAGCGCCGCGCTGACGGCGCCGAAGGTATACAGCCCGGTGAATACATCGCTGGCGGAGGTGCCGCAGCGCATGGCCGGTCCGTCCGGATCGCCGGTCAGGCTCATCAGGCCGCTCATGCCCTGTACGATCATGTCCAGCGCGCCCTGCTCCCGGTAGGGGCCTGTGTAGCCGAATCCGGAGACGGCCATGTAGATGATGCCCGGATTGACCTGAGAGATGACATCATAGCCAAGGCCCATGCGCTCCATGGTTCCCGGCTTAAAGTTTTCAACCAGCACGTCTGCCTTTTTTACCAGCTCCAACAGGACCTTCTTATCCCGCTCCGCCTTTAAATTCAGGGTAATGCTCTTTTTGCTCCGCTGTACCGACAGGTCGTAGACCCGTTCCCCGTTTAAAAACGGTCCGCTGGCTTTGGGGCGGTCGGGGCGTTCCACCTTGATGACGTCGGCGCCCAGGTCGGCCATAATCATGGTGGCCAGGGGGCCGGATAAAAATTGGGTCAAATCAACAACCGTGACGCCCCGCAGGGGGCCGTAACCCTTAGACATAATCCGAGACTTCCTTTCTTTTGCTGCTTAGACCGGCATATTGCCGTGCTTTTTTGCAGGCAGAACCACCTGCTTGTTCTTAAAGAGCTCCAGTGTGCTGATGATGACCCGGCGGGAGTCGGCGGGCTCAATCACATCCTCAAACTTGCCGTATTCCGCTGCCTTATAGGGGTTAAAGAACTCCTCCTTGTACTCCTCAATGTAGCGGGCCCGCAGGGCGGATACATCCTGGCCAGCTTCCTCCGCCTGCTTGAGCTCGTGCTTGCGGCAGATGTCCACGGCGCCCTCCGCCCCCACCACAACCATCTGGGCGGTAGGCCAGGCGAAGATGAAATCGGGGTGCAGCTCCCAGGAGCACATGGCCGGGCGGGCGCCGCCCACCACCTTGCCCACCGCCATGACGATTTTAGGGACGGTGGCCTCCGCCCAGGCGTAAATCATCTTGGCGCCGTGGCGGATGATGCCGCCGAACTCCTGGTTGGACCCAGGCATATAGCCGGGCACGTCGGCGATGGATAGAAGGGGCACGTTAAAGCAGTCGCAGGTGCGGATAAAGCGGGCGGCTTTGTCCGATGCGTTGATGTCGATGCAGCCGGCCATGGATTTGGGCTGATTGGCGACGACACCTACGGATTTTCCGTTCATTCGAATAAAGCCGGTGACCATATTGGTGGCATACAGCGCCTGAGTTTCAAAAAATATGTGGTCGTCTGCAATTTCCCGGATAATGTCCTTGATGTCGTAAGCCTTCTTCAGATTATCCGGAATGAAGGAGTTGAGCATCTCACAGCGGCGGTTGGGGTCGTCGCCGCAGGGGAAGACGGGGGGCATCTCCCGGCAGTTGTCGGGTAAGTAGCTGAGCAGGCATTTGATCTTTTCTATGCAGTCCCGGTCGTCGTCACAGAAGAAGTGGGATACGCCGGAGACGGTGTTATGGGTGTAGGCGCCGCCCAGCTTTTCCGCATCCACCACCTCGCCGGTCACGTTTTTGATGACCTGGGGACCGGTGATAAAGGAGCGGCTGGTTTTGTTGACCGAGAGAATGAAGTCGGTAAGGGCGGGGGAGTAGACGGTGCCGCCGGCACAGGGCCCCATAATGGCGGAAATCTGGGGAATGACTCCGGAGGCCATCACGTTATTGAAGAAAATTGCTCCATATGAGGTGGCAGGTCCCTCCTGAATGCGGCCGCCGCCGGAGTCGTTCAGGCCAATCAGAGGAACTCCGGCGTCCAGAGCCAGCTCCTGAACGCGCTTGACCTTCATTCCCTGCATTTCGCCCATCGCGCCGCCCAAAACGGTAAAATCGTGGGCAAAGGCAAAGGCGCCGCGGCCGTTAATCAGGCCGTAACCCGTCACCACACCCTCCGCCGGGGTGTCCACGTGTTCCATACCGAAGTTGTGGCAGCGGTGCTTCATAAAAATGTTGTATTCCTGAAAGGTTCCCGTGTCGAAAAGAAGGTCGATGCGTTCCCGCGCAGTCAACTTTCCGGAGCTGTGCTGCTTCTCAACCTTTTTTGTGCCGCCTCCCAGCTTGATTTTCTCTTTTTTCGCCATCATTTCCTGGAGCTTTGTTTTCTGTTCCACGAGATAAACCCCTTTCTTGCGGCTCTTGTTTGTCATATTTCCAATAAAACAATTTAGCGCTTTGTAAATATTAGGTTAATATGACTTAACATATATTGCAATTTTTGATTTTTTATATTATCATAATTTTAAAGTTATGAATATGGGGGGATATCCGTGGAACTGACACAACTGCGGTATTTTCAGGTGGCCGCCTACTATGAGCATATTTCCCGGGCGGCGGCGGAATTGAACATCTCTCAGCCGGCCCTGAGCACCATGATTTCCCGGCTGGAGCGGGAATTAGGGGTTTCTCTGTTCGATCACAATGGGCGCTCGATTGTGCTCAACCAAAACGGGAAGCGTTTTCTGACGCGGGTGAACCACATTTTAATGGAGGTGGAGGATTCCAAGCGGGAGCTGCAGGATATGGCGGATGAGAATGACAGCTCAATCTCCCTGGCCGTCTCCTCGTCCCAGTTCCTGCAAGGGATACAGGCCTTTATGTACCAGCACCCCAACTATAAGTGGAACCAGCGTGTCGCGGAAAATAAGGAGATTATGGCCCTGCTCAAGCGGGGGCAGATTGATCTGGCCGTCACGTCTCCGGGTATTTATGGAGAAGAGTTTGAGTCGGTTTTGCTGCTGAGGGACAGCTTTAAACTTGCCGTCCACAAGGAACATCCGCTGGCGCAGAAAAAAAGCGTGCGGCTGGAGGACGTGACCAACGAGCGGTTTATTATGCTGCTGAAGGGTCTGCCCTTCCGGGCACAGACAGACCGCATCTTCTCTGATTTGGGTATTACCCCCCGTTCCATGATCGAGTGCGACCACCTGCTGCGCCGGGAGCTGATCAATGCCAACGCCGGGATTACCATTGCATCCCAGTCGGCCTCCTTCCGCCATCTGTACAACGACAACATTCGGTTTCTGGACATTGAGGATGTCCATTTTACCCGTGACATTGTGCTGGTTTTCCCGAAAGGCAGGTATCTGAGCAAGGCGTCCAGGCAGTTTGCGGAATTTTTAAAGCGGAAGTTTAATCCAAATTATGGGGAATTTTAAAGTTAATCATAATTTAAAAGTTATAAATTATTTTAAAAAAATGAATAGAAGATTATAATTCTGTCTGCTATCATAAAAGAAAATTCCAGCAAGGCTGCCGGAATGGAAACGGGGGACAAAGCAGTGAATAAACAGGATATGTACACGGTTACGCTAAACGGGACGGCCTATCTTGTGGAAGTGGAATACGCCCAGGAAAATATGCCCCAGCAGCCGCAGTACCGGGAAGGATATGCCAATGGAGACGGCGGAGGGGGCCGACAGGCGCCCTGGGTTACCGCCCGCCGGACGGCACATCTGCCGGCACGATGAATCGAATTTCCTGATCGGATCATCAGAAAAAGCGGGGAGGCAGAGCTGACGCACATCGGCGCTGCCTCCCTGAGGTGCTGGTACGGATCCGTTATCCATTGGAGTCGGCTTGGTTTTGTTCCGCCCGCAGCATATCTTCTGCGCGGGTAAGATTAAAAATGCCGCAGTAGCAGGGCTTGGCCAAAATTTTGGCCGCCGCGTCCGGTTCCATGCGGCCCTCTGTCACCGCCTTGCGGATTTGCTTGACCAGCCCGGCGGAAATCATGGCATGGCCGCACATGGTGGTGTAGCACATGGTGTCCTCATCGGGCAGTTTGTCGGTGTCGCCGAAGATGCCCAGGGCCAGGTCGGCGGAGTGGGGGGTGAGGCCGGCCTCTGCACAGATTTCTTCCACCTTGTCCCGCAGGCCGGTGACCACCACGGACATGCCCAGGTCCTCCTCCTTGAGCTTTTTCAGGACATTGCCCACCTTTTGCCGGTCGTCGAAACAACCCATGGCCGGGGAGTTGTCCTCGGTTTTGCTCAGCAGGTCCTCCCGGTCAAAGCCCAAGGTCATATTCTGTTTGGTGGTGAGAGAGCCCCAGTTCACAGGCCCCTCGTCCAGGCAGATTTCCATTACGCGGCGCATTTTTGGGGCGGCGCCCTCGTGGTTGAACTGCATGGCGGGACGGGAAATAAAGGGGAAATCATTCAGGAAAGTCTCTTCAGGACCGAAGCGATGTAAGGTATGAGACATGGTTTTTCCTCCTTCTTCATTATGCGTTGGTCAGCGGACGGCCCAGGCCCACGTTCACCTTGGCGTTTTTGGGAATGCGGATGCCCATCTTGTCCAGAGTTCTGGTGACGGGAATGGTGCCGTCCTCGGCATAGCGTACCACCAGCCCCCAGGAGAACACGGTGTTGACGCAGTGCTTGGAGGCCTCGTAGACCGCGGCGGCGACCTCCTCAAAGCGGTCCTCCGGAATGGTGAATTCCACGATGGCGGAGAGGATCTTTTCATCCCGAACGTCTTCGTGAACCATCCCGGTGTCGGGGTACAGCAGAGAGGTCAGAGGATTGCATGGCTCAAATACAATCCCCATCCTGGTCAGGGGAACTGTGACGACCTCCACATCCCGCACCCGGCATCCGATGGAGGGACGGCCAAACTCAAGAGCGAAGCCCACTTGACCGCGCTTGACGCGCCCGGTGACGTCGTTGGTTTTTACCTCCTCCGTACCCCGGCCGCGCACCCCTGTGCTCTCATGCTTTTCCGTGGGGTCACCAAATACCTTTCGGACGGCGCGGGGCCACTGGCGAACCTCCTCGGGTTCGTAGAAGGCTTTACGGGGACATTCAATCTGCCGTACGCAGATCCCGCACTCCACGCATTCCTCCTGGTCAATCAGGGCCTTTCTGTTTTCTATGTAAATTGCACCCTGAGGACAGAAGGGAAGGCACTTTTGGCATCCGATACACAGCTCTTGATTGACTTGCATATTGTATCCTCCTATTATAATATGGAATAAGGTGTGGCACACAATGCCGGCGGAAGAGGCAGGGTGGCGCTGTTGGATATGTATTGCGACGGCCTCAGAAACCGCACCTTGCTTTCTCCATTAACCATAGCAGAATTTAAAGATTTTGTATAATACGGCATTTTTATAGCTGACAATAAATTGGCTGTATTAACAATTGGGAAGGGCTTGGACAGAGAAGAAGGTGTTGACCAAGCAGGGCCTTTTTCTCTTCCTGGGCAAAGGAGATTGAAATGAAGCTGGAGGATTTAAACACCTTGTCCGTGCTGTTTCGGACCAAAAATTTGACCCAGGCGGCCGCACAGCTCTATATCTCCCAGCCGGCATTGACCGTCCGGCTGCAGAATATTGAGCGGGAGCTGGATTGTAAGGTGGCCGCCCGGAGCAACAGAGGGGTGGTCTTTACGCCGGAAGGGGAGTATCTGGCCAAACGGGCCGCGGAAATTTCGGCGCTGATGGAGCAGACGCTGCGCCACGTCAGAAGGATGCAGAGCGAACACCTGGGTACCATCCGGCTTTTGGCGCCCTCCTCTTTTTCCAGATATTTTCTTTTGGATATTCTCCGGGATTACAAGGCGGTCTCTCCAGGGACGAACTTTCAGATTGAGGTTGCCGACTCCTCCGAAATTGTGAAAAGGGTGGGTGCGCTGGAAGCCCACTGTGGATTTGTCCATGGAGATTACATGGATACGTTGCCGAAGCTCCGGGTGGCAAGTATGCCCGCCTATGTGGTTTCACGGGCTCCGCTTGCCGTGGAGCAGATGCCCGAACTGCCGTTTATTACCCATAATACGTCGGAGAAAACCCATGAAATGATTCGGGAGTGGTGGCAGGACCGCTTTGATGCGGACTTGGAACCCCAGATGAGTGTGAAAAATATTGATCTCTGTCTCCATATGGTGGAGGCGGGCATGGGAATCGGGATTGTGTTCGGAGACTTCTGGGACAAGGATTATAAGATTTGCAAGCTGCCGCTCCACTGGTCGGACCACAGGCCGCTGACCCGCAGCCTATGGTTCCTGTATGCCAGTGAAGTGATGGAATCTCCCTGCATGTGCGGGTTTTTAAACTTTTTGCGGGAGCGCGCACCGCTGATTCCGCCTTCCCGGGGTGGGATGGACCTGGATGGGGAGGCGGGAGGAGGCAGCTGATTGGAGAGCGGAACAGTCAGCATCCCGTCCCAACAGGAAAAGGCAGGGAGGCCGCCCATACGGGCGGCCTCCCTGCCTCTATTGATGCAGAAGGAGCGGCTGGAGCTGACGTTCTTCCAGAGCGGCCTGAGCCGCGTCGGCCACCAGATCAAAGTCAGCCATCAGAGAGGTGGGCTTTTTCTCCGGATCGTCCTGGCCGAAGGGAACGAAATAGATGTATTTTCGGCTGAGCAGCGTGCCGATGCTGACGGCGGAAGCGGCCAGCCCGTCGTTGGTGGCGGGGGCGATGAGAAGGGGGCGGCTGTTTCGCAGATGGGCCTTGGCGGCCATGGTAACACTGGTATCGGTGACTCCGGCGGCCAGTTTGCCCAGGGTGTTGCCCGTACACGGGCAGATGATCAGCAGGTCCAGCAGCCGCTGGGGCCCAATGGGTTCCGCTCCTTTGATGGAGGTGATGACCCGGTGGTCGCAGATTCGTTCCATTTCCCGCATCAGGTCGTGAGCCTTGCCAAAGCGGGTGTCGGTGTCCGCGGTGCACTGGGAAACAATGGGGACTACGTTTTGCCAGCGGGCCCGCACCTGTTCCAGGGCGGACATTGCTTTTGCATGGGTACAGAAGGATCCGCATACGGCGAATCCAATGGTTTTATTTTCCAAGGGAAGCCTTCCTTTCCGGGCCCTTATCGGCCCAGCTCACGGAGCATGTTATAAATGGTACTCTTGATGGCGGCGCCGGCGGTCACAGGGGCCACCTTCCCTGGGAGAGACAGGGCCCAGATGACCGTCAGCCCAAGGGCGCCGGCGGCGGCCAAATCCACCCCGCCGGGTTTGGAAGCCAGGTCGATGATGAGACAGTCGGCCTTCAGGTCCTCCAGCTCTGCCTGCCCCAGCACCTGGACTGGGACGGTATTGATAATCAGGTCATAGCCGCACAGCCAGCCGGCCAGGTGCCCCAGGTGCTCCGCCCCGAAGCCCATGGCCTGGGCCCAGGCCAGCTGCTCGTATTTTCTGGCTGCCACGCTGACCTTGGCGCCCAGGGCGCCGAAGCGCTGGGCGGTAAGCCGCCCCACCCGGCCAAATCCCACGATCAGGACCCGGGCGCCATGAATGGTAATGGGCAGATGTTCCATTGCAAGCTGAAGAGCGCCCTCCGCCGTTGGCACGGCGTTGGCCACCGCCAGCTCTTCCCGGGCAAAGTAGTCGTACAGCGTCAGTCCCCGGCTTTGGGCCATGGCCTGTGTCTCCGGATCGATCCGGCCTCCGCAGAGAAACTGCCGGGGATCCAGGCGGTCCAGAAGAGGGGCCAGGGGGTGTTCAGACAGGGACAGGGGGGCGTTGAGCAGGCCGCCCCCTGATGAGACGATCAGGGGCAGCACCACACAGTCGGCCCGGTTTGCGGAGTTGAGGTTTTCTTCCTGTATCAGGCCTGGAACGGCATCCTGTCCAGGGTACAGGGCATAGGTGTGGACGGTGTGGCCGTCCTCGGCCAGCAGCTGAGCCAGCTTGGCCTGACGCATGTCGCCGCCCACCACCCAGAAGTTCATTTCGTGTTTCATGGCGAACCCTCCCACATCGTGCTGTCCCAAACTATGCAGGGGAGGGTCGGTTGGTGCCTGGCGGAGGGGCGGGTGGGGAGGGACTTTGGAACTGAGGGATGGTTTTCGTTGCCAATGGGAGAAATTGGTGATATAATACAATAAATCGGAGACCAAGAAGGAAGCCGATAGATGATTTGACGAAAGGGGTTATACAATGAAAACAAGAACCTCCAGCAGATTCCTGTCTGTACTCCTGATGTTTGCCATGCTGTGCGGCCTGACCATGACGGCCACAGCGGCGGCTGACACGACGATCACCCGCGGCGAAATGGTCGCCTTTTTGGTGGAGGGGGCCGGCCTCTCCGACCAGGTGGAGGCCTATGCCGCCAAACCAAGCGCCTTCCTGGACGTGGCGGAAGGCAGCCAGTACGAGGGGTACATCAATCTGGCCTATGAAAAGGGGCTGGTCAGCGGAACGGGAGACGGCTGCTTCAGTCCTGACGCCAAGGTCTCCCAGGTGGAGGCGGCGGCCATGGTCCTGCGCTGCGCAGGGGTGCCCAATGTGGTGCTCAACGCTTGGCCCAAGGACTACAACACCGCTGCCGTCAGCACCGGACTGACCAAGGGCATCACCTATGATGCTGCCGCCGGGGCCACCCAGGCGGTGGTCAAGGGGATGCTGGACAACGCGGAAGCCATGGGGGGCAAGCCCTTTGTGGGCATCTCCTGGAAGAGTGACAGCCAGAACTATACCAGCTTCCACAAGATCGTGGCTCTGTCCGGCGGCGTGGCCGTGGAGCTGCCCCAGATCACCGGACGGCCGGGCGCCGACGCTGTGGTGGGCGGCGTGGACGGGATCATTGTCACCGGCGGCGAGGACATCAATCCCGACCTGTACGGTGAAGAGCACTCCCCCCTGCTGGAGGACAACAACGCCCTGCGGGATCTGCGGGACACCTCTGACTACAACCTGATCCAGGCCGCTTTGGCCAGCGATCTGCCCATGCTGTGCATCTGCCGGGGCGCGCAGATGCTGAATGTGGCCTGCGGCGGCGGTCTGATCCAGGATCTGCCCAGCCACCTGGGCAAGGACGCGGCCTACGTGACCCACCGCCACAGCGCCAGCGGCGACTATGCCCGCCACGACATCGCGGTGGAGGAGAACTCCAAGTGGCTGGAAGACATCATCGGCGGCGCCGAGCTGGCCAGCGTGGCCTCCTGGCATCACCAGGTGCTCAACCCCGAGCGGCTGGGCGAGGGTCTGACCGTGGTGGCCTACGGCCCTGAGGACGTCATTGAAGCCGTGGAGTACCAGGCCAATACCTTCGCTCTGGGTCTGCAGTTCCATCCGGAGCGGGACGCCCTGGGGGAGAACGCCCAGTGTGATGTGGACACCAGCCTGCACTTCTTCCAGACTCTGGTGGACTACGCCTCCGACAAGCCGGTTATCGGCGTGTCCTGGGGCGGCGATCCCCAGGACAGCATTGATTTGCACCAGATTATCCGCCAGGCCGGCGGCGTCACCACCAGAATGCCTCAGATTACCACCTATGAGCAGGCCGTGGCCGCCCTGGGGAAGGTGGACGGCATCATCATGGTGGGGGGCGAGGACATCAACCCCGACCTGTACGGCGAGGAGCACTCCCCCCTGCTGGAGGACAATAATGAGTTCAGGGACCTGCGGGACACCTCCGACTACAACTTGATCAAAGCCGCCGTGGCGGAGGATGCGCCCATGCTGGCCATCTGCCGCGGGATGCAGATGTTCAACGTGGTCCAGGGCGGCGGCCTGATTCAGGACCTGCCCACCTATTTGGGGAAGGACGATGACAGCTATAAGGTACATAGAAACCGGCCCGACTGGGCCCGCCACGACATCACCGTGGAGGGGAATACCAAGTGGCTGGGAGATATTGTAGACGGAAAGGAATTGAAGGACGTGGCCTCCTGGCACCACCAGGTGCTCAACCCTGAGCGGCTGGGCAAGGGTCTGACCATCACCGCCTACGGTCCGGACAAGGTGATCGAGTCGGTGGAGTATCAGGACAACCTGTTCTCCCTGGGCGTACAGTTCCATCCAGAGGCGGACGCCTTGGACAGCGAGGCGTTTATGGCTTTCTTTGACACACTGGTGGAGTATGCGGGACGCTGATCAGCGGTCTGTTGAGGGTACATCGATATAGAGTGGGCGCCCCGGAGGTTCCGGGGCGCCGCTTTTGTATTCTGAAGACCACTGTATTCCGAAACCACTGGCTCAGCCAGTGGTTTCGGAATACAAAAAACAGCCCCCCATTCCAACTGGAATGGGGGGCTGTACAGACAAACCGACCGAGAGAAAGGTTTTACTTGGCAGCTTTGGCGGCCTTAATGGCCTCGATGAGCATGGGGGTGACCTTGAACAGGTCGCCGCAGATGCCGTAGTCGGCGATCTCGAAGATGGGGGCGGTGTCGTTCTTGTTCACGGCGATGATGCACTCGGAGTCCTGCATGCCGGCCTTGTGCTGAATGGCGCCGGAGATACCCAGAGCCACATAGATCTTGGGGTGAACAGTCTTGCCGGTCTGCCCAACCTGGTGGTCGGCAGACAGCCAGCCGGAATCGATGGTGGCACGGGAGCCGCCCACGACGCCGCCCAGAACCTCGGCCAGCTCCTCGGCCAGCTTGATGCCGCCTTCAACATCCTTGGAGATGCCGCGGCCCACGGAGACCACATAGTCGGCGCCGATCAGGTCAACCAGCTTCTTGGCGGCCTTGACCACCTCAACAACCTCGGTCTCCACGTCGTCATTGGACAGGGAGAAGTTGGGCTTGATGATCTCACAGGCGTCGGCCTTGGCCTGATCAAACTCGTTCTTCTTCATCACGCCGGGGCGCACAGTGGCCATGGCGGGACGGAAGCGGGGGCAGATGATGGTGGCCATCAGGTGGCCGCCGAAGGCAGGACGGGTCATCTTCAGGTTGCGGTCATCCTCCTTGATGGCGTCGATGGTCTCGGGAGCCAGGGTGGAGGCGGAGCGCAGGAAGTCCTTGTACTTGGGCACGTCGATGTCCAGGTGGGTACAGTCGGCGCACAGACCGGTATGCAGACGGGCTGCCAGACGGGGACCCAGGTCACGGCCTATGTTGGTGGCGCCGATGAGCATGACCTCGGGCTTGTACTCCTGAACCAGGTCACAGATGACCTTGGTATAGCCGCCGGTGGTGTAGTTGACCAGCAGGGGATGCTCCGCCACGTAGACGCCGTCGGCGCCATAGCCGCCCAGCTCCTTGGCCAGGCCTTCCACGCCGGTGCCCAGCAGCACGCCGTACAGTTTCTCGCCCAGCTCGTCGGCCAGCTTGCGGCCCTCGGAGATCAGTTCGTAAGAGGTGGACATCATTTTGCCCTGACGCTGCTCACAGAATACCCAAACGCCGCCCTTGAATTCCTCAATCGCAGCACTGTTGTAAGTAGACATATTCTTCAAATCTCCCTTCTATCAGATCATGTGCTTGGCGGCCAGAATGCCGGCCAGCTTGTCGCAGGTGGCCTTGTCGGCCCCCTCCAGCATCATGCCCACACCCTTCTGGGGGGGAGTGAAGGACTTGAAAATGTTGGTGGGAGAGCCCTTCAGACCGATGGTGGTGGGATCGACGAGGGGATCGTCCTTCAGGGTGTTGTAATCAAAGATCTCATAGGGCTTGGCGTAGCACTCGAAGACGCCGTCCACGCTCATGTAGCGGGGGGCGTTCAGCTCCTTGATGCAGGTGATGAGGCAGGGGGTCTTGACCTTGATGGTCATGTAGCCGTCCTCCAGCATCCGCTTGATGGTGAGGGTGTCACCCTCCTTTTTGATGTCGGCGGCGTAGGAAACCTGGGGCAGACCCAGCTTCTCGGCGATCTGGGGACCCACCTGGGCGGTGTCGCCGTCGATGGCCTGACGGCCGCACATAACAATATCGTCATCCTCAATGCCGATCTTATTGATGGCGGCGGCCAGAATCTGGGAGGTGGCGTAGGTGTCGGAGCCGCCGAACTCGCGGGCGGACACCAGCACGGCGCGGTCCACGCCCCGGGCCATGATTTCACGCAGCATGCCCTCGGCGGGAGGGGGGCCCATGGAGACAACGATCACCTCAGCGCCGGTCTGCTCCTTCAGAGCCAGAGCGGCCTCGACGGCGTTCAGATCGTCGGGGTTGGTGATGGTGGCCATGGAGGCACGATTCAAAGTACCATCGGGGTTAACGGCCACCTTACCGGAGGTGTCGGGGACCTGCTTCACACAAACAATGATTTTCATTTCAATCTGCCTCCTATCTTATTTCACGCCCAGGTGGCTGGAAATGACCATGCGCTGGACCTCGGAAGTGCCCTCATAGATCTCGGTGATCTTGGCGTCACGCATCATGCGCTCCACAGGGTACTCACGGGTGTAGCCGTAGCCGCCGAACAGCTGAACGGCGCGGCGGGTCACATCGGAAGCGGCCTCGGCGGCAAACAGCTTGGCCATGGCGGCGTCCATGGAGTAGGGCTCGTGGTTCTGCTTCTTCATGGCGGCAGCATAAACCAGGTACTGGGCGGCCTGCATCCGGGTGTGCATATCGGCCAGCTGGAACTGGGTGTTCTGGAACTGGGAAAGACGCTTCTTAAACTGGACACGCTCCTGCGTGTACTTGATGGCCTCGCTGACGGCACCTTCGCCCAGGCCCAGAGCCTGCGCGGCGATGCCGATTCGGCCGCCGTCCAGAGTCATCATGGCGATCTTAAAGCCGCCGTTCAGCTTGCCCAGCAGGTTCTCCTTGGGAACCACACAGTCCTCAAAGATCAGGTCGCAGGTGGAGGAGCCGCGGATGCCCATCTTCTTCTCGTGCTTGCCCACGGAGAAACCGGGGAAGCTCTTTTCCACAATGAAGGCGGAGATGCCGTGGTTGCCCAGCTTCTTGTCGGTCATGGCGAAGACCACAAAGGTGTCGGCCACGGTGCCGTTGGTGATAAAGCACTTGGAGCCGTTGAGTATGTAATTCTCACCGGCCTCGTCCAGCACGGCGGTGGTCTGCTGGCCGGAGGCATCGGTACCGGCATTGGGCTCGGTCAGACCGAAGGCGCCGATCTTTTTGCCGGACAGCAGGTCGGGCAGATACTTCATTTTCTGCTCCTCGGTGCCGTGCTCAAAGATGGGGGCGCAGCACAGGGAGGTGTGGGCGGACACGATGACGGCGGTGGTGCCGCACACCTTGGCCAGCTCTTCCACACACATGGCGTAGGACAGCACATCGCCGCCGGCGCCGCCGTACTGTTTGGGGAAGTAGATGCCCATCATGCCCAGCTTGCCCATCTTCTCCACGGTTTCCATGGGGAAGCGCTCCTCCTCGTCCAGCTCCTCGGCCAGGGGCTTGACTTCGGTCTCGGCGAACTCGCGGTACATTTTGCGGACCATCTCTTGCTCTCTAGTCAGATGAAAATCCATTTTTCAGTCCTCCTAAATTTTTTACTTGGGAATCATCGAAACGCTCTCGCCGCTGGCGCGGCCGCCTGACCGGGGCGGGGATACCGGGCGGAGAAGCAGACGATACAGGGACGCGGCTGTGTATGACACAAGGGATTTTGTTAGAAATTTAACAAACGAAATCCCAAAAAAGCGCAACACGGGAACATATCCCGTCGTTGCGGGTGACCTCATACACAAAAAGGCGTGGATTTATAAACCGTTAAAATTATAACATTACTCGTTTGAAATTGCAAGGGGGACGAGGGTGGTAAAATGCAGATTTTTTGACGTTATTTTGACGCAAAATGCGCGGAAGTTATCTAAAAATATGCGGATGTTGATATGTGGGGAAAAGCGGCAGAAACGGGATAAAAAATTTCCTTCCCGAAGGAGGCGCGGAACATGCGATTCCAATGGAAAATAAAGGAAAAGAAGGAAAAATTGCAGCGGGACACGGAGAGCGGGACAGCAGCGGAAAAGAAGAAAAGGGGGAGGGGAGGGACCCGGCAAAGTGAGACGTTGTGCCCTGGTGCTGGAGGGCCGCAGTTAAAAATCAGGAGAGGAATGGATCCATCCATTCCTCTCCTGTTCAGACGGCGGCTATGGCGTTATTTGGAGTAGTCGTAGAAGCCCTTGCCGGACTTCTTGCCCAGCATTCCGCCGCGGACCATTTTCTTCAGCAGCAGAGCGGGACGGTACTTGGGATCGCCGGTCTCGGCATAAAGGGTGTCCATGATGGCCAGACACACGTCCAGGCCCACAAAGTCGCCCAGAGCCAAGGGGCCCATGGGGTGGTTGGCGCCCAGCATCATGGCCTTATCAATGTCGGCCACGGAGGCCACGCCGGTCTCCAAAAGGCCGATGGCCTCGTTAATCATGGGGATCAAAATCTTATTGACCACGAAGCCGGGGGCCTCGGCCACTTCCACAGGGTCCTTGCCGATCTCCTTGGACAGGTTGTAGATAAAGTCAAAGGTCTCCTGGGCGGTATTGGCCCCCCGGATGATCTCAATGAGCTTCATGGAGGGCACGGGGTTGAAGAAGTGCATGCCGATGACGGGGTGCTTCAGGCCCAGACCCATCTCGGTGATGGACAGAGAGGAGGTGTTGGAGGCAAAGACGGTCTCGGGCTTGCACATGGCATCCAGCTCGCCCAGCAGCTCCTTCTTGGTGGCCATTTCTTCCTTGACGCACTCGATGACCAGATCGGCGTCAGCAGCTGCGGACTTCTCCTCCACCAGCACGTTGGCCATCAGGGCGTCCTTGGCCTCCTGGGTCATTTTGCCCTTCTCCACCCGCTTTTGCAGGGACTTGGACAAATTATCCTTGTGGCGCTGGGCGGAAGCCACGCTGCTGGCGTACATCAGGGCGGTGTGGCCCTTGGCGGCAAAAACCTGGGCGATGCCGCTGCCCATGGTGCCGGCGCCGAAAATTGCGACCTTCATACTTGTGTTCCTCCTAAAAATATGTAATGTTGCCAGAAACTCTGGCTGGGGTAGGCCGGGGGAAAGACCGGCCCCGCTCTCTTGATTCACAGTATAACTGGTTTTGCGCCTTGACGCAAGGGGGCGGCGCCGAAATATTTTGTACAAGAATACTATAATCAAATTGTAATATTTGCTAAACCTAAATGGTTATACCAACGAAAAATAGACGCTGGCCCTGAGAAATCAGTCCCGAAACCGAACCTGATTTCCGGGCCGGGGGTCGGATCATCAGTCGAACATATTGGTGATGGTGATTTGACGCAGGGTGTCCCCCTCGAAGAAAAACAGAATGGCGGGGCCGAGGATGTCCGGGCCGATGTCCATTTCAGGCCATGCGTACCAGCACAAGGGGGGATCTTCGGGATAATTGCCCCAGTAGTTGTTGACGACGGCCTCGGGATAGGCCGACAGCACCGCCTCCCGGCTGTCCCCCACCCGGATGCCCCGGGGGGTGGCAAGATCGGCGCGGGTGACATCCACGGTGTTGGCGGAGCGCCGGTCCTCGGCGGCGTTGTAGTAGCGCAGGGCGGTGAAGCCGTCCACGCTCCAGCGGTCCCAGTAGTCCCCCGGGTTATAGGTGGGCTCCCACCCGTCCAGCACCTCGATGGCGGGCTCGCCCTCATAGGCGGAATTGAACAGGTCCGGCCAGTTCCCCGGCCCCACCGGGGTGGGATAGCCGTCCCGGAACAGGCACACCTCCAGGTCCAGCAGGCCCCAGGCCACCTGCCGGATCACGTCCTCCACCGCCATGCCGTCGGTGTTGAAATTGGGGATACCCAGCACACCCTGGAAAGCACCGTCGTAACCGCTGCGGCTGAGGATAATGTACTGAGAGGAAGAGGGATACCAGTCCAGAACGCCCGGGTCATCGGCGGACTGGCGGTAGTTGTAATACCGGCTGGTTGTCAACAGATAGGCCACCCCGACCGTTTCATACAGGGGCGTTTCTCCAGCGTAGGTCACGCTGTCGATGCGCAGATCATCATCCGCCTGGGGCGCGCCGGGCTCCTCCCCCAGAAAATAGATCCGGTCGTTGGAATACTGTGTCTGGAGCGCATCCAGAATCAGCTGGTCCCGGTCGGAGAAGTCCTCCTCATACCGGGAAGTCAATCCCGTCTCCCCGGCGCTGCCCTGGGTCCAACTGACGACTCGTGAAACCTTGTTGTCCTGATCCAGCAGAAGGTCGGCCGTAAAATAATTGCTGCCGTCGTTGTCGGCCTGGGCGACCAGGCGGTAGGACAGCTCACCATTCTCCTGCCCATCATAGTGGGTCTTGGTCTGGGCCATGGAGAGGATGCGCCATAGCGCGGATGTATTGGATGCGTCCCAGGGATTGCGCCCGTCCCGGGTGAATTCCTCCAGCCATACCCGGGTCTGATACATCACGCCGATGGGAAGCTGGGATTCCGGAGAGGGATAAAATGTCTCGCTGTGATCCGGAGACCACTGGACCGGGGAGCCCGTGTAGGGGCCATAGGCCCTGTTCTCCACAAAGATCTCCACCCCGCCGGGGGCCATCAGGGCCTTCTTCCCCTCCCAGAACGCTTCGTAGTCGGCATAAGCCTGAGAGCCCTTATCCCTGACATCCCCTTCTACCGGCCAGACCCAGGCGCAGTCGGTTCCATCAAAAGCAATGAGGCCGGCATCTCCATAGGTGTAGCCCTGATGGGAACCGCTGTTGGTGTATAGCAGATGGTAGACGCCGTCCTTTTGAAACGTGACCACATGGGGAGCGCCGCCCTGCCAGCCTGTGTGATAAATGGGGGAAGCCAAGGCTCCTGACTGATCGTCCATGACGCCGATGGCCAGGGAGGTGCCGAACTTGTCGGTGAAGGCGGCCGCGCCCAGGGTGCGGCCGGTCCCGTTGATTGTGGTCAGCAGCTCCTTCTTTACGGGAACGTGGGTATCCAAGGCAAATCCGCTGTCCAGCACTCCTTGATACAGCAGAGCCAGCAGAGCCTGATCCTTCTGGGACAGATGGTCGCTTGCCGGGCTCCTGTGTCCTCCCGCCGGTTCGCCGCCCTCAAAATGCCACTGGCGCCACAGGGGCGGATTCAGGTCCAGGCACTCCTCCGCCGGCACCAGGGGTTCCGGATTTGGAGCGTACTGGTCATAGAGGACAAAGGACCCGCCCGCCCAGATATAGATATTGGAGGAGCCGCTGACATAGTCGGCCCCGGTATCGTCCCGGTCATCCAGCCGGGCGGTGAGATAGAAAACAGGCCGGCCGTCATCCCCCATGCGGAAGGCCTCCAGAGACTTGTTCAGCAGGGCCAGCTGGCAGGGCTGCCGGGAGTAGTCCTCATAGGCGTTTTCCGTCAGCTCCCGGGAGCGCCGTTCCAGCTCCGGGGCATACTGGCTGTCCATGGCCTGATACAGAGTCTCCTCCGTCTGCCCGGCCAGAGCCAGGGCGTCGGCCAGGGTTACCTGTATGCCCTGGGACTTGTCATACACCAGGGAGGTAAGATGGGCGGTGTCCAGATCAGTTTTCCACTCGTCACGGAAAAAGAGAAGGCCGAGATAACGATCTGTTTCTGTGGGGTAGAGGAGGCAGCGGTTTTCAGAGGGGACGAGGCTGTCCATATAGGGGGCGGTGCCGTCCTCCAGGGCGGAGAGCAGCTGGGCGTACTCCTCCTTCAACCCTGCCAGCCCCTCGTTGATGGCTGCAGCGCCCTGGTCAGATTCGGAGTCCCCAGCCATGAGCAGGACGGGAATTTCAATATAATTTTCCGACACATCGTAATACTGCACGTCCATCCCGATGGATGGACCCGAACGCCGGGTTTGGCATGAAACCAGATTGAAGCACAGCAGTCCGGCGGCCAGGGCCAGGGCAAGCAGGACCAGGGGAGGACGCTGCTTTTTCCACTGGAAGATGCTGCGGAGGCGAAGCTCCATTTCTTTGGCCGACCCGGACAGCCGGGTGGCGAAGGGGGAGCGGGGCATGGCGTTCATATGTAACACCTCTTTTGTAATTAGGAATTAGGAAAAAAAGCCGTAGCCCGCCCGGGTGCTGCACAGGCTGTACCCGCCCAGCACGCCGCCCGGAGCGAGGTCGTAGCCCCCGCTCCAGCGGCGGCAGTGGTAGGGGAGATCCGCCGCCAGGGCGCCGGGGAGATAGATGATGAATTCATTCCCCCCGTCCAAACCGTAGGGGCAGGAGGAGACACAGCGCACCCCGTCCTCCATCCACTCCTCCCCTACGGGATGGCCGGTGGTCAGCTCCAGGTCGGTGAGGGTGAGGGACCAGGCGCAGTCGCTCTGGGGGGTCAGCAGGGTAAAGGCCCCCTCAAAGGTGCAGAGATAGAGGGTATTGGCCCCCATGTCGGCGTCCTGATAGCTCCCGGAGAAGGTCCCGTCGGGGCGCAGGGTCAGCTGGGTAGACCAGGCCCCCGCCCCGCTGGAAAAGGTGAAGTCCAGCCCCTGGGCCGGGATGGGCAGGGCCTGCTCCACCGGGGGGAGCTTTCCCCGGGCGTCCAGGCCGATGAGCATGGGGGCGCCGTAGCCGGCGTAAGAGCCGTGGGGGGCGAAGGTGTATCGCCGGCAGATATTCGGCTCGTTGGAGACATACTCGGTCTCCACCGCCTCCCCCTCACCGTCCGGCTCCAGGGTGGAAAAGAATAGCCCGGAGAACACCAGCCGTCCCGCCTGGTCGTCCCAGAGGAAGTGGGCGTAGTTGACATTGTGGGGGAAGCCGCAGTGGGCCAGCAGACCCAGGTCCTCCGAGCCGTCCCCGTTCAGGTCCCGCAGGTCGGGGGCGCCGGGGATGTCCCGGGTGCCGATGAGCCGGTACAGCCCCTCAAAGAGGTGTTGTCCGTCATCCCGCACGTCCCCGGCGGTGATGGTCTGTAGGAGATCGCCGCCGTCCCACACCTTCACCTGCCGGACCACCACCGTGTTGTCATAGCCGCCGTCCACGGGGGCTTCGTCCAGCTCCAGGGTGAGGGTGCGGCCGTCGGCCAGGGAGAGGGGGAAGGTGGGGTTTTCCTTGGGCTCCAGCCCCAGCTCCCGGGCGGAGCCCACGTTCCACTCCACCGCCTGAGTCACCCGCCCCGCCCGGTGGTCATAGCGCAGGCGGGCGGTGAGGTACCGCTCCCGGCCCCCGTCCTCCCGGGCGGTCAGGAGGTAATCCTTCTCCCCGGCATAGATAAAGTCGGGGTCGCCCAGCAGGTAGTCCCCGTCAGCGGGGGTGATGGAGACGATCTGCCAGGCGGCGGAGATATTGTCGGCGTCCCAGGGGTTGGGGCCGTTCCGGGTGAAGTCCTCCAGCCAGGCCCGGGTCTGCTCGTACACGCCGCCGGGCAGGTCCAGCTCCGGGGCGGACCAGAAGGAGTCGGCGTGGTCATAGCGCCATTGGCCGGGGGAGCCCTCATGGGGCCCGAAGCCAGGATTTGCTGTAAACAGGTCCAGGCCGGAGGGGGACAGAAGGGGGAGGTACTCCTGCCAGAACTGTTCATAGTCCCGGGCGGCCCGGGAGTCCTCCTCCAGGATATCCCCGCCGCTGGCCGGCCAGCTCCAGGCCGGCCGGCCCTCCTCCAGATACACCTCTCCGGCCTCGCCGTTGAGGTAGCCCTGGTTCATGGTGCGGAAGGTGTAGAGCAGGCGGGGCTGTCCGCTGTAAGCGTCCCGGTAGGTGACGGCGTGGATGGCCGCGCCCCCGCCGGCGGCCGTGTAGGCCGGGCCGGTGAGCGCGCCGGTGGCCTCCTCCACCGCCCCCACCACCAGATAGGAGGCGAAGTCGTCCCGGAAGGCGGCGGCGGCCAGGGCGGTCCCCTCCTGGGAAAAGCTGCACAGAAGCTGGGGAGCCGCCTCTTCCAGGCCGTGGGGCCCCTCGGAATCCCCAAAGACCATCTGGCCGGACACCGCCCCGTACAGAGCCTCCAGCAGGGGCAGCTGTTCCATGGGCGGGGGCGCGGGGGCCTGCCCGCCCCCGTCCGGGGCGGCGGGCCCCGCCTCCCGGGCCTGGCAGGACACCAGATAGCCGCAGGAGAGAACGAGCAGGGCGACCAGCGCCATCAGGACCAGGGGCGGGCGGCGCTTCTTCCACTGGAAGATGCTGCGGATACGCAGCTCCGCATCCCGGGCCGAACCGGAGAGCGGGGTGGAGAAGGGAGAGCGGGGGAATTTTTTCTCCATGATATGGCTCCTTTTCAAAAACGGTGGATCATGGCCCGCCCGGACCCAGCCAGACCAGCTGGCCATGGGCGTTATAATAATAGCAGTGGGGGCCCTCCTCCCAGCGGTTTTCCATCAGAAGCCCGCGCTCCCGGTCCACAGTCAGGTCGCCCTGGAGGGCAAAAGAATATTCAAACTGCTGATCCTGTTCATTCCACAAATACCAGGCGTGGACGTCGTTGTGGGTGGTGTCCCAGGGGAGGCCCAGGTCCGCAAAGCCGTCAAAGTTCACATCCCGGAGGTCCAGGTTATGAAAACCATATTCGGCGCTGAAGCCGAAGGATGGGTAATTGGCCTGGGGCGGCGTGACCTGGGCGGCGGTGTCCCCGTCAAAAACCCAGGGTTGGGGCAGGGGGAACTGGGGAGTGATGGTCTGGAGAAGGGCGTCCCCCTCCAGGACACGGACCTGGCTGTAATACAGCTCCAGGTTGTCCAGCGCGTTATAGTCCCAGCGCCCCACCAGCTCCAGAGTCAGCTCCCGGCCATTGGTTAGAGGCAGGACCTCGGTGTCGGTGAAATACTCGTCGGAGACGGCTGAAAATTGGGCCCCGTCCCAGGTCAGGGTATAGTAGCAGGGCTCGTGCCATTTGTCGATGAGCACGGGCACCCGCAGGGCCTGGAGGGGGCTGTCCTCCCGGTCCGTCCACTCCAGGCCGGAGATGACGCCGCCGTCTGGCAGCAGGTCGGTCTCCAGGGAGTCCCACAGTCCCATGTGGGCCCGTTCCACAAGGAGTCCATCTTCTATCTCAAGAATGAAGTATTGGGCGGCCCCATAATTCGAGGTCCGGTCATCCATCTCAAGGACCAGGGACTGCCGGCCGGGGGAGGTGAGAAATAGGGGGAGGACACTGGGAAAACAGGGATATGGATACTCCCAGGAGAGAGATTCGCCACTGCCCAGCGTCACCTCCACCGTAGTCATCCCGTCTGGATAGAGACCGCCTGGACAGATTGAGGTAACGGTGACGCGGTCATCTTCTTCCCCTGTATGGTCCAGGGTCAGGCCGTCCAGAGAGACCACCTCGGGGTCAGAGGGGGTGGGTGTCACCTCCGGATCCCCTTGAGGGGTAGCGCCGGAATCGTGGCGCAGGCTATGGGCGGGGGGAGCTTCCGTTTTCTGACAGGACACCAGTCCACCGCAAGAGAGGATGGTCAGGACAGTCAGGATCATGGCCCAGATAGGAGGGCGCCCTTTCTTCCACTGAACGATATTGAGAAGACGCAGCTCGGTTTCCCGGGCCGAACGGGACAGGGCGGTGGCGAAGAAGGTGGGGGGAAGATGGGTCATAAAGCAGCCTCCTTATTATACGGACATCTCTGGCAGCGGGCTTAAAGGGATTTAAGCGATTGAATCCGGTTCACAGCCTGGAGAATGGTGTGGCCGTAGGCGGTGTGTTCCTCCCGGGAAAGGGTGCGCAGGGCAGCCTCGTCACAGGCCAGCTCCATGTCCCGTTCCACCAGCCGGACCATGTACCAGGCCAGGGGATTGAACCAGTGGAGGGCGTTGACCCACAGGGCCAGGGTTTTCAGCCAGATATCCCGGCGGCGGAAGTGGGTCAGCTCATGGAGGAGGGAGTAGCGCAGGGCATCGTCCGTCAGCGGCTCCTGCGGCAGAAGGAGGACGGGGCGCAGCAGTCCCGCTAGCATGGGCACTTTCAGCCCCTGGCATACCAGGAGACTGGGGCGCTTGACCAGCCCCAACTCACTGCACAGCTTCTGAAAGACGCAGACCGCCCGGCTGTCCGAGGCGGGGGAGGCCCACCGCCGGAGGTATCGCAGGAAACGCAGATGGGAGAAAGCGGCCCACAGCACCATAGCCCCCGCCCCTGTCAGCCACAGGGCCGCGGACAGCTGGGACAGGGACAGGGTGTAGCCGGTTCCCGGGGCCTGAGGAATCTGACCGGAAACCTGGCCGCTCTGTTCGGGAGGAGAGACCGGGGCTCCCTGACCGCCGGTGAGGCCCGGCGTTTCAAATCCCTGTTCCGGAAATGTGTTTTGCGTGCCGCTGCCGGGGCGGTACTGGTAAATCACCGTATCTGAGGGGGCAGACAGCTGAATAGGGGCGGGTATCTCCGCTTGGACTTGGGGCAGCAGGGGGAGGGGGACGGCCAGCCTCAGGCAGAGGAGCAGCCAGGCCCAGCACCTCCACCTGGCCCCATAGCGGGACCGGGTGGAGCGGGAGGCAAGGGCCAGCAGGAGAATAGCCGCTGACCCGCCCAGAGTCAAAGCCCCCAGGGTGAGAAGGAGATTATCCATGGCCGTGCCCTCCGCTCAGCTCGTCCAGCAGGTCCTGAAGCTCCTCCAGATCTCGGCGGTCCAGCCCCTCCCGGGCCAGGGCGGCCACAAAATTGCGGGGGGAGCCGTACAGCCGGGATACCACTGCCCGGCTGTCAAAGGCCTGATAGTCCTCCCGGGGGATGAGGGGGGTATATAGATTGCTTTTACCCGAACGGCGGACAGAAACAAAGCCCTTGTCGGCCAGACGGGTGAGATAAGTGTTGATGGTGTTGGGGGCCCAGGCAAAGGGGGCCAGCAGCCGCTCCAGCTCCGCCCGGGGAACGTCGGGGCCGGAGGTCCACAGCGCCTTCATCACTTCCAGCTCGGTGTCCGGAAGCCGCTTCATATTTCCGCGTTTCATACGGCAATGCTCCAATCTACTTCAAATGTAGTGTATAATAATATACTACACTTGAAGTATTTGCGGGTCAAGTTACAGTGCGGTTACAGAAAAAGGGCCTGGGCACTCAAGCATCACAGGGAAAAACAAAAGCCGGCCGCCCTGAAAGGCGGCCGGTGAGGGGAAAGGGAAATCAGAAGGGATCTTACAGCAGGATTTGCCCGTTGATTTCCAGATGGAATTGAAGGCGGAAAAACTCGGCGGCCTTGCGGCACAGGAGCATCCGCTGAAGGAAGATTTCAAAATAATCCATGACGGCACAGACCTGCGTGTTGATGGACATGGAAAGGGTAACGGTGCTGTTTGCCACATTCAGCAGCACCTGGGAGCGCTCCACGGCATAGTTGACCCGGTCATGGATGTCGAAGCTGGTGACGTCGGCATTGCGGACCCGGCTGCGGCGCACGTCGGTTTTATCCGCCAGAATGAGGGCGGCGGCCACGGCGTTCACGGGGAAGGCGGTGGAGTCGTCATGGTGGCCGATGGCGGTGATGACGGCGGCCACGTCGGCGGGCTCCATCCCCATCTTGTCTAAAATGCGGAAGGCCATCGTGGCCCCGCTGATGGCGTGGCCGCTGCGGTTGACCACGTTGCCGATGTCATGCATAAAGGCGGCGATTTTTGCCAACTCCACCTCCCGCTGGCTGTATCCCAGCTGGGTGAGAATATGAGCGGCCACCTGGGCGCATTTCCCCACGTGGGCAAAGGAGTGCTCCGTGTAGCCGATGGCCAGCAAAGAGGCGTCGGCCTGGGTAATATAGGTGCGGATCTCCGGGGAATTTTTCACATCCTGAAAGGTGACGTTCATTAGGTGCCTCCATGGTGAGAAAATCAGATCTGAGTGATGTCGTAGGGGGTTGTCTGGTAGACGTAATAATTCAGCCAGTTGGTATAAAACAGCTGAGCGGCGGAACGCCAGCGGACCACAGGTGGCTGGTAGGGGTCGTTGCCGGGGAAGTAGTGGGCGGGCACCTCGATTTTGAGCCCCTTGTTGGCGTCCCGGAAGTATTCGTTGGCCAGGGTATCCGGATCATATTCCGGGTGCCCGGTGATGAAGAACCGGCGGTTGTCCTCACTTTTCACGGCAAAGACCCCTGCCTCCTGGGAGACGGCCAGCAGCTCCAGCTCGGGCTGAGCCAGAATATCCTCCATTCGGTTGGCGGTGTATCGGGAGTGGGGGACAAAAAATTCATCGTCAAAGCCGCGGAAAAGGGGCGACTGCTTTTTAATAATGGTATGGGAAAAGACGCCGGACAGTTTTTTGGGCAGAGAGTACTTGGGGATTCCATAGTGATAAAAGAGCCCGGCCTGGGCACCCCAGCAGATGTGAAGAGTGGAGTGGACATGGGATTTGGTCCACTCCATGATCTCACACAGCTCCTCCCAGTAGTCCACATCGGTAAAGTCCAGATTTTCCACCGGGGCGCCGGTAATAATCATGCCGTCAAACTTTCGATCCTTAATCTGTTCAAAGGTGGTATAAAAGGATGAGAGATGGTCTGCGTCGGTGTTCTGGGAGATGTGGCTGGAGGTGTGGAGAAGTTCCACCTGTACCTGCAGGGGGGAATTGGACAGCTTGCGCAGCAGCTGAGTCTCGGTGACGATTTTGGTAGGCATCAGATTTAAAATAACCAGATTCAACGGGCGCATATCCTGGTGAATGGCCCGGTACTCTGTCATAACAAAGATATTTTCCCCCTCCAGAGTGACCCTTGCGGGCAGGGAATCGGGAATCTTAATTGGCATAGGTGTTCCCTCCTATATACATATAAAGTAGAACTGGTAACAGGGTAACACAACTGATGTCTTTGCGCAAGTGGGTTTTCCAAGGAGAAATGTCCTTGTACAACGGACCGTGGTCCTGAATGATAAGGAGAGGGGAGACAGGGCGTTTCTGCCCCCTGGCAGATATAGTATAATGGAGGAGGAGAAAGAGGAAGATATAGGGGAGGAAGAGGTGGGAGAAAAAAAGCTCGAAAAAAATGAAAAAAAGAGTTGACAAGTGCTTCTGGTTTTG
>Ga0129317_1000405_pt1 | contig 46596 bp, 28 predicted proteins | sample Cm1ome_FD_94430 | JGI IMG/M metagenome (GOLD analysis project Ga0129317, IMG submission 94430) | Eastern black-and-white colobus group fecal microbial communities from Wisconsin, USA - Cm1105 metagenome | ecosystem: Host-associated > Mammals > Digestive system > Large intestine > Fecal | place... | reverse complement strand
CAACTTCGCGTGTCTCATACCAACCGGTAGACTCATTATACACGCGTTCGGTTCTTGTCTTGTGCTTCATTGTCACTTCTTTTGGGGCTCCGAAAGTGACAACTTTTTCTAGTATAAGTCAGACTCCCGGCAGCGGATTTTTCCGCCGCGGTTTTACTTCACTTCTATCTCGATTTCGGCATCGGGCAACCCGTAGGCGCGAGCCTTGAGCACAGCCTTTCCAGCCTGCTTGGCAGAGCGCACCACTGCAAGGCAGCGGCCGAAGAACGCCTTGCGCCTGTTGTCCTTGAAACGCTCCATCGAGGCGGGATTGCCGTTGTCGACACCGTCGAGACGTGCGGCACCGCTGAGCTCGAAGAACACCAGGTTCTCCGCCCACGGGCAAACATTGCCGTCGGCATCGACGATATCCACATTCACAAACGAGAGGCTCTTGCCGTTAGCGGCAAGGCTGGTCTTGTCGGCGGTGAGGCGTATGTGGTGGGGAGCTCCGGCGGTGCGGCGCACGTCGGTGGCAACCACCTTGCCGTTCTTGCGTGCCACAACCTTTGCCTCGCCCTTCTCATAGGTCACGCGCCACATCACATGGTAGTCGTGAGCACCCTTTGTGCGCACACCCTGCGACTTGCCGTTGATGAACAGCTCCACCTCGTCGGCGTTGTTGTAATAGCACCAGAGGTCTATCTGCTGACCGTCGAGCCAGTTCCAGTGAGGGAAGAGGTGGCACACCTGACGGTCGGTCCACTCGCCCTGATACATGTAGTAAACATCCTTTGGCATTCCGGCAAGGTCGATGATTCCGAAGTAGCTGCTGCGCGCGGGGAATCCGTAGGGAGTAGGCTCGCCGATGTAGTCCCAGCCCGTCCAGATAAACTGACCGCCCACGAAGTCGTTGTGCTTCACCACGTCCCAGGTCTGCTCATGGGTGCTGCTCCACGAGGCGTGCATGTTGTCGTATGCCGAGCACTGGAACGACGGATCAGTGTAGGGCATCCACCACTCCTGCGGCGCCTTGCGCACAGAATCGCTCGGCATCATGTAATAGTCGCGGGTCTGTAGCGCGCTCACGCTCTCGCTGAAAATGAACGGCTTGCCGGGAAAATTCTTGGGCACGTCCTTCACCCACTCGTGGTGGTAGTTGAAGCCGATGATGTCGAGCGCTCCGCTCTTAAACAGATGGTTTCCCGGATCGGGCTCGTTGCAGCCGGCAGTTATCGGGCGCGTGTTGTCGAGACGGCGGATGATGTTGCAGAGATTGCGCGTGAGGATAGAGTTGGGGCTCAGCTCCTCGCCGTCCTTTGCCAGCGTAGAGGCATCGTGACCGGCGTTGAGTATGAGGTTAGCCTGCTCTGCTGTGAGATTGTCGGCGTCGGCAGACGACCACTGCTCAAGCACCTCGTTGCCGATGCTCCACATCAGGATGGAAGGATGGTTGCGGTCGCGGCGCACAAGGTCGGTGAGGTCGCGCTCCGCCCACTTGTCGAAGAAGCGCGCGTAGTCGTTCTTGGTCTTGCGGCGGTGCCACATGTCGAAGCTCTCGTCCATGACAATCAGTCCCATGGTGTCGCACATGTTGAGCAGCTCTGGCGCCGGCGGATTGTGAGAGCAACGGATGGCGTTGGCTCCCATGTCGCGCAACATCTTAAGCTGGCGGTAGAGTGCGTCCTCATTGACGGCAGCACCGAGACATCCCATGTCGTGATGCTGGCACACACCGTTTATCTTCATGTTCTTGCCGTTGAGGAAGAAACCTTTCTCAGCATCAAAGCGGAACGAGCGCACACCTGTGTTGGTGTAGTATTCGTCAACCACCTTGCCGCCAACCTTCACCTGCGTGCGTACCTTATATATATAAGGACGCTCCATCGACCACAGCTGCGGACTCTTCAGCGTCATGCTCTGGCTCACCGCCTTGCGGCTTGCGCCAGCCGGCAACTTCACGGCACTGCTTGAACTCCCCACAGCCTTGCCTGAGGCATCGAGCAGAGTGTTCACTACCGTCACCTTCTTTGATTTACCAGTCTCGTTGTCAAGCTCAACGTCAAGTTTGAACACGGCTGCGCCCGAAGCCTGAACCTCGGCGTTGATCCATGTTCCCCAATGCGACACATGTACGTTGTCGGTGCTCACGAGATAAACGTGGCGGTAGATTCCGCAACCGCTATACCAGCGGCTGTTGGGCTGGTCGCTATTGTCAACGCGCACCGCAACAACATTGTCGCCGCCATAGTTGAGATGGGGAGTGAGGTCGTAGCGGAACGAGCTGTAACCGTAGGGACGCTGTCCGAGCTCATGCCCATTAATCCACACCTTGGCGTTCATGTACACGCCATCGAAATCTATAAACAGCTTCTTGCCCTTGTCGGCTTTGTTAACATTGAAATGCTTACGATACCAGCCTATGCCGCCAGGCAGGGCGCCGCCACTGGCACCCGAGGGAGCCGTAGCCATGAAGTCGCCCTCAATTGCCCAGTCATGGGGCAGGTCGAGCGTGCGCCATGTCTTGTCGTTATATCCAAACCATGACATCTTCACGGAATCGGTCTGCGTGAACTGCCAGCCCTCATCGAACAGGCGCCTGTCGTCAGCAGATGCTGACAGTCCGCAGACTGCCAGCATCATGCCTAAAAGAAATTTTCTCTTTTGTTTCATTTTTCTTTAGGAGTTGTAAGAGTTGTAGGAGTTGTAGGAGTTGTAGGATGATTACAAGTTTACGGTAACAGCCTTACCGTTATAATCCACCATCTTGCCCTGCGGACTTTCAAGGTCGAGAGCCTTGGCGCCGTCCTTTGTCACAAGCACCACGTTGAAGCGGCGCTCCTTGAGCATGCCAGGGAATGAGCCGATGCGCTTGTCGAAGGTCACGGTGCGGACGGCATCGTCGTAGGTGATGTCTATTGTTGCCCACTTGCCCTTCTCGTAGTTGTAGTTGGTTCCCTCGTCCTCGTAGAGCTCAAACTTGCCGTCGGCTCCGGCATAGATGTAGAGATTGATGAGTTCGGCAGGCTTCTCGTCGCTCCACTGCATCTCAGGACCGAACGGGATGATGGCTCCCTCGCGCACAAACACAGGAATCTTCTCAAACGGAGCGTCGACCACGAGAGTCTGACCGCCGGCGATGTGCTTGCCAGTGTAGAGGTCGTACCAGCCGCATGCGGCAGGGAAGTAAACCTCGCGCTCACGAGCCTTGTACTCGCCAACGGGGCACGCCATGAAGGCAGGACCGAACATCCACTGGTTGCCGATGTTGTGAACGTTTGCATCGCTGCCGAAGTCCATAGCCAGACCGCGCATGATGGTGTAGTCGTGGCGGTTCACCCAGCCTGCCATAGAATAGATGTAAGGCATCATGCGGTAGCGCAGTTTGTCGTAGGCAACGATGGTCTTATAGGCGGGATCGTTCTCAGGAGCGATGTTCCACACCTCGCGCAACGGGAACTGTCCGTGGGCGCGGTAGAGAGGCACGAAGCAGCCGAACTGATTCCAGCGTGCCTGCAGCTCGCGCCACTCACGCATGTCGTCGTTGGTTATTCCCTTCTTGTCGTAAAGGTTCTGTGCAGCCACATAGCGGTCCTCCACGCAGAAGCCGCCCTGGTCCATTCCCCAGAAAGGAATGCCAGCCATCGAGAAGTTGAGTCCGGCAGTCATCTGAGCGCGCATGTCCTCCCAGCGTGTGCCTATGTCGCCGCTCCATGTGGCGGTGCTGTAGCGCTGCTCGCCTGCAAATCCCGAGCGGGTGAGCAGGAACACACGGTTGTTGGAGATGCTGCGCTGACCGTTGTAGATGGCGTCGGCGTTAGGTATTGAGTAAGAGTTGAAATACTCGTCGGAGGTGCCGAGCGCGGTAGGTCCGCAGAGCAGCTTGCGGTACTCCAGCGGAGTGCAGTCCTTAATGTTCGGCTCCGAGGCGTCCATCCACCATGCGTCCATTCCCTTGCCGTACTTGCTGTAGAGGTTCTCGTCCATGTGCTTCCAGAACATCTTGCGTGCTCCGGCGGAATAAGCGTCGTAGAAAGTGCTGACATAGCCCGGTCCCACCCAGTCGCGGATGGAGTCGTTAACAGGCTGCTTGTATATCCAGCCGTTGGCGTCAAGCTCGTTGCAGTTGGGTATTCCCCAATAATACTTTGGCCAGCACGAAATCATAAGGCGTCCGTTGAGCGAGTGAACCTTGTCGTACATTGCCTGAGGATTGGGGAAACGCTCGGGGTCGAAGGAGAAGCTGCCCCACTCCGGCTCCTTCCAGTAGAACCAGTCCTGCACGATAACGTCGCACGGAATCTTCTTGTCGCGGAATGTCTGCATTGTCTCCTCCACCTGCTGCTGTGTCTGATAGCGCTCGCGGCTCTGCCAGAAACCGAGCGACCACTTTGGCACCACTGGCGATTTGCCTGTGAGCTGACGGTAGCCCTTGATAATCTTGTCCATGTTCTCGCCGGCGATGAAGTAGAAAGTCATGTCCTTTGTCATCTCGCTCCAGATAGACACGCGGTTCTTCTCAGCCTCGGTCTGCGGCACGGCTGCACGCAGTCCGCAGTAAGCCACTCCGCCGTTGGGCTGCCACTCTATGCGCAGACGGGTCTTGCGTCCCTTTAGCAGGGCGGTGCTGAACTTATAGGCGTTAGGGTTCCACGCCGTGCGCCAACGCTCGGGCACCACGTTGTGACCGTCGATAAACACCTTCATATATCCCGAATAGTAGAGAATGAAATCATACTCGGCAGAGGTGGGAGCCTCGATGAAGCCCTCGTAAACCACACGCGAGCCTGCCATGTTGAACCCCTTGGGCAGCTTTTCAATCTCCATGAGGTTCTCATAATAGAGCGAGTCCTCCTGGCGCACAATCTGCTTGCCCTTTGCGTCGGTGTAGGTTCCCGTCAGTGTGCCCTTCTTGCCCTCCTTATTATATAATGTAAAGGCTGCGCCAAGCTGCTGATAGTTGTTGGGATTGCCCCATCGTCCATAGGAGTATGAGTCCCACAGCAGTCCGTAGCCTGCGGTGGACATCACAAACGGCACAGCCACCTTGGTGTTGTACTGAAACAGTTCCTCGTTCTTGCCCTTGTAGTTCATCTCCTCCGACTGGTGCTGTCCGAGTCCGTAGATAGCCTCGCCGTCAACACCGTCGAACTGCAGGTGCCAGGTGTATCCGCTACGGTCCTCAAGAGATATTTTGTTGAGGTTGTCCTTCTTGCCCCAGTTTATCTCGTCGGGCGATGTAGGATGATAGTTTGCCGGCAGCTCCGTCTGTCCCGACACAAACTTCTTGAAGGTCTTGCCCTTCACGGCAGTCTCCTGCAACAGCTGCTTGCCGCTGCCGTCGTAGAAGCAGATGCGGCCAGTCTTGGTGTTCACACGTGCCTGCACGCCGCTTGCCTTCACCGTCACCTCGTCGCCCGACTCGCTCACGGTGTATTTAGCCGTAACCTTCTGGTCGACCACCACAAGACTCTTGCGCTTCTTTGGTATCTGGCTCTCAGGCGTTGCCTCAACCTTGATGATGTTGTCGCCCATCACCTGCAGGCGAATCACCTTTGCCTCGCCTGCTCCGTTGTCGGTGGTTATCAACACGCCGCCAGCGGTCTTCTGCCAGCTTGCCGCCGGCAGGCACAGCGCTCCGCCCATAAGTAGGGCGGAGACAAAAAATCTTTTTACTCTCATAATGTTTAGTTGATATATAATTTTAATATTTCCCAATGTCTAAAACTCTCCGTTATACAAATCATTTATGTCACCCATACCATCGTTCAAACTGCCAGTAGCCGATATTCTCCCCAAATTCTCCGCATTGCTGCCAGACCAGGCATTCTTGGCTGCAACTCCACTTTTCATCTGGCGGTAAGCCTTCGGTGTCATGCCCTTCACTGTTACAAAACACTCCACAAAGGCATGCAAATGGCGGAATCCCACAGCAAACGCTATGTCGACGATATTCATATCTGTATTTTCGAGCATCTGGCAAGCATGTCTGAGACGAGCATCACGTATTAGCTCTGACGGTGTTCGCTTCATTATTCGTGTGATTTCCGCATAAAGTTGCACATGCGGCATTCCCAGTTCACGTGCCATGGTAACAATAGAAATACCAGAATCACTGATATGCAGCTCTATGTATCTTTCTACATTACGTGCCAAACGCTGGTCGGGAGTAAGCTGGTGTTTCTTAGCCATTGCTTCCTGCTCAGCTTTCAGCCTGCGTTTCTCCACGCCAAGAATCTGTTTCAAGATTTTAAGAAAGTAATCCTGATTGCGATAGCATACTACAAACAGTGCCAGCGCAGCAATGACATAAATACATATAGCCCACCATGAGCGCCACAGCGGAGCATCAACATGTATCACAAGTACTCCCTCATCCTTACATTCGTTACCACGGTCGTCAAGTGCCCTTACGTGTACACGGTAGGTACCTGATGTCAGTCCCATAAGGTTGATTACCGGTGCCGACTCGTCGGTGGAAAGCCATGCATAGTTCAACCCCTCCACCCAATACGTGAATCTCGTACGCGAACGGATGGCGCAGTCACTCGACCCGAGATATATGGAAATACTTGCACTTCCCTCTTTCAAAAATACCTCGCGACAGGTGTTGAGCTCCTGTTTCAGCACCACCTTACCGTCATATTTTTTGCCAATCACCACATCTTCGCCATAAAGCTGAATGTCTGAGAAAATCACACGAGGATTTACGGTGCGGAACATGTTGTGTGACGACGTAATCATGTCAATTCCATCGCGCCCGCCCACATATATCTTTCCGTTCTTCGACAGATAGATGCTGCGCTGGTTGTAGGGACCCTGCTGCAGTCCGTCACGGCTGTCATAGTTCATGATGAAGAAACGGCACTGCTCCGAATCAAACTTAACGTTGACCTTGCTTATCGAAAACTCGGTCACCACCCACATGTCGCCGCTGGCATCCTCCGCCACGCCGTATGTAACCGAGCCAAACAAGCCATTGGTGTTGTTGAGTATATAGTTTTTGCCTGTCAGCGGGTCATACACGTTGAGTCCGGCTGTGGTACACATCCATATCAGCCCGCGGCTGTCGCAGAATGTCTGGTTGGTGGTCTGCGCCGTAAACACCGACACTCCATCGGCAGGACGTGTAACGTTGCTCACAGCAAACGTCTTGCTGTCGATAAGCGAATAGGCGCTTGACGTGCCCACCACGATATTGCCGCGGATATCGAGAGCCACCGATGCCACAAACATATTTGCCAGTTTTGAGTTCTCACCTATGGTTATAAACTTATCGGTCCTCGGATCCAGACGCTGTACACCTTTGCCCAACAGCCCCAACCACAGATAGCCCTGCTTGTCTTCCACCAGACTCCACACATGGTCAATGGCAAGCCCGCTGTTCTCCGTTGTATACACCTTGAACTTACCGTCCTTATAACGTGTTAGACCTCCGCGGTAGGAGCCAAACCACAGCGAGCCGTCCCTGGTCTTGCAAGATGCCACGATGGTGTTCGACTGCAAAGGAGAATTTTCCTCTGTGAAATATGTTTTCTCGCCAGTACTGGTGTCGTATCTCACAAGTCCGCTGTCATTGCTTCCTGCCCACAACACCCCGGGGCGTTCTTCCACACAGGTACAAATGTCACCAAGTGGAATGTTGCCAAATCCCTCATTATATTCCGACCATTGGTTCAACCCGTTGCTATATGTGGAAATCCACATACGGTGGATGTCATCCATATATATATACTGTATGGTATTATCAGAAATTGTCGTAGCATCATTCTTCACCGACAGGAATTGGCGGCATGCCTTGGTTTTCATGTTGAAGATTATCAGTCCTCCGTGGTCGGTTGCAAGCCAGTGGTTGCCGGCAGCATCCACCTCTACATCTTTTATCAGATAATTATAATCGCAGTTAAACCCTTCTCCCTTGAAGAAGTCCGCCATGGAAGTGTACCATTTTCCCGACTTGAGCACATGAATGAGCAAGCCTTCGTTGGTTCGAATCCAGAAATTACCGTAATCATCCACGTCCACCCTAAAGTCACTGTTGACAGTATTCAAAATTCGCTGAACGCTATCACTCTTCCACTGCACCCAACGCGCCTTGCTGTCAATAGCCACTATCACGCCGCTCTTGTATGTAACCACTATGCTACGCCTATACTGCGTGATATGCGACACCTCGCCCTTGGGCACATCGTTCCTGCCCACACCGATGTCAAACTTTGTAAGTTTGCCCGTAAACGGATTATAATGATAAATACCCAAATCTCTGGCACAGAACCAGAAACATTTATCGCTATCGATATAAACCTTATAAATCCATGCATCAACTCCAAGCGTCTTGGTGAAGAACTGGTCTGGATGCTGGTCGAACTTACCTGTGACCGGATTGAGTGTGCAATAACTGGTGTACTGATTTAGCCACAGCCATCCACGATAGTCACACTGTATTCTCTCCACAGCATTAAACGCCAGCGAAGTACTGTCATTGGGGTCATTGTAGAAGGTCTTCACCCGCGTGCCATCGTAACGGTTGAGCCCGAAATTGGTGGCAATCCACACATATCCCGTAGAATCCTTATATACACAGTTCACCACTCCACACGACAAACCGTCGCGCGAGGTCATGCGCGAGAATTTCATATCGGCAATACCTTCAGCGCACACTACTGTTGAAACCACGGCGGCAACAACCGTTGCCAACACCTTTCTTATATAGGTAATAATAGTTGAATTCTTTCTCATAGCGACTGTTTTCCATTTTTTGCAGATGTCTCGCGTATCACAAGTTTCTGCGGTACAATAACTTTCTGTATGGCGGTCTCGCCGGCAATATGTTTCAGCAGGATGCTGCATGCCGTCTGTCCCATTTTCTCACTTTGATCAACGATTACCGACAGCTTCGGAGTGACATACTGCGTATGGGGGTCGTCGGTAAATCCAATAAGCGCCACATCCTCAGGGATTTTCAGCTCCATCTGATTTATGGCTGTGTATGCCGCGAATGTCACAATGTCATTGAATGCGAGTATTGCATCAGGGCGTTCCTCGCGCTGCAGCAGTTTCGTTGTAGCGTTGCGCGCCACGTCGTAGTCAATGACATCGCACGCCACCAGAAAACGGTCTATCGGCATATTGTTGTCGCGCAAAGCCTCAAGGTATCCGTGCTTGCGGCGCTGCACCATGTCAAGATGATTCGGACCTCCCACAAACGCAATCTTACGGCTGCCCGTGTCAATGAGATGCTGGGTAGCCATCTGCGCCGCCTCATCGCCGTTTGCCTTCACACTTGAGAACTCGTCCTGCAAACAGGTGCGCCCAAGAAACACCAACGGTATGTTCATATCGCGCAGTTCCTTGAAATGATTATAGTCCACAGTGCTTTGGGCAAGACACGCCACAATGCCGCTCACGTGCAGGTCTATAAAATTGTTGATTATCCGCCTCTCCGTTTCATAATCCTCGTGACTGTTGGCACTGATTACACTATATCCGTTTCGCGATGCCTCCTGCTCTATACCGTCAAGCATTGCAGCATAATAATGGGTAAGTATGTTTGGCACTACAACCCCTATGACCTTGGGAGCCTCTTGTCGCAAACCGCGGGCAAAAGGATTAGGACGATAATTCATCTCATGTGCGAGAGATTTCACACGTTCCTGCATCTCCTTGCCTATCTCCGGACTGTTACGTAAAGCCCGGCTGACGGTCGCAATGCTCACACCAAGTTTTTGGGCAAGATCCTTTAATGAGGTTCGACGTTGTACAGCCATAACATTTATATTTTATGTTACTTTTATAGTAGTTTTTAGTATATTTTTGGCAAAGTTACGTCTTTTTTTTCAAATATGCAAAGGTTTACGTATTTTTTTCGCGAAAACACTTGCATATTTACAAAAAATGTGGTAACTTTGCATCGATTTTGAGATTCATACACTTATGTGAGTAATGAATAGTTGATAATAAGTTAGTTAGAAAAACGAAGAAATGGTCCCGTCGTGATGACGCGACCATTTTTTATATAAAGTATGGAATATGCTTATTTTTATTTCTCAAAGTCAGGCTGGCTTCACTTATTCATGTTCATGTGTGAAAAGTTTTCTATCCCTCTCATGGCTTCAACTCCACAAATGTCTTTCTACCCTTTACGTAGTACTGCCAAAGCAACGACATTGGCGACAAACGCGCATCCCCCACCCTTTCCATCTGTATGCGCTTACGGTCGGCGCTGAAGTTTTTGCGCCAACGGTGGAACGCCATGCGGGCTGTAATGACTGCCTTGAAGTCACCCCAGCTGCGCCCGAGCACCAGCATCTCCACGGCTGCAATCCAGTCGAGGAAGAAACGTGCCGTCATCACCTTGCCCAATTCGCCGTCGGGCAGGCATTTGTAGAGCATGGTGAGGTTGTTGCGAAAATTAAGGAATGTCTTACGGGGATTGCTCTTGGGCAAAGTCCCGCCGCCCACATGATAAACCTCACTGTCGGGGATGCACACAATGCGTCGCCCCATGATGCGGAGCCTCCAGCAGAGGTCAATCTCCTCGTTGTGGGCAAAGAAACGGCCGTCAAGCCCACCTGCCGACCAGTAGTCGGCACTGCGTATGAGCAGCGCGGCACCGGTTGCCCAATGCACCTCCTGCACATAGTCATACTGTCCATTGTCGCGCTCAACGGTGGAGAACACCCTGCCGCGACAATAGGGATAGCCGTAGCGGTCGATAAATCCGCCTGCGGCTCCGGCATACTCAAAGCAGTCACGGTCGAAGATGCTGAGCAGCTTGGGCTGGCACGCCGCCACATCCTCATGCACATCCATAAACTCCACCAGCGGCGTGAGCCAGTGGTGAGTCACCTCAATATCGCTGTTCAACAGCAGATAATATTCAGCATCAATCTGTTTCAGCGCCCTGTTGTAGCCTTCGGCAAACCCGTAGTTTCGGTCAAGAACAATCAGCCTTACATCGGGAAAGTTGCGGCGCAACATCTCCACCGACCCGTCAGTTGAGGCATTGTCGGCAACATACACCGTAGCATCATCGCGTGAATAGAGCATCACGTTTGGAAGATACTTCTTGAGCATCTCCATACCATTCCAGTTAAGGATTACAACAGCCAGCTTGTCCATCTTTACTTTCCTAAAATATTTATAATAAGACATCTGCCTTCAGAGCGGTCTTGTCGTGATTGAATCCTCCAAGGCGCACACGCAGTATCTCGTTGTCATACTCCTCACGGGCAGCAGCCGCAGGAAGCTCCACTCTCACATAGTTGCCGGTAAAGCCATGCATCGCCTTGCCGCGCGAAGCCTTCTCAAACAGAACATAAGCCTCTTTGCCGATATGCTTTTCATAGAATGCATGCGTCTTCTCATCAGAGAGAGCCAGCAGACGACGGCAGCGTTCCTTCTTTTCTGCCTCGTCCACCACGTAGTCTATCTTCAATGCCGCCGTTCCCGGGCGCTCACTGTATGGAAACACATGCAACTGCGTAACGTCAAGTCCAGAAAGAAATTTGTAAGTATCGGCAAAACACTCCTCTGTCTCGCCGCGGCACCCCACCATCACATCCACGCCTATAAAGGCATCGGGCATCACGCTCTTTATCCTCATTATCTTCTGTGCAAATAGAGCGGTGTCGTAATGGCGGTGCATCAGTTTGAGCACCGCATCGCTACCACTCTGCAGCGGTATATGAAAATGTGGCATGAAAGACTTGCTACGGGCACAAAAATCAATCAGTTCGTCACTGATGAGGTCGGGCTCAAGACTGCTTATGCGGTAACGGCTCACTCCCTCCACGCTGTCAAGCGCCTTCACCAAATCCACGAAACTCTCGCCAGTGGTCTTACCAAAATCGCCGATATTCACTCCAGTGAGCACAATCTCCTTGCCACCATCAGCAACAGCCTGCCGTGCCTGCTCCACCAGCGATGCTATGCTGGGATTGCGGCTGAAGCCGCGCGCCAGCGGTATGGTGCAATAAGTGCAGAAATAGTCGCAGCCATCCTGAACCTTCAGAAAATAGCGCGTGCGGTTGCCTCTTGCACAGCTCGGCGCAAAAGTTTTTATATCCTTTGTCTTCACAGAATAATGCTGGTGCAGGCTCTCCTCGCCTTTCTCCACCCATTTCTCAGAGAGAAATTGAATGAGGTTTGCCTTCTCATTGCTGCCAAGCACAAGGTCAACACCATCGAAACGGCTGATAGTTTCGCCCTGAAGCTGGGCGTAGCATCCTGTAACCACGACAAAGGCACCGGGATTCTGACGAACCATTCGGTGAATCGCCTGCCGGCATTTGTGGTCGGCAACATCGGTAACGCTGCAAGTATTTATCAGACATACGTCTGCCACCTCGCCTTCCTTAGCCGTGACAACGCCCATCTGCTGCAGCATATCGCCGAAAGTGGAGGTCTCGGCAAAGTTGAGTTTACAGCCAAGAGTGAAAAACCGGGCTTTTTTACCCTGAAAAACTGATGTATCTATCATATATATATAATAAGGTGTAAAATACACTGCTGAATTACCCTGCAAAGGTACGGATAAGTGAGCATAAAACAAAATATAAAATGAAATTTTAATATTTTTTTTTATCGAACGATAGTACCCTATCAAAAGGTACGACTTTTTTCATAAAAAACACACTTTTGGAGAGAAAAATAAGAAACAGCAGAAAATACACAAAAATTAACATTACACAATTATTTAAAAATCAAGGATTTATAAAAAAGTTACAAATTAGGCATAAAAAAAAACAAAAAAAAAGATACAACCTATTAAAAAAATGTGTACCTTTGCAACGTTTTAAAAAGATAATGATTGTTTTACAGATTAAAAAAGCAAAGAAAAAATGAAAAAGTTAGTATTTATGTTCGTAGCTATCGCAGCTATCTCTTTCGCATCATGCAACGGTAACAAAACAGCTCAGGCTCCTGCAGAGGACACAACTGCTGTTGACACAACTGTAGTTGACACTGTTGCTGCTGACACCGCTGCTGTTGATACAGCTGCTGCTCTCTAATTTAGTTACGGACTAAATTAAAGGAAAAAAGACCGTTGGACTCAGTTCAACGGTTTTTTTGTTGTTGGAGGAGTCTACTGTCTACTTTCTTTTAGGCACGGATTTATGTCATTATGGTTATCTATCTCCAGGACGCTGCCATAAGTTATGTGCTCATTGGACCTTCGGCCCGCAAAAAGCAAAAAATCCCGATTAGTGCCGAAGCACCAACCGGGAAACCAATGTATAACAAAATTATGAATGTTGCTTTACAGCAAAAAATGTATTCTGTTACAATATAGGCTACACTTGTCCAGCAAGCATTACTCTGCTACGGGAGCCTCTACAGCCTCTGCTGCAGGAGCCTCTGCCTCAACTGCGGGAGCAGCCTCAGCAACAACCTCGGCACCTTCAGCAACAACCTTAACAGGCACCTCAACAACCACCTCTTTGTGGAAATTCACAGCGGCAACATAGTCGCCAACCTTCTTGATATCCTTCATAGTGATGATCTTGCGGTCGATATCGTGACCAAGCTTCTGAAGAGCCTCGGCAACCTGAGCCTTACCAACACTTCCGTATGTTGCACCGGTAGCGCTAACCTTAGCCTCGATTACGAGAGCAACATCCTTGATAGCCTCTGCACGCTTCTCGGCAGCAGCCTTGATGGCAGCCAGCTTGTGAGCCTGCTGACGGAGGTTCTCAGCCAAAACCTTCTTTGCAGAAGGAGATGCGATAACACCCTTGCCCTGTGGAATGAGGTAGTTACGGCCGTAACCAGCCTTCACTTCTACTATATCGTTCTTGTATCCCAGACCGATAATATCTTCTTTCAGTATAATTTCCATTGTCTATGCCTCCTTCTTTTTTATTTCATCAAGTCAGTTACATAAGGCAACAGAGCTATCTGGCGAGCGCGCTTAACAGCCTGAGCCACACGACGCTGATATTTCAAAGATGTACCTGTGATACGGCGGGGAAGAATCTTACCCTGCTCGTTGAGGAACTTCTTCAAGAACTCAGGATCCTTATAGTCGATATACTTGATACCGCTCTTCTTGAAACGGCAATACTTCTTCTTGTTCACGTCCACTGTCGGTGGAGTCAAATAGCGAATTTCTGATTCCTGTGCCATGATTTAAGCCTCCTCTTTTTTAGCGTACTTGTTTCTTCTCTTCTCTGCATACTGTGCTGCATACTTGTCGAGCTTCACAGTCATGTAGCGGATAACTCTCTCATCGCGGCGATATGCCACTTCGAGCTTGTCGATTACAGTTGGCTCAGCCTTGAACTCTACGAGGCAGTAGAAGCCTGTAGATTTCTTCTGAATAGCATAAGCCATCTTCTTCAATCCCCAGGTCTCTGTGTTCACCAGTTCTGCACCATTGTCGGTAAGAACCTTCTGGAATTTAGCGACCGCTTCCTTCATCTGATCATCAGACAAAACGGGAGTTAAAATGAAAACGGTTTCGTATTGATTCATTACTTTTAATATAAAATGTTAATATTTTTGCAAAAATGCGGTGCAAAGGTACTAAAATTTCTTGAATAAACCAAATTTTTTTCGTACTTTTGCACAAAAATAGCAAATAAGTATGAAGAAACAGATAAAAAATGCAGGAATTTTCCTGATTTTGCTCGGCATTTTGCTCTTTGCAGCAAGCATGATTGCAGGCTGGAGCCAGTCAAACATAATATTATTCTCAGCCCTTGCGCTTGTGGTGGGCGGGGCTGTGCTACACATTATATATATAAAGAGAGACAGCGATTATTAAAGCCAACATGAAAAGGAGGAGTGACATAGACTTATGACACCCCTCCTTGTTGCATCGGCAATAATACCTGTGTAACTCAATACCACATTATTTAAACAATTCCTTCAATTTCTCTGCCAGCTTTTCCCCGCGTATGTCCTTTTCCACCACGCAGCCGTTGGAATCAAGCAGATAAATTGTTGGATAATACTGCACCTTATACAGGTCGGCAATGCCCTTTGCGTCGGTATCGCGGTCGTTGAGCCACGGCAACTTCTCCTCATTGAGCGCTTTCAGCCAGTCAGCCTCCTTCTTGTCGGCACTGATGCTCACCACACCGAATCCCTTGGCGCTGTAATTCTCATACTGAGCCTTGATGTTTGGAATCTCCGCACGGCACGGGCGGCACCACGATGCCCAGAAGTCGAGCAGCACGTATTTCTTGTCCTTCAGCACCTTATAGAGTGTCATCTCACTCTTGGTGGCGTGGTCGGTGAAGGTGAAGTCGGGCATCTTCTGCCCCACCATCGACGGCGGCACAATCTTATCGTGGGTTATCTTGCCATAGAACGACTGCTTAGCCTCATCGGTGAACTGCTCCCACTGCGGCAACTGCTGCTCCGTGAGATAAGCATATTCGGTGAGCATGATGAACGGTCCCACCCAACTATCACGGGCACCGGTGATGGCATCATTAAACTGCTTCTCCACCTCCTTGAAAAAAGCATTCTCGTCTGCCTCAAACTTCTTGTAATCATCGGATTCCCTAAGAGCCTTCCACTCCTCGCTGTCGCGCTTCACTTTACTCATCTTCTCCAATACGGGATTCTTGTGATATTCCTCATACCTGACATTAAGCGCCTTGCGGTCAACGCGCTTACTAAGATACAGGCTGTATGTAGGACTGCCCTCTATCTTCATGCCACTTACGGGGCACATCTGCTCCTGACGCTGCATCTGTCCTGTCATCACCGCATTCTCACCCTTGCCGAGAGCTATCGTCTCGCCAATGTCAAGCCCGTTCACCAGAGGATAGAATCCACGCTCCCCGGGAATGTCGAATTTAATCACAGCCTTACCTTCCGCCACAGGAGCCTTGAAGGTGGGTTTACGGTTGTCGCCGTCGATAAGCGCAAGCGCCACAGTATCGCCGTCAGCCAATCCGTCAAGTTTTACGGTGAGTGTCGATGTCTGCGCCGTAGCAGCAATCACCGGCATCACACACAGTATGCCGGCAGTAATCATTTTTGTTAACATTTTCATTTCTATATGTTTTTGTAGTTCTGTTTATTCAGCATCAATGTTTGTCATTGCCTTTATCTTGCCCCAGCCGGTGGTTATCACAGGATTGTCAGGAGCACCGAACATTGGTCCCCACATAGAGTTTGGCAGTCCAGTGTTGTGGTCCATCTCATACTGTATGAGCTTGCCTTCCTGCTTGCCGGCGTTCCATGTGGCAATCCACATTATCACGCTGCTCGTGGGGAATCCGCCACCCATGCTGCCCCAGGCATAGATGCAGGTGACCTCCTCACCAGGCTCGCAGGTGTAGACGGTCTGGCTTGCGGTCTGTCCCGTCTGCGGCGAGAACGAATACACGTTCTTGCCTGAGCTGTAGTAGAAAGCCGGCCCCACGGTGCAGGTAGCAAACATTGTGGCATTGTTGATGTCGGTGCAGGCGCTGATGTCGAGTGCTGAGCGTGCGCCGTCGGCACTCAGGTCGCCCTCGTCCACACGGTTATAGAAGTTATAGCGGTAGAGCATCGTCGCACCGTCGGTTTTCACTATAGCGTATGTGCTGTTGTTCACTCCGTTGACTATTGCCATAGGCTTTGCAGGCAGCTTGTTGGCATCCACCACGGCATCGCCGCTGGTGGAAAGGAAGGTGCTCATGGATGTCTTGCGGGCAAAATAGGGAACAAATCTCAGGTTCTTGGCATCGAACACCACCTGGTCGGCATCGATGGCATTAGGCGTCGGGCGCCATGTGGTCTTGGTGGTAAACATGAGCCACGGCATAGCCTCATAGTCCTTGCTGTCGCCGGCAACGGCTGCGGAATACTTGCGGCTGTTTGCCTTGTCGAGATAAAGCGTGTGCAGACGGCCGTCGTTTATGAGGAACTCGCAGCTGTTGGTCATAACCATTGCCTGAGGATTGTATGTGGCAGGCGTTTCATAGAACATGTTGTTCCAGTCGTTCATAGTTACAAGACCAGCCATGTTGAGCCTGTACATATTCTTGTCGGTGGCAACCATATATGCGCTTTTAGCAGTACTTCCGTCGGAACATCCGCGAATAAACCGCGGCTTGCCCTCCAGCGTATGCCCAGTAAGCGTGCTGTAATACTTCTTGTATTCTGCCAGCCCTCCATAGATAAGCATGAGGTCGGAGGTGAAAACCTCAATGTCTGTATTGCCGTCGGCTGTCTCAGTGAGCAGATAGAGTCCACCCTGAACACCTTCCTGCGGCACCTCTACGCCCTGATTGCTGTTAGGAGCATGATAGGATGCCGAGAGTCCCGTGACAGGGTCTTCTGCAACGAGAATGAAGCGGTATCTGTCGGGGGCGAGATCAACCACGTAGTCAAGGTCACGTGTGTTGGCAATAGTATCAGCCTGTACATACACCAGTTTATTGCCAACCTGAACCTGCTGCACTTTTCCGTCCTTGTATGGCACCACCATCCATGTGTATTTAAGTCTTTCCGGATAGGCGTACTTTACCGTCATGGGCATCTGCAGCCGCTGCCCCACGGTGATGGCTGAAGCATAGAGCAGAGGATTTGACTGGGAGCCTCCACCCCTCACGGTGTCATATTCCAATTCTATCTTGGTGTTTGTGCCAAACTCATTCTCAAAGTCGTTTAACACCGAGTTGCTGTCATCGTCAACACAGGCAGTCAGCGCAGCTGTTGCGGCAAGTGCCGACATAATCATAAAAAATATCTTTCTCATTGTATTCTTCTTTTTTGTGGATTAGAAAGTTACGAGTGTCCCGTTCTCATCGGTGAGCGGTGCTCCGGGATGAGCAGCATTATATTCCTTGAGCATATTGGCAAACACAATGTTATAGTTGTGCAGGTCTGCCCAGTTCAGTCCGGCAGCAGGGTCGAGGTTGGTGTTAAATCCCTTTGCCACCAGGCAGTCGAGCATGAAACGGTATTTCACATTGCTGTATGCCCCGAAGTGCTCTTCAATGTCAGCCCAGTACAGCGGACGCACAATGATGTCGCTCCAGCGCATGAGCAAGTGGTTTTCCTCGTTCACTCCCACGGCAAAGTCATCGGAGACATTGGTCTTTATATACAGCGTCACAGCCCGACTTTGCAGTTCGGCGGCATTGCGCAGCGTTACAAAGAATGTACCCTTGTTCTCACCTGCCGGCACCATCACCGTAGAAGGTACGCTATAGAGTGTTGGGGATGCCGTGGTGCGCGCCTCGTCTATCTCAATGCTAACGGTGCGGTCATGACCTGCCACACTGCCCATGATACAGGCATCGACCTTCACCTGCACCTCATCGGCAGCATAGGTCGTAAACGACAGTTCGAGCGAATCGGTGCCAAGCGTAAGATGCTCATCACCCACCAACCTCACCCGAGGCTTGTCCTGATAATAAAACTTATCGTTTTCGCAAGCCGACAGCATGGCTACCGCCACACATGCCGACAATATATATCTGAAAATCTTCATGTCCTTAATATTATTGTATCATTAGTTTTCGTATCCTCCAAACTCTATGTCGCCCGACGGTATTGGCAGCACATACACCGACTTGCTTCCTGGCACCGGCGCTCCCTTGATTTCTGAAGCATTGAGACGCTTATAGTAGAAAAACAACTGTCCCTCACCAAGAAATTCCTTGCGGTATTCCTTGAATATCTCATCGTTGATTTGCTCTGATGTGAGCGTCTCGGGCAACAGGTTGTTGCTCAGTCCGCGGTTGCTGCGCACATAGTTGAGAATCTCCACTGCTCGCTGCGGATTGCTGTCCTTTAGGCACTCGGCTGCTATATAATAGGCTTCGGTCATGCGCAGCAAAGGTATCATGCCGTTAGCCTGGCGTCCCTCCATATACCAGAATTTGCTGAGATAGCGCTCGCTGCCGTCCTGATCGAAGGCATATACCAGACGATAGTCGGCTCCCAGTCCGGCTGAAAGCTCATAAATTTCGTTGGCATAGTCATAGCTCGGACTGAGACTGTTCACACCTTTCTCCTTATGGAAGTATTTATTTCCGTTGTCCTCCCACTCGTTTATTGACAGTCTGAAGATGTGCTCGGTGTAGAATGACGGCTGATAGTCGTGCTTGTTGCTGCTCTGGAACACAGTGGGCGATACCCACGAGAACGGACGGTTGAGCAACTGCTCCTCACCGTCATTAATGTCTATAATCTCATTGGCATACTTCAGGGCATTCTCTTTGTCGCCGTTCCACAGGTAGGCACGTGCCAGCGTTGCCACACAGGCGTTATAGTTGAAACGCGGCGAGCGCTGGCTTGTTGCCGTATTCCATTCAAAGCGCTCAGAATATTGACATGCGGGGTCAGCCTTGAGCAGGTCGCGTGCCTTGAGCAGGTCGTTGATGATGAGCTGCATGGTCTCGGCAACAGTCTTCTGTCCCGTAACCTTCACGCCATACTGTGTGACAAAGGGCACGCCCTTGGCACTGCTGTCCATCGACGGGGCGCAGGCAAAATAGCGCATCATCTCAAGATGCAGATAGGCGCGCAGACCTATTGCCTCACCAAGATACACCGAGTCGTTGCCCTCTGTGAACATCTTTTTGTCGGCAGTCTCAAGGCTCTCTATCATCACATTGAGATTGGCTATACAACTATAGGTGTTCTTCCAGATATTATTGATGACTGTCTCCACATCGGAATTTTTATAATCATACTCACGCACATAACGCCACTCATCGCTGCTGGTGTTGATGTCGTAGTTTTGCGAGAGCACCTCGGCAAAGCCAATGCTCATCTGCAGACCGTACATGCTGTTCTCGCACATTTTGGTGTAAACACCTGTCAACTGGTCGTTATATCCGCTCTCACGGCCAAACAGGTCGTCCTGCTCCAGCTGCGACTTGGGGCTTACATCAAGCCAGTCGTTGCACGACACCAGCGACATGCTGGCAGTGAGCAGGGCTAAAATGGAAATATGTATTTTTTTCATCTTTGTATTCTATTATATAATAATGTGTAGTTATTTGCTTAGAAAGTTGCCTGCACCGACAATGAGAACGTGCGGGCAAACGGATAGCTGGTACCGCGCTCTATCTTCACACTTGAAATGTGGAACAGATCGCTTGTATATGCGCTGACCTTAAGACGCTCAAGGAATGAGTTTTTCACAAATTTCCAGTCGCGGAAATCATACGACAGGCTCAGTGAACTGAGCGTGAAGAGATTGTAGTCCTCCACAAAGCGCGACGTGGGGTAAGTCACACTCATGTCAGTAACAGCCTTATATAGAGCCATGTCGCCAGGCTTCTGCCAACGGTCAGTGAGCACCCGACGGTCAACATTGTATTCAAGGTTGCAGTTCTCCACCTTCTCCACAAGCGTGGTGTTGTACATCTGTCCGCCCCAGCGGTAACTGCCGGTGACAGAGAATCCGAAGCCTTTTATCTCGCCATTAATGCCTATCGTGCCATTATACTTTGGCTGATTGTCTCCGCACACCACCTGGTCGGCAATATCATAGTCGTAGGTCACGGTGCCGTCTTTCTTCACAAATATCTCCTTTCCGTTCTGCGGGTCTATGCCGAGTGACGGTACTGCCCAGATGGCATTCATCGAGCAGCCCTCATAGTATTTCACCGACGGGGTGGTGAGCTTGTCGGCAAGCATTGTCTTGTCCTGCTGCTCATTCCATGCACGAAGGCTGTTTGAGATTTTCTTCAGCGTGTTGGTGTTTGCCGCCACGCTTGCAAAGGCGTTCACATAGTCACGCCCAGCCGAAAGTGCCCGCCAGTTAAGATAAGCCTCAAAACCTTTGTTCTCCACCTTGCCAAGGTTGGCAACGTAGGTTGAGAATCCAGTGGTTGAAGGCACGGTGACATTGGTTATCATGCCGTCGGTGGTTGATATGTAATAGTCAAAGCGTGCGGTGAGACGGTTGTCGAGCACGGTGAGGTCGAAACCGATGTTGGTGTCATACTTCTCCTGCCAGCGCAGGTCGTTGTTGGCAAGTTTCTTCACATACGAGCCTATCTGTCCGTTGTACGAGGCATTGGTGTAATAAGTAAAGGTAGCTTTGGCGTCGTATGAGCTGAAGCCCTGGCTGCCGGTATATCCGAATGAGCCGCGCAGTTTGAAACGGTCAACCCATTTCAGGCTTTTCATAAACTTCTCATTATGCACATTCCATCCTGCACCAATCGACCAGAACGACCCCCAGCGGTTGTCGCGGCTGGTCTCAGAAGAGCCGGTAAGCCGGTAGTTGGCGTCGAACAGATAACGCTCGTCGTAGGAATAGTTGAGCGAGGCAAGTCCTCCCACGGTGCGGCTGATGCCCTCAGTGCCTGTAGGCGCACTGTTCTTGGCATACTGCACGGCATAGGTAATATCGTTCATCTGGTCGTTAGGGAATCCCACGGCTTTTACTCCAACAGTGGAATAGTTGTTGTTGGTAAGGTTGAGCTGCCCGTTGAGAAACACGAGATGCTTGCCCATCTGCTTGCTCCAGTTCACACCAAGGTCGGCACTCACGTCTGTGTACTTTCCGTTTGACTTGTCGTAGCTTCCCTTACTGAACTCATCGGTGGCATTTACAAAGCTGGTGTGTCCCGACGGCAGGAACACATCACCTGTGGTGGTCTTGTGTACCAAACCGAAACGTGCCGTAACTCTCAGGCTCTCCAGTGCCTGCCACTCGGCATAGAAATTCTCGGTTATGGTGGTGTAGGTACTGTTGTCGATTATGTTTAGAGTGGTGTTATAGAGCGGGTTATAATACAAACCAATCTCACCGGCATTGTTGGCATATTGATATGCCTTCATCAGCTGCCCGTCGGCATCATACAGACGGCTGTAGGGATTCATCCTCACATAGTCGCTGAAAGTGCCGTAGGGAGAGTTGTTGCTCGAATTATAATCAATGGTGAGCTTGTTGCGGAACTGCAGCGACTTCCAGCGGTATGTCAGGTTCACCCCCCCGCTGAACGTTGTACGGTCGCTTCCCTTGAGCACACCCGATATGCGGTTGTATGACAGGTCCACTCCATAGAGCATCGCCTGGTCGCCGCCCTCTATATACACAGAATGCTTATGACCAAGACCCACACGTGTGGGCTGTGCCAGCCAGTCGGTCTTGGCACCGGCAACAATCTCGGCAAGCTTTGAGGAATATGTGTTGTCGAGCGCAAGCTGCTCCACAATATTGCCCGTCTTCGATGTAAACAGGCCTGCCCTGCGCTCCACCTCCAGCTTCTCAGCAGGAGAGCACATGTCGTAGCTGCTCAGGTCGGGAGCCTCAAGCGACAGGCTGCCGGTATAGCTCACCCTGATGCGTCCCGACTCAGGACGGCGTGTCTCTATGACAATCACTCCATTGGCAGCCTTGGCTCCATAGATTGCCTTGGCTGTGGCGTCCTTAAGCAGTGTGACGCTCTGCACAAGGTTCATGTCAAGGTCCATTATCTTTGTCAGCTCGCTTTCAAAACCGTCGAGGATAAACAGCGGCTGGTTGGCACTTGAGGCATATTCTCCCTGCACGTCGGCTACAGTGGACGAGCCGCGCATCTGGAAATCGGGCAGTGCATTAGGGTTGCTTCCCGCACCGAGATTCTCTATCTGCAGGAATGACGGGTCAAGTGACTTGAGGCTCTGCAGTATGTTCTGATTGCCCACAGAGCGCAGGTCGTCGCCCTTCAATGTGCTCACAGCACCGGTGAAAGTGTTTGCCTTACGGGTGAAAACACCGTTGACCACCACCTCACTAATCACCTTGGCGTCGCTCTTCATCACAATGCGCATATCCTCGGCGGCTTTCACCGTGGCGGTCTCCATACCTATATATGACACAACGACCTGTGCGCCGCGCGGCCACACATCGAAGCTGAATTTTCCGTTTATGTCGGTGGCAACGGCATGCTTGGTGCCCATGATTCGCACGGTGGCACCAATCACAGGCTCCCCGTCATCACCAATGACATGACCGGAAAAGCCACGCCTGGCTTTCTCGTAATCATTGAGCCGCTCACGCAGTGTTATGTTCACAAGATTACCCTCAATGGAATAGTCGAGCGGCTTGCCCGACAGCATCATCTGCAGCAGTCCTTCCACCTCGGTGTCCTTATAGTCACCGTCAATCCTGTAGCCTTCCACGTCTTCGTAGGTGAACAGTATCTTCATGTTGCTCACCTTCTCCAGTCTCTTCAGTGCAGACTGCATACTTTCGTTCTTAAACGACATCGTCACTTTTGCGTTGCGCTGGGCACTCACACCGAGACACAGCACAAGCAGAATCAACAATGTGGGGATTCTGCTCCCCGCCACTTGCCTTAACAAGCATCTGATTTTTCTCATAAATTCTACTTTTTATTTTATGTTTCACTTTTCTTCTACATTGCCGACAACGGCACATCTTCATCTAATAAAAACGGAAACATGCTGCAAAAGGTTACGATTTCTTAAGAAAAAGACATCTTTTTTAAAGAAAAAGGCATTTTTTCGAGCAAAAACATGCTAATTAAAAGAAAAAACAGTAATTTTGCACTATATTTATCTTGCAAATGCAGAACAAGGAGACTTTCGACAGAATTTTCCGGCAATATTACCGCCAGCTGTATGTCTTCGCCAACCGTATTGTGGCTGACGATGAAGAAAGTTGCGACCTTGTACACGACTGTTTTGAAGAGCTGTGGATTCACATCAACGACACCGACGAGCAGTCGGCAAGACAGTTCCTATACACATGTCTGAGACGCAAATGTATAGACCACCTGCGCCACAAAGAGGCTGGACAACGTTATATCATGCTTACCGCCACCGTCACAAGCAAATGGGATACGGAAGCGGACATTGAGCAGATGGAACAGCGCGAGCAGCAGATAAAAGAGTGCATAGAGGCACTGAAACCGCCAACAAGGGAGATTTTCACACTATGCTACGTGGAGCACAAGAAATATGCCGAGGCTGCCGAACTGCTGGGAGTAAGCGTCAGCACGATAAAGAAGCACATCGTAAGGGCGCTGAAATATTTTCGCGAAAGGCGGAAAAACTCTGAAACATAGCGTACCCTTTCAGGGAACATTTACGTTATAATAACTAAAGACAAAACTTAAAAAGAAATGAGCGAACAAGCAACAGACATAATGGAGCCCAATGCCCAACTGACTGAAAAGCAGATGGATGACCTGAGAAACGATGAAGAGCTGGCAGACGAATGCCGCGACATCTTCATCGCGGCCGGCATACTGGCACAGGAGCCCAAGGACACGGAACAGCAGCTGGAGCGTTTTCACAAAAGACATTTCATAAAGCGTATGCGCAGACTGGCATATAAGGTAACCATTTCAATAGCCGCATCTGCGGCATGTATAGCGGCTATATTATTATATGTGTCGCACAATGATGACAGCAAATCGCCGCTGTTGGTGGAAGCTGATGCAGACATCCAGCCAAGGCTCACTGACAGCCGGGGCTATGCTGTTCCATTGAAAATGTATGTAAACAGCCAGTCGCCGGCCGATCCTATAGTAATAGCTGGGGAATACAAGAACACACAAAGGCCTGCCACTGTCTTTTCAACAGTCACCGACACTGTGTCGCTGCTCATTCCCAAAGGACATTCATGCCGCGTGGATCTTGCCGACGGCACAAAAGTGTTTCTGCATCCGGGCAGCCGTCTCAACTACCCCTCGGCGTTCGGAGGCTGCAGCCGGAAGGTGGCATTGGAAGGTGAGGCATATTTCATTGTGGCAAAAGACGAAAAGAAACCGTTTATAGTGTCAACAAGCCGCTCACAAACCATCGTCACTGGCACGGAGTTTAACGTTAAATCATATAATGAGACCAAAGAATGCGTCACCTTAATCAACGGCAAAGTGAAATTCATAAGCAATCAAAACCAGCAGAATGCGGTTGAGTTGCTGCCGGGACAAGAGGCATCAATCGACAATTCCGGCATGCCGGCAGTATGCGAGGCCGACACAATGCAATACACGGCATGGCGCGACGGCTATCATTACTTCGATGAAGCCACCGTGGCAGACATCCTGCGCCAAATAGGCACATCATACAACGTAAGTATAGAATGCCACAACCGAAGCATCCTGTCTTATCACATGCACTATGTGGTACGTCGGGACATCCCGCTGGATGAGGCTGTGAGACTGCTAAACAAAATGGGAAAACTGCACGCCAGACTAACTGATGACGGAAAACTAATCGTGAAATAGCTTTTCAACATAAAAAATTCTCCTGCACTCTTGAAAACCGTCAAACCATCACCGCGAAAACGAATTTCTGAATCACCGTTTGGCGGTCGTAAATCGTTGATTCGTGATTCTAAATCGTTGATTGGCGATTCAGAATCGTTGATTTACGATTCTGAACGTATCGTTTTGGAGTCTAAGCGTATCGTTTGCGGATCTATTCTCAACGTTTCTTAAAAAAATATCGCATACAACCATACACCCATACACTTTTTACACATAATAGGCTCACGTTTAAGATATTAACCGGTGTATGGTTGGGTCTCAACCATACACTAACCATACACACCATACACCCTTGACAGTAAGCGTTGCCGCAATTGCATATCGGTGTATGGTGTGTATGGTTGGTGAATGGTTAAAGGGGCAGCATACACTCGCCTATTCACTGTATTTCAGCGATTTAACCTCAAAAGGTGTATGGGTGTATGGTTATTTTGAATTTTCCTGTGAAAAATTTGTTTTGGTGCTATTTCACTCCCATTTTCTCGTTGAAATGACTGACAATCTGGCGGTACAGATGGTTGCGCGTGTTACCGCCGTAGATGCTGTGGTTGCGGTTGGTGTATGTCACCATGCGGAAATCCTTGTCCGCCTGCACCAGCGCCTCGACATACTCCATGGTGTTGCGCAGATGCACATTGTCGTCGGCGGTGCCGTGGCAGATGAGCAGCGCTCCGCTCAGGTTGGCGGCACGCGCGATGGCGTTCACGGTGTCATAGCCGTCGGGATTCTCCTTTGGAGTGCGCATGAAGCGCTCGGTGTACACGCTGTCGTAATAGCGCCACGACGTAGGGGGTGCTACCGCCACTCCGGCGGCAAACACGGGACGGCCCTCCGACATCGACATGAGCGTGTTCCAGCCGCCGTAGCTCCAGCCCCAGATGCCTATGCGGCTTTTGTCCACATAGCTCTGCCTGCCCAGCCAAAGAGCAGCCTCCACCTGGTCGCGGCTCTCCAGCTCACCCAAGCGCAGATAGGTGCACTTCTCAAACTCGGCTCCACGTCCGCCTGTGCCACGGTTGTCCACACAAACGGAGATGTAACCCTGCTCTGCAAGATACTGCTCAAAAGCAGCACCGGCACCAAACATGCCTATGCCCCATGCGTTCTTGACCTGCTGCGAACCGGGACCGCCATACTGCCACATTATCACGGGATATTTCTTGCTTTCGCTGAATCCCTTTGGCAAAATCATTATTCCATTGAGCGTCACGCCCTCGCTGGTGGTCATGGTGAAGAGCTTGCGCGAGGCGGTCATGTCGGCGGCAGCCTTAGCCTTCAGGCTGGCATTGTCGATGAGCGTGGCGAGTGTCTTCCCCTTGGTGTCGCAGAGAGTGTATACCGGCGGCGTGTTTATGTCGCTCCAGTTGTTGATGAAATAACGGAAGTTTTTCGAGAACACGGCGCTGTTCCAGCCGTCGTTTTTCGAAAGACGGTCGATGCGACCGTTGGCATGAGCCACACACACCTGGCGGTCGGCGGCTCCATTCATTGTCGACGAGAAGAATATGTCGCCCGTGGTCTCGTCGATGCCATACACCTCGTCGATGACAGTCTTTGTGGGACACACCTTGCGCTGCATAGTGCCTGCATAGGTGTAGAGATACAGATGATTGTAGCCGTCGCGGTCGCTCGGCACGAGTATGTGCCTGTCGGTGAACACGATGCTCTCCATTGCCTCTTCCTTTACGTACTTGTCGACCTGCTCCTCAATCAGCAGCTTTGCCACGGTGGACAGCGGGTTGACGAGATAGATGCGCAGGCAGTCCTGATGGCGGTTCATGGTGTAAACAGCCACGTCGGTGCCGTTGTTGGTGCTGATGATGCGCGGCATATAGCCGTCGGCATCCATAGGCACCTGCAGTTTGCGAGTCTGGTGGCTCTTTATATCGTAGCTCCACGCGCTCACGGTAGAGTTTGTCTCACCTGCCACGGGATACTTGTAAAGATATGCTCCGGGATAGTCGGCGTTATCGGACAGCTCAGGCTTCAGTCCCTTATACATCGGAATAGCAAACTGCCTGACCTTGCTCTCGTCGTACTTTATCCAGCAAATCTGGCGCGAGTCAGATGTGAACACCATGCTGGTGTTGGTAGAGAACTCCTCCTCGTACACCCAGTCGGGTATTCCGTTTATCAGCTCGTTCTGCCTGCCGTCCTTTGTCACCTGACTCTCGGCATTGTCGTAGAGCAGTTTTACAAGATAGATGTTGTTCTGGCGCACAAAGGCTATGTTGTTGCCGTCGGGCGAGAACACAGGTGTCTGCTGCGGACCGCCGTCGGAGAGAGCCACCATCTTGTTGTTTTTCACATTATATATATAATAGGTGGCGGTGAACGAGCGCCGGTAGATATATTTTGTCTCCGTCTGAATCAGAATGTTGGCACCGCCGGGACCAATTATATATCCATCCACTTTTTTCACCTTTGGTCCGCGCGCCGTAGAGGCATCGAAAACCGTTGCCACCTTCTTGCCAGTGCGGAACGAATAGCGGTCGATGCGCTGTCCGTCGTCACTGATTTGCGCCCACGACTCACCGTCGGCCATCGGCGTCACCTGTGCCATGCCCTGAGCACGGTACTCGCCAGCAGCCACACCTTTCAGGTCAATGGCAGCGGCATTCATAACCACAGCCATCACCATCAGGAATGCTAAACAAATTTTTCTTGTCATTTTCTTATTACGTATTTGTTGATTAAAACATTTTAAATTATTGGGTGCAAAATTACAAAAAAAGCCATATTTTCCAAAATATTTTCACAAAAAGAACGGTGCAAAGACTGCATAAAGCCTGTATTTTAATTATTTTTAGGTATGCCGGTACCTTTTGAATACTAAATTCTTTTCCATTTCCTTTGGAAGTGTGAAAAAAATGTTGTAATTTTGCAACCGATTTGCGAAATCTCCCTTTTGGGAGGTGGAATTTATGTATATACATATTTTATTTTTAAGGTAAGAAGATGCAAGACATTAGAAACATTGCCATCATAGCCCACGTTGACCATGGCAAGACCACACTTGTGGACAAGATGATGCTCGCCGGAAATCTTTTCAGAGAAGGAAAGGATATGAGCGACCAAGTATTGGACAACAATGACCTGGAACGTGAGCGAGGAATAACCATCCTCTCAAAGAATGTTTCCATCAACTGGAAAGGAACAAAGATAAACATCATAGACACTCCGGGGCACTCCGATTTCGGCGGCGAGGTGGAGCGCGTGCTAAACATGGCAGACGGCTGTCTGCTGCTTGTGGACGCCTTCGAGGGACCGATGCCCCAGACACGCTTCGTGCTACAGAAAGCATTGCAGATAGGACTCAAGCCAATCGTGGTGGTGAACAAGGTGGACAAGCCAAACTGCCGCCCCGAAGAGGTTTACGAGATGGTGTTCGACCTCATGTTCTCGCTCAACGCCACCGAGGACCAGCTCGACTTCCCAGTGGTATACGGTTCGGCAAAGAACGGCTGGATGAGTGAGGACTACAATAAGCCAACCGACAACATACACTATCTGCTCGACAAGATTGTGGAGGTGATACCAGCGCCGAAGCACATCGAAGGCACACCGCAGATGCTCATCACCAGCCTCGACTATTCAAGCTACACGGGCCGCATCGCCGTGGGCCGCGTTCACCGCGGAGTGCTGAAGGAGGGCATGAACGTGAGCATCAGCCACCGCGACGGCAAACTGGAGAAGACACGAATAAAGGAGATTCACACCTTCGAGGGAATGACCCACGTGAAGACCGACAAGGTGGAGAGCGGCGACATCTGCGCCATCATCGGTCTGGAGCGCTTCGAGATTGGCGACACCATCTGCGACTTTGAAAATCCAGAGCCGCTGCCGCCGATAGCCATCGACGAGCCTACAATGTCGATGCTCTTCACCATCAACGATTCGCCGTTCTTTGGCCGTGAGGGAAAATACGTCACCTCGCGCCACATCAACGACCGACTGGAGAAGGAGCTGGAGAAAAACCTCGCACTGCGCATACGCCCCTTTGAGGACAGCACCGACAAGTGGGTTGTGAGCGGACGCGGAGTGCTTCACCTCTCGGTGCTCATCGAGACCATGCGCCGCGAGGGCTACGAGCTGCAGGTGGGTCAGCCACAGGTGATATATAAGGAGATTGACGGTGTGAAGTGTGAGCCTATCGAGGAAATGACCATCAACGTGCCCGAGGAGTTTGCATCAAAGATGATCGACATGGTGACCCGACGCAAGGGCGACATGACATCGATGGAGAGCCAGGGCGACCGTGTGAACATAGAGTTTGAGATACCTTCGCGAGGCATCATCGGTCTGCGCACCAACGTGCTCACCGCCAGTCAGGGCGAGGCTATCATGGCTCACCGTTTCAAGGAGTATCAGCCATACAAGGGCGACATTGCACGCCGCACACAAGGCTCGATGATTGCGCTGGAGAACGGTACGGCATACGCCTACTCCATAGACAAACTGCAGGACCGCGGCAAGTTCTTCATCGACCCGGGTGAGGAAGTTTATATGGGCGAGGTTGTGGGCGAGCATGTTCACGACAACGACTTGGTGATAAACGTTGCCAAGGCAAAGCAGCTCACCAACACCCGTGCCAGTGGCTCCGACGACAAGGCAAGGATTATTCCGCGCACCATCCTGTCGCTCGAAGAGGCTCTTGAATACATCAAGGAGGATGAGCTGGTGGAGGTCACACCCAAGTCGATGAGAATGAGAAAGGTGATTCTCGACCACAACGAACGGAAAAAGAGTCAGAAACAGTAATGATGGAGATGATTTCTGTACAGCAGGTGATTGAGTTCCTGGGAACTTTCGCCTTTGCCATCTCAGGGCTGCGCCACGCGGCTGCCAAGCGTTTCGACTGGTTTGGCGGTTACGTGTGCGGCGTGGCTGTGGCTATCGGCGGCGGAACCATCCGCGACCTCATGCTCGGCACCACTCCATTCTGGATGACTAATCCATTCTATCTTATATGTACGACAATGGCGCTTGCCTTTGTCGTACTTTTCTCAAAACACATGAAGCGTCTCGACAACGCATGGTTCGTGTTCGACACCTTGGGACTGGCGCTCTTCACCATTGCCGGACTGCAAAAGAGTCTCGACTTCGGGCAACCGTTTTGGGTGGCAATAATCATGGGCTGCATCACCGGAGCCGCAGGAGGAGTAATCCGCGACATTCTGCTCAACAACGAGCCGGTGATATTCCGCCACGACATCTACGCCATGGCAAGCATAATGGGCGGACTGGTGTACTGGCTGCTGATAAACATTCATGCAGATTTTCAGATTCCTGTAATCGCGAGCTTCGCCACCACCTGCGCAATCAGGTTTGTGTCGGTGAGATACCATTTGCAGCTGCCGTTGCTGAAAGAGATAAAAAATGAAGAGTGAAAAAACAAAACGAATATGACAATCATAGGTATAGCTGGTGGTACTGGCTCAGGCAAGACCACCGTGGTGAGAAAAATAATCGAGGCACTGCCCGACGGATACGTCACACTGGTGCCGCTCGATTCGTACTACAACGACACGACGGGAATGACCGACGAAGAGCGTAAGGCAATAAACTTTGACCACCCCGACGCCTTCGACTGGCGCCTGCTCACCGACCACGTGAAGAGGCTTAGGGCTGGAGAGGCGGTGGAGCAGCCCACATATTCGTATATCATCAGCAACCGTCTGCCCGAAACCATCCATGTGGAGCCAAGACCTGTGATTATCATCGAGGGAATAATGACGCTCATCAACAAGAAGCTGCGCGACATGATGGACCTGAAGATTTATGTGGATACCGACGACGACGAGCGCCTGATAAGAAACATACAGCGCGACTGTATAGAGCGTAACCGCACTGTGGACATGGTGATAAAGCGCTATCAGGACGTGCTCAAGCCCATGCACGAGCAGTTTATTGAGCCTACGAAGAAGTACGCCGACATAATCATACCTCTGGGTGGCGAGAACAACAAGGGTATAGAAATCCTGAAACTCTACATTGAGGGACTTGTGAGAAACAGCAAGGGAGAAAAGGAGGCAAAGCAATGAAACAATATCTTGACCTGCTGGACAGAATCCTGACCGAAGGGACTGTGAAGACCGACCGCACGGGAACGGGCACCAAAAGCGTGTTTGGGCATCAGATGCGATTTAATCTTGACGACGGATTTCCTGTGCTGACAACAAAGAAGCTCCACCTGAAGTCCATCATCCACGAACTGCTGTGGTTTCTAAAGGGCGACACCAACGTGAAATATCTTCAGGACAACGGGGTGAGGATATGGAATGAATGGGCCGACGAGAACGGAGAGTTGGGACCAGTCTACGGTCACCAGTGGCGGTCGTGGCCCGACTACAGCGGCGGCACCATCGACCAGATAAAGAATGTGGTGGAGATGATTAAGCACTCGCCCGACTCGCGCCGCATGATTGTGAGTGCATGGAACGTGGCAGAGGTGGAGAAGATGGCACTGCCCCCGTGCCACACGCTCTTCCAATTCTACGTGGCTGACGGACGCCTCAGCCTGCAGCTCTACCAGCGCAGCGCCGACACCTTCCTCGGTGTACCGTTCAACATTGCCAGCTACGCCCTGCTGCTGCAGATGATGGCGCAGGTTTGCAATCTGAAAGCCGGCGACTTTGTACACACCACAGGCGACACTCATCTGTATCTCAACCACATAGAGCAGGCTAAGCTGCAGCTCACACGCACTCCGCGACCGCTGCCCGTGATGAAAATCAATCCCGACGTGAAGGATATCTTCTCATTTAAGTACGAAGATTTTGAGCTGGTGGGCTACGACCCGCTGCCGCACATAAAGGCTGAGGTATCGGTGTAATGCATAATTCATAATGCATAATTCATAATTGGCGTTCGCCGAGAATTATGCAGAAAAGAGCCGCCTCAAAAATTATGAATTATGAATTAAAAATTATGAATTATTATAAAGGATGACAATAACAATTATCGCCGCCGTGGCGCGCAACCGCGCCATCGGCTTTGAGAACAAACTGATATACTGGCTGCCCAACGACTTAAAGCGCTTCAAGCAGCTCACCACCGGCAACACCATTATCATGGGGCGCAACACTTTTCTGTCGCTGCCCAAGGGCGCGCTGCCCAACCGCCGCAACATTGTGCTCAGCACCACTGTAAGCACTATTGAAGGATGCGACGTGTACCGCTCGCTCGATGAGGCTCTGCAGCACTGCAATGCCGACGACCATATATATATAATAGGTGGAGCAAGTGTATACAGCGAAGCTGTTAGCCGTGCCGACCGCCTGTGTCTCACAGAGGTCGACGACACTCCGGCACAGGCAGACACCTTCTTCCCCGACTATAGCGGCTGGAAAGAGGAAAAAAGAGAAGACCACGAAACTGATGACCGACACGCCTTCCGCTACAGTTTCGTGGATTATGTGAAATAATCATTTTTGCATAAGTTTTGGCAAAGTGCCATTACATTTTTTTATTAATTTCATTTTTATGTACAACAACACAGAATTGAGGCGCAAGAGCGAGCCCATAGTGTTCCATCGTTTCGGGCACAAGGGCTATTCGCTGTTTGCGGTTCTCGGCCGTGAGCTTCTCATCGGAGTCTTGAGCGTAGCCACTTTGAGCCACGCCAAGGCAGACGGCGTGGGCGTGTTGCCCGTGACCGACAACGACGGAGTGACCAAGACCGACCGCGAGCTTACACTCGACGAGGTGAGCATCACTGGTTCGAGAGCGCCAATGGCAAGCCAACAGGCTGCCCGTATTGTAACTGTGCTGGTGCGCGAGGATATTCAGCGTGCGCCGGTGCAAAGTATCAACGACCTGCTGAAGTATGCCGTGGGCATCGATGTGCGTCAGCGCGGACCACTTGGGGCGCAGACCGATATCAATCTCCGGGGAGGCAACTACGAGCAGGTAGCCATTTTCCTTAACGGTATCAACATCTGCGACCCGCAGACGGGGCACAACGCCCTCGACATTCCTGCCGACCTTAGCGAGGTGGAGCGAATCGAGGTGCTTGAAGGTCCGGCAGGCAGGGTGTTCGGCACGTCGTCGATGCTGGGTGCCGTCAACATTGTGACGCGCCCTGCGGAGCAGTCGTCGGTCACTGCCCACGTAGATGGCGGAAGCTATGGCTACTTTGGCGGCGGAGCACGCGTAAACCTACGGCAGGGAGAGTGGAACAACCAGGTGAGCGGCGGCTACACGCGCGGTGACGGCTTCAGCCGCAACAAGGCAGGCAGGCTCAATGCCGACTTCAGCGGCGGCAAGGCATTCTATCAGGGAACCTACCGCGGCGAGGACATTGCCGTGAGATGGCACGCCGGACTGTCGAGCCGCAACTATGGCGCCAACACTTTCTACGGACTTGGCTCCGACGACCAGTTTGAGCACACCTTCAAAAGCTACACCGCCATTCAGGCAGAGACGCTGTGCGGCAGGCTGCACTTCAAGCCCTCGGTGTACTGGAACCACAGCAAGGACCGTTTTGAGTACTTCCGCGGCAGGGGCAGCGATGATGTCTCGAAATTCAACTATCACCGTCAGAACATCTTCGGCGTAAACCTCAACTCTTATTTCGACTGGGCGGCAGGACGCACGGCATTTGGTGCGGAGATAAGAAACGAGGACATTGTGAGCGGCAATCTCGGCGAACCGCTCGGCAAGCCGCAGCACATCAGCGGCACCAACCGCGATTACACCCTGGGATTGAACCGCACCAACGTGAGCTTCATGTTGGAGCACAACATTATCTTGAAGCGTTTCACCCTTTCCGCTGGTCTCATGGCGATAAAGAACTCGTGGAATCAGGAGCCGCTGAAAATCTATCCCGGAGTGGATGCCAGCTTGGAGGTTGCAGACGGCATGCGTATCTACGCTTCCTACAACACTTCGCTCAGAATGCCGTCGGTCACGGAGCTTTACCTCACCAAGGACGGGCACAAGGCAGACAAATACCTGAAGCCCGAGGAGCTGTCGTCGGTTGAGGGTGGCGTAAAGTACAACCGTGGCGGAGTGAGTGCCAAGGCGAATGTCTATTATAATCACATTACCAACCTCATCGACTGGATACGCCGCGTTGCCGGCAATCCCGACGCACCCTACGAGAGCGTGAACTTCTCTACGGTCAACGCCGTGGGATTCGAGGCTGAGGCTGCCGCAGACTTCCTCCGCATTGCTCCATCGCAAAAGCTGCTCCGGCGCCTGTCACTGTCCTACAGCTATCTGCATCAGGATGTGGAAAAGCCTGAGGAGGGCATCCAGAGCATGTTCACCCTCGAATATCTGCGCCACAAGCTGGTGGCAAGCGCGTCGCTCAACCTGTGCCGCAATCTTGGGCTCGACATCTACTACCGCTGGCAGGACCGCATGGGAACCTACACCGACATCAGCGGCGGCGTGAAGAACTATCGCCCCTATGGTGTCGTTGACGCCCGTCTGCAGTGGAACATGCCGCTGCTAAAGGCATACGTTGAGGTTAACAACCTGTTCGACACCACTTATGTCGACCACGGCTATGTGCCGCAGCCCGGCGCGTGGTTCATGGCAGGGTGTGCCGTGAACATAAACTTATAGAAAAATATTTTCTCCCGAACGTTTAAGAATTTTGTAGCGCTACAGAAAAAATTCTCTAGGTCTAGAAAATAAATTCTCTAGGTCTAGAAAATTTTAAATCTTGCCCTGCAGAAAATTTTTCTTCGGGAATATCGGTTGACAAAACGGCAAAAACAGCTTCAAAGCCGCTTATAAACTTTAGATAAGTTACTCTCGCTCGACAAAGCAAAATTAAAAAAAATTAAAAATTTTCTTTTTCTTTTGCTTTGTCCTCGCTTATTCGTAACTTTGTCAACAAATATTAAGGTACGAATCGCATGTTTTGCGGTCTTTATAGAAAAGATTGACAAATTGCATAAAGAAAAGGCAAGCAAATCACATAATTTTAAAGAAAGATAGACAAACTACTAAAAAACGGATTAAAACGAAACGAACAGAGTATGAACAGGAGAATACGGATTCTTGCGCTGGCTGTGCTTATGGCAACAGGAGCAGCGCAGGCTGCAAAGAAGAAGACGGCAGTGCCGCCAGTGGCAGTGACTCACCTTACAACGGAGCGCATGAATGCCCCTATGAGCATTGCCACAGCCACACCGCGGCTGGGCTGGAGAATCAGCTCAACGAAAAATGGCGTGATGCAGACAGAGTATCACATCATAGTGGCATCGACAAAGGAAAAGGCAGAAAAATGTGAGGGCGACCTGTGGGACACCACGGTGAAGAGCAACCAGTCGCAGTGGATAGCCTACGGCGGAAAGGCTGTGAGAAGCAACACACGCTGCTACTGGCGCGTGAAAGTGACAACCACTCAGGGCGAGAGCGACTGGAGCGACGTGGCAGTGTGGAACGTGGGGCTGCTCACCGAGAGCGACTGGAGCGGACAGTGGATAGGACTTGACCAGGCAATGCCATGGGACGTGGAGGACGTGCACAGCCGGCTGAGCAGCCGCTATCTGCGCCGTGAGTTCAAGGTGGACAAGCCTGTGAAGAGCGCAACACTGTATATCAGCGGCTTAGGCATGTATGAGGCTTTCATCAACGGCAAGAAAGTGGGCGACAAGGAGATGGCTCAACTGCCTACCGATTACCGCCGCACAGTGTACTACGATGCCTACGACGTGACACAGATGCTTGCCGAGGGCAAGGGCGCAATAGGAGTGGTGCTTGGCAACGGGCGCTACTACACCATGCAGCAGAAAAAGAAACCATACAAGATAGCCAACTTCGGCTATCCCAAACTGCGTGCCAACCTGATAATAACCTACGAGGACGGCAAGCAGCAAAAGATATCCACCGACACGAAGTGGAAGCTGACTGCCGACGGTCCGATACGAAGCAACAACGAGTACGACGGCGAAATTTACGATGCCCGCAAGGTGCTGGGCAACTGGACCGTGGCTGGCTATGATGACTCGAAGTGGATGAATGCCGAGCGCGTGGCGATACCGTTGGGAACACTGCGCGGCAGCATGACGCCGGGCATGAAGGTGGTGAGGACACTTGCTCCGAAGACCGTGACCAAGCGCAACGGCGGAGTGATAGTGGACCTCGGACAAAACATGGCGGGATGGCTGAAGGTAAGGATGCGCAACACCCACAAGGGCGACACCGTGTTCATACGCTTTGCCGAGAAGCTCAATGCCGACGGCAGTCTGTATGTGGAGAACCTGCGCCACGCCGAGTCAACCGACAAGTATGTGGCGCGCGGCGACGAGCAGGGAGAGTGGTGGCATCCGCATTTCTCCTACCACGGATTCCGCTATGCCGAGATTACGGGCATGGGCGACGCTGTGACAGCAGCCGACGTAGAGGCTCAGGTGATAAGCGACGATATGGCGCAGACAGGCAGGTTTGAGTGTGCCGACACTATATTAAATAAGGTGTACAACAATGCCGTGTGGGGAATACTCAGCAACTACAAGGGAATGCCCGTTGACTGTCCGCAGCGCGACGAGCGCCAGCCATGGCTCGGCGACCGCACCCGCGGCTGCTTCGGTGAGGCGTTTGTGTTCGACAACAACACGCTTTACTCAAAATGGACACGCGACATCTGCGAGGCTCAGCGTGAGGACGGCTGCATACCCGACGTGGCTCCGGCATACTGGAACTACTACAGCGACAATGTGACATGGCCTGCGGCGCTGCCATTCTCGATGGAGATGCTCCACCGCCAGTATGGCGACAGCGCGCCGCTGAAAAAATGGTACGGCAACGTGAAACTATGGCTCGACCATCTGCGCACGCAATACGGACAGGACGGACTTATACCGCGAGACAAGTACGGCGACTGGTGTCTGCCGCCAGAGGACCTGAAGCTGATACACGCCAAGGACAAGAGCCGCATGACTGACGGCACCCTCATTGCCACGGCATACTATTATCGGGTGAACAAGCTCATGGAGCGCTTTGCACGGATGCAAAACCTTGACGATGACGCACGCCATTTTGCAGCCGAAGCAGAAAAGGTGAAGAAGGCGTTCAACGATAAATTCCTCACCATCAACCGCGGAACGAGCAAGGTTCCGGGACACCTGCTCTATCCCGACAGTACCTGCTATATGGGCAACACGGTGACAGCCAACCTGCTGCCGCTGACATTCGGAATGATTGACGACGATTATGTGAAGGGCGAGGTGGAGAAGAACATCATACGCAACATCATAACCAAGAGCAACGGGCATGTGGCATGCGGAGTGATTGGCATCAGCTGGCTGCTCAACGGACTGAGCGACATGGGGCGCGGCGACATTGCCTGGCTGCTTGCCACCAACAACACATACCCCAGCTGGGGATACATGGCAGACCACGGGGCAACGACAATATGGGAACTCTGGAACGGCGACACTGCCAATCCGAGGATGAACAGCTGCAACCACGTGATGATGCTCGGCGACCTGCTGTCATGGCTGTATGAGAAGGTGGTGGGAATAGCCGCCGACAACGACAACCCAGGATTCAAGCACATAATAATGCGCCCCGACTTCAATGTAGACGAGATAAACTTCATAAAAGGTGAGTATGAGTCGATTTACGGCACGATACGCAGCCACTGGAAGAAAGTGGACGGCACGCTATACTGGAGCATTGACATCCCTGCCAACACCACAGCCACAATCACCCTGCCCGACGGCAGCACACGTGAGCTTGGCTCGGGACATCACGACATAAAGGCAAAGATGAAGATGCGCCATCCGGCAATCGTGAAGGATGAGTTTCTATACACCGAAGCCTCATTCCCGCAATGCCACTCGGCAACCATAGCCGAGAACAAGAAGGGTGACCTTGTGGCAACTTATTTCGGCGGAACACGGGAGCGCAATCCAGACGTATGTATCTGGGTGAGCCGCAAGCCTAAGGGCAGCAGCGAGTGGCTGGCGCCACAGTTGGTTGCCGACGGTGTGTTCAAGACTGGAAGCGACGAGGCACGACTTGCAGGACTGTCGGGAATTGACAGCACCACCACTGCCGCCGACAAGGGACCAATCATCGACCCCGTGGCACGCAAGAACCCTGCCGCCTATCAGCGCAAGGCATGCTGGAACCCCGTGGTGTATCAGTTGCCCGACGGACGCATGGAACTCGACTTCAAGATTGGCAGTTTCGTTGCTGACTGGACAGGCTGGCGCATCTACTCAAAAGACGGCGGCAAGACATGGAGCAAGCGTGAGAATCTGTCGCCAAAGGCAACATCGGGCGATGACCAGCTGCTGGGTCCTGTGAAGAACAAGCCTATAATAAATAAAGGTAGAATCATTGCGCCCACAAGTATTGAGAAGGGCGGCTGGAGACTGTTCTTCGAACTGTCGGACGACGGCGGCAAGACATGGCAGCGCACAGACTACGTGGAGTCTGAAAAGAATGAGCTGGCTATACAGCCTACAGTTCTCGTGCATCCCGACGGACGTCTGCAGGCACTGGCACGCACACGCAACCGTCAGGTGGCAACAACCTTCAGCAGCGACAACGGCAAGACATGGAGCAAGCTGCAGATGACTGACGTGCCAAATAACAACAGCGGACTGGATGCCGTGACACTGAAAGACGGAAGCTTCGTGATGATATGCAACGACTGGCCCATTGAGCCTGACAAGCAGAAGGGCGCACGCACACCGCTGTCACTTCTACGCAGCAACGACGGAATACACTGGACACACTGGATAACTCTTGAGGACAGTCCTGTGAGTCAATACTCCTATCCGTCGATAATCCAGACCTCAGACGGACACCTGCACTGCATCTACACATGGCGCCGCCAGAGGATAAAACATATAGAGGTCAAATTATGATTTTTTATGCGAAAAGCACATTAGTAACAAACTTGTTAGTAACAAACTTGTTACTAATGTGCTTTTTAAACGTTTTGCGTAGTTAAGTGATGGTAAAAAATGACTTTCTCGGGAAAATCCAATATTTTCACTTGTTTTCTTCCCTTTTCCCTTTGTTTTTCAAAAGATAAAGGTTGTCCCCCGACAACATTGAAGAGTTGTTATAGTAACGCCTTTAGATATTCTTTTTCCATTCTTTTGCAGATTCCGTCAAACGGTATTTTTGCTTTGGGTGGTTTGGCTGTTCTGGGTATAGGCGTTCAATTGCTCCTTCTGCTAATGCTGGAAGAAAATAATTTTCTCTGAATGAAGGTCGATGCTTGAGTCCAATATTAGACATGATTTCACTCATTGTCATATAGCCATCATCCATTGAAAGAATCATCTTTTGTACTTGGTCGGTACTTAGTCGGAGCTTCTCTTTGTTCAGTATCAGATTTAGCCATAATAGGACGTTTAAAGGTGATGGTCACGAAACCACCATCTGAACGCTAAGTGGGCGCTTCTATACCTTGTGCTTTACAAGCATCCATAATACGTTTGGCTCCACTGCCCCAACTTTCCAAATAGGTCGATTTGTATAAGGCCTCGGCAATCTTCAGATTGTATGGGTAAGATTCATGAGGTTCTTTGATTGACTCCGCTGTGATTTGCGGAGGGAAAATGCCAGGATTTGCAATTTCTATACGGTCATCATAGATTGCAATGCTGTTTGTCAGATTATATTTCTCCCATTGGCGGTGACAAAGAGAGTTTATAAGTGTCTCCCTCAATGCCATATATGGAACTTCAAGATGTTCCTCGCGTTGCAGATTGTGATTTGTAATTTTGCCACTGAGATTTAGATGTTTGAAGAAGAAAACCATATCTGCGTCAAGAAGATCGAAAAATCTTCCTTCAACACGTTGATTGTCGATAAATTCATTTTTATCGTTTCCCACGAAACGAGCCATCCTCAACGGAAGAATCCAGCACATCAATATAATCTACATGAAAGTCAAGTCGGATTTCTATTCATTATCAAAACAAAAATCGAACAACGAAGGCTCTTGTGGTGTAGGAAAAGGGGGTGCGAATGTACCAATTATTATAAAAGGATTTTTTGCAAAGAAATGATATCTTTTCGTTGTTCCTAAAAAGAAATACAAATCTTTTTTGTATGCAAACTCGTATAAATATTTTTCTTTTACTTTTTTACATGCTTCTATTTCTGCCAAATGATAGTCTTTAACATATCGACGATATAATGCGCCGACCTCCCAATCTTCAATCATTAGTTTTCTCTTTTTCCCATCCTTAGATTTAAAAATGTATGAAAACTCATATGGCACCTTATCTACAATTTTGAAGTGTTTTCTTACCTCTAATTCTTCTGCGGTATCAAACAAACTTGCTTGGGCGGCTCTTCCATATATAGCCTTAACCTTCCTTTCATCCCAATCTCTTTCACAAGGTTCCCATATGAAATCTATAATTTCCATAGGTTTAAAAACTGCTAATGATGTGCCAATATTTGGATTTTGTGCCTCTTGAATTAATTCATCCATACTTGTATACACTTTGGTCAAGGCTATTTCCTTTCTCTCTGCCCATCCATTTTTAGTGCCTACTACCTCTCCAAGAATTATGTCATCGTAATTGTATGGTCTGTAGCTCTCTTTCCTTGGGTCAGAATCATTCTTCACCAGCTCCAATTCAATCCATTGCCATTTCTTATAACGGTTATTTAATTTTCTAAAAGGCATAGGATATACTCTTATCCACGAACCATCTTCTAAAAAACCTGCAGTGCAGACTAGTTCATCATATTTCTGGGACAGGGTAGGATAAGTCTTTACTGCTACTAGAACCTTTGTTTTTACCATAGATTTAAAGATTTACAAGTGTATAATTACATTGAGGAATTGACATTAATTTTTTTGCAATCCTACTTCGGTGACATTGCAGCGGATTATGCTCAAAACAAGTTAATGCAATCCGTTTCTCATTCTGAAGCAGCATAAAAAGGTGATTCAACTCATTTCTTGCTGCTATAAGAGTTGTTAATTCATAATCATCAAACAATGTGTCATAATCTGATTGATTCTTTAAATCTCTACGCTTTTCAGAAATAATACCAAGAGTTGGAATGTGTTCATATCGTATACCGACACCATCACAAGCTTTAGCCAACTGAATCTTTGAAAAGCCGAACTTTTGGCTATAGGCATTCTTTCTCACATCACAAAGCACTCGGACATCATTTTTCAGTAGGATTACGATATATTGTTCCAGTGATAGACCTTCATAGCCTATGGTCATTAGCGATAAATCTTCTTTGTGTGGCCGATACTTTATAACATGCGAATATTCAACTTCTGATAAAATATCCTTTGCCATCTTGCTATTAATAGCAAAAAAAGGATAATTTTGATAAATATATCTAATTAAATCATTTATAGGCATTTTAGCAAATCTCTTAATAATGTGGATTATTACATCGTTATCCTTTTTTTCAATCAAATTGCTAAGTCTTAAATCGTTCCTTGTGATTTTGTATTTATGACTCGTTCCATTATCTTCACATAGCAAATAGCCTTCTTTGGTAAGATTTCTTAAGTCTTGACTTAATTGCATGGAATAGCATCCATATTTATATGGCATAAAGTCATAGACCCTTTCTTCCAGATTGTCTGCCAAGAGGAACATGAGTTTTTGTATTTGTATACTTGGTACCCAATCATCTAATTGTTCCATAAAGGTGGCCAAACATTTTTCTCGATAAAATCGCATCGTATTTATTTTTTTAATATGAATAACGCATTTTTTTCAAGTTTATTTTGCCTTGAGCATATTTTTATAAAAGAATTCCGAAATTACTATTTTATTGTAATCTTGTACGGAAGCACCCCTAACATTAAGAGAATATCATCCTCACTCCTTGAATCATAATCTTACTATAATTATATCTTTCTTTGCCATATTATTAACGTTTTATTTCTACTTCAAGTATTTATCCAAGATTGCTTGCTTGCGCTCAGCACTGTTATTGATAATGGCTTTGGCTTCTGCTATCTTGGCATCGTGGACATAGATTTCTGCCACGATTTGCTGCTGAATTGATAGCTGTGGTACAGGAATGGAATAACGAATGATATTATCCTTGTTGCCGCGTGGCATCTTCATTCCTTTTACATCACTCATCACATAGTCGATGAATACTTGATTACGAATCATGTAATAAACAAATTCTGGCATGACGTCTGATGTTGGACGAAACACCATTACATCAGGATTGCAACCACCATCACGGTCGGCAAGCCATAACTTCTTTAGATATGGGCGAATATTCGACATAAGAATATCGCCACGCTTATATTCTATAACATTACCTGTTTGAGGTTCTCCGTCATATGGACGTATGCCCTCAAAATTTTGTAGCATATTATCCGTTGTGATGTAATCACTTGCTGAAATTTTGCCAAAATCTATTCTGCCGGTTACAAATGGCGCAACCACTCGCAATGATTTTGAAATACCATTCACTTTAGAGATAATATTGTCTATCTCTTCTTTTGCCTTAAAAATCTGTTTTTTCGCTTCTTCCGTTTCTTTGTCTACAGCTTCACATTCTTTGATGAGATAATCCTGAGTTTTTTCATCTGCCATTGGAATCCACATATCCTTAAGATATTTGAAGTGTCTTTCATATCTCTCAGCATTCTCTATTCTTGAATTAGACAAGAAATGATACAAATATTTTAAATGTATTTTGGGGGTATTTGATTGAATTAGTTGTGTTCCGTCAGCCCCTCGAACAAAATCAAAATCCACGTACTTAAACGTGCAGCTATGGTCGCCAAATACTATGACCGGATGATTTTTTATACAATTTGTCGAATTGACATAACCTGAAATCAAGTTATCTTTTTCTTGTGTAATAACAGGTGTGTTGCCACTTTGCATAATTTCATTTTCCTGTACTTTTATATTTGCCTCTTCTATTTCCGCCAGTATATTTTCAAGACGGGTATAGTCAAACTTACCTTTAGGCTTATGATTAATCTTCGATGTTTTAAAGCCCTTACTAAAAGATGTTTTAAAGAAATCTATAATATCTACAAGTCTTGCTTGTGATACAAATTCAGACAAATATTCAGAAATAGTGACATCTTCGCCTAAGAAGTTATGGCGAATCAATGTATTAATCTTCTCTTGGTCGTACAAATTATCGGGATTGAACAACGGGGTACGTATCCCGTTTATCCCACGAATCTGTTGAACCGTATCATCATCATCGCCTTCATCATCATTTTCTGATTTAGACTTCGACAAGTGCAGATATTCTATTCCCTCATTGCCTTTGCTGTCGCTCCATTCGTAACCGAGGAATTTCTTTATCGCAGCCGTCTTTGTTGGAGATTTCACAATAAGCACAGGAGTACTGACTGTAAATGTCAGCAAGAAAATATAGACCTTTTCTTTCTCTATGGAAAGAATAAAATTATACAGAGCCTTTTCTTTCTCTGCTTTCTTCTGAGCATCAACTTGTCTGCGGAATGTTTGTGTCTTGCTTCTTGCGCGGAACCGGTTACGAATGTCTTTTGCTGCATCGCAAACTCCCTTCATTGCATTGCGGTCTGTGCTGTCAAATGATTCGTGATAAGCTTTGAACACTTCTGTATCAGACAATGCTTTGCCTATAATTCCATCTTTTAAGAATGTCCGATAATCATCAAGTCCATATCCGCAATGATCACAATAGGCTTGCAACAAGTGTTCGTCCTGATAGATGTCTTCCGCATTGTCACCTGTCGCAAACCAGGTCTTGACACGATTACGATAATGCTCAGCAGCAGGAGTGTTAGTTTCTTTCCGTCTAAGAAATAATACAACAGTATTGGTGCCTGTCTTTCCAAATGTTCCGCTGCCGAATTCTGCAAGAGAGACAATGTCGAAATTTTCCAGTATTATTTCTCTTGCGCGAGCATATATACCGCCCTTGTTGAGCACAGAAACAGGTAACACAATACCAGCAACTCCACCTGCACGCACAAGTTGTGCCGAGCGTTCCATGAAAAATGTCTCTATGGCATTGTTTTTTGCGGTGTTTATGCTATTGCTAAATAGAGAAAACACAGCACGGTCTTTGTCGCTGAGCGTTTCAAGAAAGCCTGTTACAGCATATGGAGGGTTGGCAACAAGCACATCGTAGCTGTTTGGTCGCAGTGCCGCATGTGGTTGTAGGGCATCAGCATAAATGATGTTTGTCTCGTCATGTCCGTACATGAATGCAGAAACCTTTGAAACTTTAGACAAACGGTATTCTTTTTCAATGCCAGTAATATGCTTATAATATTCATGGATGTCAATATCAGGACGGTATTTCTCTACAAATTCCTTGATTCTTACAGCGTATTCTGTCAGGAAATGACCTGCACCACAAGCATAATCAATGCACGACGGTATTCGTTCACATTGGCTTACCATCTGTTCCAACGGGAGAGAAGAAACAATGAAGCGGACAATAGGCATCGGCGTGAAATACTGACCTTCACTTTGCTTTACACCTTTTGTAAGGAACCCCTCAAAAAGGTCACCCAGGAATTGGTTTGTCTCTGTTTCTTTACCCTCTTCTGCCGTGGATTTCAGTTTTATATTTTGAAGCATCTGCAGCACCTCGCGCAAAATCTTTGCATTTTCCTTGAAAAGACGTTCGTTGTGGACACTTATAAAAGAAAAGTCGTTGTCTGAGTAGAACTTTAGAGCACGAAAATACTCCATTACAGTCTTCATTGTTGCATCAGGATCTTTCTTATACCAACGAAATGCCTTCTCTATCTGGTCGTTTTCAATGTAAGTGACAGTCTCGTTTAAGAACTTCTCCATTCCATCACGATAAAGTCTCTGCAAACGGTCTTGCAAAGAAAAATCGTCATCGTAGGCAGCACCTTTCCAATAAAAATGCAAGTCGTTTGGATTGTTCGTTTCGTCAACAACTTTTGCAAGGAATAGATTGACAAGCTTATCAAAAGCATTCTCTTTCGCTCCGACATTGTGCCGACGAAGGATTGTTGCAAACTCATTATATTTCTTTTTTATCTCATCATTGCTTATAGGCACAAGATCTTTGACTGAGAATTTGTTTTTGCCAATGTGGTAAGGTTGAATGTCGTCCTCAAACAATCCTTTTGTAGCGGCATCGCATTGATATGTGTCATGCCACACACGAAACAACTGCTTGTTGTTCATCGCATCTTTATAAGTAGACAAATCTGGGTTGTTCTTCAATTTTTCTCCATTATCTTGCACATTTATCAGATAATATACAGGCTTTGTATCTTTTCCATCTAAATCCGACGTATAAAGACAAAGGAACTTCGTTGCTTGTTCTTGTTGAAAGTAACTGAACAACTGTGCTCCATCTTCAAGAGTATCTCGCCAAGCACCATCAAACTCGTCTGGTCTCTTGCACTCAATGATTAGCAGCGATTCTTTGTCTGTTGCCATATCGCCAGACATACTATTATGCGTCCGCACCCAAATATCTGCATAACCGCCCTTCTGCGTATGTCCAAGTTTCCATGCTGGTTCAAGTTCTATATGTTCGGGCTTGTATCCCATTGAAAGAAGACGATCAACACACTCAAATACTACGAAATTCTCTGGCTCAGAAAAATTACTCGTTGTCTCACGACCAACAGTTACACCTATCTCCTTATAATGGAAATGCCCATTTCTTACATCGACCTTCAACGGACAAGCAACACCTTCATACGATTTTATGAACACATCACCATTCTGTTGAAAATGCAGAGCAGCAAGTAACTTTTTTATATTGTCTTTAGTCATCATTTTAATAGAATATTGTCTAATTGTTTACGATTAATAGGATGATATACAGTCACAAGCCTAATCAAGAGAATACTGTATTTTATTGTAACATCATCGAGAAACAGCTACCTCATTCTTTCCGACTTGCTAAGCTACCCCTTTTTCGGTTTTATCACTCTCAACTAATATTATGTGTCTTGCCCGCCTCTGCCCTATGGGCTTTCAGCATGAAAAAGACACTACAAAGGTAATGAAAATGACTGAATTATTTATATTTTTAATTCAGAGTTTAAACAATATTAACGGTTGAGGCTTTTCCGCATGGTGCATAGGTAACTGCTTTATGTGAGAACACCAAAGGTTTTTGCAAATTTTTCTCAAAATATTTACTTTGTGACTATAATTCCACGAAACAGCGAAGATACATCAAAGAGTGCAAAAATCAAAAATAATGGCTGAAAAATTTGGAAAAGTCTATATAATTTTGTATCTTTGTAGTGCGAAATCTCTGTTCCAAAGTTTGGAATACAAATCCCGAAGCTTGGAACGGATATTCCAAAGCTTGGGACAGATATTCCAAGGTTTGGAACAGAGACATCTGTAAGGTCTGCCAGGGCAGACGCACCAAATATCTTACTTGTTAACATATTAAAAAATGTATTGTAACTTATTTATTATTAATACTGTATATTTGCATATATAAAATATCTTTCGTATCTTTGCAAAGAAAAATT
>Ga0129317_1000404_pt1 | contig 46602 bp, 38 predicted proteins | sample Cm1ome_FD_94430 | JGI IMG/M metagenome (GOLD analysis project Ga0129317, IMG submission 94430) | Eastern black-and-white colobus group fecal microbial communities from Wisconsin, USA - Cm1105 metagenome | ecosystem: Host-associated > Mammals > Digestive system > Large intestine > Fecal | place... | reverse complement strand
TGCACAGGCTCCGCACCTGCTTCGCAGGGTGGCCGCTGGTATGGGCCGAGGTGGCCGTTTTAATCGGACCAGGTGGCCGCTGAGATCGGGCACCCGTGGCCGCTGGAGAGGGCCTTATGCACCAGTGTGGTGGCGGAGAAAAATATCACGCCATATACCGCAATTATTTTAAGGATTTGAAACCAGACAGGCGGAAAAGATACCGCTTCGCCCGATGGAAAGCGGAGACCGCCGTTAAAAAGGCCCCTGGGATATAACAGCCTGCGGCCTTGCTTTTTATATCTTTGGCCTGTGCCAGTCATAAAAAACGGGGGTCTCTCATAGATTTTGGGTACAAGCCATAGGGCGTATCTGAGGGAGGCGGGGCCGTCTCCCCAGGGTTTTTCTCCGCCCGCAGCGAGGGGATGCGTCCCACATAGGATAAGGAGTGGTACCATGAAGGGGAACCGGCGATATTTGACTGCCATACGCCGCGGGGTGGCCCTGGGCCTGGCCCTGGTGGCAGTGTGGGGGATCAGTCTTACCACGGACCTGACCGCTTTGGGGGAGAGGCTGAGTGGCCTGGGCCGGGAGCCGTCTCTTACTGTATCCCTGTTGTCCGGACAGCTGGGGCCGCTGCCCGGAGAGGGAGAAGAGGGGCTGGATGGTTGGGGACGTCTGCTCCTGGGCCATTCGGCGCTGCTGGCGGCGGGGGAAGAGGAGGTCGCTGCCCGGCGGAGGGGACAATCAGTACAGCCTGAGGCCCTGGATCCCACCGACCACAATGGAGACGACCAGGAAGAACCCAACCTTCAGCCCCAGGGGGGCTCAGACGACATCATTGAGATGACCGCCCGGAGTAAAAACGAGGGCAAATACCTCAACGGACAAGGGGTCTGTCTCTATAACCGCACTGACTATGCCTTGGACACCTCCGTGCTGTCCCAGGGGACGGTGGATGTAGCGCTGGGGGAGGGACCCCAAATTTTAATTGTTCACACCCACGGCAGTGAGGCCTATTCCCAGACAGATGGGGAGAGGTACGAGGAAAGCGATCCCTACCGCACGACAGACTGTACCCACAATGTGGTAAAGGTGGGGGAGGAGATTGCCACAGTATTTCGGGCCCATGGCTTCCAGGTGATTCACGATACCAGTCTCTTTGACTACCCCGCATACAACGGGGCCTATGACCGCTCCCAGGCGGCGGTGAAACAGTGGCTGGAGGAATATCCTACCATAAAGATTGTGCTGGATGTCCATCGAGACGCCCTGGTGGGCAAGGAGGGACAGGTATATAAGCTGGTGTCTGAGGAGGCGGGCAGCAAGGTGGCCCAGGTCATGCTGGTGGTGGGGACGGACGGATCCGGGGCAGAGCACCCCAGGTGGAAAGACAATTTAGCCTTTGCGGTAAAGCTTCAGCAGGGGCTGACAAGGGGATACACCAGCCTGGCCCGGCCCATTGTGCTGCGCAGCAGCCGATATAATCAGCAGCTGCTCCCCGGATCCCTCCTGGTGGAAGTGGGCGGACACGGCAACTCCCTCACCGAGGCCATAGACGGAGCCCGGCTGTGGGCAGACAATGTGGCCCGGACACTGCTGGCAATGAAGGGGGGATAAAAAGGGGATGCGGCTGGGGGGAATGTCCCATGGGCTTTATTCCGCTCTTTGAATTTTTTCGGACCTCCGGCTTGCCAGGGACCGACCCATGGGGTACACTAAAGACAGCGAGGGGGACGGTGAGGGAATGGACCACGAGTTTTATATGGGCCAGGCATTGGCACTGGCCCGGGAGGCGGAGCGGGACGGTGACGTGCCCGTAGGGTGTGTCATTGTCCGGGATGGAGAAATCATCGGCCGAGGCCGGAACCGGCGGGAGGAACGGGGAGATGCCACCGCCCACGCAGAGCTGGAAGCGATTCGGGACGCCTGTAGACGGACGGGCAGCTGGCGGCTCCACCACTGCGTCATGTATGTCACTTTGGAGCCCTGTCCTATGTGCGCCGGCGGAATCATCAACGCCCGCATTGATACGGTGCGCTATGGGGCCAGAGATGAAAAAGCGGGCTGCTGCGGATCGGTGCTCAACCTCTTTGAGGAGCGGTTTAATCACCGGCCCAGGCTGTATCAGGGGCCGCTGGCGGAGGAGTGCGAAGGGATTCTCCAGGATTTTTTTGAAAATCTCAGGGAAAACCCGAAAGATTTAAAGCTTTTGTAACAACTTATAAGAACTTTTTTAATAACACTTGGATATACTCATACTTGCAAGGCAAGAACATCTTTTCATTCTATCCTCCAATTTCTTAGAAAGCCGACGGAACAATCCGTCGGCTTTCAGTCTGTAAAAACAGGGCGCGAAGGGCCCCCACCGGGAGCGGAAACACACCCCTTATCCCCATTGCGGAGTCAACCATTGAAATAATGGGTCAATCTCTCTGCTGAAGATTTAAAACTTATGTAACATTTGAGGTTGGATTTTGTAATAACTCTTTTGTATGATAAGACATGCAAGAGACAGTTCGTTTCATTTTAATCCTCTTTTTCAACAGCAGAACCCGGACGCTTTGGAGCTGGCGTCCGGGTTCTGCTGTTTGGAAATGGAAAAGGAAATCCCCCGCGGCTGCCGCGCCGCGGGGGATTTCCTTTTTATAGTGATCCTTCCAAAATCACGTTCATTTCAAGGGGAAACTCAGCACTTCTCGAAGATGGTGGCTACGCCCTGGCCGCCGCCGATGCACAGGGTGGCCAGACCCTTCTTGGCGTCGTCCCGCTTCAGCATCTCGTGGAGCAGGGTGACGATAATCCGGGCGCCGGAAGCGCCAACGGGGTGACCCAGAGCAATGGCGCCGCCGTTGACATTGACCTTGCTCATGTCAAAGCCCAGTTCACGGGCCACGGCGATGGACTGGGCGGCAAAGGCCTCGTTGGCCTCCACCAGATCCATATCCTCAATCTTCAGACCGGCCTTGGCCATGGCCTGACGGGAAGCGGGTACGGGGCCCACGCCCATGATCTTGGGATCCACGCCGCCCTGGCCCCAGGAGACCAGCTTGGCAATGGGCTTCAGGTTGTATTTGGCAACGGCTTCGCCGGAGGCCAGGATGATGGCGGCGGCGCCGTCATTGATGCCGGAGGCGTTGGCGGCGGTGACCCGCTGCTCGTGCTTGTGGGCATCGGCCTCGTGAACCTGGGTCGCCTCAAAGGTGTGGGCAATCTCGTTTTCCACACCCTCGGGGCCCACAGGGAAAGCGCCCTTCAGCTTGCTGATGCCCTCGGCGGTGACGCCGGCGCGGGGGAACTCATCCACCTTGAACTCCACCATCTGCTTTTTCTGCTTGACCATCACGGGGACGATCTCATCGTTAAAGCGGCCGGAGTTGATGGCGGCCTCGGCCTTGTTCTGGGAGGAGGCGGCAAACTCGTCCAGCTCCTGGCGGGTGATGCCCCACACGTCGCAGATATTCTCGGCGGTGGTGCCCATGTGATAGTTGTTGAAAGCGTCCCACAGGCCATCTTTAATCATGGTGTCGATGACCTTCTTGTCACCCATACGGGCGCCCCAGCGCTCGGCAGGGAGGGCATAGGGGGCGGCGGACATGTTTTCCATACCGCCAGCCACAATGATGTCGGCGTCGCCTGCGGCGATGGTACGGCCGGCCTCAATAACGGACTTCATGCCGGAGCCGCAGACCATGCCCACGGTATAGGCGGGTACGGAGGTGGGTACGCCGGCCTTCAGGGCGGCCTGACGGGCGGGGTTCTGTCCCAGGGCGGCGGTGAGGATACAGCCAAACATGACCTCGTCCACATTCTCGGGGGCAATACCGGCCCGATTCAGGGCCTCCTTGATTACAATGGCGCCCAGATCGGCGGCGGGGGTGTCCTTCAGGGAGCCGCCAAAGGAACCAATGGCGGTGCGGCAGCAATTGACAACATAGATTTCCTTCATAGTGTCTAAAACCTCCAATATTTGGTTTTGGCGTCTCACAGACGCCCGTTTTTCCGCTCTTATAAAGAATTATATCGGAGCGGAGGGGAAAAATCAATAAATTTTTTTGTGGTTTCTGGTTCTGTTTCTGTCTGAGAGTGACAATATATTGCAAATATAAAAGCAAAGAGAGGCAGTTTCACGAGGAATCGTTAAAATTTTGACAAAACCCCGGATTTTAAGAAAATCCGGGGTTTTGCAGAAAGAGCGGAAGGGGACTGCGCCAGGGAGCTTTTGGACGAACCGCAGACGGGGATGTGCTGGCGCAGCCGCTTTTTATTTGTAAGAGGGCCATGTCTCTCCGGTCTCCGGGTCCTGGGAGTGGAGCACAAGGGAATAAGTGTCTCCCAGGGCTCCCGACTCCTTCAGCACAGCCAGAGTGCGGCGGGCCTGGGGCGTGAGGGTGACGGTGACATAGTCGGAAACGGCCTCGCTGGAGGGGGGGTAGCCGGAGTCAGACCCGGGCAGGGCCCAGTAGAAGCGCAGGTCGGTGCGGTAGGTGTTCTCCTCTCGCTCCTGGTCATCAAAGAGGTAGCGGACACCGATCAGGCCGTCGTCAAAATCCTGGCGCACCGCGTCCCACAGAGCCTGGGTGTAGCCATCTATATAAACGGTGTCAAAATAACGCTGCTTCTGGTTATATACATCCAGCAGATTGGCCTCCACCAGCCGGCCATGTTCCTCCATGTTGTCAAAGCGGTAGGACTGGGCGATCAGGGTCCGGTTCTGGATCAGACGGTTTGCCTGCCATGTGACGGACCCCTCCTGGTTCAGCTCATCTTTAAAAATCGGGACGCTGTAATAGTTTCTGGTGAGGGTGGCTCCGCCTGAAAGGGTATACTCCACACGGAAAGAGATGTAATCATTACATAGGTCGTCCTGCCGGTCCTTTTCCCGGACCACGGCGCGGTGCAGGTCCACGATCTGCTGAATCTCGTCGGGGCTGGTCACCGAGCGCAAATTAAAATTTCCGCCGTCATAGGGATAACCAATGCTGCCGTTCAGGGAGACGGAGGCAACCTGGTCCGGATCGGGAACCCGGTCCTCTATGCCAAACAGATCGAAGAAGCAGGCGGAACAGAGCAGCGCCAGCACCGCCGCCATGGCGGCGCATCCTTTCCAGGCATGGAGTACCCGAAAGGTTTTTTGCAGCAGCATTTCGGCCACAAACCACCCGGCCGCAGCCCAGAGCAGCACACACGCCGTGAGGGGCAGCGCCTGAGACCAGCTGAAAAAGGCGCAGGTAAAGATGCCCAGGCACAGTCCGGAGCAGAAGGAAACCCCGCACTTAAACAGGGGGCGTACAATGGGAATGGCCACCACGTCGCCGGCTGACTCCACATGCCGATAGCGGTAGACCACCAGGGCCAGAAGGGCGAAGACCAGGCCCGCGGCGGCGTAGGCAGCCACGGCGGCGGCGGATACCAGGGAGGGAGCGCCGTCATTTATGGAATACCACCCACAGGCGCGGTACAGTGCATACACGGGGGTGCAGTATTCTACAAAGGGGCCGCCCACTCTGTCGATGGTAAAGCCGTAAAAAAATTGGGACATAAGCTGGGCAACGAGGGTATGGACCACCATGACCAGAAAGTTCAGCACGCCGTAAAAGACGGGGAGGGCCAGAACATGTCCGGTGAACATGGCGCAGAAGACAGCAAAGGAGTAGAAGAATAAAGACGTGCCGCTCTGGACCAGCAGCCAGGTTCCCAAGGCGGGAAGAACTGCGGGCCAGTCTGAGGAGGGGAGGAGGAGCATTTCCACGGCCAGGGTGAGGAGGGCCACAACCAGCAAGGGCAGAAGAAGGAAAGAGAGACCCGCCAGATACTGGGTGGAAAACAGGGACTCCCGCCGCAGAGGCAGGGCGTGCATCACACATGCGGAGCGGCTGTTGTAGAGATATCCAAACACCGCCATGGCGCACAGCACGCCGAAGACCAGGGACATGCACACGCCGAGGAGGAGAGACTCCGGAAGGTCCTGGGCCAGGGTCAGCAGTCGGCTCCGGGCTTCAAGCACGCTTGCGCCCCAGCGGATGTTGTCGAAATACCGGGTCATCAGGTTCAAGGGCAGAGCAAACAGCCAGATGGTGCCGTATAAGGCCCACAGAGGCCAAAAACGGCCCATGGTTTTGCGGTACAGGGTGGAATTAAAGCACGATGTCACGGACCGCATAGTCCTCACCTCCCAGTTCATAAATAAAGATTTCTTCTAAGGAAAGAGGCAGGGCCTCCATTAAAATGGGCTGATATACCGCCATGCGGGTTTTGATCTGAGCGGGATTGCCCCGGACGATCAGGGTATAGACCCGGCCCAGCTGAGAGGTGTGGAGAATCTGCAGATCCTGGGGCAGCTCGGGCAGATCCGGCTGGGCAAAGGCGACCTGGAGCTTGACCACGTTGTCCTGCAGGTCGGTGAGGGAGCGCTCCAGCAGGACCTTGCCGTGGCTGAGGATACCCACATGGTCGCACACATCCTCCAGCTCCCGCAGATTGTGGGAGGAGACAAGGACTGTGGTGCCCCGCTGGGCCACATCCCCCATGAGCAGAGACCAGACCTGCCGCCGCATAACCGGGTCCAGCCCATCCACCGGTTCATCCAGGACCAGAATTTCCGGATTGCAGCACAGGGCAAGCCAGAATGCGGACTGCTTCTGCATCCCCTTGGACAGCCGGCGGATGGGCTGCCGTTCCTCCACTTCGGGAAATGCCTGCTTGAGCATCTCGTACCGCTTGTCGTCAAAGCCGGGGTACATCCCACGATAAAATTTCATCATATCCCGGGTGGAGGCTGAGACAAAGTAGTACAGCTCATCGGGAATGGCGGCAATTTTGGCCTTTGCCAGAGGGTTTTCATATACTGGCTGACCATCAACCAAAATAGAACCGGAGTCGGGCCGGTAGATGCCCATAATATGGCGGAGTATGGTAGACTTTCCCGCGCCGTTGGGTCCCACCAGACCGTAAATGGAGCCCTTCTCCACCGACATGGTCAAACCGTCCAGGGCCCGAAAGCCCTCAAAGGTTTTTGTCACGTTATGAATCTGAATCACTGTGTCCTTCCCCCTTCCAATGCCTGTATCCGCTGATGCAGGGCGCTTACGGGCACCCCCAGAAACAGCAGCTCCGCCGCCGTCTGGTCAAAGTGCCGAAACAGATCCTGCCGCCGCCCCTCGTCTACCCCGGAATGGGGCGCTGCAAAAGAGCCTTTGCCGGGCACGGAATAAAGGTAGCCCTCCGATTCCAGCGACTCATAGGCCCGCTGGATGGTGTTGGGATTAATGGCCAGCGAGGTGGCCATGGACCGCACCGAGGGCAGCTTTTCTCCCTCCTGTATGACGCCGGACACCATCAGACGGCGCAGGCCGTCCTTTACCTGCTCATAAATGGGGCGGGCGTCCCGATAATCTAAATTCAGCATGGCTGCCGCCTCCTTTCTTTGTCTCACCCAGGCCGTGTCAGGATCGTCGAAATACTGCGGCAAGTATTTTTCCTTTCCTCCAATGTCTCCGGTCCCGCGCTTTCTGTCTGAGAGGGATGGAGCGAGCAGGCCCGCCCGGCTTCTTGGGATGAACTGTATGAAGTGTATTAATACACAGTAGTATATCGGAGAGGAGGAGAAAAAACAATTAAGAACTGCTTAAGTTTTTAAAAGTTCTCTCCGGCGTCAGGTGTAAGGACAGTGTTTTTGGGCCGGAAGCGGAAAAAAAACGGGGCATTTTTTTGCTTTACGCATAAAAAATTTAACAAAAAACGGGTTCCGGCAAAAATAAAAAAACAAAAAACCGAACAGATTTTTTTGAACTTTGACGGTAAAAATGAGCTGTTTCGGCTATTTTGCAAAGATTAGACGCAAGAAATGGGGATTTTTTAGGCTGTTCTCCCCAAAAAACTCATTGGAGTAGACGTTTCAAAGACGGTGGGTAATATATAATCAAGCTGTACTCGCGGGAACGGCAGCTCACGGGGACAAAATATTTTAGTTTAAGGAAGAAAATTGATGGAAGAAAAAAGGAATGAGAGTTTTAACGGAGAGCAGCTGAGAGGAGGAGAGGAGAACAACAACCGGCTGGAGTGTGTGGCAACACCGGTAGACTATAATTCAATTACTTTAGTAAATATTTGGAAATTTTTGGTTTTTTCCGCAATTGGCATCTGGGTGTTTTTTGTCCCTGTAACGTTTGGCGGCACCACTGCCGTATCTATGGTCCTCCTTATCGACGCCGTAAAAGGGCTGATGGGCGGAATACTGAACTGGCTTGTCATGGCGATCTGCGTAACGTTGAGCATCACGTTTACCCTGTCTCAGGTCAAAAAAGACAGCATTTTTTCTGGGTTCCACGAGAAAGACGGCTGGTTTACCGGATTGCTCTACTACCTGGCGGCAATTTTTGCGGTAATGCTGATTTTTGAGATTGGCCCGGAGCAGATTTTGAATCCCGAGGTGGGGGGCCTGTCCATTGATTTGGCAGGAAACGTACTCTTTACGGTCACCATTGCCGGCTGGCTGGTGACGCTGTTAATAGAATTTGGAATTCTGGAATTTATTGGCACATTAATGGAGCCTGTGATGCGTATTGCGTTCAAGCTGCCGGGACAGTCGGCGGTAACTGCGGTGTCAGCCTTTGTGGCCGCGCCCGCCGTGGGCGTTTTTATGACAAATAAGCTGTATAATGAAAACGTTTATACGGAAAAAGAGGCCTGTTGTGTCGCCACCAATTTCAGCGTTGTTTCCTTGGGTTTCTTTGCGCTGCTGGTGTCTATCACCGGAACGGTGGAGATGTACGGGAAAGTGGCGGTGTCCTCCCTCATTATAACCTTCATTTTGGCGGCGATTGTCATTCGGATCCCTCCTCTTTCCAAAAAGAAGGACCGCTATGCCAATGGAATGGAGCAGACTCCGGAGATGAGAGCTGCCGGACGGTATTCCCGGGATATTTTTAAGAAAGCCTTTGCTGCGGCCACCACCAAAGCGTCCAAAACACCGATGTCGGTGTTTGTCACCTCCGTTCCCGACGTGGTGTCTTTTGCCGTAAAAATTGTGGCGTTTGTTCAGGCGATTGCAGTCATCTCCCTGCTGATCAGTAAATATACCCCGTTCTTCACCTGGGTTGGGGCGCCCATGATCCCCTATCTGCAGCTGATGGGAATGCCTGACGCGGCGGCAATTGCACCGGCCACATTGGTAGGCATTGCGGAGATTACCCTTCCTGTGCTGACTATCGCGGGGCAGAATATTGCCCCCATGAGCATTTTCTTTGTCATTGTGCTATCCACCGTTCAAATTATCTTCTTTACGGAAAGCGCCAACGCCATGCTCCAGTCCGATATAGGGCTGAATTTTCTGGATCTGGTGTTTATATTTCTGATTCGTACCCTGATCGCAATCCCCATTGTGGCGGCATTTGCCCATCTGCTGTTTTAAAACAGTGTAGAAAAACATTGGCAAGGCGCTGTGGTTTGTTTTTATAGGAGGTGTCTTACCCGCAGGTGTAATAAGGAGCGCATTTAAATCCCCCGGTACCCCCAGCATGCAGTAAAAAATTAAGTGTAAAAGAGAAAGGAACGATTACTATGGATTTCGGTTTTAATGATGAATATAAGATGATACAGAAGATGTATCGTGAGTTTGCGGAAAAAGAGATTAAGCCTCTGGCTGAGGAGATCGACGAGAACGAGCGCTTCCCCAAGGAGAGCATCCAGAAGATGGCCGACAACGAAATGCTGGGTATTCCCTGGCCTGAGGAGTACGGCGGAAGCGAAGGTGACTACCTCTCCTATGTGATCGCCGTCGAAGAGTTGTCCAAGGTCTGCGCCTCCACCGGCGTGACACTGTCCGCGCATACCTCCCTGGGCACCGCCCCCATCTATGACTGGGGTACCGAGGAGCAGAAGCAGAAGTACATGGTTCCCCTAGCCAGCGGCGAGTGCCTGGGCGCCTTCGGCCTGACCGAACCCAACGCCGGCACCGACGCTTCCCGCCAGAAGACCACCGCCGTCAAGCAGGGTGACCACTATGTCCTCAACGGCTCCAAGTGCTTTATCACCAACGGCGGCGAGGCCGGGATCTACGTTGTGATGGCCATGACCGACAAGGAGAAGGGCAACCATGGCATCTCCGCCTTTATTGTGGAGGACGGCTTCCAGGGCTTCTCCATCGGCAAGCATGAGAAGAAGATGGGCATCCGGGGTTCTGCCACCACCAGCCTAATTTTTGAGGACTGCATTGTCCCAGAAGAGAACCTGCTGGGCAAGGAGGGCGAAGGCTTTAAGGTGGCCATGCATACCCTGGACGGCGGCCGCATCGGCATCGCCGCTCAGGCTCTGGGTATTGCGCAGGGCGCCCTGAACGAGGCCGTGGCCTATGTGAAGATGCGCGAGCAGTTCGGCAAGCCCCTGTCCGCCTTCCAGAACACCCAGTTCGTCATCGCCAATCTGGCCAACCAGATCGAGGCTGCCAGACTGCTGGTCTACCGCGCCGCCTGGGCCAAGGACAACCACCTGCCCTACTCCGTGGAGTCCGCCCACGCCAAGCTCTTTGCCGCTGAGACCGCCATGCGGGTTACCACTGAGTGCGTTCAGCTGCTGGGCGGCTACGGCTACACCCGTGAGTATCCCGTGGAGCGCATGATGCGCGATGCCAAGATTACCCAGATTTATGAGGGGACCTCTGAAGTTCAGCGCATGGTCATTTCCCGTTCCCTGCTGAAGTAAGCAACTGAAAATTAGACGTTTTTTCTACAATCCTCCTGCATCTGCAAAGATTATCTGAAAGGGACAAATTCCAATTAGACGTTTCAGAGACGGTGCAAGATGTATAATTACGGCGTTGAACCTGAGTTGAATATTGGTGATAAGTCCACAAAGGCGTATTTGCTTCTGTGCAGGTGCCTTCAAAAAAAGAACTTCCAAAACGGTTGATTCTGTGATCCGGACGAATCTTACATAGCTCAGCAATCCTTATCCGCGCGGAGGAAGCGACGGTTTCTTCCGCGCGGGCCGGCGATCAGCGGTGCCGGTTACAATACAATATTAAGATTCAAAGGGAACACTTCTCCTGGCGAAAGACGGCAATCATTTTGGAATGTACCTGGCAATTGGACGAGTCATCTTCGTTTGACGTAGGGAACCGCATGCCTGACACTGTGTGTGGAAGGCAATCGTATGCAGCCGTATTTTGGAAGGAGGAAACGTTTCATGGAAGACAAAGGCACAAAAATCCCCGTGGAAGCGATGAGTGCGGAAGAACTGGAAAGAGAGCTGGCCAAAAAGATTGGTGTTGAGGTGGACTATTCCACCATCACCCCGCCGAATCTGCTGAAGTTCCTGCTCTTCTCCGCGTTTGGCGTCTGGGTGTTCTTTATCCCCGCATTTGATGGGATTACCCCTATGGTGACCCTGATCGACTGGCTCAAGGCGGTCCTGGCTCCGGTGAAAGACTGGATGACTGTTATCACCTGCGTGGGCCTGGCTATCACCATGACCATTGCCAAGATCTCCAAAAAGGGCCCCCTGGCCGCGTTCCACAAGGACGACGGCATCATGGATTTGGTCCTGTTCTATCTGGCCGCTATTTTCTCCGTCGCTGTAAAGCTTCTCCCTGTCTCCGCATACAGCGCGGGCGCCGCGGAGAATGTCACCTTCCTGCAGAAGGTTATGGACCCGGAGGTTGGCCCTATGGCCATCAGCCTGGCCGGCACCTGTCTGTTTACCGTTACCATCGCCGGATGGCTGGTCACCCTCCTCATTGAGTTTGGCATTTTGGAGTTTATCGGCACCCTGATGGAGCCCATCATGCGCCGGGTCTTCAAAATTCCCGGTCAATCCGCTGTGGACGCCCTCTCCTCCTTCGTGGCGGCCCCCGCCGTGGGTGTATTCCTGACCAACCGCCTGTACAATGACTGTGTGTACACGGAGAAAGAGGCCTGCTGTATCTCCACAAACTTCAGCGTGGTTTCCCTGGGCTTTTTTGCCCTGCTGGTGTCCATCACCGGCACTGAGTACATGTATGGCAACGCCATCCTGGTCTCTCTGATTACTGTATTTATTTTGGCAGCCATTGTGATTCGGATCCCGCCCCTGTCCTGGAAAAAGGACGTGTACGCCAACGGTGTGGTCCAGACCGCCGAGATGGCAAAGCCCGGCAAGTATACCTCCGCTATTTTCAAGAAAGCCTTGGCAGCTGCGACAACCAGAGCAAAAAAGACCCCCTACTCCGTGTTTGTGACCTGCATCCCCGGAGTGCTGTCCTTCGCGCTGAAAATTGTGGCCTTTGTTATGTCCATCGCCATGGTTTCTCTGTTCCTGTGCTGGTATACCCCTGTCTTCAACTGGATCGGCCAGCCCATGATCCCCTTCCTGCAGCTGTGCCAGGTGCCTGACGCCGCCGTTGTGGCTCCCGCCACCCTGGTGGGCATTGCCGAGATCGCTCTGCCCGTTCTGACCATTGCCGGTCAGGCCATTACGCCCACCGCAATCTTCTTCGTCATCGTGTTGTCCACCGTGCAGATCATTTTCTTCACCGAGAGCGCCAACGCCATGATGAAGGCGGATATGGGTCTGAAGTTTGGCCAGCTGGTGGTCATCTTCCTGATCCGCACCGTAATTGCCATCCCCATTGTGTCCCTGTTTGCACATATTTTCTACCCGATGTAATTGCTGCGCCGGAACTAAATCGGCGCGTCCGGGATCAGAGCAGTAAATGCATCGCCATGAGGTAAGCTTTTTGTTTTAGGAGATGTTGCTATGAACAAAGCGTTAAGCGGTATTCGGGTTTTAGACTTCACCCAGGTTTTGGCCGGCCCGTTCTGTACCATGAACCTGGCCGACTTCGGTGCGGAAGTCATCAAAATTGAAAAACCCGGAGTGGGCGACGGCAGCCGGATTTTTGGCCCCTTCATTAATGGCCAGAGCGGCTACTACACGCTGGTAAACCGCGGGAAAAAAGGGATTACCGTGGACTTGAAAAAGGGTAAGAACCTCATCTACGATATGGTAAAAAAGTGCGATGTCGTGGTGGAGAACTTCAAGCCCGGAGTCATGGAAAAGCTGGGCTTTTCCTACGATGCCCTCAAGGAAATTAATCCCGGCATCATTTACTGCTCGATCTCCGGTTTTGGCCAGGACAGCCCCATGCGGGATCTGCCCGCCTACGATATTGTAGCCCAGGGCATGTCCGGCATGATGAGCATCACCGGCTACCCCGACACCCCTCCTGCCCGGGTGGGCAGCTCCCTTGGCGACATCAGTGCCGGCCTGTACGCTGTGACCGGAATTCTGTTGGCGCTGTTTAACCGGGAACGTACCGGAAAGGGCCAGTATGTTGATGTGGCTCTGCTGGACAGCGTGTTCGCCTTTGTGGAAACCAATGTGGTTCGCCACACAATCGGCGGTGTGCACCCCACCCGCGTGGGCGCCCGCCATCCCCTCAGCGCTCCCTTTGATATCTACCGCTGCAAGGACGCCTATGTCATCATTGCCGTGGCCAGCGACCATCATTTTGCCAAACTGTGCGAGATGATCGGCCAGCCGGAACTGAGCAAGGATCCCCGGTTTGACTCTGACCCCCACCGTTCTGAGAACGATGTGGAGCTGAAGGCCATTCTGGAAACCTTCTTTGCCGACTACACGGTGGAAGAGGCTATGAAGATGATGCAGGAGCACACCATTCCCTGCGGCCCCCTGTGCACTGTGGACGAGGCCTGCCAGAATCCCAGTATCCTGCAGCGTGACATGTTGGTGGAGATCGACCAGCCCGGCGCCGGCAAGCTGAAAATCACCGGTAACCCCATGAAGCTGTCCGAGACGCCCGCCGATCCCAGACACCCCGCTCCCCTGCTGGGCGCGGACACCAAGGAGGTCCTCCGGGACGTCTTTGGCTACAGCGATGAGCAGATTGCCCAGTGGGCAGCTGAAAAAGTTCTGTAAGATCCATTTTAATACTTAAAACAATAAACAACATTTTAGGAGGAATTTTAGCATGGAATTCAAATATACAGAGGACCAAATTGCCCTGCGCCGCGCAGTCCGTGAGTGGGCTCAGAGCTACCTGGCCCCCAAGGCCGAGGAGATCGACGTAAACAACCGCTTCCCCACTGAGACCATCACCGCTCTGGGTGAGCAGGACCTGATGGGCCTGGCCTACCCCGAGGAGCTGGGCGGCGCCGGCTATGACGCCATCTCCGAGGCCATTGCCATGGAGGAAATCTCCGCCGCCTGCGCGTCCACCGGCTCCATCATCACCGGTCACTATCTGGGCTTTGACGCTCTGTACTTGGCCGGCAACGAGGAGCAGAAGGAGAAGTGGCTGCGCCCCGCCCTGGAGGGCGATATGTATGCCGCCTTCTGTCTGACCGAGCCCGCCGGCGGCTCCGACATGACCTCCAACAAGACCACTGCTGTTCAGGACGGCAATGAGTGGGTCATCAACGGCGTGAAGCACTTCATCACCGGCGGCGCCCACTGCGACTTCCTGTGCTGCTTTGCCATCACCAATAAGGAGGATCCCCGTCACGGCATGACCTGCTTCGTGGTGGAGAAGGGCACCCCCGGCATGAAGATTGCCTCTGAGGACAACAAGATGGGTATCCGCGGCGCCCGCACCGCGGAGATCGTCTTCGAGGACTGCCGCGTTCCCGCCGCCAATATGGTAGGCAAGTTGAACGAGGGCTATCGCCTGGCTCTGGACGTGGTGGACCGCGGCCGTATCGGCATCGCCGCCATGTCCGTTGGTATCGCCCAGTCCGCTCTGGACCTGGCCATCAAGTATGCCAAGGAGCGCGAGGTCTTCAAGCGCCCCATCGCCAAGTTCCAGGGCATTCAGTGGATGCTGGCCGACGCTGCCACTCAGGTGGAAGCCGCCCGTATGCTCACCTACTACGCCGCCGACCTGAAGGAGCAGGGCGTTCCCTTCACCAAGCAGGCCGCCATGGCCAAGCTGTTCGCCGCTGAGGCCGCACACAAGGTGGTTGACACCTCTCTCCAGATCCACGGTGGTTACGGCTACATGAAGGAGTATGCCATCGAGCGGATTTACCGCGACCAGCGCATCACCGAGCTGTTTGAGGGCACCTCTCAGGTTCAGCGCATTGTCATTGCCGGTCAGCTGCTGCACTGATTTTCGGGCTTTTCGGGCCCCTCATATAAAAAACAACGTAAAGCTTAGATAGCTTCATATTGTCAACAAAGATATGGGCAAATCTTGGTTTTGCAGGATTTGCCCATATCATCTGAATGAAAAATTATTGCGGGATCGGAGGTTCCGATACGCGCCATTAGGGAGGATAAACATGAATATACTGGTATGTGTGAAGCAAGTGCCGGATAATGCGGTGGTCCCCAAGCTGGACCCCGCCACTGACCGGGTAATCAAGGAGGGCGTGGAGACCATGGTCAGCCCCTTTGACCTGAACGCCGTGGAGGCCGGCCTGAAGCTGGCTGAAGAGCACGGCGGCGAGGTCACCGTACTGACTCTGGGTGATGACACCTGCAAGACCAGCCTGCGGATCGCTCTGTCCATGGGCGCCGCCAAGGCCTACCTGGTCAGTGACCCCGCCCTGGAGGAGTCCGACACCTGGGCTACTTCTTACGCCCTGGCCAAGGCCATCAAGTCCATTGGCGAGTTTGACGTCATCCTCTGCGGCAAGCAGGCCATCGATGACGACGCCGGCCAGGTGGGCGCGGGAATTGCTGAACAGCTGGGTGCTTCCCTGGTCTCCTATGTCAACGAGATTACCGAGGTCACCGCCGATGCGCTGACCGTCAAGCGAGTCAGCCCCGCCGGCGAAGAACTGGTACAGGCCAAGCTGCCTGTCCTGCTCACCTGTGAGAAGTCCCTGAACGAGCCCCGTTACCCCACTCTGAAGCGCACCAGGATGGCCAACCGCATGGAGATCCCCGTGCTGGACTGTGCCGCCATTGGCGCCGACGCCGGCAAAGTGGGTAAGAACTCTCCCTCCGCCATCAAGAAGCTCTACACGCCTGCTCCCCGTCAGAGCGGCGAGGTGATCAAGGGCGATGCGGAAGAGATTGCCAAGATCGGCGTCGCCAAGCTGGTCGAGCAGAAGATTATCTGATAAGAGGGGGTACATAATATGTCTAACAAGAACGTATGGGTTTGCCTGGAGCAAACCGACGGTAAGATTGCCGGCGTCTCCTACGAGATGCTCAGCGAGGCCAGAAAGCTAGCTGACCAGCAGTCCGGCGAGGTCTGTGCCGTCCTCATGGGGGCTCAGGTCCAGGACCTGGCCAAGGATGCTTTTGCCTACGGCGCAGACAAGGTCTATATCTGCGACGATGAGAAGCTGAAAAACTACTGCTGCGAGAGCTATTGTAAGGTGCTGGAGAATCTGGTCAAGGAGAATCAGCCCGATATCCTGCTCCTGGCCGCGACCACCGTGGGCCGGGATTTGGCCGGCCGCCTGGCCAGCCGCCTGGAGACCGGTCTGGCCGCCGACTGTGTGGCGCTGACCCTGGAGGACGGCAGCCTGGTTGCCACCCGTCCCACCTACGGCGGCAACATCATGGCCGACGTGATCTTCCCTGAGAAGCGTCCCGCTATGTGCACCATCCGTCCCAATGCCATGTCCAAGGCCGAGCCTGACGCCGCCAAGTCCGGTGAGGTCGTTGCCGTTGCGCTGGATATTGAAGAGGACGCCATCCGCACCCAGGTGAAGGAAGTCCTGGCTAAGGCCGGCGGTGAAATCAGCCTGGCTGACGCGCAGATCATCGTCTCCGGCGGCCGCGGCCTGGGCGACGCCAGCGGCTTCGACCTGATCCGCGAATTTGCCGATACCCTCCACGCCGCTGTGGGCGCCTCCCGCGCCGCCGTGGACGCCGGCTGGATTCCCTATGAGCATCAGGTGGGTCAGACCGGTAAGACGGTCGGCCCCAAGCTGTACATCGCCTGCGGCATTTCCGGCGCTCTGCAGCACTTGGCCGGCATGAAGACCTCCGATGTCATCGTGGCCATCAACAAGGATGAGGAGGCCCCCATTTTTGGTGTGGCCAACTACGGCATTGTGGGCGACCTGTACAAGGTTATCCCCGTGATGATCGAGGAGATCAAGAAGGTTCTTGCCGCCCGCTGATTAGCCGGGGCTGTCCCCAATGTGGGATTACTTCCTAAGAATGTGAAAACCCCTTCCGCTTTCGCGGAAGGGGTTTTGTAATTACAGCTGGGTCGGATCTGGGGAAAAAGTCTGATTTAAATATTTGATTTCATAGCGATTGCAGTATTCGTTCAGGTTGCTCAAAGCTTGTCGGCAATAGTCCTCCGCCTCCTCGGGCAGGCCGGGGCCAAAGACGGCGCCGACGGATTCATCCAGATCAGACATTCTGCGGATCAGGGCCTCTGCAAAAAAGACAGTGCCAAGGTCGTTGGGGTCTTTGATATAACCGGCGTTGTCGCGGGCGGTGGTGAGGTATTTCAGGGCCTGCGGGTAGTCCCCTTCCCGAATCAGGGTGAGGGCCATATAGGAGTCCAGAACGGAGCGGCGCCAGAAGGAGTCGAACTGGCCGTACAGGGAGTAGGCCCGCTCAAAATATTCCCGGGCGCCCTGAATATTCTCCATATAGTAGGCGGTTTTACCGGCATTGATGTAGAAATAGGACAGGCTGGCCAGAGCGTTTTTCCCCAGGCACAGGGAGATGGCCTTGTCAAACAGCTGCAGGGCCCCGGGATAGTCCTCCTCTGCCTGTCGGATTTCACCGATATAGCTGTAGGCGGCGGCAATGTTGGTGGCATAAAGCTTCGCCACATTTTCTGTGACCGCAAGGGTGTTGATGGACTCGTTGAGCAGCTTTTCTGCCAGGCAGTAGTTGCCCGCCATCATATTGCACAGGCCCTTCAGGCGGAGAATAATGCCGATTTCCTTGTGGTAGTTGCACTTGACGGCCAAATCCAGGGCCAGATCCACATACTGGGCCATATCTGAGGGATCGTTGATCTGGAGGTAGTAGAGGATCATCTGCTTGTACCCCTCCAGAGTGTAATCCCGGATCCCCAGATGCTTGGATTTTTCGATGACGCACATAATATTGTTCACGCCGTCCTCGTAGCTGCCCTCGCGGATGAGATATCGGCCTTTCATGTAGAAGAACTCCACCTCCAGCAGGTCCAGCTCCCGAGAATCTGCCTCAGAGTCCCTGACCTGCTTAAAGCTGGTCTCCAGGTTGAAAAACAGCTCGCCGATTTGGGAACGGGACATATAGGGATTGGCCTCCTGCTCCATTTCCAGATTGTTCAGCACGGGGAACATCTCGTGACTGAAATTGAGATAGTGGTTCAGGGTGTCAATTTGATACTTCAGCGCTTTCAGATAATCGCCGGCGGCGGAAAAATGATAAATCAGCTTGGAGTAAAGCTTGTTGTCCGTCTGCCGGTTGGCCAGGTTCTGCTCCAAAAGCAGACCGATTTTCTGATGAAACAGTTTTTTTCGGGAGGGGGGCTCGCTCATGTACAGGTACTCCCGCAGCTTGGTGTGGGTAAACCGAATGACGGTGTCCTGTTCCGACTCACGCTCAGAGAGAATATTTCGGTCCTTCAGCATCTCCAGAAAACGGAGGACCTGATCCGGGGGCCTGTCGGCAATTTGCAGCAGCAGCCGGAAGGGAACCGCGTCGTAAAAATAGGAGATGATGCCGGCCAATTCCACCGCCTCTGGAGGCAGGTAGAGAAAGCGCTCCTTCAGGGCCTCCCACATAGCCGGGCTCATTTGGTTGGCATCAGCCCCGGCTTTCAGCAGTTCGATATATTCCCGGAGGAAAAAGGGGTTGCCCTCGGTCTGGTTGTATATATGCTCCAGTGTCTCCCCCTTTAATTCTCCATCGGGAAGTGCCTCCTCAATAAAATGATGGCAGGCCTCAATGGAAAAGCGTTCCAGAGGAATGGTGACAAGGCGGCTGCATCGGCTCAGTGTGGTGATAGCGTCCTCCATCACCTGGTTGTGCTCCTGATCCCGGGTGGCGACCAACATTACCTGGTCGGGGGGAATTTCCAGCAGTACCGCCGTGAGCAGGCGGAGACTATCCGGATCCATCCACTGCAAATCCTCAAAGACCAGCAGAACCTGTTTTTTGGAGGCCAGCTTTACCAGGGCCTCCACAATAATATGGATGATCGATCCGAAGGAGAGGTCCGACTGGGCTGTGAGAAATTGACTGGAAGGCTGGTTTTCGCTGAAATCGGGAAAAATTTGGGTCATCAGGTCCCGCCATAGGTCGGGAGGAATCAGCCTGTTCCGCTGGGTCAGCCGGGCAATCTCCCTCACAATGGCCCGCCACGGCCGCAGAGGCAGATCACGTTCAATTTGCAGGCAACGGGATTCCAGCACGAAAAAATCCCCGGGAACCTCCTCCAGCAGCCGGCGCTTCACTGTGGATTTGCCCACACCCCGCTCCCCGGTAATTAACAGGGATTTGCTGTCCTTTTGATCTTTGAAGGCCTTGAAGGCCTTTTCCAGTGTGGCCACTTCACTGTATCGCCCGTAGAAAAAAGAATCGTCATGGGAGTATTTTGCGCCGCCAAAGTTGATCTGTTCCAGGGAGCGTTCATAAATCTCCTTGGTCTTTTGATCCGGGTCAATGCCCAAGTCCCGCCGAAGGAGCTTGGACAGGTCGTAATAAGTCTCAATGACCTTGCTGTTGCGGCCGGTGTCCTGGTAAAAACGCATGAGAAGTCGGAAGTTCCGCTCGTCGTATTCGTCCAGCTCGGTAAGGCGCTGAATATGCCGCTCCACATCGTCGTAGTTCCGGTTTTGAATGTCCTCCTCAATTTTTTGATAACACTCAGAGGCGAACTTCTCTTTGTAGTAGTTGCGCATTTTGACGATCCAATATTCATAGGACTCGGCGTCTTTTAGAAAAAAGCCCTGGAGGAAATCTCCGGTGTAGAGGTCCATGTTCTCCCGGGGAGCATTGACAAACTGGTCGATATCAGACTCAATATCCAGCTCCTCATTAAGAATCAGAAAGGACTTTTTGGGTGAAATAATAATATCTTCACCCAGAGATTTTTTGGCCTGGTAAATGGCGTTGCGCAGGTTCTTTTTGGCAATTTTCTCATCCTCATCGGGCCACAGCAGGCCAACCACTTCATCTCGGCTGACGACTTTGGAGACAAGCATATAATAGAGCAGTGCGTTTATTTTGGCATACGGCAGAAAGACGCTCTGGCCGTCCTTGGTAATCTTGGGGACGCCAAATAATTTACATGTGATTTTGCTCACAAAGACCCCTCCTAACGGGAACGATGTATAAGATATACCCACGGGGGCGGCTGATATCCCAATGGGATATCAGAAACGGACATGTCCGTTTTTGACGGCGTTCGGGTCCGGGGCGGGCCGATGGGTGGAAAGAGCGGATAGGACAACTATGGGGCGGCGGAAAGTCATCTTCCGTTCCATTATAAACCAGAGGAAAGGTGTTTTCAACGTGAAATTTGAGTTGGAACTTATGACAATAACATTGGCGTCCGCAACTAATTTTTTCGCCCTTTTTGACGGAATTTTTTCGCCTTTTTTTATTAAGCGAAGATGGGGCTTCCCTTAACAAAAAAAGGGCGAGAAGAAAAAAATAAAAAAGAATTCTATTTACGAAATCCGGTAATTGGAATAGAATATTTTCATCAAAAGGTCCCTGGTTATAAAGGCTGATCCCACCACCGACAACATATTTTTATTTTTAATGAGGAGGCTGTCAATTATGAGCAAATCCGACATCGAAATCGCTCAGGAATCCACCATGCTGCCCATCGAAGAGATCGCCGCTAAAATCGGCATTGGCCCCGAGGCCCTGGAGCACTACGGTCATTATAAGGCAAAGGTGGACATCCACGCTTTGAAGGATCTGCCCCGGAAGTCCAAGCTGGTCCTGGTGACCGCCATCAGCCCCACTCCCGCCGGCGAGGGCAAGACCACCACCTCCGTGGGTCTGGCCGACGCGCTGAACAAAATCGGCAAGCAGACCGTGGTCTGCCTGCGTGAGCCCTCCCTGGGCCCCGTGTTCGGTGTCAAGGGCGGCGCGGCCGGCGGCGGCTACGCCCAGGTGGTGCCCATGGAGGACATCAACCTGCACTTCACCGGCGATTTCAACGCCATCGGCATCGCCAACAACCTGCTGTCCGCCCTCATCGACAACCACATCCAGCAGGGCAATGCCCTGGACATCGACACCCGCCAGATCACCTGGAAGCGCGTGGTGGACATGAACGACCGCCAGCTGCGCCACATCGTGTGCGGCCTGGGCGGCAAGGCCAGCGGCGTGCCCCGTGAGGACGGCTTTGACATCGTGGTGGCCTCCGAAATCATGGCCGTGCTGTGCCTGTCCACCGGCCTGGCCGACATGAAGGCCCGCCTGGCCAAGATGGTGGTGGCTTACAGCCGCACCGGCAAGCCTGTTACCGCCCACGACCTGAAGGCCGAGGGTGCCATGGCCGCCGTCCTGAAGGACGCCATCAAGCCCAACCTGGTCCAGACCCTGGAGCACACCCCTGCCTTCATCCATGGCGGCCCCTTCGCCAACATTGCCCACGGCTGCAACTCCATCCAGGCCACCGAGACCGCGATGAAGCTTTCCGAGTACACCGTCACCGAGGCCGGCTTTGCCGCCGACTTGGGCGCTGAGAAGTTCCTGGACATCAAGTGCCGCGCCGGCGGGTTCCATCCCGACGCCGTGGTCATCGTGGCCACCGTCCGCGCCCTGAAGTACCACGGCGGCGTGGCCAAGGCCGACCTGAACAACGAGAACCTGGAGGCGCTGGAGAAGGGCCTGCCCAACCTGCTGCAGCACGTGGACAACGTGACCAATGTCTACGGCCTGCCCTGCGTGGTGGCCATCAACGCCTTCCCCACTGACACCCAGGCCGAGCTGGCTCTGGTGGAGAAGAAGTGCAACGAGATGGGCGTCAACGTCCGTCTGTCCGAGGTCTGGGCCAAGGGCGGCGAGGGCGGCAAGGCCCTGGCCGAGGAGGTCGTCCGTCTGGCTGAGGACACCACCAACGACCACTTCCAGTTCGTCTATGACGCTGAAGACACCATCGAGAACAAGCTCAACGCCATCGCCACCAAGGTCTACCGCGCCGACGGCGTGAGCATCGCCCCCGCCGCCAAGAAGCAGATTCAGCAGCTGACCGAGCTGGGCTTTGACAAGATGCCCATCTGCATGGCCAAGACCCAGTTCTCCTTCTCCGACGACCAGACCAAGATCGGCGCCCCCCGCGGCTTCAAGATCACCATCCGCGAGGTGAAGGTCAACGCCGGCGCCGGCTTCCTGGTGGCCAAGACCGGCGACATTATGACCATGCCCGGCCTGCCCAAGGTGCCCGCCTCTGAGCGCATCGACATCGACGAGAACGGCAAGATCACCGGCCTGTTCTAATCCATAGAGCCGTCCCCTTTCTGAATTGTTTCGGCAGAAGGGAAGAGCCGTATGGCCCTTCGGCCATACGGCTCTTCCCTATGTAAGCTGAGTCAGTCGGGCATTGGGATGTCTTTGGACTCAAAATAGGTTTTCAGTTCCACCGACGTCTGGGAATCGCCGTACCGTTTGATGGCGGCCAGCAGGTCGTCCAGTTCCCGGGTGCCCCGGACGGCGAAGCGGAGCAGGGCGTTGAAGACGCCGATGACATGGTAGTGGCTGATGACAGCCGGGCTTTTCCGGCAGAAATCACAGAAGCTGTTATACTTGTCCGGCTCCAGGGCCACGAGAATGAAGCCTGTCATGCCGCAGTCCAGCCGGGCCCGGTCCACGTCGATGCGGAAGTCGCGGATGACCCCCTTCTCTTCCATGCGCCGCATTCGCTCGGAGACGGCGGGGGCGGTGAGGCCGACCTGGTCCCCGATGTATTTCAAGGTGGCCCGGCAGTCGGCTTGAAGGATATTCAGAATCTGGTAGTCAGTCCGATCCATTAGGCGTTCACTCCCTTTTGCTTCTGATTGAACGGAGCGGGACGACCCGCCCTGGGCTGTGTGGCAGCCCGTTTTGTTAAAATTCATAAAAACGCCGGTTATAGTGGGAAAGTTCCCCCTAATTATCTTGTATTTTATAGGAAATCTGCTATAATTAAAAATACTTGTATTGTATATTTGAGATACAAAAAGGGTATGACGTGTATGAATTTTAAACAGCTTGAATATTTTTCCGCTGTTGCGGAGGCCAATAGCATTTCCAAAGCGGCCCGATCCCTTCATGTAGCCCAGCCGCCCATCAGCAGGCAGATCGCCATGTTGGAGGATGAGCTGGGGGTTTGTCTGTTCCTGCGGAACAACAAGGGTGTGGAACTGACCGAGGCAGGCCGCAGCCTTTACCAGCAGAGCCAGCACATGTTTCAAAATTTCCGCATGATGGTGGACAGCGTCCGGGATGTGGACGCGGGACTGCGGGGGCAGCTGAAAATCGGAATTGTTTATTCCAATACCCCGGTGGTGATGGATTACCTGAAGGCCTACCACGCTGAGTACCCCCAGGTGGAGCTGTATATCCGGGTGGGGGCGCCCAAAGATCTGCTGGACGACCTGGGCCGGGGGAATCTGCACGTGCTGTTTCTCAGATCCCCCTCGGAGACCACCGCTGATCTCCATGAGAAAATTTTGGGGGAGGATCCCCTGGAGCTGGTGATGTGTCCTGAATTGGACCCGGCGCCCGGGCAGGATGCCATCCCCATCGAACAGCTGCAGGAGGTCCCCATGTGCCTGCTGCGCAGCGACGATTTGTGGGGCTACAGCAGCCATCTGATCAATGAGTGCCAGCGGAAGGGCTTTTCCCCCAACATTGTCTGTCAATGTTATGACACGCCCATGGCGATGCAGCTGGTGCAGGCGGGATTTGGAATCAGCTACCTGCCCCGGTCTATTGTGGAAACCCACCCGGGTGCGAATATTTATACCAAGCCGATTTTGGACTTGCCCGCCAAATCCTATCCCACGCTGCTGTGGAGCAGCAATATTTATTATGCCAACTGTGTCAAGCTGTTTATCTCCAAGTTTGGCTTTTCCAACTGACTGGTTCAAAAGGGCCGCCATGCCCTCATTTATAACTTAGTGTAAACCCATAAAATTTTTATTTGGAGGAATTTATTATGGCTAAGCTCGTAGAGAGTATCCCCAATTTCAGCTGCAGCAAGGAGAAGGACGAGGCCACCTATAATGCTCTGGTGGAGGCCGCCAACAGCGTCCCCGGCTGTACTTTGTTCGATGCTCAGACCGACGGCAACCACAACCGCTGTGTGTTCACCCTGATCGGCAACATCGACGCCATCGAAGAGGTGGTGTTCCGTCTGACCAAGGTGGCCACCGAGCGCATCGACATGACCAAGCACAAGGGCGAGCATAAGCGTATGGGCGCCACCGACGTTATTCCCTTTGTTCCCCAGTCCAAGGATGTCACTGTGGAGGAGTGTGTGGAGCTGTCCAAGCGTGTTGCCCAGCGCATCTGGGACGAGCTGAAGGTCCCCTCCTTCCTGTATGAGGACTCCGCCACCCGTCCCGAGCGCCGCAACCTGGCCACCTGCCGCAAGGGCGAGTTTGAGGGCATGCCCGAGAAGCTGCTCCAGGAGGAGTGGGCCCCCGACTACGGCGAGCGGAAGATCCATCCCACCGCCGGCATCACCGCCATCGGCGCCCGTATGCCCCTGGTGGCCTTCAATGTGAACCTGGCCACCTCCGATGTGGAGATCGCCAAGAAGATCGCCAAGGTCATCCGCGGTTCCTCCGGCGGCTTCCGCAGCTGCAAGGCCATGGGCTTTATGATGGAGGACCGGGGTATCGCCCAGGTCTCCATGAACATGGTCAACTACGAGGACACTCCCCTGTACGTGGTCTATGAGCAGATCAAGGCTCTGGCTGAGCGCTACGGCACCTATATCCTAGACAGCGAAATTGTGGGTCTGACCCCCGCCAAGTCCATGATCGACTGCGCCGAGTTCTATCTGAAGGCCCGTGATTTTGACTGCCACAACCAGATCATGGAGTATCACCTCCTGGACATGAAGTAAGCTGGGAAGAAAAGGAGAAAAACCACATGAAGAAGTTAGCTGAACTGACTGTTACCGAGTTTGTTGACCTGCTGGCCTCCGACGCTCCCGCTCCCGGCGGCGGCTCCGCCGCTGCCCTGGAGGGAGCTCTGGGCGCCGCGCTGAGCGCCATGGTGTGCCTGCTGACCACCGTGGGCAAGAGCAAGGAGAAGTACGCCGACTATCAGGAGTTTGTTCTGGAGAGCCAGAAGAAGGCCACCGACCTGAAGGTCCGCTTTGTGGACGTGATGGACCGGGACACCGAGGCCTTCAACGTGGTCAGCGCCGCGTTCGGTATGCCCAAGGCTACCGACGAGGAGAAGGCTGCCCGCTCCGCCGCCATCCAGAAGGGGCTTGAGGGCTGTACGGCCACTCCCTTTGAGATGATGGAGCTGTCCCTGGAGACGCTGGAGCTTACCGCCGATCTGCTGGGCAAGACCAACGACAGCGCCGCCAGCGACCTGGGGGTGTCTGCCCTGTCCCTGCGCGCCGCCATCCAGGGCGCCTGGCTCAACGTGCTGATTAATATCGGCAGCCTGAAGAACAAGGATCTGGCCGAGGATTACCGGAAGAAGGGCGAGGCCATGCTGGCCAAGGCTCTGCCCCTGGCCGACAAGATTTACGAGACCGTTATCAGCCAGCTGTGAGCTCCCGGCGCGGGCGGGGAGGCCAGCTGTCCGCTGACCCTGCCCGCGTGGTCACAGGGGAAATTTAATATGATTTGACAGAGTAGACCCAGTGCGTCAAGTGTCACCGGATGGGAGGTTGCCGGTGAACGAAGGGATTGTGTTTCCCGCGTTGCTGTGTTGCATCCGCTGCCATGGGGAGTACGCTCCTTTCATGGCAACACGCCATGAAAGGAGCGTACTGTATTATGCAAAAGAACAAAGTAAAATATATGTGTTATATGGCCATGATGGTGGCCATCTACTGTGTGCTCGGACTTACCTTTACCATACACACGGGAAATCTTCAGATTACCTTTAAATCCCTGCCGGTGGTGGTAGGAGCAATGCTTTTTGGTCCTGTCTCTGCCGCTCTGATTGCCTTTCTGGGGGAGTTTCTGGTCCAATTGCTGACCTTCGGCCTGATGCCCAATACCATCTTGTGGGTGATCCCCCCCGTGCCCCGGGGGATTGTCATGGGCCTGATCGCCGTGATGATGTGGAAAAAGGGGCGGCCCCTGGAGAAGTCCCCTCTGCTCTGCTACGGGACCTGCCTGCTGGCCTCTCTGGTCACCAGCTGCTTTACCACCCTTTGCCTGTGGGCTGACAGCCTTCTCTATGGCTACTACTCCTTCGCCTATGTGTTTGCCAGCGCCCTGGTCCGCTTCGGCAAGGATGTGATCATTGCAGCCATCGTCACCAGCCTGGCTATCCCCATGACCTATCTGATACGTCAAAGCGGTCTGGTGGCCGCCGAGGGTAGGGCCATCTGATTTAGGAAAGGAAGCGTCTGCGATGGAATGGATCCATTTGACCCAGGACCAATTTGTGACCACCGCCTGGTCGGGGGGAACCACTACCCAGCTGGCCATTGCCCCGGAGGGGGCGGTGTATGCCGACCGGGATTTTCTCTGGCGGCTGAGCTCCGCAAGGGTGGAGCTGGATCACTCCGACTTTACCCCACTGCCCGATTACAACCGGCTGATCTCCATTGTGGAGGGCGAGCTGGAGATGAAAATCGGAGATGGGGAGCGGTTTGCCCTGGAGCCCCTTACCCTCCGCTCCTTTGACGGAGGTGTACCAGTGGAGTCCTGGGGCCGGTGCACCGATTTCAATTTAATGGTGCGCAAGGGGCAGTGCCAGGGCATTGCCCAGGGGCTGACCCTGGGCAGGGGTGCGTCCTGCACCTGGACGGCTCCCGCAGCCGCCCCCCAGGAGCAGCCCAGAGCTGCACTGGCCCTGTACTGCGTATCCGGCGATCTCCGACTGCCTGAGGCGGGGGTACGGGCCCGGGCCGGCGAACTGCTGCTGTGCCGGGAGGGGGATCTGCGGCCTGTCCGAATGGAGAGCGAGACGGGGGCCGCCGTGATGGCGGCGGTGATTTACACCAGGTAATACAGGGAAGGGAGCTGAGGGACTTGGCGATGCTGCTGTCAGGAACTGCTGTGGCCGAGGAGTTGTCCCTGCGGATTCAAAATGGGGTAGCGCTCCTTCGGAAAGAAAATGTGACGCCCACCATGGGAATTGTCCGGGTGGGCGAGCGTCCCGCAGACATAGCCTATGAGCGGGGGGCCACCCAGCGGGCCCAGCGGCTGGGCATCGCCGTGTCCCGTACCCTGCTTCCGGAGGCCGTGGAGGAGGAGGAACTGCTCCGCGTCCTCCGGGAGGTGAATGAGAACAGCCGCATTCACGGCTGCCTTCTCTTTCGTCCCCTGCCCGCCAGGCTGAGTACCGCCGCCGTGCTCAGCGCCCTGTGTCCGGAGAAGGACATTGACGCCATGACCGGTGCGTCCATGGGCGGACTGCTGGTCCAGGGATCTCCTGCCTTCCCCCCCTGTACAGCCGCCGCCTGCCTGGAGCTGCTGCGCCACTACCAAATTTCCCTCCAGGGAAAGCATGTGGTTATTGTGGGCACTGGAGTTACGGTGGGAATGCCCACGGCCATCCTGCTGATGAACCAGGGGGCCACTGTCTCCGCCTGCAATGTATACACCGACCCCAAGCGCCTGCGGGAATTGTGCCGGGAGGCGGATCTGATTATTTCCGCCGTGGGAAAAGCGGGTCTGATAGGCCGGGAGCATGTCAGGGCGGGGCAGGTGGTCGTGGATGTCGGGGTCAGCCCCGGCCCCGATGGAACGCTCCGGGGAGATGTGGACTTTGAGCAGGTGGCTGAAGTGGTGGCGGCCATTACCCCCAACCCCGGGGGTGTGGGCGCGGTGACGTCCACAGTGCTGTCCGCCCACACGGTGGCGGCGGCCCTGCGGTACCGGGGCCTGGAGACAGACCTGTGCTGATGGAATCAATTGCTGATTCCAAACAAAAGGAGGCTTGGCCAATGACTGGGCAAGAAGCGGTTGAATTAATCCACCGGGAGGCATGGACCGGGCGGAAACCCGGCCTGAGCCGGACGTTGGAGCTGCTGCGGCGGGTGGGAGACCCGCAGAAGCAGCTGAAGTATATCCATATTACCGGCACCAACGGAAAGGGGAGCACCGCCGCCATGACGGCGTCGATGCTGCGCTGCGCCGGGTTAAAAACGGGACTGTTTACCTCCCCCCATCTGTGGCGGTTCCATGAGCGGTTCCAGGTGAATGGCCAGCCGATCCCCGACGAGGCGCTGGGCCGGATTGCGGAGCGGGTAATTGAGGCGGGCAGAGGCATGGAAGACCCGGCCACTGAATTTGAGCTGATGACCGCCGTGGGACTGCTTTATTTTCTGGAGGCGGCCTGTGACATTGTGGTGCTGGAGGTGGGGATGGGGGGCCGCCTGGACTCCACCAATGTAATTCCCTCGCCGGAGGTGGCGGTGATTACCAATATTGGGCTGGAGCACACCCAGGAGCTGGGAGATACACTGGCCAAAATTGCTGTGGAAAAATCCGGGATTATCAAACCGGGCTGTGACACCGTCCTCTATCACCAGAGCCGGGAGGTGGAGGAGGCGGTGGAAGGGGCCTGCCGTCAAATGGGCAGTGCCGTCACGGTTACCCGGCCCCAGGAGCTGGAAGTGCTGTCCGCGGGCCGGGAGGGCCAGAGCTTCCGCTATCGGGGACAGGGGCCCTTCCGCATCCCCCTCCTAGGCCGGTATCAGCTGTACAACGCCATGACCGCCCTGGAAATTATGGGGGTCCTGGCCAAGCGGGGCTGGAAGATTTCCCGGGAGGCGGTGGACAGGGGCTTGAGAGAAGCTGTGTGGCCCGCCCGGATGGAGCTGGCCCGGCGCAGCCCCGACGTGCTGCTGGACGGGGGACACAATCCACAGTGTATGACGGCCCTCAGGAGTTCCCTGGAAGAGCTGTACCCGGGCAAGAAAATTCTTTTTCTCACCGGAGTGCTGGGGGACAAGGATTATCCTGCCATGGTGGGGGAAATGATCCCCCTGGCCAAGGCCTTTGTCACCATTACTCCGGACAATGAGCGGGCCCTGCCTGCCCGGGAGCTGGCTGAGTATCTCAGCCGGTCAGGAATAGATGCCTGCCCCTGCGAGACCACGGCGCAGGGAGTGGAGCGGGTACTGGCGCTGGCCGGACCTGAGGACGTGGTGTGTGCGTGCGGCTCCCTGTATATGATTGGGGAAGTGCGCCACATTTTGGGCCTGTGCTGAGCCTCTGAGATCGGGGGAACAGAGCACAATAAAAAGCACCCGCGGGATGAATAACCTCCCGCGGGTGCTTTTTTGCCGAGAAATGCTGAAATAAAAAAATAAATTCTTTACAGAAATGGGAATTGCATTATTTGCGGACCATGTGTATGATAGAAAAGAAAAATAATAGGTCTGGGAAACAGACAGATCGCAGGAGGGTGAAAGGAATGTTTCAGTCGATTGGCTTTATCGGCACCGGGCACATGGGTGGAGCGTTGGCCAGGGCGGCCGTCAGGGGAGCGGCCGGGGCCCCCATTTACCTGGCTAACCGCACGCCGGAGAAGGCGCGGAAGCTGGCCGGGGAGCTGGGCTGCCAGGCTGTGGACAACCAGACTGTTGCCCGGCAGTGCGATTTGATTTTCCTGGGCGTCAAGCCACAGATGATGGAACAGACCCTGGGGGAGCTGACGCCCATTTTGGCGGGGCGGAAGGACCGGTTTGTGCTGGCCTCCATGGCGGCCGGGGTGTCCGCCCGGGCCGTCCAGAAGATGGGGGGCGGGTCCTGTCCTGTGATTCGTCTGATGCCCAACACTCCAGTGTCGGTGGGCGCGGGGGTCATTGAGTACTGCGGCCTGGACGTCTCGCCCCAGGAGCTGGAGGCATTTCAGACGCTGATGGCTCCCGCCGGTCTGGTGGACCAGATCAGCGAGGAATTGATTGACGCGGCCAGCGCCCTCTCGGGCTGTGGTCCCGCCTTCTGCGCGCTGATGATGGAGGGGCTGGCTGACGGCGGCGTGGCCTGCGGCCTTCCCCGGGAGAAGGCCCAGCGGTATGCCGCCCAGATGGTGGAAGGGGCGGCCAAGCTGCTGCTGGAGTCGGGAATGCATCCAGGAGAAATGAAGGACGGCGTCTGCTCCCCCGGAGGCACCACCATTCAGGGCGTCCGGATTTTGGAGGAGCGGGGATTCCGGGGCGCGGCCATGGACGCGGTGATCGGAGCCTACGAGAAAACATCGTCTCTGGGAAAGAAGAAGGGATAACTTCTTTGGTATGGAAAAGCCCGGAGGGCTGACATAAGGGAGGAAAGAGAATGCGTATTGTGGTAAAGGTGGGAACCTCCACTCTGGCCCACGCCACCGGGCGTCTGAACATCCGCCATGTGGAGGATTTGGTGAAGGTGCTCTCCGACCTGAAAAACGCGGGACACGAGGTAATCTTGGTATCCTCGGGCGCCATTGGCATGGGAGTGGGCAAGCTGAACCTGCCCGGCCGCCCCGCTGATATGCCCACCAAACAGGCCGCCGCCGCCGTGGGGCAGTGCGAATTGATGTATACCTACGACCGGCTGTTTACCCAGTACAACCACACGGTGGCCCAGGTGCTTTTGACCAGCGAGGACATTGACCATGAGAATCGCCGGCAGAACTTTGAAAATACCATGTCCCGCCTGCTGGAATTGGGGGCGCTGCCCATTATCAACGAGAATGACACCATTGCCACCGCCGAAATCAAAGTGGGGGACAACGATACCCTGGGGGGAATTGTGGCCTGTTCGGTGCGGGCGGAGCTGCTGGTGCTGCTCAGTGACATTGAGGGGCTTTACACCGCCGATCCCAGGCGGGATCCCTCCGCCCGCCTGATCCCCGTTGTGGAAGCGGTCACCCCCGAAATTGAGGCTTTGGCCGGGGGCAAAGGCAGCGAACTGGCGGTGGGCGGTATGTCCACCAAGCTGCGGGCGGCCAGAATGGTCACGGAAAAGGGCTGTGACATGGTGATTACAAACGGAGAAAAACCCGAGCTGCTCTACGATATTGTGGAGGGCAAGGCGGTGGGCACCCGCTTTTTAGCCGCGAAATAATTTTTCTTGGCAATTGAGGAAATGCCGTATGAAGAAGGTAAAGATTACGGTTTTAAGAAAGACGTTTCAGGAGGATCTGGCAAAGGAATACGGGGCTGAGGGTCTGTCTGCCTGTCCCATGCTGCGGGAGGGGCAGGTGTTTTACGCCGACTACGCCAAGCCCGAGGGACTGTGTGATGAGGCATGGAAAGCGATCTACCAGTATGTTTTTGCCCTGGCTCACGGTACGGGGGAGGAGCTTTTTTACTACGGTGACTGGATCCGCCGGCCGGGAGTGGCAATCTGTTCCTGTAATGACGGCCTGCGTCCCGTTATCTTTAAACTGGAGGCCACCGAAGAACCCTCTGAAATTGATTACAGTCCGGTAACCTGATATAAAATATTGCGATTTGTTTATCTGGGACTGAACGGGTCCTTGGAGCGGATCCACAAAGCCCGGATGATTGCGAGGGCGTCAATTGAAAGGATGTATTTACTATGCCGTTATCCCTGATTCCCTCGTTTTTGATCTATTGCTACGTGGGGGCCATTACCCCCGGCCCGGCCAACCTGTGCTCCCTGTCCGCCGCGCTGAGGTACGGCAAGGGGCCCGCGCTAAAGCAGTGGCGGGGGCTGTTCTTCGGATTTTTCCTGGTTTCCATGGGGGCGGTGGCGGTCACCTTTCTGCTGGGGGCTCTGCTCAACCAGTATGTGGGATATCTGTCCTGGATTGGGGCGGCCTATATCCTGTGGCTGGCCTGGCACATGATGTGCTCCGCCGGAGCGGAAGCGGCGGACAATCCCGCCTATCCCAGTTTTCGCAATGGGCTGCTGGTGCAGCTGACCAATGTGAAGATTATGATCTGCTGCCTGACCGCGCTTTCCTCCTATGTGCTGCCTTACACCGGCTCCTTCTGGGTGCTGCTGGGGGTGGGGCTGTTTCTGCCCCTGACCGGGCCCGTGGCCAATTTGGTGTGGCTGTTTGCCGGGGCCTCTTTACAGAAACTGTTTCAGAACCACCGCCGGGCGGTGGATTTGGTAATGGCCGCCTCCCTGGCCCTTTGCGCCGTCAGCTTGGTTTGGCCCCACTGATCCCCTTGCGCCCCGGGAATACAATCTAGGAAATGAGGGTGGATACCGATGACAACAATGGAATTGCTGGAACAGGCCAGGGCGGCCAAGGGCGCCATGGCACTGGCTGGTACGGAGCAGAAAAACAGGGCTCTGCTTTCCATGGCGGAGGCGTTGGAGTACAGGCAGAGCGGGATACTTGCCGCCAACGCCTTGGATGTGGAGGGGGCGCGGGGCACAGTGTCCGACGTGATGCTGGACCGGCTGGCCCTGTCCCCGGAACGGATTGCAGGCATGGCCCAGGGCATCCGGGAGGTGGCCGCGCTTCCCGACCCGGCGGGGGCGGTGCTCAGCCGGGTGGAGCGGCCCAACGGCCTGGTGATTGAAAAGACAGCCGTTCCCATGGGCGTCATTGCGATTATCTACGAGAGCCGCCCCAATGTCACTTCCGATGCTGCCGCCCTGGCCCTGAAGGCCGGATCAGCCTGTGTGCTGCGCTGTGGAAAGGAGGCCCATCGATCTGCCGCCGCCATCGTGGAGGCGCTGAGAGAGGGGCTGTCCGCCGCCGGACTGCCCCGGGAAGGACTGCAGCTGGTGGAGGATACCAGCCGCCAGAGCGCCAATGAGCTGATGTGCGCCCGGGGGTATGTGGACCTGCTGATCCCCAGGGGCGGGGCGGGGCTGATTCGGGCCTGCGTGGACAACGCCACGGTCCCTGTCCTGGAGACGGGCACCGGCATCTGTCACATCTATGTGGACAGGGCGGCCGACCAGGACATGGCCCTGGATATCCTGGAGAATGCCAAGTGCAGCCGCCCCTCGGTGTGCAACGCCGCTGAGGTGTGCCTGGTCCACCGGGACATCGCCGGGGAATTCCTGCCCAAGTTCAGGGCCCGGATGGTGGACGCCCGCGGAGAGAGGCATCTGCCCCCGGTGGAGCTGCGGCTGGACAAAGAGGCCGCCGCCCTGATCCCCGGGACGCCGGCCGGGGAGCGGGATTTTGACACCGAATTTTTGGACTATATTATGGCCGTTCATGTGGTGGGAGGACTGGACGAGGCCGTGGCCCACATTGCCGCCCATTCCACCGGTCATTCCGAGGCCATTATTACCACTGACGAGGAGCGGGCCCGTGCCTTCCTGTCTCAGGTGGACTCCGCCGCCGTCTATTGGAATGCCTCCACCCGGTTTACCGATGGGGGGGAGTTCGGATTGGGCTGTGAGATGGGCATCTCAACCCAAAAGCTTCATGCCCGGGGGCCCCTGGGCCTTCAGGAGCTGTGCACCTTTAAATTTGTGATTCGGGGCAGCGGTCAGATCCGGTGACGCTGGCGCCATTTTCCGGGTGACATTTTGCCCGAAATGAGGTAGGATAGCATTAGAACGTATAAATTGTGCAAAATGAAAACAAAATGCGGATTATTTTTTTGGATGCAGGCCCCGTCCGGGGCCTGCAATAGAGCGGGATACATCCTCTGTGGGAGAAAGGAATGACTCATATGAACCGGTATATGCTGGAATTTATAAAAACGACCGAGGAGCTGCTGAGTGCGGAGCAGGTGCGCATGATGGGCCGCTGGAAGCACCATGGGCCCATTACCACGCTGGACCACTCCCTGTTTGTGGCCTATCTGTCCTACCGCGCGGCCAGGGCCCTGGGGATGGACGAGCGGGCCGCCGCCCGGGGCGGGCTGCTCCACGATCTGTATCTGTATGACTCGAAGGACAAGTCGGCCCACCCCGGCTGGCAGTGCTTTGACCATCCCAGGGCTGCCGCCCGCAACGCGGCGCTGCTGACTGAACTTACCCCGAAGGAACGAAACATCATTCTCTCCCACATGTGGCCTCTGGGCGGGCAGCTGCCCCGGTCCCGGGAGGCGATGCTGGTGGATTTGGTGGATACCTTCTGCGCGGGGCTGGAGGTGTTTCGCATCTACCGCCCCTCCCGTCTGAGGAAGCGGCTGGGTGTGCAGCCCCTGGCGGCTGCCTCCTGATTATGGATATTTAAGCACCCCTCCGTCAGCGCGGAGGGGTGCTTTTTCAGTCAATTGAATGATCTTGCGGTGGAATTGTCTTTTCTGGCCCACTTTGAAAAATTTTTTCTTGTCACCGCCGAAATTCCCTGGTATTATGCTATAATGTTAATGACAATTGCGGGAGCGGAGCAGGCTGAAACAGCCCTTGGCGCCCCGGTCATAAGATTATATGGCGGACTGCCGCCGCAGGCTTTTTTTAGGGAGGATACGGCCTATGAAGGATCACTCCGCCGCGTTAGCGGCAAAGCGTCAGGCTCTGCTGGAAGCCGGCGTGGAGATGCTGGACCCCGCCTCTGTCTATGTGGAGGATACGGTTACTGTGGGAGCGGGTACGCTCCTGCTGCCCGGGACAATTTTGCGGGGGAATACGGTAGTGGGTGAGGACTGTCAAATCGGTCCGGATGTGATGCTCACCGACTGTGAGGTGGGGGAGGGTACCACCATCAATGCTTCCCAGTGCGAGGAGAGCCGCATCGGCAAAGACTGTCAGATCGGCCCCTATACCCATATCAGGCCGCACTGCGTGGTGGGGGAGGGTTCCAAGATCGGAGCCTTTGTCCAGCTGAAAAACTGCAATCTGGGCGTGGGCACAAAGATGGCCCATCTGACCTATGTTGGAGACAGCGACGTGGGCGACCACTGCAATTTCGGATGCGGTACCGTCACCTGCAATTATGACGGATACCAGAAATTCCGGACCACCATCGGAAGCCAGGTTTTTGTGGGCTGCAACACCAATTTTGTACCGCCGGTGACTGTGGGGGACGGCGCGTATATCGCCGCCGCCACCACCGTGACCCGGGATATCCCGGCCGATGCCATGGCCATTGGCAGAACCCGGCAGGAGAACAAAGAGGGCTGGGCCGCCGCCAACCGGAAGAAAAAAGAGAAGAGATAACGGGCCCGCGCTTCGGGCGGGGATGACAATATCATTTCATTGCCAGGCAATAAAACATAGAAAACATAAAAAAGGGCTGCGGACGATGATACAGGACCGTGCCGCACCCCAAAAATGGGAGGATGCAACATGATCGCACACGGGAAGGACATTAAGGTTTTTACCGGCAATTCCAATCCTAAACTGGCCAAGGACATCTGCAAGGAGCTGGGAATCTCGTTGGGAAATTCTGAGGTGGGGGCCTTCTCCGACGGAGAGAATTTTGCCTCTATTTACGAGACGGTTCGCGGTTCCGATGTCTTTGTGGTTCAGTCCACCTGCTCTTTTGAGAAGGAGGGTAAGCCGGGCACTGTCAACGATGCGCTGATGGAGCTGCTTATTATGATCGATGCCCTGCGCCGGGCCTCCGCGGGCCGGATCACCGCAGTCATTCCCTATTTCGGCTATGCCCGCCAGGACCGGAAAACCAAGCCCCGGGACCCCATTTCCGCCAAGCTGGTGGCCAACCTGATTACTACGGCGGGTGCTGACCGGGTGCTGACAATGGATCTGCACGCCAACCAGATTCAGGGCTTCTTTGATATTCCCGTGGACAATTTGCTGGGGTCCCCCATTTTTGTAGAGCATTTTATGGAGAAGTATGCCGACTGCCATGATGACACCATCGTGGTATCCCCCGACGTGGGCTCCGTGGCCCGCGCCCGGGCCTTTGCCCAGAAGCTGAATATGCCCCTGGCCATTGTGGATAAGCGCCGGCAGAAGGCCAACTCCTCCGAGGTAATGAATATCATCGGCGACGTACGGGACAAACACGTTATTCTGCTGGACGATATGGTGGACACCGGCGGCTCCCTGTGCCACGCCGCCAAGGCCCTGGTGGAGGTGGGCGGCGCCCGGGATGTCACTGCCTGTGCCTCCCACGGCGTGTTGTCCGGACCCGCTGTTCAGCGTGTCACCGACAGTGTGCTGGACGAGCTGTTTTTCCTGAATACCATCCCGGCTAAGCCCGGCGTGCGGTGTGAGAAAATCAAGTACATCTCTGTGGCCCACCTCTTTGCCGAGGCCATCAGCCACATCTACATGGAGACCTCCGTTTCCCCGCTGTTTTTATAATCGGCCGGCAGCGCAGGGGGTTCCAGCTGTGTTTTGCAGCGGACTGTCCTCTGAGGGGGGACCTGTGGGGATCCGTTGAAAAAATAAAAGCAGGGGCGGGTATATATTACCCGCCCCTATTTGGATTTGAAATTGGCGAAGCGAGGAGACAATATGTTTTTTCAAAAAAAATCAGGCGGCGCCGGATGGCTGCTGGTTTGCCTGGGAAATCCCGGGGACCAGTACGAGAATACCCGGCACAATGTGGGTTGGATGGTGGCCGATGAAGTGGCCGAACGGCAGCACGCCCCCATTCAAAGGCTGAAATTTAAAGCGCTGACCAATCTGCTCACCATTTCCGGGGAAAAGGTGCTGGTGATGAAGCCCATCACCTACATGAATCTGTCCGGAGAGGCGGTGCGGCAGGCGGTGGATTTTTACAAAGTCCCTCCGGACCATGTGCTGGTGGTGTCTGACGACACCGCACTGGCGGTGGGAAAGCTGCGTATTCGGGCCAAGGGCTCCGCCGGGGGGCACAACGGCCTGAAAAACATCATCCAGCACCTGGGCACCGACCAGTTTCCCCGCATCCGGGTGGGGGTGGGGGAGAAGCCCCACCCGGACTATGACCTGGCCGACTGGGTGCTGGGCAGGTTTGCAGGGGAGGACAAAAAGGCCATCGATGCCGCCGTGAAGCGGGCCGCCGACGCCGTGGAGTGTATTTTAAAGGACGGCGTGGACAGGGGGATGAACCGGTTCAACGGATGAGGAGGCAGACTTCTGCAGCGGAGGTGCGGGGATGGGACAGCTGATGGTGGGAATACAGTGCGCTTGGGCATTGAAAAACCTGAAGGGATTGGTACGCCCGCTGTGGGAGGAGTGCAGCCCCGCTCCGCTGAAGAAGGCCGTCGAAAAGCGGTATGCCCATGGAGCAAGGGGAGAGCCCCCCTTGGTTCAAGGCCTCTATTGGACCTGCTATCTGGGGGCACTGGCCGCTGCGGGGGAGGCAGTTGCGCCGGAATCTGTGGTTCAGTTCCAGCAGGGGGAGCGGCACCACGGGGGAGACGCCCTGTATTGGGGGCTGGCCGCCCTGATCCATATCCAGTGGGAGCGCTGGGACCAGGCGGTTCAGGCCCAAGCCGATGCCATGGCCAACTACAACGACTGCCCCATGCAGCGGGACGTCCGGTGGGAGGTCCAGCGCCTGCTGTGCATCACGGGATATACCCTGAAGGTTCACAATGGGGAGCTGGAGGGGCTGGAGACCGACGTTCTGACCCTGGTGGACAACGCAGCAAACCGGTTTCAGCAGGTGGAGGCCCGGCTGCTGCTGGGGCGGTACTATCTGGCCGTGGGAAAGTCCGGGGAGGCTATGGCCCATCTGGAGTATGCCCGCTCCCAGGGCGGGGCCACCTATGCGGTGCTGCTGGCCGACGACCTGCTGCGGGAGCTGGAGGGCCGGGAGCCCAGCCCGGAACGGAGATGGCGCCGGGCCTGGCTTCAGATAGAGCGGGAATCAAAAAAGATGCTGGATACCTGTGATCCCCGGCCCATGCTGGCCGCCTTAAAGGAGGCAGAGGTTTGGTGCCCCGACCATATTCATGCCGGCATCCGGATGCTGGAGGCCAGTACACTGATGAACTTGGGGCGGGATGGGGAAGCCGAGACCCTGCTGGACCATATCCCGGACCAGGGGCAGGACGGGAGCGGTTGCCGCGGGCAGAAGCTGCATATCAGAGCTGTTCTGAGCAAGCGCCTGGGGCGAATGGAGGAGGCGGAGGAGCTGGCCCGGGAGCTGGAGGGACTGCTGGACGGGCGGCTGGAGAACGAGCAGCAGAATTTGCGCCGGGCGATTGTCTCCATCCGCTGTACTGCCCGCCTGAAGCGGGGGGAGACGGAGGGGCTGGAGGAGGTGCTCCGACAGCGGCTGGACAGCAGTGAAAACATGTTTGATCGGGTCATAAACCATCTGTATCTGGGGCGGTACTGTCTGAACGCGGGCAGGCTGGAAGAGGCCCGGGAGCATCTGTCGTTTACATGGGAGCACGGGGGCGCGCTGTATATCAGGGGAGAGGCCGGGGAGCTGCTCCGGAAGCTGACGGCGCCCCAAGGGGAGAGGGGCGCCCCGGGCGGCAATTGAAGGGAGAGCCCCCGGCGATATTCCGTGAGCGCAGGGGGTGGCCAACCCCCAAAGGCGCCGCCCTGTCCGTTCTTTTAAAAAAGATTTAAAAGAATATATCCGCAATCTTAACAGGACTATGATATTCTGACCGGGCATTGCGTACAATTTTAGGAGGTTTCGTTGATGAGACAATGGATTTTGACCCATGCCCGGCTGACATTTTGGCTGTGGTGCCTGCCGTCGCTGATCCTGCTGGTCTGGCATGCCGCGGGAATGGAGGGAGAGGGCCTTCTTACCGCCTACGCCTTCTTTGTTCTCTGGGTCGCGGCGGGGGTCTGGGGGATCAACGTGGCCCTGTGCGGCTGGGCCAGAAAGCCCGCCTTTCAGGCCCTGGACGAGGACTGCGATCCGGAGCCCCTGCTGAAGCTGTGCCGCTCGGTGCTGAAGCAGAACCCGAAATCACTTTTTTACCGGGTGTTTGAGGGCTATGCCTTGGCGCTGTTGGGCCGGCGGGAGGAGGCGGAGGCCTCCGCGCATATGGCGGCGGAGCAGCCGCGGCTGTGGAAAAGTCCGCCCCTGCTGGCGGTGTGGCTCACCCTGATCCCCGGGGAGCACCCGGAGCGGGAACGGGGAGAGCAGGCGCTGGACCGGCTGGGCCGCCGTCTGTCCCCCAAGAAACGGGCGGTCCTGGACCGGGCGCGGACCATGAGGGAGCGGTCCGCCCAGATGGAGGAGGAACCGGCGGGGCTGGAGCGGCAGCTGCTGGCTGACCTGGAGCAGGCCGGCTGCACCAGGGAGCAGGTGGCGGCCCATTTGGCGCTGGGGCTCTACTATGTCAAGCGGGATCCCCACGCCGCCCAGGAACACCTGTCCTTTGTGCTGGCGCGCGGCAACAAGCTCGCGGCCCGGAGGGAGGCGGAGCGCCTGCTGTGCGGCCTGCCGGTGGAATAAATTTAAAATATGAGCGGTCCGGCCGCCATCCCCCCCGGCCCCTTTGGGCCGGGGGCGTTCGTCGCATGTGTATGTTCCAATTTTTTTAAGTGAGGTCTTTCCCATGAAACTGCTTACCGCCGCCCTGAATCGAATTCCGGAATTTCAGCAGCTTCTCTCCGCCCTGGAGGGGGGGCGCAGCCCTGCGGCACTGTCCGGGGTGTCCGCTGTCCACCGGGCCCATATGGCTGCCGGTGTGGGCCTGATTACAGGCCGCCCGGTGGTGGTGGTGTGCGCCGACGAGGGAGAGGGGGAGCGGATAGCCAGGGACCTGTCCGCGTTTGCGGAAACCGCGGTGCCCCTTTTGACGCCCCGTTCCTTTACCTTCCACAATGCGGCCACGGTCTCCCGCCAGTGGGAGCATGGGAGGCTGGCCCTGATGCGCCGTCTGGCGGCGGGAGAACTGCCCTTTTTGGTGGCCACGGTGGAGGGACTGCTCCAGCGGACCATGCCTCCGGCGGTGCTGGAGGGCTGCTGTGGGGAACTGAGGGCGGGAGAGCGGTATGACCTGAACCAGCTGGCGGAGAAACTGTCCGCCGCCGGTTATGTCCGGTGCGACCAGGTGGAGGGGGTGGGGCAGTTTGCCCTCCGGGGGGGCATTTTGGATGTGTACGCCCCCGGCATGGAGCAGCCTGTGCGCACGGAGTTTTTCGGGGACGAGGTGGACGCCATGGGGGTCTTTGATCCCGCCACCCAGCGGCGTACGGAGAACGTGGACTCCGCCCTGCTGCTGCCCGCCGGGGAGACCCTGGCCCAGGCGGCTCCGGGGGGGCTGAAGGGGCTGGCCGAAAAGCTGGGCAAATTGGCTGCTAAGGCCCTTCGGGACGGGAACAGGGATTTGGCCGCCACACTGGAACAGGATGGGGAGGCCATTGCACAGGGCCGATCCTTTCCGGCGGTGGACCGGTACCTGCCCCTGATCTACCCCAAGATGGCCACGGCGGCGGATTATCTGCCCGGGGACGCCTGTGTGATTTTTTCCGAGTGCGCCCGGGTGGCGGACCGGGCCAAAACCTATCAGTGGCAGATGGAGGAGGACGTGAAGACCCTGCTGGACCGAGGGGAGCTGGACGGTTCCTGCGGGGAACTGACCCGCACCTTCGGGCAGCTGTGCGCCTTTTTGGAGGATTGGGCGGTGGTCTATCTGGACTCCTTCACCACCTCCAGCTACCCCACGCCCCCCAGGGCGCTGCTGTCGGTGACGGCCAAGCAGCTGCCCTCCTTTGGGGCCAGCCTGGAGACGGCGGTTCAGGATTTGACCCACTATCAGAACGCTGGCTTTTCCTCCCTGGTACTGGTGTCCGGGGAGCAGAGGGCCCTGGATCTTCAGGCCCTGCTCCGGGAACAGAGGGTGAAATCCGCCGTGGACTTTCAGCTGAAGGAGCTGCCCCGTCCGGGCGAGACAGTGATCACTGTGGGGGGGCTGTCCGGGGGACTGGAGTACCCGGATATCAGGCTGGCGGTGGTAACGGAGGGGGCCGGGATTTCCGTCAGGCGTCCCAGACGGCAGAAGGACGCCACCAACCGGCAGAAGCTCAAATCCTACGCGGACCTGACGCCCGGGGATCTGGTGGTCCACGAGCACCACGGTGTGGGCCGGTATGCAGGGATGGTGAAGATGCCGGTGGACGGCATTGAGAAGGACTACGTGAAAATCACCTACGCCGGTACCGATGTGCTCTATGTCCCGGCCACGCAGCTGGACCTGGTGTCCAAGTATATCGGCGGGGGCGAGGACGCCAACGAGACCAAAAAGCTCAACCGCCTGGGGGGCGTGGAGTGGGAAAAGGCCAAGAAGAAGGCCAGAAAGGCGGTGCAGGACCTGGCCAAAGGGCTGATCGCCCTGTACGCCCAGCGTCAGCGCCAGCCGGGATATGCCTTTGCGCCGGACTCCCCCTGGCAGCGGGAATTTGAGGAGCAGTTTGAATACACGGAGACGGACGACCAGCTGCGGTGCATCCAGGAAATCAAGGTGGATATGGAGCGGCCCACCCCCATGGACCGGCTGCTGTGCGGGGACGTGGGCTATGGCAAGACGGAGGTGGCCTTCCGGGCGATTATGAAGTGTGTTCTGGATGGGAAGCAGGCGGCCATTTTGGTGCCCACCACCGTCCTGGCCCGGCAGCACTACCTCAACGCCATGCGCCGGTTTGCCAAATATCCGGTGAATGTGGACGTGGTGTCCCGCTTCCGCACCCCTGCCCAGATGAAGGAGACCCTGCGGAAGGTGGAGAACGGGGGCGTGGATGTGCTCATCGGCACCCACCGGCTGTTTAATCGGGATGTGCGCTTTAAGGACCTGGGCCTGCTGGTGGTGGACGAGGAGCAGCGCTTCGGCGTCCAGCACAAGGAGAAGCTGAAGGAAAACTTTAAGCAGGTGGACGTCCTCACCCTGTCGGCCACCCCTATCCCCAGGACGCTGAATATGGCCCTGTCCGGCATCCGGGACATGTCCACCCTGGAGGAGCCCCCCGCCGACCGCCAGCCGGTGCAGACCTATGTGCTGGAGCACGACTGGAATGTGCTGGGGGACGCCATGCGCCGGGAGCTGGAGCGGGGGGGCCAGGTGTACTATCTTCATAACCGGGTGGAGACCATAGACCGCACCGCCGCCCGGCTGCAGCAGCTGCTGGGGGAGGAGGCAAGCCTGGGGGTGGCCCATGGGAAGATGACCCAGGAGGCCATTGACGATGTGATGAGCCGGATGACCGACGGAGAGATCAACGTGCTGGTGTGCACCACCATCATCGAGACGGGGATCGACCTGCCCAACGCCAACACCCTGATTATCGAGGACGCCGACAAGCTGGGTCTGGCCCAGCTCCATCAGATCCGGGGCCGGGTGGGGCGGTCCAGCCGCCGGGCCTTTGCCTACCTCACCTACCGGAAGGGGAAGGCCTTGTCCGAGGTGGCCGCCAAGCGGCTGTCCGCCATCCGGGAGTTTGCCGAATTTGGCTCCGGCTTTAAGATCGCCATGCGGGATTTGGAGATCCGGGGGGCGGGTAACGTGCTGGGGCCGGAGCAGAGCGGCTTTATGCTGTCTGTGGGCTACGATATGTATTTGAAGCTGCTGGAGGAGGCCGTACTCACCGAGCAGGGCCAGCCCGTCCCCACCCGCACCGAGTGTGCCGCCAACCTGTCCGTGGCCGCCTCTATCCCGGACCGGTATGTGCCCTCCCCCGAACAGAGGATGGACCTGTACCGCCGCATCGCCGCCCTGCGCAGCGAGGAGGATGCCGACGATCTGGTGGATGAGCTGATCGACCGGTACGGGGAGCCTCCCCGTCCGGTGAACAACCTGATTTCCGTGGCCCTTCTCCGTGCGGACGCCGCGCGGGCGGAGATTACCGATATTGACCAGAGGAACGGCGCGCTGCTGTTTACCCTGCCCAAATTTGACCTGCGTCAGGTGTCCCAGTTATGCGGCGGGGACAAGTATAAGGGCCGCCTGCTTTTCTCCGCGGGCGACAAGCCCTACCTGTCGCTTAAACTGAAAAAAGGGGAGGACGCCCTAAGGGCGGCCAGGAACCTGGTGGAGGACTACGCCGCCGGGCTGGAAGAGACCGCAAGAGGATGAGCGTCTGCCGGCAAAAGATGTAAACAAGTGATAAACACGCGGGGTATCCACTTGCTCCCTTTTTAAGTTTGTGATATGATGAGGCATATTGCCGAAGAAAGCGCTGCGGCGATTTGGAAAACCTTGCTGAGATTGAAAGGAACCTGCCATTTATGTCAAAGATGAAACGACTTCTCGCCTTTGCCCTCGCCCTTGTAATGGGCGCCTCCCTGCTGTCCGGCTGTGCCAAGGGCGACAGCTCCTCCTCTGGCTCCTCCTCCGGTGCGGCCAGCTCCTCCTCCGCCTCCGGGGTGGAGCCCATGGATTTGACCGGAGTGACCGACCCCTATCTGGCCGCCGCCGGTCTGGCCGGCGACACTGTGGTAGCCACCGTGGGGGAGTATGAGGTGACTGCGGACAGCCTGATTTACTGGTTGAACTACAACATCAGCTATACCCTGCAGCAGTTCAGTATGTACGGCATTACGGAGATCCCCTGGGACTCTGATGCCGACGGTGTAACCACCGAACAGTCCATGCTGTATACCTCCCTTCAGCTGGCGGCCTACTACCGCCTGCTTCCGGAATTGGGTGCCAAGGAGGGCCTTTCCGTGAGCCAGGAGACGGTGGACGGGCTGGCGGAGGATCAAAAGAGCATTGAGGACCAGCTGGGCAGTCCGGAGCTGGCTGAACACTATTTCTGGCTCCAGATGATGACCCCTCGGCTGTATCAGGAGATGTACATGGCCGGTGAGCTAAACGGCAAGCTTCAGAACCTGTATTATGGAGAGGGCAGCGAAGGTTATCCCACTGACGCCGAGACCCTGGCCTATGCCCAGGACGAGCTGGGCTATTACCGGGCCAAACATATCCTGCTTCTGACCAAGGACATGGAGCAGCAGGTGACCAATGAGGACGGGACCACCGGTTACGCCCCGCTGGATGAGGCCACTGTGGCTGAAAAGAAGGCCAAGGCCGATGATCTGCTGGCCCAGCTTCGGGCCTCCGACGACCCTGTGGCCCTGTTCGATACCCTGATGAAGGAAAACAGTGAGGATTCCGGCCTGGCCGCAAATCCCGACGGCTACACCACTACAAAGGGGAAAATGGTCACGGCGTTTGAGGACACCGCCCTGTCCCTGAAGGATGGAGAAATCAGCGACGTGGTGGAAAGCGAGTACGGATACCATATCATTCTCCGCCTGCCCCTGGAGCTGGATGAATTCCGCTCCAGTCTGGTGGGACAGCGGATGGAGGAGCGCAGCAACCAGTGGCTGGAGGAGTACGGGATCCAGACCAACGATGAGTATTTGAAAATCGACCCCTCCGATTTCTGGGAGAAGGCCCAGTCCCTCCAGCAGGGCGCCTACAACGAGGTTCAGGCCGCCCTGGATGCGAAAAAGGCGGAAGGCGGGGCCGACAGCTCCTCAGCAGGCGGCTCCGGTGCCTCGGGCAGCCAGGGCTGAGCGGGCGTGTTTGAACAAACGCCCCCATGTGAACGAAGCATTGAAGTGGGCCTGGTAATTGGGCGGTGTAATATAAAACAGGGATAATGGAAAAGAAAAGGTGGCTCTCATCAGAGAGCCACCTTTTTGTCAAGGAGGGGGGATTATTCCGCCCAGGCGATAAATTGGACCTCCACAGGGGCGTTTCCGGGCAGAGTGCCCATGCCGATGGCGGCCCGGGGGCCGATGCCGGCGTCGCCCAGCTGCTGATAGAGGAAGTCGGAAACCAGATCACCGACTTTGGCGTGGGAACTAAAGTCGGGGGCAGCGTTGACATAGACGGTGAGGGACAGAATTTGGGTGATCTTCTCTCCCGGCTGCAAGCAGTTCAGGGCGGCGTTCAGGGCGTTGGCGGCGGCCTGGTCGGCGGCCTGGCGGTAGTTTTCCACAGGGACGCCGCTCTCCACTTTGCCGGACATGATCAGTTGTCCGTTCAGCCGGGGAGTCATGCCGGCGGTGAAAATCAGGTTGCCCTTCCGGACGGCGGGCTTATACTTGCCCTGGGGGATGGGATTGGTCATAACAGACACTCCTTCTGTTTCAGTATTTCAGCTGCGGCTGTGTTCAGGCCCGGTACCGCTGGGCCATCTGGCAGATACGGTCCACCCCCTCCACGGCGGCCTGATGGTCCTGGGAGAAGTTCAGTCGTACCCAGCTGGTGAATTGGGGTCCGAACTCGGTGCCCGGCGTGACTGTGACCGAGGCCTGCACCCGGCACAGCTTGACAAACTGGTTCAGCGTCACCTTCAGCTGGGGCAGCTGCAGGAAGATGTAGCTGCCGCCCTCGGTGGGCCGGGCCCAGCAGCCGGGATACTTGGAAACCACCTTCAACAGGTCGTCCCGGATGGCCTTGTGGTCCGCCACCCGGTCCTCCAGCCAGCCCTGTGGCTCGGAGAACCAGTTGAGGTAGGCGGATTGACAGTAGCCGGAGGTGCGCAGGGAGACAATGGCCTGAAGCTTCTCCATCCGGGTGATGATGTCGGCGGAGCCGTATGCCGCCCCCAGACGGAAGCCGCTGAGAGATTCGGTTTTGGAGGGACCGATGATGGTGATCAGGGTGTCGGGCCGCTCAGGAAGGGCCCGCAGGTGGGTGTAGGGCAGGGCCTTGTCAAAAAGCTGGCGGGAATACAGCTCGTCGGCGATCACGGCCACGCTGTACTTCTTGGCGAGCCGGCCGATGGCGGCCACCTCCTGGGGGGAGTAGATGACGCCGGTGGGGTTGTTGGGGTTGGAGTAGAGAAACAGCTTGACTCCGCTTTGGAAAGCCTCCTCCAGAGCCTGCAGGTCTAACCCGGAATAGCGTTCCGTCTCGGTCCAGCGGATGGGCACGGGGACCAGCTCGCCGTCAAAAAATTCCACCAGCTTGCGGTTGGCAAAGTAGTCCGGCTCAATGATGGCCACCTTGTCCCCGCGGCCGATGAGGGAGCCCATGGCCAAAAACAGAGCGCCCTGGGTGCCCGGGGTGAGAATCAGCTCGCTGTCTGGATTGACGGGAGCCCCGCTGAACTGGGCAAGCTTTTCAGCCAGGTACTGGCGGATCGCCCCCTTGCCTCTGTACTCGGTGTAGGCCTGATGGCCGCCTCCCACCACATAGCCCTCTACAAAGGTTTCCAGGCTGCCGGGGATGGGCTTGTGGGCGTCCACGTCGCCGTGGGAAAAGTCCACTGGGGTGCCGGGAATGGGATCGCCCTGCAGGGGCAGCTCCTCCTGCTTCTGCAAACCCTCCTGGCCGGGGGCGTTGTCCACGCCCAGTTTGGCAAATTTAGCCGTGATGTAATCCATAATAAAAAACCTCCTGATTGGGACAGGGTAAATAATCTGGGTGGCTTTATTGTACTGGGGAAAAGAAGAAAAAGCAAATACCGAAAAGAATATAAGATTATAATCGCCGGCTGCGCAGGCCGGGAATGGGGAGGGGCGTCCGTCTGAATTTTTCATTGCGGGGAAGGGTGGATTTGGAGTAGAATGAAGGCATGAAATTTTGCGGAGGTGGTCCCCATGCTGAAGGACCGGGAATATGTCTACGCCGTATACCAGGAGCGCAGCTTCTCCCGGGCGGCGCAAAAGCTGTTTATTTCACAGCCTGCCCTGAGCGGGAAGGTAAAAAAGGTGGAGGAGCGGGTGGGCGCCCCCCTTTTTGATCGGAGCACGGCAGGTTACAATCTGAAGTGCAACAGGCGAAAAATAAGAAGACAATACGCAGGCCAAAGTGTAAAATGGAGTCACCACAACAACATCAACACGGAGGCGAGAGTATTGTCCTACACACAT
>Ga0129317_1000403_pt1 | contig 46636 bp, 42 predicted proteins | sample Cm1ome_FD_94430 | JGI IMG/M metagenome (GOLD analysis project Ga0129317, IMG submission 94430) | Eastern black-and-white colobus group fecal microbial communities from Wisconsin, USA - Cm1105 metagenome | ecosystem: Host-associated > Mammals > Digestive system > Large intestine > Fecal | place... | reverse complement strand
TTTAAAAAAATCATTGATGACAATTTTTATTATATTGATAAGACAATGTGGATTAAAGATATCATAAATGAACAACTTGCTTTGTATACAAGACCAAGACGTTTTGGTAAAACATTAAATATGAGTATGTTGTATTATTTCTTTTCTAATAAAGAAAAAGATAATGCTTATTTATTTGATCATTTAAAGATTTCTTGTGACAAAGAAATCATGAAATATCAAAATCAATATCCTGTTATTTTCATGAGTTTAAAAGATTTAAAAAATAATACTTTTCAAAAACAATTGTCTATGTTTGGGTTTCTTATTCAACGAACAGTTAGTGAACACAAGGAATTACTTGAAAGTCAATATTTAGATGTCATAGAACATCAAATGCTAATGAAATATTATGAAAATATTGCTGATGAAATGGAATTACAGAATTCTCTTGTTTTTTTAATACAATCTATGGAAAAGCATTATCATAAAAAAGTCATTATTCTCATTGATGAATATGATGTTCCATTACAAAGTGCATATGCCAATGGCTATTATGAAGATATGGTCAATTTTTTAAGAAATGTATTTAGTTTATCATTAAAAACAAATGATGCTTTAGAAAAAGGAATACTAACGGGTTGTTTAAGAATTTCTAAGGAAAGTATCTTTACAGGTTTAAATAATTTTAAAGTGAATTCACTTTTTGATATTGCTTCTAGTCAGTGTTTTGGCTTTACTCATAAAGAAGTTGATTTATTGTTAGAAGATTATCATTTAGAACAATATATTGATGAAGTGAAAGAGTGGTATGATGGGTATCTGTTTGGTAAAATAGAAATATATAATCCTTGGAGTACACTTATGTATGTTGATAGGAAACTTGTGGATAAATCACAAGGTGCAATTTCTTTTTGGGCGAATACAAGTAGTAATGATATTGTTTATAAATATATTAAAGAAGGAGATCAACAATTGCATAATGAGTTTGAATTGTTGATGCAAGGACATTTTATAAAGAAAAGAATCAAACCAGAATTAACGTATAGAGATATGGACAATATCAATAATATTTATAGTTTTCTATTATTGACAGGGTATTTAAAAATAAAGAAAGAAATAGAACTCAATACTTATGAACTTATTATTCCTAATAGGGAAGTCTATGAAATTTATAAGCAAATATTTATGGACTACTTTATTGAATATAAAGCTACGCAAAAGGATCAATTTGTAGATGCATTAAAGAAGGAAGAAGTTATTGAAGCAGAGAATATTTTAAATAGATTGTTAAGTAAGAGTATTAGTTATTATGATAATCAGGAAAGCTTTTATCATGGATTTTTATTAGGATTATTGGATAATTATCATGTGGAATCAAATAGAGAAAGTGGAGAAGGACGATTGGATATTGTTATTTATCCAAATAATTTAAGAGAAACAGTTATTGTTATTGAATGTAAACATTCAATAATGCAAAAAGATTTGATTGAAGATAGTCAAAAAGGAGCGAATCAGATTAAAGATAAGAAATATCTTGAAGGTATATTATCTAAAGGATATTTAAAAGTAGTTGGATATGGAATCGCTTTTTATAAAAAACAATGTTATATAACGAAAACAAAGTCATTAGTTTAATGAATAAATCTAGAAAAAAAGAGGAAATGTTTTATTGATTACACAATAATTTCAATTCCTCTTATTTTTTGTATAAATAACTTAAATGTTTAATCTCCAAATGAAATACCTAATAATTTTGCATCTTTAACTTCAGCACCATCTACATCAACATATTTGAGTTTACCAGCACTTTCAGATAAAGGAATAGTTGTAATTTCATTATTTTTTAAAACAACCAATTGACCATAAAGGGAAGACATAACCAAACGTGCTCCCTCAATACCAAATCTAGTTGACATCATTCGATCATAAGGACATGGTTGACCACCACGTTGAGCATGACCAATACATGATACACGAATCTCACTATCAATATATTGACTAAGTTCATTTGCTACTTCATAAACAACAGATTGACCATTTCTTGCTTTCACTTTCGCTTTATATTCTTTTTTAGATAGGTTGGCATCTTGCTTTGACAAAGCTCCTTCAGCACAAGCAATTATACTAAACTTTTTACCATTTTTTTCTCTGTTTTTGATTGCATTAGCTACAGCTTTTATATCATAAGGAATTTCTGGTAATAAAATAACATCAGCACCAGCAGCAATCCCCGCTGATAAACAAATATGACCAACTTTATGTCCCATAACTTCAATCACAAATACACGATTATGACTAGCGGCAGTTGTATGAATTTGATCAAGATAAGTCGTTGCAATATCAATTGCCGATTGATATCCAAAAGTATAATCAGTTCCCCAAGTATCATTATCAATAGTTTTAGGTAAAGCAATAACATTTAACCCTTCTTCAGATAACATATTTGCTGATTTAATAGAACCATTTCCTCCTAAAACAACAAGACAATCTAACTTTAATTTACGATAAGTCTTTTTCATAGCTTCGACTTTATCAAAACCATTTTCAATAACACGCATTTTCTTAAAAGGACAACGAGATGTTCCTAAAATTGTTCCACCCACATTAATAATGCCAGAAAAATCATCTTGTTTCATTATTTTATACTCTTCATACATTAAACCTTTATACCCATGAAGAAAACCAATAATTTCAATATCTCTAACATTATTATATAAAGTCTTTGCAAGACCACGCATTGTGACATTTAAAGCTTGACAGTCACCACCACTTGTTAAAATACCTACACGCATATCATCACTCCTTTTTTTATGCTATCCATTATTTGAAAAAATATTCTTGACTATTTAATTCCGTTTCTTTATTTTTTACTCTTTTATAAGTTCCATCTTCTAATAAACGACTAGCCTTAACATTATCTTTCAACATTGTATTAAACATTGAAATAATACGTTTTTTAAGTTTTTCATCTAGAATTGGAGCTGCCACTTCAACACGACGTGATAAATTTCTTGTCATTAAATCAGCTGAAGAAATATAAATTTGTTGTTCAGAACCTTTACCAAAAATATAAATACGAGAATGTTCTAAATATCTTCCAACAATAGAAATAACTTTAATATTTTCAGTAAATCCTTTAACTCCAGGTAATATACAACAGATTCCACGTACAATCATATCAATTTTAACACCAGCTTGACTAGCTTCAATCAATTTATCAATCATCTCTTTACTAGTGACAGAATTACATTTAAATCCAATATAAGCCTCTTTACCTTCTTTTGCTAAAGCAATTTGTTTATCAATATGTTCAAAAATCTTTGAAATCATACAATGAGGTGCTACCATTAAAAGTTGAGCTTCATTTTCAGTTTCACCTAAACATAAATGATTAAAAATACTATTAATTTCTTCACCGATTTCATAATGAGATGTCATTAATGATAAATCAGTATATAGCTTAGAAGTATTTTCATTATAGTTACCAGTCCCAACTTGACTAATATAATGAATACCTTGATTATTTTTATATGTAATTAAACATAATTTTGAATGTACTTTAAGACCATCTAATCCATATATAACACGACAACCAGACTCTTCAAGTCTTTTTGACCAATCAATATTATTTTCTTCATCAAAACGAGCTCGTAATTCCACTAAAACAACGACTTCTTTACCATTTTCAGCAGCTTCAATTAAAGATTTAACAATCTTAGAATTTTTTGCTACTCGATATAAAGTCATTTTAATACTTGCTACATTTGGATCACGACTCGCTTCATCTAATAAACGTAAGAAAGGTGACATTGATTCAAATGGATAAGATAGTAAAATATCTCTTTTTTGAATTTGTTTAATCATTGGAACTGTATTCTCAATGAGAGGACTATTCTTCGCTTCAAGTTTTTTGTAAAACATGTCTGGATGAATATATCTTAAATGATCACGTAATTCACCTGTGAATTTTAAATCTAATGGTGCTTGACTTTCAAAAACTTGATTCTTTTTAAGATTCAAAAAGTTCATCAACATTAAGATTTCTAGTTCTTCTAAACCAGGTGATACTTCTAAGCGAATTGGAGATAATTTTCTACGTTGCTTGATTAATGTTTCCATCATTTCACGGTAGTCCTCATGACCTTCTAAAGAATGATCATCTTCATCAATATCAGCACTTCTTGTAACACGAATAAAAGCTTTATTTTTAATTGTATACTTTGTAAAAATATGAGATATAAAATGTAAAATAATATCTTCCACCAAAATAAATTTTCCTTGCATACTAGGAATCGCAATCATACGATCATCCATAGCATTGGCACAAGATACAATCCCCATTTTTCTTTTTCCTTTTTTAGATTCTAATTGTACTGCAATATATATTTCACGATTATTTAAAAAAGGAAATGGTTGACGTTTTGAAATCACTTGAGGAGAAATCAAAGGAAGAATTTCTCTTTCAAAATAATTCTCAAAATATTTACGATCTTCTTTATTTTTTAAATCACGATATTTAACAATTCCCCAACCTTGAGTTTTTAATTCATCCATAATATTTTGATAAATATTATCTTTCTTTTTATTTAAATAAGTGACTCTTCTTAAACATGCTTTTAACTGTTCTTCACCAGTCATTCCAGTTTTATTATCTTTAGAACTTGGATAAAACAACATTTGATCATATAACGAACCAATTCTAACCATAAAAAATTCATCAAGATTTGATTGGAAAATAGAAATAAAACTTAATTTCTCCCCTAAAGGAACCTTGTTGTCTTTTGCTTGCATTAACACACGATCATTAAATTTAAGCCATGATAATTCTCGATTTTCTTTACATATATTCATTGAAATGATACCTCCTATTTTGTATCTAGAGATAACATAATATTTCTTAAAAAAATTATCAAGCAAAGTTGTACGACTTACAAAAAACTTACGCAAATTTAACAACACCTTAATATAAGTATAGTATTTTTTATTTGTATAGTCATTAAAAAATGTATAAATAATAACAATTATTGACATATAAAATAAAGGTTATTTTTAACGATTAGATTATTTTATGAAAATAGACAAATAAACGTCCTTTATCAATACAAGGACGTTTATTAATATGATTAAGAATGATGTGTACTTATATATATGTCACGAATTTCCTCAGGAATATCATTGATATTGATATGTTTAAGACGTTCTTCATTACCATCTTGTATAGCTTGTTCATAATACCAACATTTATAAGTAAGCATATCTAAGACTTCATTCATTTTTTTGATTTTGTTTTCTACAACTTTTTTTTGATTGATAAACAGTTGTAATCTTTGTGAGTAGCTTTCACTTCCTAAAGTACACCAATGCATAAATAATTTAATGTCTTTAATTTCAAGACCGGATTTTTTTAAACATTCAATGAGTCTAAGTGTTTCTATTTCTTTATCACTAAATTGACGAATTCCTGATGTTCTTTCCATTTGTGGAAATAAACCTTCTTTATCATAATATCTAAGTGTGGAAATGGGTAAATCAAACATTTTTGCAATTTGTCCTATTGTATACATGCGTTTTCTCCTTTTTTTATTTTATGCTTGACCTAAAGTTAGGTTTAGGTATTATACTCACATTGTAACAGAATTTATATGTTACTTCAATAAAAGTTTGATGAGTTAGGGGGAATTGTAAAATGAAGAAAAATGTTTTGATTATAAGTACAAGTTTAAGATTAGATAGTCATTCTGAAAAGTTAGCTGATGCATTTATGCAAGGAGCACTAAAGAGTGGACATCATGTAGAAAAAATCAGTTTGAAAGATAAAAATATTGCTTTTTGTAGAGGTTGTTTAGCATGTCAACAATCAGATAGTTGTGTTATAAAAGATGATGCGATAGCAATAACTGAGAAAATGAAAAATACTGATGTAGCAGTATTTGCAACGCCTATTTATTATTATGAAATGAGTGGTCAAATGAAAACATTATTAGATCGTATGAATGCTCTTTATCATTTAGATTATGCTTTTCGTGATATTTACTTATTAACAACAGCAGCTGAAGATGAGTCATATGTACCACAACGAGCAATCAATGGATTAGAAGGATGGATTGAATGTTTTGATAATGTTAAACTTAAAGGCAGTGTTTTTGCTGGTGGTGCTGACTCATGTGTTATGGAAGAACATAAGGCTTTAAAAGAAGCTTATGAATTAGGAAAGAATTTATAAAAACGAAAGGAAAAAATATGTTAGAAAGAATAAAAAAAGTCAATGATATAAAATCATTAACAATAAATGAATTAAAAGAATTGGCACAAGATATGCGAGATGCATTGACATATCGTTTGAGCCATCATGGAGGACACGTAGGACCAAACTTTGGGATGGTAGAAGCAACAATTGCTTTGCATTATGTTTTTCACTCTCCAATAGATAAATTTGTCTTTGATGTTTCTCATCAAAGTTATTGTCATAAGATGTTAACTGGAAGAAAAGAAGCATATCTTGATGAAAAGCATTTTGAAGATGTTTCAGGTTATACCAATCCTGATGAAAGTGAACATGATTTTTTCAATGTTGGGCATACATCAACATCTATTAGTTTAGCTTCTGGATTAGCGAAAGCAAGAGATTTAAAGGGTGATCATGAAAATATTATTGCAATTATTGGTGATGGTTCTTTAAGTGGTGGAGAAGCTTTAGAAGGATTAGATTTTATTAGTGAATTACAAAGTAATTTTATTATTGTTGTGAATGATAATGATATGTCTATTGCTGAAAATCATGGTGGATTGTATAAAAACTTAAAAGAATTAAGAGAAAGTAAGGGGAAATCTCCTTGTAATTTATTTAAAGCAATGGGATTAGATTATCGATATGTAGAAGATGGCAATCATTTAGAATCATTAATTGAAACATTTAATGAAGTGAAAGATATTGATCATGGTGTTGTTGTTCATATAAATACATTAAAAGGAAAAGGTCTTTCTTTTGCAGAAGAAAATAAAGAAGCATGGCATTGGCATAATCCATTTGATAAGGATAGTGGAGAATTACTTAATGTATCAAATCAAGAAAATTATGAAACAATAACTTGTGATTATTTAATGAAGAAAATGAAAGCTGATCCAAATGTAGTTGCAGTTGTTGCCGGTGTACCAACAAGTATTGGATTTAGTGAAGAAAAAAGAAAAGAAGCTGGAAAACAATTTGTTGATGTTGGCATTGCCGAAGAACATGCAGTTGCTATGGTGTCAGGAATTGCTAAAAATAAAGGAAAACCAGTTTTTGCAACACATTCAAGTTTTATGCAAAGAACTTATGATCAAATTTCACAAGATTTATGTATCAATAAAAATCCTGCTACTTTGCTTATTAATACAGCATCAGTTTATGGTATGAATGATATTACTCATTTAGGTATATTTGATATTCCATTGATTTCTAATATTCCTAATATTGTCTATCTTGCACCTACTTCTAAAGAAGAATACATTGCGATGTTAGATTGGTCTATTGAACAAACTCAATATCCTGTTGCAATTAGAATACCATGTCATGGTGTGATAAGTGATCATCGTCAAGTTGATAGTGATTATCATCAATTAAATACATATAAAGTAGAACAAGCCGGAGAAAAAATTGCTATTTTGGCTTTAGGTGATTTCTATCAATTAGGTGAAGAACTATCACAATATATTGAAGAACAATTTGATATAAAACCAACACTAATTAATCCAAGATTTATAACTGGTTTAGATAAACCATTATTAGATCAATTAAAGGATAAACATGAACTTGTTATCACTTTAGAAGATGGTATTTTAGATGGAGGTTTTGGTCAAAAAATAGCAAGTTATTTTGGAACAAGTTCAATGAAAGTCAAAAACTATGGCTTAAAGAAAGAATTTATTGATCGTTATGATGTTCATGATGTATTAGCTGATAATGGCATAACAAATGAAAGCATAGGATTAGATATTCAAGAACTTATTGATGTAAAAGGATTATAAAGTAAAATAAAGAGATGTCTTATTCTAAAGTCAGTTTATTATAGAATAATGGCATCTCAATTTTTTTATTTAGAGTTATGAGATGCTATTTTAATTGATACATACTTAATTTTGCATGGTTTATATGCTTTTTCTTGACTTTTATGTTCATTTATTATGAAATAATATCAAGGAGTGTATAAAAATGGATAAAGAAATAGAAAAACAAAATAATGAGTATTTAGAAATTTTTGTTGATGATTTATTAGAAGCTGGTTTAAAACAAAAGACGGTTAAAAATCATTTGTCTAATGTAGGATTTTATATAAATGATTTTGTTTTATATCATTATGAAAAAGGAATGAAAGAAAGTTGTCAGTCGTCTTATGTTAGTGATTTCTTTGGATATTATTTTATTAGAAAATGTATGTCAACACCATCAACACTTAAATCAACAGCAGCAAGTTTAAAGAAGTTTTATAAATGTATGTTTGAACATGGTTGTTTAGAAGAAAAAGAGTATAAAGATTTTATGAAAATTGTAAAAGATGAAATGCCTTTTTGGATAGAAGAATGTGAAGAGTATAATAATGACCTTTATTAATGGGTGGATATATGGCTAGAAAATCAAGAGTTACATTTCAGTTGGATGCAGGTGATATTCAAGAATTATCTCAAGATGATATTGTGATGATATTACGTGGAGCAGATATGATGATTGCTAGTGGTGGTCGAAATTTATTAGCGAAGTTATTAAAAGGATCTAAGGATAAAAAGATTTTAGAATTGCATTTAAATGAATGTCCTGCTTATGGATATTATCATGATAAAACTTTAAAAGAGATTACTCACTGTATTGATTATTGTATTAAGAAAGATTATTTATCTATTAGATATAATGGAAGATTACCGATGTTAGTATTTGCCCCTAAAGGATGGGAAATAGAAAAACATACTTATGCATTAGAATGGTATGATATTTTAGATGTGATGAGTAATAATGATTCTATTGATATGGAACAAATCAAACAATTATTAAATGTAAATAGAGAAGTTGTCTTGCTTATTCTTGATATGATAAAGAATAAGCATAATACAAAGTTAATACCATTGTTATTATGTTGGAAAGAAATTGAAGTAAAAAAAGTAAGAAAAGGAATAAATAATGTAATATCTTCATTACAAGATAATTAGTATAAAGGATTGTCATATTGATTTATGATGATTCTTTTTTTACTTAGATTATTTAAAAAAAGTGCCAAACGGCACTTTCGTAAATGCTTTATTTAATCATCATTTAATAAAGCGTATATATCGTCTTTGTTGTTTTTAGTAAACTCACTAATTATATAAGAACGTATTCTTTCTTTGACTAATATTGGGATAATAAAACCATGATTAACTAAGTTGGTTGTTCTATTGATGATTGTTTTATTAGAAACATTTATTTGTTTTGATAATTGTATAGGGGTAAATTCTTTAATATTGTGTTCTATAATAAATGCTAACAATTCTTTTTCTTTAATGTTTAGAAAAGATAAATTGGTTTCTATGTTATTGTTTTTTGTTTCAGTTGACAATTCAAAAACTTTAGTTGAATATAAGGACATCATTCTTAAAAAATAAGTAAACCAAATTTCAGGATGAGGCGGATTTTCTCGCCCGGAATAATATAATGCAGGTAATCCCATTTGTAATGATTGATAGTATTCATCACTATCATATGCAAAATATTCTTCTAATGAACCAATCCCTTGAAAACCATATCCAAAATAGTCAAGTATATATCCTGAAATAAGTCTAGCAGTTCTTCCGTTTCCATCTTTAAAAGGGTGGATAGTAACAAGTTGATAATGCACAATGGCAGCAATGATTAATGGATGATCATTAGTTGTATTGATGTATTTGATTAATTCATCTAGTAAAGGGTTGATATCATTATGTTCAGGAGGAATATAATCAGCATGCCCACTTTGTGAATCATATACTGCAAATAGCATTCCAGGAGGCATAGGACCACGTAATCCTATTTTTTCTTTGGATGCTCCTTTTTCAACAATAGCTTGTACATCTAAAATAAATTGCTTTGTTACTTTCTTTTTATTGCTTAATTTTTCTTCTAAATAAGAAAGTGCTAAAAAATAATTTCGTACTTCTTGTTCAGGTTTTAAAAAGTGTTTATGTGAATCACTATCAATCACTTCATTAACTTGCTGTTGTGTAAGAGGATTACCTTCAATCTTTGTTGAGGCATAAGAACTTTTCTTTTTGGAATTCTTTCGAAGTTTATTCATAACAACTGCAGGTAACTTTACATCGGATACACGAAAACGATTTTCTTCTATAGAAGTTATATATTTTAACATTTCATTTGTGATAACTGATTTAATCATTTGTAAATACCTCCATTTTGTTAATTATAATATAGTCATATTATATATTTCTTTTCACTAAATTTCACTATTTTTTCACTATTTTTCATTAATTATATATTGGCAGCGTGATATAGTAATTGGAGAAATTAGAAAGTTATATTAATAATGAGCAATTCTCATATTATAACCTAAAACTTATAACCTAAAACAAATGTATAAAGTGTTTTAAAATATATTTTTATATTAGTTATATGTTAAATAATAATAAAATAGATTAGCGAGATAACATATATATTAATTGATACAAATAAAACAGTAGAAAAGATAAAACAATTCATGCATATAAATTATTTAAGTTTAAAAGACATACAAGATTATTTATGAGTTTTATGTGTTTAAAGTGTATACATTGGTTAAATAGAGCGAGTGTTTGTAGCATTATGAATTTTCATGTTTTAAGTGAATTGTTTCATATCATAATAGACAAAACTATGCCAGAAAATAAGAAAGGAAATTGTTGCATTGGTTTATGATGGTTTTAGATAAGTTTATGTAATAAGGAATGAAAATTGTCAAAATATGAAGGATAATATAAATAAATAAGAATAGAGAGATTTTATTAATAGAGAGAGATTAAAAGGATTTGTAGAGAAATTGAATCATTATTATTTATAAATAATTAAATATTTTTGATGTTTTTCAATAAGTACAGAATTTAATGAAGAATCTTTAAATTAACTGTGGGGGATTTTTATATTATTTCCTTAATTTAAATAAATGAAATATAAATTAACCTATGTTTCTCTATTTATTTCATTTATTTGCTTGACGGGATATATATGAAAAGGTTCAGGGTAAACATTAAAAAGGATTTCTTAACTTATTGATAATACAGTAATTTTTGAAATATTTTATTTTTAATTACTCATTATTGAGTAAGAACCTATGAAAATTACCAACTTTTATTTTTAGAGAAACATAAATTAATGTTATTACAATTTCCTTATTGATAATGAGACTAGATTCTTAAGAACCGATGAATAAGAAAATAAAAGAAAATCATTTGTTTAAAAAAGGTTACTTGTATCATAATATACATCATCAATAATTTTACTCGTCATAAAATCAATTTATAAGTTGTTATGAAGCTAGAATTAGTTCTCCATTAGATTTAAATCAAAAAGAGGAAACTCGTTAAACTTTTTAAGATTACGATGTTCTGTACATCATTATTATACTGATATTTTATAATTGATATTCTTGCTTATATTTAGTTGCTTTATAAAATTTTTTATTATTTGGTAAATATTTAGTGATATTGCCAATAGAAAAATTATTTTTTGTATTATGTTATATATAAATAATTGTGGAGGATAATAAAATGGAAAAAGAATCTTACATAATTTTTCAACAATTACAAAAAGTGGGAAAATTGAATAAGGACAGCGCTTATGAGGAGTTAAAAACAATATTTAATGGTATATTGCGTAATCATGAAACTCCTTTTGTTTCCAAAGAAAAGTATAAAATAAAGGTATCGATTGGACAAGGAGGAAATGTTGCAAAGTATTGGTGGTGTGGTGTTTTTGATATACCTTTTTACAAAAAATTTTATGGTATATTAAATAAATCTAGTATTGGTGCAAGCAAAGGGTATTATATAGCTTATTTATTTAATGAAGAAAAAAATGAAGTGTATTTAAGTCTTAACCAAGCTGCTAAAGATATACATAAAAATAAAGAAAAGCTTATAAATATGATGATTATTAATGATTTTTTTAGAGAAAAAATTACAAATGATAATTTTTATCTAATAAACATACATAAATGTCTTTCTAGTTGCGGTAATGATTTGGGAGAAGATTATGAGAACGGAAATATTTTGGCTATTAAATACGATTTGAAGGGTAAGAAAATTTCAGATAAAGTCTTTTATGATGATATAAAGAAAATGAGTGAAGCATACGATATTTTAAAAACAATATTGTTGGAAAGTAAAGGTCAAATAAAAATCAAAACTGAAATTTACAATGTTTTTTTTAAAGAAAAAGAGATGACAAATGAATTTGATAATGAAGAAGAGTATATAAATGAAAGTTATGGTGCAAAAAAATTATCAATAGAGGAAGCTAAAGTAAAAGGGAATAGAAAAGTGCAATATACAAATAAGAATGGGGTAAAAAGAGTAAAAACAGATGCGAAGTTAAGAAAATTTGTTTTAGATAATTTTGGATATAAATGCCAGTATGATGGTTCACATCAAACATTTGTATTTAAAGAAGATAAACAATATATGGAAGTTCATCATTTGATTCCATTAAGTTTTCAAAGTCAGTTTGGAAATGATTTTAATCTAGATAGAATAGAAAATCTTGTTGTTGTTTGTCCAAATTGTCATAAAGCACTCCATTATGGAATAAAAGAAGAAAAGGAAAAAGTTTTAAGGGGTTTATATGAACGGCCAGAAGTGAAGGAAATGTTGACAAAAGATCCAGTTTGTTGCGGCAGTTTTGAAGATTTTTTTGAAAGGTTTTATTCTAATAAATAATAAAAAAAGAAAAACTTAATAGAAACATTATAGATATTTATTTAGAAGAAAGAATGTATAATCAATTAATGAATTATTTTATTAAAAATAACGATATGATTATGATAAAGAAATATGAAAATATATTATTTCATCACACTCCTAAGCAAATCACTTCTTTATATGAAAATTATATATACAATTCTTTAAAGAATACTGGATTAAGAGAGTTTTATCGTGAAGTTGCATATTATCTCAAAGCAATCGCAAAGTATAACCATGCAAAAGCTCAAGAAATCTATGATACGCTTATCCTTAAATATCCTAAACGTCCAGCAATGATAGAAGAACTAAAACTAAAGTAAGAAAAGATATAAATTTAACTAGTCTTTTATGTTATGATTGTGAATTAAGAAAGTAGCATTTTTGTAAAAGGAAGTTGCTTGTGTAACAACAATGATGATATATAATCATGTTGAGGTGATAAACTATGTTTAATGAAAAATTAAAGTATTATCGAAAAAAGAATATGATGTCTCAAGAAGATTTAGCTAGAGAATTAAATGTTTCAAGACAAATTATTACAAAATGGGAAAGTGGTATTGTTTTACCTAGTCTTGAATATTTGATAGATTTATCTTTGTTGTTTGGTGTAACAATTGATTCTTTAGTTAAAAATGATGATTGTATAGTTTTAGAAGAAAAAGAAATTGATCATTATGAATTCAATGAGTTTCTAGTAAAAGCAAAAAAAGAAACATATGCATCAAAGAAGGGAAAGATAAATTCTTCAAGAGTTGCTTCTCATGATTATAAATATGAAGAAGGTCAGTATAGTTACTTAGATTCTTTTGTTGGAAGTTCTCATTTTTCTGGGGAAGAAATTGTCTATGAGAATAATATTCCAATATGGTCTATGAATTATTATGGAAGGGTTATAGGAGAACATTTTGATGGTGATTTTCTAAAAGAAGCATTAAAGCATATTCCTTTAGATAAACCTTATAGAGGACCTGAAAACTATATAAAAGGTGATTATTGTTATTGTAATAAAGTTGATGGAGATATAGTTTTTTTTCAAGGGTATGAAGTTATCTTTTATCAAAACCAAAAGATATATGAATGTTATTATCATGGTGGAATGATTGAATAGAATAAAAGACTGTTGATTTTCTCAACAGCCTAGAGCGAGGGAAAATAGATGTTTCTCTCGTTTTTTATATTTGACTTAGATATCATTATAAAAAGTATCACATTGAAATATTTAGCTATGCTTTACCTTTTTCTTTTCTAATTTAACATAGTTAGTATCTGATCATTTGTATTATACAAATGATAAAGCTCATAACTTCACTTGAATAGATTAAATATATAAATTTTACTGATTTATTGATATTTTGTATACTTTGGAGTATACTACTTATGAGTATACAAATAGATTGGAGGAGTTATATGTTAGGAAGATTAGAAGAATTAAGTTATTTAAATGAACTTTATGAAAGTCATAAATTTGAATTTTTAGTGATGTATGGTAGAAGAAGAGTAGGTAAAACGACATTACTTCAAGAATTTTCAAAACAAACAAATACAATTTTTTTTCCTGCACGTGAAAAAAACGATACTTTAAATTTAGAAGATTTTTCAAAAACAATACAACTTCATTTTGATCAACAATTTATTTCATCATTTAAAAATTGGGAAGATGCTTTTTCATATATTGGTAATAAAATACAAAAAAGAACAGCCCTTGTCATTGATGAATTTCCATATATTATTGAAGAAAATCCTTCAGTAAAATCACTTCTCCAACACGCAATTGATCATAGTTGGAAAAATAAAAATATCTTTTTAATTCTTTGTGGTTCTTCAGTGAGTGTTATGGAAAATGAAATTATGGGAAGAAAAAGTCCATTACATGATCGTCAAACTGCGACACTAGAAATAACACCTTTTGACTATTTGGAAAGTAGTAACTTTTTTCCTAAATACAGTAATGAAGATAAACTCATTGCTTATGGGATTTTAGGTGGTATTCCAAGATATTTGGAAGCCTTTGATACAAACAAATCAATTGAAGAAAATATAACATCTAAGATTATTCGAAACGGTGCTTATTTATATGAAGAACCTGATAATTTATTAAAGGCAGAATTACGAGAAACCAATACTTATAATTCAATATTGTCAGCAATAGCAAATGGAAGAAATAGAATCATTGACATTGCAAATTATATACATGAAGATCGTACAAAAGTTTCTAAATATTTGTCAATACTTCAAACATTACGTTTAATTGAAAAAAAAGTTCCATGTGGTGAAAATGAAAAATCTAAAAAATCAATCTATGTCATAAAAGATAATTTTCTAAAGTTTTGGTTTCGATATGAATTCACCAATAATGCTTATTATGCAATGTTAGGACCAAAAGATGCTGCTAGTGAGATTATGAGTGATATTTCAAATTTAATGGGAGATGTGTTTGAAGGTATTTGTAAAGAATATTTAATTCATCAAGCAAAGAGGAGACAACTTCCTTTTATTCCTTTCTCTATAGGAAAATGGTGGGGAAATAATCCTGTAATAAAAGCACAAGATGATGTTGATGTTTTAGCAATTGATCGTAGTGGTAAAAAGGCTATTTTTATGGAATGTAAATTTACATCAAGCCCAATGCCTTATGAAGAATATGTTGACCTTATCAATGCAACGAAATCTTTTCCTAATATTGAAGAAAGCTATCTGTATTTTGTTAGTAAATCAGGATATACAGAATCAGTGAAACGTCAAGCAAAAATAGATGGTGCAATTCTATTAACAATTGATGACTTATTTGAATAATATTTATGTGGTTTACAGAAAAATGAGAATATTCTTAAAAAGAATATGATGTTTCTAGAAAATTTAGCTAGAATATTAAATGTTTTAGACAAATGATTGCAAAGTGGTGTCCCAACATAGCGAAAAGGATGAGTGCGACCTCATCCTTTTCTTAACTAATTTATCATAGTTAGATGTCTAACCACCTGTATTATACAATATATATTTAGTATTGTAAATATAAAATATTTGCAATGAGATATTTTTGCTTTAAAGATGAAAATAAAAGGCGAGTTGTTGTCTCGTCTTTTAAGATACTCTTGTTGGGATATATATCGAATCATAATTAGTATTATTTTGGAACTCTTTTTGAAATTGTTTTATCATTTTTGAAGAAAATTGCACAGTTGGTCCTGTAATAATACCATCATAAATAATCACATCTTTAAAAGGAATGAGATTCATTGGAGAAACATATGGTAAGGCATATTTTGGTATAACATCTTCAATAGTACTATGTAATCCTTTAACTAAAAAGTTCCCATTTCTCCCCATCAAATAAGCAAACTCATCGTCATATTTCATAATAATAAAGGTATCACTTATACTGTATTTAAAATTATTGACTAATTCAAGTTCTTTTTTCGTGAAATGAAAAGGATTTTTACGGATGAATTGATCTATGATATTTAAATGTTTAAAGAGATAATCTCTAATAGGTATGATAAGTTCTGGTGGTAAGTTGATTTGTTGATATATCTTTTTTATTTTTGGTTGTATATGGTATTTATTGTTAGTATATTCTAATAATCCAAAGTAGAGTTTGAAGAATAGAAAAGCATCGTCAGTAGGAAGCTTTGCTTGATTTCTATCTTTAAAATTTGGATATTTTTTTAAGAATTGTTTTTCTGTTAAACCATGAAATATAGCACTAGGTATTTCTCTAGAAACTTTTTGAATCAATGGAAGTAAATTGTTTATTTTTTGCTTATAAAATTGATAATTAAAAGTGTTTTCATCGATAATTGCTTGAATATGAACAAAAAGACGTAATTTTTCTATCATGTTATCTATCATGTAACTTTCAAAATTATTTTTAAGTTCTATATAAAGCTTATTGTTGTTTTTGGAATTCAAATTAAGATCATTTTCTTTGATAGATAATAAATCTTTTTTAGGTATAAAATAATCATCTTTAATAAAATGATCAAATTGTGTATAAGCGACTCTAATTTCATCATAAAAATAATCAAAACGCTTATCTAAAATATATCCATCAAAGAAATAAATATCATATGAGTAGTATTGTAAATAGTTATCAGTATTTTCAAATAATTCATAGTGAGAATGATAGTTTGGAAGATAATGTTTTAAACAAGCTTTTATGTGTTCATAAGAAAGCATACCATAGGCTTTAATAATTGCAGGAACAATCATATCAAAGTTTTCTCTTTGTTTTAATGCTTCAACATTCATGTGTTGAAGATGAGAATAAATAATATCTTTATATTCATCAAATATAACATACTGTTTTTCCTTAAAATCAAAAATAGTGAGTAATCTATTGCTAAGATTTTTATAAATGATTTTATCATCTTCTTGATAATTATCATTATATAGGTTTATTAAAGCATTGTATTCTTTATATGTAATTAATGAAGTAAAATGCTCAATATCTTTAATGTAATCTAAAATATCTAAACATATTTGTCTTCTCGTAATTTTTTCATATTCCTTTGTTTCTTTTATAACATTCGTATAACAATCATATACATGTTCTTTTCTTGCATATGAAACGTATTCTTTAATATTCATATAATTCAACCTTTCATTATTCTTGAGAAATGATCGAGTGTATATTATCATAAGCGTCTTTATTACAATGCTTAAAGCATTTATAACGACAATGTCTTATACAATTATCTGTGTAATAGTCTATTAAATTATAAAAAATAGAGTTTTGAAGATATATTTTTGTTTCTTCATCATCAATTGAAGAACATGCTCCATAAAAGATGGATGCAGATAATTCTAACATATACAAATGCCCAGCCGTCGTTTTCTGAAATTGTTTAGGTAATAGTGTATAATCAAGATTTAATTGTTCATATGAATTTTGAGGTATGCGTCTATGATAATTATCAAAGCATTGTAAATGACAATTTAAACATTTTTCATGAAAATCCAAAGTTTCTTTGAAAATATTTTCCCTCATATCTTTTAATGATACGTTGAATTGAAATTTATCTTTCTCCTCATTATAAATTGATTCAATAATAGAAAAAGCAACATTAAGTGTTTCAACAACAAAGAAATCTTGCATGACATATGGTTCTCTAAAATACTTATTTAATTCTTTTTTTGTTACATTCATAAAAATCTCCTCTCTATTTAATTATATAAGAATAACAATAATATACAATATTTATTTAACACCGTTTTTTAGGTGTTAAACATTGCGATAGAAAAATAAAATTATAAAAAATCATATATAATATGAGTAGAAAGAGACGAGGGAGGAAAATATGATGGAATTTTATACTTTTATGAAAACAGTTGAAGAAAAGATAAGTCAAATGAATATGGAAGAAATATCTAGTTGGGTTTATGGCTATGCTAGAACTTTAGAGCAATCCAAAAGAGAAGAGTTTATTGAAAGTTTTTCATCAATCAAAAAAGAAATTCACTTTTCAAAAGATGAATTTGAACAATTTCTTATGAAAATAGAGGATGAAGATATTTATTTTGAAGCAAAAAATGATTATTATTATAATGAATTTATGCATGATTATGAAGATGAAGTTGAATATATTGATTCATTTTCAATCATTCCACAATTAACAAAATATATCAATATAGCATATCATTACCTCTATAACAAAGATTATAAACAAGCATATGAAATATTATCAAAATTATCTGAAATTGAATTTTTTGTAAAGGATGAAGAATACGGAGATAGTTGTTACTACACTATCATCGATTTATATGACAATGATATATTACATATTGATATTCAAGAATATAAAAAAACTTATTTATATATATTGCTTCAAGTGAATGAAAGTAATCAAAATCTTTATAAAGCATTTAACGATATGAAAACCGTTGTGTTAAGTGATGTTTTCTCATTTGGTCCTGAAGCTATAGAAAATAGTGATACTTTTGCTTTACAGTGGATTGATTTTTTGAAAACAATAGAAGGAGATATGGCCATAAAACTCTTATATGATGGATGTCAATATTTAACTAATGAACAATTGTTAGAGCTTGCTAGAGAAAACTATCAAATTCATCCTTCATTATATCAACTATGCTGTTTGAAAGCATTTGAATCTAAAGATATTGAAACAGGAAGAAATATTGCATTAGAAGCTATCAAAGTGATTCCCATACATTACCAAATCAGATCTGAAATTGCCAATTTAGCTATTCAATATTGTTCTGATCCTTATTTTTATGAAATTGCATTTTTATCAAATCCAACATCATTTCATTGTTTAAGATTATATAGTCAAGATATAGATATTCAACGTATAAAAAAAGAATTTAAAGCAATTGATTATTCAATGAATCAATATGAAAACCATGAATTAAAAACAGCTTATTTAACGAATAATAATATAGAGCTTTATTTATTTTTACTTGGGGATTATGAAAAAAGTATACAAGGAACACAAACAAAATTTTTGAATCTATTACTTATGTTATTAAAACCAGAAGATCATTCTTATCAAGCAGATATAAACTTGTTATCAACAATAGAATCTCATCTTTATTATAAAACTCAAGATCAACATGATTTTCAAGACTATTTTAAACTCTTTAAAAATAAATATCATTTTTCTTTAAAATTTAAAAATGAATGTATTTTATGGCTACAAAATCAAGTCAGCATAGAAGCAGAAAATATTGTTGGTGGAGGAGAAAGACATTACTATCATTATGTAGCAGATCAAATTGTTGTATTAGCACAAATCTTAAAAAAAGAAGGTCTTATAGAATCAGTATATTCTTATGTTGATATGTATAAAAAAGAATATACTTTAAAAAGAGCATTTAAAACAGAAATTAATGAAAGAATGGTTATGATTAGTTAAAGATTTATAGTTTATTGAATGTGTATGTGATAAACTAATCATAGATATCAATAATAGAAAAGAGGATAATCATGATTAAGCAACAATTATTTACACCAACAATATATAACAGAGGATTAGACTATTATCAAAGAGGTAAAGTCATACGATTAAGTGATTCTGATAATGAATATTTTGCAGTTGTTAAAGGGAATGAAGACTATCATGTGAGTATAAAATATAACCCAGATGGTAAAGTCATATTTATGGAATGTGATTGCCCATATGCTGAAGATGGTCGTCACTGTAAACATGAAGCTGCTTTATTTATTGATATTAAAAATGAAAAGCAAGCACAAATGAATAAGAATATTGAAGAACAGCATTCTTTGACTCATGCTTATTTCATGATTTCTAGAAATCATCGTAAACCTCAAATTATTCATCGTCTATTTTTAAATGAATTGAAAGAGCGTTTTGAGCGAATTAACATAGATGCTATAGAATATTCACAAGAATGTTTTTCTCGAGTTATCAAGTTATTAAAAGAAATTGATGAGCTTTCATATAGTCAAAAATATATAGATAGTGTCTATGATAAATTTCTTGAAGAATTTCAAATATTAATAAGTTTAAATTCTTCTTACCGTCAAGATATTCATCAATGGTTAAAACAAAATATTATTGAAGGAAAATACTTGTTTTACTTTCATTACTTTATTGATTTTATTCATACATTACCATCAGATAAAATAATTCATGAATGTAAAGATATACTACTGAATTTACAATATATAAATTTACATTATGTAAATGCTTTATTAGCATTTATTGATCAAGCATTAGAAGAAAGTGATATAGACATATCAATACTTTTAAAAGAATTAGAAAAATTTGATGATATGGAAATGTATCAAAAAATAAAAGCAGATTATTTTATACAAAAACAAGATTATCATTCAGCTTTAAACTGCATTCAATATTTTAAGGACAATCATCATATGATAGATGAGTATGTTTTTGATTTTTTAGAAGAAGATATATATTATCATTTGAATAATAAAGAAGCTTATCAAAGAATCATTACTCAACTGATACACACGTATAATGATATTGATGATCTTATGTACATTCATAAATTAAAAGAATTATATCAAGAAGATTGGATAAATGAATGTTATGAATTTTATGATAAGCTCTTAGATGGATTTGATGATGATTTTATCTATTATATTCTTACAAATCAAAATGAAATCAAGTATATTGTTTCATATATTATGGAACATTTAACTTTGAATAATATAAAAAAATATAAAGATATAATTAAAGAATATGATAGCAGTATGTATCAATACTTATTAACTTTATTTGTGATAGAGGAATCAAAAAAGGCCAAAAACCAATCACAGTATATGATTATCAATCATTATTTAGCTCAACTCATAAATGAAGGATGTTCCTTAGAAACAATAGGAGAAATAAGATATCTTATTGAAAAAGAAAACCCTAAAAAAACTGTTTTACATGATGTTCTTGCAGAATTTGTAGATGGAAAGGATGATGATTTGTTGTATGATGAAGATATTATGTTATGAGGATATTGTTAAAAACAAGACAAGTTTTACGTTATCTCATAGTTATGATAAATATGATAATGTTGAAACAATAGATATAACTTATCAGAATAATGAATACACTATTGATGCTATTGTAGATGTATTAGGAAAGAAGTCTAAATGTCAAATTAAACTTAATGATCAACAAGATATTATTGACTACACATGTGATTGTCCTTGGTGTGATAAGCAAAGTGCTTGTGGGCATATTGGAGCAGTATGTTTAAAAATCAATCAACTACATATCGAAACATTTCCTTTTCATTATCACAATAATAAAATCGAACAATTAGAACATGAACATAATCAACGAGTTTTAGAAAAAAGAAGAAAAGAATTAACAATACAAACTAAAAAAAGCAGAGAATTGATTCAAAGAAATAAAACAATTTATCAATCTCAAGTCTCATCATTATTATTGGATGAAAAATATAGCATAGAACCAGTTATTAACTTTCAATATAACTATGAACTTAGTTTTAAAGTTGGTCAAAAACAAAAATATATTATTAAAGATATAGGAGAATTTTTAGATAATATTGATCAACGCATCGAACATAGATATGGAAAAAATCTTTCTTTTTTACATACTGAAGAAGCATTTGATGATTTTTCTAAACAACAAATACAATTTATGCGTTTAGCTAGGGATGATTATAAAGAAAGCCAAAAAGATAACGATTATTATCATTATTATTATAATTTTGATCTTCAAAAAACAATTTCTTTAAACGAAAATATCATAGATGATTTTTATGAACTTTATCAAGATTATGATCTTAATAATTTAGAATTATATGACATTGACTATAAAATACCACTGTCTTTAAATCAAGAAGATGATTTTTATATTCTTGATTTTAGAAATAAAATGGATTTATCTTATGGAAAAAAACATATCTATCAAATCGAAAAATTAGATGATAATTTTCATGAAATCAATAGAATAAAACTAGATGAAAAAGGGGAATTTAGTTCATTAATAAGTTCTATTCAAGAATCACCACTCATTATTAATAAAGAAGAATATTCTGACTTTTATAAATATGTTTTATTACCACTTTTAGAATACGTTGAAATTGATGGATTAATCGATGTCAATAATAATGATTATCAAACAATTAAAATATATGGAGATGTTAATGAGAATTCACAAGTTTTCTTTAAAGTTTATTACATTGATGATAATAACAATAAAATATTAGCCTTCAATAAAGAAACAATCACTAATTATCAACAAGATATTGTTGAGAGTTATTTTAGAAAATATGCTAGTTCTATTGACGAAGAAAAGCATATAGCCTATTTTGATATTGAATCACAAAAAACAGGCGAATTTATTAATGAATGTGTTGATTTATTGAGAGATTATGCCGAAATTTATATTTCTGAAGCTTTAAAAAAGATAGGACAAACAAGTCATTATCATATTAGTGTAGGAGTTAGTGTTGAAAATGATTTATTAGCATTAGATATAGAAAGTCTAGAAATTCCAACGACTGATTTATCAAAGGTTTTAGAACAATATCGTCGTAAAAAGAAATTTTATCGTTTAAAAAATGGTGAAATGATTTATTTGAATTCTCCGCAATTAGAAGAATTAGATCAGTTTATGAAACAATACCATATTGAACCAAAAGATATTCAAAATGGACGTATGGAATTAAGTAAAAATCGTATGTTTGCACTTGATGAAGATACTTCAAATAATCAATATATAACATTAGATAGAAAGGCTTCTTTTGAAAATATACTTCAACAATTCCATCAAAAAAATAATGCTGATTATCCAATACCTACACAGTATCAAAGTGTTTTAAGGGATTATCAGAAAGATGGTTATGTATGGATGAGAATTTTATATGACTATGGATTTAATGGAATATTGGCTGATGATATGGGGTTAGGTAAGACATTGCAAGTGATTGCCTTGCTAGAAGGACTAAATTCTAAACAACCAAGTCTTGTTGTTTGTCCTGCTTCACTTATTTATAATTGGGAAGATGAAGTTCATAAATTTTCTCAACAGTTAAAAGTAAAATGTATCGTAGGCAATCCAAAAATGAGAAAAGAAATTATTGATGATATACATCAATATGATTTGTTAGTCACTTCATATGATTTTATGCGTAAGGATTATGAATTATATCAAGATATTGAGTTTACATATGTTATTTTAGATGAAGCACAATATATTAAAAATCAAAAAACAAAGAATGCTATTTCAGTCAAGAAATTAAACGCAAAACATAAATTAGCAATGACTGGAACACCAATTGAAAATACTTTAGCGGAGTTATGGTCAATCATGGATTTCTTAATGCCTCAATACTTATTTAATTATCATTATTTTCAAAAACAATATGAAAATGATATTGTCAAAAATAATAATCATGAAAAAATTAATCAATTACGTAAACTTGTTTCACCTTTTATATTAAGAAGAAACAAAAAAGATGTTTTAACAGAATTACCAGATAAAATAGAAACAACACAAGTTATTCCTTTTAATGAAGAAGAAAATAATCTTTATTATGCTTCTCTTGCTCAAATTAATAAAGAATTACAAGAAATATTTGAAATGGAGAGAGTAGATAATATTGCTATTTTGGCAATGTTAACAAAACTAAGACAGATTTGCTGTGAACCACGTTTGATATATGAAAATATTGAAAATAGTTCATCTAAGATGAAAGCTTGTATAGAATTAATTACAAACTTTAAACAAAATCATCAAAAAGTATTACTGTTTTCATCATTTACTTCTGTTTTAGATTTGTTAGCTGATGAATTACAAATGTTAGGTATTCGTTATTATTTATTGACTGGACAAACATCTAAAGAAGAACGTAGAGAACTTGTGGATAGATTTCAAAATGATGATATAAGCGTCTTCTTAATTTCTTTAAAAGCAGGTGGTACTGGTTTGAATTTGACTGCTGCAGAAGGTGTTATTCATTATGATCCTTGGTGGAATGTTTCAGCACAAAATCAAGCAACAGATAGAGCATATCGTATTGGTCAAAAAAATAATGTTCAAGTTTATAAATTGGTTATGAAAGATAGTATTGAAGAAAAAATTGTATCATTACAAGAAAAGAAAAAAGAACTTGCAGATATGTTTGTAGAAAATAACGATGGAAGTATTTCTCAAATGAGTAAGGAAGAAATTATGGAATTATTTTCATAATTATTTATATTAAGGAAATACATATGATGGAAGATAAAATAAATATAGAACTAACAATACTGTTACAAGAAATAGAGTTATTGCCTGAAGAAAGTTGTATTATCTTTGATAAAGCAAAGCGTTCCTTTGTTTGCTTTATTGATGGCTATAATGAAGATGATATTGATTTAGATGAAATAGAACTTGATGAGAATTATATTTTTTATCTGGATAGTTATGAAAAACAACAATTAAATGTATTTGATTCGTTTATAGATAATTTAAGTGGTAAATTGTATATAGAGTTTGAAAATGCATTTAATGGTAGAGGAAAATATAGAAGATTTAAAGATTTGTTGTATCATTATCAACTTTGGGATCAATTTAATAAACATGAAGAAAATATATATAAAGATTATGCAAGACAATGGTGTGAAGATCATGATTTTGTATTAATAGAAGATATATAAAGATTATCAATTAAGAGAATAAAATAGATTATTTATACTTATTCTCTTTTCTGTTTTTATCTCATAAAATATCAATATTATAAATTGCTAAAATATAATTTATAAGGTATTTCGTTTTTTGTGTTATAATTATTAAGAAATGGAGAGTGATGTTTATGAAAATTATTGCATTTACTGGTGCGGGTATATCTAAACAGTCAAATATCCCAACATTCATGGAAAAACCTGAGGTTAGAGAAAAATTGTTTAGAAGCTTTGCTGAAAAACATCATGAAGAATATAATGAAGTCATTAAACAATTGAAAGCAAATATGAATGGTGCTAAACCAAATGATGCACATATTGCTTTAGCTGAATATAAAATACCAATTATCACTATGAATATAGATGGATTGCATAAACTTGCGGGAAGTGATGCTTTAGAATTACATGGTGGATTACCTGAAGATGATGAAATGGACATCGCATATTCTTTATATAACAAACCAGTGTTATATGGTGATCCAGCACCAAACTATCAACGTGCTTATGAAATAGTATATGCTTTACAGCCAGAAGATATATTTATAGTCATTGGATGTTCATATCATACAGCAATTGCTTGTGACTTAAGAGAAGTTGCAAAAAGTAGAGGAGCAAGAATTATTGAAATACAAGAAGATGCTGCTCATAATGTGAGAAAGGTACTAGAGGAGATTGATTAATCTCCTTTTTTCAAACAAAAAAGCAACAAACGTTGCTTTAAAAATTCATTTTGCTTTTTTGAATTAAATATTCTTTTCTTTTCTTCAATTGTGAAATTTGATTACGAATTTGTTTTCTAATAAGTGTTGTTAAGTATTCTGCACTAATAATTGATAAAACAAAAGCAATCAATATAAAGACAGGCATTGCATAAACAAAGAAAACCATATCTGTTATAAGATATAACATTGCTAAAATACAAGTCACAATCAAAGCCTTATTTAAATGTTTCATGTCTAAAAAATGATTATACATTTCCTTACGCATATTCTTATAACTTTCTTGTAACATTTCTATGACTTGAGAACAAGTTTCAATCGTTAACTCATGCTCATTAATATTTGTTTGAATATCTATTTTAAAAGGCATAAGACCACCTCCATTATAATACTCCCCTATTATAGCACGACTTTTCAAAAAGAAAAGAGATTTACTCAAACTTCAAAACAGTGTATACTAACATTGGTGATTGATATGAAAGCATTAAAACATTTGAAAACAATAACAAAACATAAAATATTAGTCTGTAAACTTTGTTTTCGTATAGGTTTATATAAACAAGGATTACTACATGATATGTCAAAGTATTCTCCATGTGAATTTTTAACAGGTGCTAAGTATTATCAAGGTTTTAAATCTCCTAATAGTGCTGAAAGAGAAGAAAAAGGATATTCTATGGCATGGTTACATCATAAAGGACGCAATAAGCATCATTGGGAATTCTGGGTGGATTTTACCCGTTTGGGATTAAAACCTGCTAAAATGCCCAATCGCTATGTTTTAGAAATGTTCTGTGATCGTATTGCGGCAAGTCAAACATATAAAGGAAAAGATTATAAAGATACATATCCTCTCATCTATTATGAAGGAGGTAAACATTCTTATATTATGCATCCCAAGACACGAGCATTACTAGAAGAATTATTAATTTATTTAAGCAATCATGGCTTAGATGAAACCATAACATATATTAATCAAAATATAGATAAAAAAGCATAATAGCAAGAACACGAAGGTGTTCTTTTTGTATACTCATGATAAAAAACGGATAAAATATGTAGAACTTGATAATATTTAGATTATTATGTATAATGTATACATAATCTAAATTATGTTAAATATAATTATGTAAAGGAGGATTGCTTATGTTTATAGGTAGAAAAAAAGAATTAGAATTTCTTGAAACAAGATACAAACAGCCATTAGGACAATTGATTGTTTTATACGGAAGAAGGAGAATTGGTAAAACAGAAACATTACGAGAATTTTGTAAAGATAAAGAGCATATATTTTTTTCTTGTACACAAAGCCCAGATAAACAACAATTAAAAAGCTTTTCTCAAAAAATATTTAAAGAAAAAATACCAGCTAGTCAGTATATTAATGAATTTCAAGATTGGAATCAAGCCTTTCTATCAATAGCTGAACTACCATACAAAAAGAAAAGAATTGTTGTTATTGATGAATTTCCATACATGTGCAAAAACAATCCAGCAATCCCATCTATTTTACAAAATATATGGGATAATCATTTAAAAGATAAAAATGTTATGCTGATATTGTGTGGAAGTGCTATGAGTTTTATTGAGAAGGAATTATTATCAGAAAAAAATCCTTTATATGGTAGAGCAACTGGTATTTATAAAATGAAAGAAATGAGTTTTTATGAATCTATTCAATTTTTTCCAAATTATAATGAAATCGATAAAATTATTGCTTACTCTATTTTAGGTGGTATACCACATTATTTAAGACAATTTAATCCTCAACTATCTATTGCAGATAATATAAAACAAAATATTTTATCAAAAGGTTCAGTTTTATTTAATGAAGTAGAATTTTTGTTACATCAAGAATTTAGAGAAACAGCTATTTACAATTCTATTATCCAAGCTATTGCTTTTGGACACACAAGAATGAATGAAATTACCCGTCATGCTTTAATTAATAATACCTCCACAACAAATATTTATTTAAAAAATCTTATGGAAGTAGGGTTGGTTAAAAGAGAACTCTCTATAGATGCTGGCAATAAAGAAAAAACAAATCAAAATCGAGGTATATACAAACTATCAGATCATTATTTTAGATTTTGGTATCAATATGTTTTCTCTAATTATTCTGAATTAGAAGAAGGAGATGTTGACGGTGTTTATCAATATATTATTCAACCAACATTAGAACAGTTTTCTTCTTTTATTTTTGAAGATATATGTATACAATTTATGAGAGAATTACAAAAGAAAAACAAACTTCCATTCAGATATGAAAAAATAGGAAAATGGTTTGGTAAAACATCACTGAAAGATAGTCAAGATATTGTTGAAAGTGAAATAGATATTCTTGCATTTTCTCGATTTGAAAAAAGTTATATTGTAGGTGAGTGTAAATTTAAAAAACAATCATTCCGATACAGTGAATATTTAGATACAAAAGCAAAACTTGCTTCTTTACAAGATAAAAATACTTTTTATTATTTTTTATTTTCAAAATCAGGTTTTGATGAAAAATTAATCAATGAATCAAAGCTAAATTCTAACATATATTTAATTGATCTTCATCAACTTTATTCTCTTGATGTAGAATAAACAAACATAATTCTTTACAAGAACCATATAATAACATAGGTGAAAAATATGTTAAAATGGTTCTTTTCTTTTTGTTTATTTCTTTTTTGTATAACACCAGTACAAGCGATAGATTTTGTAGGTAAATCATATGTTGTGATGGATTCATACAATCAAACAATACTATCTAGTCAAAATGAACATCATGTACAAAGTGTTGCTTCTATTTCTAAAATTATGACAGCAATTGTAGCCATTGAAAATGCAGATTTAAATGACATCTATACGATTGGTGAAGAAGTCAATAAAGCTTGGGGAAGTGGTGTCTATATACATATAGGCGATCAAATTTCTTTACGTGATTTATTATATGGTTTAATGCTTCGTAGTGGTAATGATGCTGCTAATTGCATTGCTAAAAATGTTGGTGGTGATATTGAAACTTTTGTTTCTATGATGAATGAAAAAGCAAAACAATTACAACTCAATGAAACAAAGTTTGCTAATCCGACAGGATTAGATGAGGAAGATGCAGGGAATCAATCCAGTGCTTATGATATGGCAAGATTAATGAGTTATTGTTCACAAAATGCAATTTTCAATGATATTGTTTCTACTCAAACGTATAAAAGAGAAGATGGAGGAGGAACATGGCATAATAAAAATCGTTTATTAGAAGAATATGAATATTGTGTTGGAGGAAAAACTGGATTTACTAAAAAAGCCAAAAGAACATTAGTAACACGAGCAATTAAAGATGATATATCTTTAATTATTGTGACTTTTAATTGTGGTAATGATTTTGAATTTCATGAAAAAATGTATGAAGAATGTTTTGAAAAATACCAAAAAATATTAGTTCTTCCTAAAGGAATATATCAATATAATGGACATTCATTTCTCATTGATCAAGATTTATATTATTGTGCAAAAGAAAAAACAACTCCAACTTTTCAATCAGTTGATGATTCATTATATGTTTATATTTCAAAAGATAAGATTTACGAAGTGAAACAAGAAACTTCCTTACAAACAATTATGCGATATTGGTTGGTGTTACTAGGAGAGTGTTTTAATGGATAAAATATGGCGATGGGGTATGATTCTATTTTTGTTGTGTGGTTTACTTTTAGGTAATGAAGAAGATATGATGACTGCAATGATGGATACACCATATATGGTTTTAGATTTGGTTGTGACGTTGATTTTATCAGCTTGTTTATGGGGTGGTTTTTTAAATATTATTGAAAAAACAGGTTTTATGAATTATTTTGCTTTTCTTTTAAAACCAATATTACATTTGATTTATGGTGATATCTTAGAACAAGAATCTGTCTATGATTATATTTCATCAAATGTGACTGCAAATCTTTTAGGGTTAGGAACGTTAGCTACTCTTTCAGGAATCAAGGCATTTAAAAGATTACACGAATTAAATTCACATCCCCATTATCCTAGTCGAGAAATGTTAACATTAGTTATTATGAATACAGCAGGAATGTGTTTATTTCCTTCTTCTCTTATTATGCTTCGTCAACAATTTGGTAGTAGTGATGTTTATGCTTTTTATCCTTATATGATTTTTATTTCGTTAACTATTATTATTGTTGGATTAATGATTCAAAGGGTTATTGATCATGAATAGGGTAGTATTGATTTTTTTGATTATTGTTTTTGTTGATGGAGTTATAAAAAAATGTAATCTTTTTGAAATGTTTATTGAAGGTGTCAAAGAAGCATTAAAAATTGCTAAACCTATATTTACAACTTTAGTTGCATTTATGTTATTTGTGGCATTATTAAGAAGTAGTGGTTTTATTGATGTGATAAGTCATGTTATGTCTCCTATGTTGCAATCTATAGGAATACCTGTGGATATCTTTATCTTAGGATTACTTCGTCCAATAAGTGCTAATGCCTCTTTATCTTTCCTTTATTCTATTTATGAACTGTTTGGTATAGATCATCCAATAAGTTTACTTGCTACTTTAATACAAAGTGGTAGTGATACCACTTTGTATGTGATTACGCTTTATTTTTCTACAATTAAAATTAAAGAAACACGTTATGCTTTATGGGTTGGTCTTTTTATGGATTGTCTTGCAGTTATACTAGCAATTATATTTTATATAAAAGTGTTTGTATAATTTGAAGATATATGTATAATGGAGGGGAAAGGACGTGATACTATGGAAAGACTACAAAAAGCAATAGCAGCGAGTGGATATACTTCTCGAAGAAAAGCAGAAGATTTAATCACTGCAGGAAGAGTCGAAGTCAATGGTGAGGTCGTAAGTGAATTAGGTTTTAAAGTTAAACAAGGTGATTTGATTACAATTGATGGTAAAGCTCTTGTTGGAGAAAATAAGGTTTATCATGTATTTTATAAGCCTAAAGGATGTATTTGTACTTTAAGTGATGAACTTGGAAGAAAGACAGTAGTGGATTATTTTGAAGATGTTAAAGAACGTGTTTATCCGGTTGGTCGTTTAGATTATGATACAACAGGTTTATTATTAATGAGTAATGATGGGGATTTTGCAAATCTTATGATGCATCCAAGTTCTCATTTAGAAAAAGTTTATGAGGTGACAGTTACTGGTTTGGTTACTGGTGAAACGTTACACAAATTAGAAAAAGGTATTTATTTGGATGGTGTCAAAACAATTCCATGTAAAATAAGAGTTGTAGGTAAAGATGTTGAACATAAAACAACAATGTTAATTATTAAACTTGTAGAAGGTAAAAATAGACAAGTTAAGAAAATGTTTGAAGCAATGGGACATAATGTGAAAAGATTACATCGTTCACAAATTGGTTTTGTTGACTTAAGGGGTATGAAACCTGGAGAACATCGTATTTTAAAACCACAAGAAGTGAAAGATTTAAAATCAATGGCATTAGATAAAAAAGAAAGATATATAAAGCAAAAAAAGAAAAGATAAAGATAAATATTGTCAAATCGCATTTTTATTTGTAGAAATTTATGTTATGAAGTTTATTGATGTAATATCGATTGTGGCTATAATGAATAGCGAGGAGGTATAAAAAATGCGTAGTGTTGTTTTAGATAAGAAAGAAGCTAATGCTTGTGGAATTTGTCATGCAAGCAAACCGTATATTGAATATAAAGAATTAGAAGGAGTTCATTTTATTTGGTGTAATAAATGTAATACAATCTCTTTTTTTAAAGAACCTCAGAGTGCTCAAAAGAAACACATGATTGAAAATGAAATGAATTTTTATCATCAAAGCAAACAAAAATAAAAAAACTCATTTGGGAGAGGCTACGTACGGAAGTAACCTCTCCCAAATGTTTTGTAATTAGCCAGATTGATTGAAATTGTAGGAAAATCAATATATTTGGAGGATTACATAATGGAAAACAAAATTTATAATGAGCAGGACGATTACTATTTGCCTTGTCTTGCTCTCCCCGAAGAAGAAAATCAGCCTATCGGTGTGTGGGGACAGCGAGACGCACGATATTAGAATGAGCATCGCGAACCTTCTAACAAGTGCAAAACTGAACGCCCACCTTACAGAAATTGATAAAACAGCAAAGGATATGTTTTTTTGGGTAGTCAAAGAAATGGCAGAAAAGCAAGGTGTGACAAGCAGTTAAAGACAACCGACCAAATGGCTTGGGGTGGCAAAATATTATCTTTGCTTGACCGATGAGGAATACTACCTTGTGTTGCAATCACTCATTTCGCTTAAAAACAATCTTATCCGTGAGGGCAGATATACCGATGCAGTTGATGAGCTTATCATCAAACTGTCAAAGGCAAAGAAAAAGAAAGTACGCATAACATAAAATAATGGAGGTCGATACCGTCAAAAGCATCGACCTCCATTATCATATTTCCTATTGAATTGTAACGCTTTTAGGTGTCAAATTTCTTGGTAAACAAGGCTTTTTAAGGATTGTTTTTCGGTTAGTAATGGTTTTATATTACTTGCTCGGTTTTAACAGATATAGGCGTTACACAAACCCACCAAAACAGCATAATTTGTCCAAATGACGATAAAGGTACAAACACTTATCCCTCAAAGTGTATGTTCTAAAAATGGCTTAATAAAGCATTTTTCAAGCTTTTTTTCGACTATACATAGTAAGGGCGAAGATGCAAAAACACCTTCGCCCAGTTATAGATTATCTGTTAACTTTACTTTTCTTATCAAATACCGCAGCACCCATAAGTCCAACTCCCGATACAAACAACAATGCTACCCAAAGGAACATATTGCTCTTATCTCCAGTCTGTGGAGAAGTTGGTTCATCATTAGTTGTGTTGTTATTGTCAGGCTCGTTAGGTGTGGCTTTAACCGGAATATCCTCGCCTTTTGCAATTTCATATCCGCAAACTTCGCAAACTGTATCGCCGGTGTAGCCTTTTTCAGAAGTTGTGGTTTCTTTGGCGTTGACTACCTTTGGAGTATGAACTGCTGTATCTGCCCTATCTCCGCAAGCACATTCGTGCCAATGGTTATCCTTATCAGACTTCCAATCTGTTCCGTATGTATGTTGCAACAGTTCACCGTATTCAGCACCACAAACAGAGCAGATTGCTTTTTTCGTGCAAGTAGCAGTACCACCTGAGCAATCACTCATTGTAGCTCCACAATAATCACAAGTATGCTTGCCTGTTGCCTGTGCGTGAGTACCATATTCTTTGCGGCAACCATAGTCGCAAGTATGGTCTTTGTCCTTATCCTCACAAGTACCGATTGTCACAGAACAACCGTAATCACATATGTGGTCTTTGTTTTCATCGATGTGGATTCCCATTGCACTACCGCACTCATCACAATCATGGTCACTGTCGCTGTCGGCACAAGTACTGATTGTACCACCGCAACCATAGTCACAAAGGTGGTTTCCATCACCGACGGCATCTTCGTGTGCTCCCATATCGGTCTTACCGCAACCGCTGTCGCAGATATGGTTTTTATCCGTATCACTATGCTCCAAATAATCTTTCTTTTTATAACAATCAGAGCAAGCATACCAATGTCCAACATCATCCTTTGTCAAGGTAGCTGGCCAAGTATGCTCGTGATTACGTTGATCTTTGATATCTCCTTCACCGCTCACTTCACCTATATTTATTTCAGCATACATAATTACAAGGGTATTGTCGACACCAACATAGATTGCATAGTTTAAACCCTTTTTGTAGGTTCCGCCACCGATAAGTTTCACAGTGCAATTACTATAATTTTCAAGGCAAATACCCTCTAATGTTGTTCCACCGTCAACGGTGTGTCCGTTAGCATCGAAAATTATATGAGCATTAGGAATCTCAAAATTGATTCTGCCTATAATATCCTTCTTTAATGTTACGGTAATAATACCGCTACTGTCCTGTTCTACTGTTGCTACCTTTTTATCTTCCACCAACAAGCTAACAAGCCCATTGTAGTCGTAGATAGTCTTATCTCCAATATCCGTAGGCAAATCTGCTGCTAATACAGATTTTGGTGTTATTACCATAGTCAACAGAATAACCAAGGTAAGCACATGAGATAAAAATTTTTTCATATTTAGAGTTCTCCTTTTTATATTGATTATTTACCTTTTTAGGAATATAATAATTATACAATGAACATTGATGTTCATTGCAAGTGTTTTTGAAAGGTTGTGAAACATGGAAAATAAAAAATTGATGACCATCGGTGAGATTGCAAAATCTATGGGTATTACCCGTAGAATTATCATCAACTATGAACAACAAAACTTAATACAAGCTGATTCAAGAGGCGAAAATAAATCTGGTTATAGATATTATTCTATGGATACCTTAGTGCGTATCCGCACCATCCGTACTTTTCAAAATCTTGGACTCAGTTTGGAAGAAATAAGAGAGTACTTGGACGGTTCAACCGACCTTTCCCCTATACTACATCGTTTGGAAAAGTTGCGTGACGAAATAAACCTAAACATTGAAAAAATCCGTGAACGAATGAAAGACAATAACAATGAAAATGTTATGATAAGCACATTGCCACAGCAAACTGTTTATTGCGTCACAATGAGAGATGATACAATTAAGGAGCGTACTGAACATTTGCATGATATTGCGTATACTGCAATTAGCCATCACGGAACAGATATATCAAAAAGAATGTACTTTATTGAATATCCCATAGATGATGTGAATCTGATTACATATTGTGCAGCAATACCAGCTGGTAGTACGGGGAGGAATGTAATTAATCTATCTGAAAAACGTGCCTTAAGTTTGTATTATCACGGAAGTTACGAGGAACTTCCAACAGTACGTGAAAAAATAATTCAATATGCAAAGGAACATCAAATTGAATTAACCAATGTTTGTAGACACACATATTTAGAGGGACCACCTCAGCATAAAAATCCTTGTGATTTTATTACTTTGGTAAGCATCCCAATTTCAGAATAAGTCTATGAACCCTTTTTATAAAAACTAAATTCGTATTAAGTTTATCATAAATTGTTTGGTAGTTATTATTGAAATTATCTGTAAAATAAGTTATGATGATATCGCTCGTAGAACAGAGGATAAAGACAAACATTGGTGTGAGTGGCTTTATCCTTTTCCTTTCTTTTTTTTACAATACTACAATAGCTATATAAAATAAAGTGATTATATTCTAATCACTAGATTTTATATAGCTATTTCATTTATTTTGAATATACATGTATTATTTAATATCAAATAAAATGGCAATCAACAAGTAACGCAGTTCACGGAGCTGACATCGGAATTGGTACACGAATTTATCCAAAAGATTGTAGTCGGCAAACCCGAATACAAAGACGGAAAGAGATACCAAAGTGTAGAAATCCACTACAACGGTGTAGGCATTATCCGTGAAGCCACTTTTGAAGAAATGGAAGAACACCTTAGAACAAAAGGTGCAAGAAAAACGGCATAACCCGTAGGCTACGCCGTAATGAAACGATAATAATAAATTTGAGATACAAAGCCACCAAAGGGACACCTTCTTTATGTAGGGTGTCCCTTGGGATTTTTTTTGTTACTATTCGTTTACGATAGCTCCTACAGGACAAGCTTCAGCAGCTTCTTTAGCAGCATCTTCTAATTCAGCAGGTACATCACCGATAATATTTTCAGCAAGTCCATCATCATTTAAATCAAATACTTCTGGACATACACCAGTACAAGCACCACATCCAATGCAAGTTTCATTAACTTTATACATTTTGTTTTCCTCCTATCTCGTTTATATACTCATTATAAACCAATTATAATTATTTTTAAAGTTTATTTTCATAATTTTATGAGTTATGCTATAATGAGTTAGGTGATAAAGAATGGAAAAACAAACAAGAGTACAAAAATATAAGAATTTAAGAGAAGAAATGAAAGAAGAAGTGGCAATTAATCGTCATATTAATGAAACAAGTCATGATGAAGATGATGATTTCTTAGCATTTATACCAAAAGAAGAAAAGAAAAAAATAGAAGATACATTGATGGAACCATTATCTTATGAAACTTTAAATACAGATAGTCAAGTAAAAAATGCTTTAAATGAAGCAAAAATAAATGTAGGTAAAGAACAATACAATACTCGTTTAGATATTTTAAATAAAATTAAACAAGAAGAAAAAACACATACATCAGCTTATGATAATCAAAATGATGACATAAATAGTGAATCAACAATACAAGAAGAAAAACCAAAAATGACATTATTAGAAAAATTAGCAGCTATGTCTCCTGAAGAAGATGCTGAAGAATTAAAAAAATTTGAAGAAGGTATGACAGTAGCTGATTTAATGAAATCACAAAAACCAAAACAAAAAGTAAAAGTTGTAAAAGAAGTAGAAGATACTATAGAAGATGAAGAAATAGAAAAAGAAAGCCGAATAGTTACTGTTTTAAATGGTGTTATTATTGTTTTTATATTTATTTTCTTGATTTTAATCGGATTTATTGTCAAACAAATGTTTTTTTAAGCTAAGGGAAACCTTAGTTTTTTAAAGAAGAGGAGAGAAGAATATGAAAAAAATTTCTATAGCTATTGATGGACCTGCAGCTGCTGGTAAATCAACAATTGCCAAAATGGTGGCAAAAAATTTAAACTATACATATATAGATACAGGAGCAATGTATCGTTGTGTAGCTTTCTTTGCTTTAAAAAATAATATTCCTTTTGAAGATGAAGAAGGTGTATGTCACTTACTTAAAGATTTACATATACAAATGTGTCCTGATGGAACTATTCATTTAAATCATGAAGATGTGACTTCATTAATTCGTGAAAATGAAGTGTCAATGGGAGCAAGTATTGTTTCTCAATATGGTGCTGTAAGAGAGTTTTTAGTTGACAAACAAAGAGAAATGGCTCAAGGTGGTGGCGTTATTTTAGATGGACGTGATATTGGGACAGTTGTTTTAAAAGATGCTGAACTTAAAATCTATCAAATTGCTAGTATTGAATGTCGTGCTTTAAGAAGACATAAAGAAAATATAGAACGTGGGATTGAATCGGATTTAGAAGCTATTAAAGATGAAATAGCAAAACGTGATGAACAAGATATGAATCGTGAAATCTCACCACTTAAAAAAGCAGATGATGCTGTTGAAATAGACACATCAGATATGAGTTTAGAAGAAGTTGTGGCAAATGTAATGAATTTAGTGTCACAAAGAATACAATAAGAAAGGAAGTGAATGCTATGATACAAGGTGTTGTAGCCATTGTCGGTCGTGCTAATGTTGGGAAGTCAACTATTTTTAATCGTATTATTGGAGAAAGGGTTTCAATTGTAGAAGATATTCCTGGTGTAACACGTGATCGTATTTATGCCAATGCGTCTTGGTTAACAAGAGATTTTCGTATTATTGATACTGGTGGTATTGAATTAGAAGATGCGACTTTTACAGAACAAATTAAAATGCAAGCAGAAATTGCAATTGAAGAAGCTGATGTGATTGTTTTTGTTGTTAATGGACGTGAAGGTGTGACAAAAGAAGATATGTTTGTTGCTCGTATGTTACAAAAGTCAAAGAAGCCATTAATTTTAGCTGTTAATAAAATTGATGATCAAGCTTATAAAGATAATATTTATGATTTTTATAGTTTAGGAGTAGGAGAACCAATTGCTGTTTCAGGTAGTCATGGGATTGGTATTGGTGATGTTTTAGATCAAGTGATTCATTTATTACCAGAAGCACAAGAACAAGAGGAAACTGATGAAATTCGTTTTTCAATTATTGGTCGTCCTAATGTTGGGAAATCATCATTAACTAATGCTCTTTTAGGTGAAGATCGTGTTATTGTTTCAGATGTTGAAGGAACAACTCGTGATGCGATTGATACTGTTTTTGAAAAAGATGGTCAAAAATATCGAGTTATTGATACTGCTGGTATGCGTAAAAAAGGAAAAATTTATGAAAGTGTAGAAAAGTATTCGATTTTACGTGCTTTATCAGCTGTTGAAAAAAGTGATGTTGTTTTAGTTGTTGTTGATGGAGATCGTGGTATTATTGAACAAGATAAACATGTGGCAGGTAATGCTCATGAAGCTGGAAAGGCAGTTATTCTAGTTGTGAATAAATGGGATCTTGTAAAAAAAGATGAAAAAACAATGGCAAAGATGGAAAAAGAATTGCGTGAACAATTTAAATATTTAGATTATGCACCAATCGTCTTTGTTTCTGCTAAAGAAAGAAAACGAACTGATTTATTGTTCCCAATGATTCAAGAAGTTTATGAAAATAGTCATAAACGTGTTTCAACAAGCGTATTAAATGATGTGCTAATTGATGCACAAGCAATGAATCCAACAACAACATTTAATGGTGGTCGTTTAAAAATTTATTATGCAAATCAAGTGAGTGTATGTCCACCAACTTTTGTTTTATTTACAAATGAACCTGAATATTTACATTTCAGTTATAAACGTTATTTAGAAAATCGTTTAAGAGAAGCCTTTGGTTTTGAAGGTACACCAATTCATATTATTTGTAGAAAGCGTGATTAATAATGAGTAAAATAGCAATCTTAGGGACAGGGAGTTGGGCTACTGGATTAGCTCGTGTTTTAAATGATAATGATCATGAAGTGATGTTATATGGTATTGATTTAGAAGAAATTAATGATATTAATTTAAGACACTGTAATTATAAGTATTTTAAAGATGTGACTTTAGAAGAAGAAATTGTCGCTTCTTCATCTTTAGAAGATGTAATAGATAATGCTGAGTATCTATTAATTACGATACCAACTCAATTTGTAAGAGATACATTAAAAAAAGTAAAACCTTTATTAAAACATAAAGTGACAATTATTAATGCGGCTAAAGGTTTTGATATGAATACAAATATGCGTATTTCTGATACGATTAGAAGCGTATTTAATGATGAAGAAATCAATCCGGTTGTTTCATTAATTGGACCTTCTCATGCAGAAGAAGTTGTATTAAGAATTCTGACATGTGTATGTTCAGTTTCATTAGATGAAACCACTGCTAAAGATGTTCAACGATTGTTTTCAAATTCTTATTTTAGAGTTTATACATCAACTGATGAAATTGGTGCTGAATATGGTGCAGCATATAAAAATGTTATTGCAGTAGCTTCAGGTATTATTGCAGGACTTGGTTATGGTGATAATACAAGAGCGGCTTTAATCACAAGAGGATTAAATGAAATGAGTTTGTATGGAATATCTAAAGGGGGACATCGTGAAACATTCTTTGGTTTAACAGGAATCGGTGATTTGATTGTTACATGTTCTTCAGTTCATTCACGAAATTTTCAAGCTGGATATGAAATAGGAAGAAGAAATCGTGCTTTAGATTTTATGGCTCATAATACGAAAACATGTGAAGGAGTTCGTACTTGTAAAGTAATTCATGAAGATATGAAAAAACAAGATTATGATTTTGAGACTCCAATTGTAGATGCGGTTTATCGTGTTTTATATGAAAATGCTACACCTAAAGAAACAGTTATTCAATTAATGGGACGTGAATTAAAACCTGAACATATTTAAAACTTATGGCATATATTATCGTAGGTGATAGAATGGATAAACAGGATAAGTTATTAGATAAGGTTTCTAGTAAGACTCATGTTTCTAAACAAGATATTTTAGCACTTGCTAGTGATTTACAAAGCAAGGACTTGAATAATGAAGATAATATTCGAGAATTTGTGCTAAAAATATCTAAAATGACAAACAAGCAAGTTCAACCAGAACAAATGAATAAGATTATCTCTGTCATTAAGAATAATAAAGTTCCTCGTGATATTGATAAGTATGTATAGAGTTCTTATGGAACTCTTTCTTGCTTTTTTAAACAATTCGTTTATAATAGAAATGAAATGGGGTGGAAGGATGTATAGATTTTCTTGCTAAAATTTTGCATAATAAAAAGACTCTTTTTATTGTGCCTGCAGGAAAATAGGCATCTTTTCATTTTATCTTTTAACATTGAAACGACAAGTCTATTTTCTTGTCGTTTTTATGATGAAAGGAGAGATGGTCAATGTCGTTAATACAAATACAACATTTAAGTTTTGGCTATGATAATAGCTATGATATGATTTTTAATGATGTAACTTTTACTTTTGATACGAATTTTAAAACAGCTTTGATAGGGCGTAATGCTAGGGGAAAAACAACATTATTAAAATTAATGATGAATGAATATGAATATCAAGGTCAAATTTTAATGAATGAACAATGTGTATATTTTCCTTATGAAGTCAAAGATAAAAGTTTATGGACACTTGATGTTTGTGAAAATATAGATGCGTCATTAGAACAATGGCAATTAGAAAAAGAACTTCATAGTTTAGATGTTTCTATTGATGTTTTATATCGTTCTTTTGAAACTTTATCTCAAGGAGAACAAACAAAGGTTTTATTAGCTGTTTTATTTTTGAAGAAACATACATTTTTATTAATAGATGAGCCAACGAATCATTTAGATCAACAGTCTCGTAAAATTGTTGCTTCTTATTTAAAGAAACAAAAAGGTTTTTTACTCGTTAGTCATGATCGACTCTTTATTGATTCTTGTTGTGATCATATTATTGCTATAAATCCACATAATATTGATGTGGTCAGTGGTAATTTTACATCTTGGTATACCAATAAAGAATACCAAGATGAGAATGAAAGACAAAAAAATAAGAAATTAAAAAAAGATATTGAACGTTTAGAGGTTTCAAAAAGACGTACAGAGAATTGGTCTCATCAAGTTGAAAAGTCAAAGACAGGTCAAAGAGTATCTGGATTAAGGCCTGATAGAGGTTATATTGGGCATATGGCTGCAAAAATGATGAAAAGGTCTAAGACAATTGAAAAACATCAAAATAAAGCCATTGAAGAAAAACAAGCACTTTTAAAGAATGTTGAAGAATATGATGATTTAAAGATGTTTCCTCTAACATATCATCAAAATACATTGTTATCATTTTTACATGGTTCTTTGCGTTATGATGATAAAGTCTTATTTCATGATTTTTCTATGAGTATTTCTAATCATGAAAGAGTTTTATTAAAAGGAAGTAATGGTTGTGGTAAGTCTAGTGTTCTTTTGTATATATTAGAACAAGGGATTACTTATGTAGGAGATTATTATTGTGGTAGTCATATAAAGATATCTTATGTGCCACAGGATTGTTCTTTTTTAAAAGGAAAGATTGAAGATCTTATAGATATGTATGAAGTTGATGAAACATTAGTAAAAACTATTTTAAGAAAACTTGGTTTTTTACGTATTCATTTAGAAAAGAATTTAGAAAATTTAAGTGAAGGCCAAAAAAAGAAAGTTATGCTTTCTATCTCGCTTGCAACAAGTGCACATTTATATATTTGGGATGAACCATTAAATTATATTGATATTTTTTCTCGTATGCAAATTGAAAAAGTATTATTAGAATATCAACCAACTTTATTGTTTGTTGAACATGATACATGTTTTCAAGAAAAAATTGCTACAAAAGTGATTGATTTTCATCAACTTGTTTGACAAAAGAATATGATAACTATAAAATAAAGTTAAAGTGAAAAAAGAGGTATTGATCATGAAGAATTTGGTAATTACAGATAAAGATATATCTAATCAATTATTTAAAAACTCAGTTGTTGTGAATTTGAATAATATTCATTATTCATCATGTACTGGTGGATTAGAATGTATGAAATGTGAAGGGGCTTGTTATTTTAAAGATGATATGAGTATCATTTCTAAGTGGATGAATGATTGTCAATTAATTATATATGTAACAAAAGTCAAATATGGTTGTTTTGATATTCCTTTTAAAAGAATGTTAGAACGTTTAATTGTTAATAAAGAACCTTTCTATACTATGGTTGATGGTGAAACTTGTCATTTAGGGATTAGCCAATTAAGAAAGAAGTTGCTTGTCATTGGATATGGAGATGCAACAGAAGAAGAAAAGAAAATGTTTAAAGATTTATTAGATGAATCAACACTAGGATTTACTTATTCATCTGTAGATGCCTATTTCTGTGATGAATGTGAACTTGAAGAAACATTAAATACATTTGGAGGTGTTGATCTTGGCTAAAATTTTAATTATTAATTCATCTTTAAAACATGCTCAAGATTTTGTTGATCCATTTGTTCAACGTTTACTTGTTCATTTGTCTAAAGAAGCGGAATGTGTGGATGTCAGAACAACAAATTCATTTGATGAAAGAACATTTTTTGAATATGATCAAGTCATATTTGCTTTTATGACAGCTTTAGATTCAATTCCTTCTTCAACTTTAGAAGTCTTTCAAAAACTTGAAGGTCAACCTAAAAATAATGCAGATGTCTATGCTTTGATTGCCTGTGATGAATATGAAACAGAGAAGTGTGATTTATCACAAAAAATTATAGAAAAATGGTGTGAAAAAGAAAATCTTCATTTTAGAGGTTCTTTGAAGATTGGGTCAGTTTTATTTATTAATAAGTCTGCTTCTAAATTTGTTGTGGCAAATTATATTAAAGGTTTTGCGATAGCAATTTTAAAACAAGCGAAAGTTTATTCAAGAGTGACAATGCTTACTGAAAATATATTTATGAAAACAGCAAATAAATATTGGAATAAAGAAATCAAAAAGAAATCAAAAGAAAAAAGACAAAAAAAATAAACCAATCATAAGATTGGTAAAAAAAGATTATGGGAACTTAATACCCATAATCTTTTTGTTTTAAGCAGCAGGCGTTGGCACCGTATAAGGTGATAACGTTTGAGTTTTTCCGTCTGATGTTGTTTCAGTGAAAGTAATTGTAGTGCCAGCGGCAATATTAGTGAAAGTCACATTTCCTGATACTTTAACTTCTTGAGTGCTGCTTCCAGCAGTTATTGTAACAGTGTTACCAGTAGGAACATTAACGTATAGTACCAACTGTGTTTCACTTTGACTTACAAATGAATAACTAGCACCTAAATTTCCCTCTTGAGTAATGCTTGCTTGAATTTTGTTAGAAGTTCCATCACCTTGTTCAAAAGCATAATAACCAGTTACAGTATAAGTTCCAACACCAGGAGTATAATTTAATGTGGCTGTAGGAGTACTTAATTTTTCTGTGTGAACAACAGTTCCAGAAGCATCACTAACTTCAGCAACATAAACAACTTTACCATAAATTTGATTAATATCACCTAAGTAAGGTAATGTATAAGATTTACCATTAACAGTGTAAACTTTTGTTGGTGTTGCAGTTTCTTGAGTCATACTTTCAGGATCGTATGGTGTAAAGTTAACATTGATTTTTCCATTTTCTAATGAAGCTGTGAATGTTTCTAAACTGTTTAATCCAGCACCGCTAGCAGATCCACTAGGTGTATTTTCTTTTTTGAACCAACCACTTACAATACGATCTTCAGGAACACCACTTCCTGGTTTTACATAAGGATAAATACCTGAAATACATGTTGCTTTTACAACACCATCTGGTGTAGATGGATAACTATTTTTAGGTTTGTCATCGTGAACATATTTAGCAATTAAAGCAGCAATATTTTTAGAATCACGACCACTTTTTAACCATTTCTTTTTCTCTTTTGCGACTTTTTCAGGATATCCAACCCATACACTCCATGAGTAATCTGGAGAATAAGCACTCATCCAACTATCTTTACTTTTTCCTTGTAAGTAACTTGGAACAGAATTATCTCTTGGATAGTTTGATGTTCCGGTTTTTGCACCGATTTGTAATCCGATATCTAATGAAGAATAATTACTTGCTGAACGAACATAACTTGTCATAACATCACGAATCATAAATGCCGATTCTTCAGATATAGCTTGTGTTTTTTCTTCGTTTAATTCTTCGTCTATATAAATGACTTCACCTGTTGTAGCTAATTCGATTTTTGCAACTGTATGAGGTTCAATATACGCTCCATTATTTGCAATAGCAGCATAAGCACCAGCTTCTTCTTTTGGAGTTGTACCATATTCCCAACCTCCAATAGCATAACCAGTTGCTATGTTTTCGTTAGACATATCAAATCCAAAACCTTCAAGATACTCTGTCATTTTTTTATCTTTATCTTCTGAACTTCCATCAAATGAACGATAAACTTCTAAATAAGTTTGAATTGCAGCTAAGTTCCAAGAATTAGCTAATGCATCACTAATAGATAAATCGCCATGGAATTTACCATCATGGTTCTTTGGACTATAGCTTCCTTCTAAAGGAACATCATGAACATAATGAGCTGTTGAATAATCTAAGAATTCAAATGCAGATGCATAAGCAATAATAGGTTTTAAAGAAGAACCAGGTTGATGCACTTGACCATATCCACCATCTTTTTCTCCTTTTTTAGCATAAGCATTTGTTGTCCCCATTGGACTATAATCTCTAGCTGATAATACACCAGTAATACGTCCAGTTTTTGTTTCTTGAACAACAGCACCAGCTTGAATATCATCATCATAGAATTTATAAGATTCACCACTTGCAATATCATCTAATTTTCCTTGTAAATCAGTATCCATATATGTATAAATCTTCATAGGTGTATCATTTGGATCATAACCAGTCTTTTCATAGACTTCTCTTGTAACCATATCAGCATAAGCTTGATATTTTCCACCAGAATTAAGTGGATTACTTTTCAATGTATTTTGAACAGGAATAGCTTTTGTTTTTTCACATTCTTCTTCAGTAATATATCCATGTAGTTCCATAAGATCTAAAATTCTATCTCGACGGTTTTGAGCTTTTTCTAAATTTTTAAAAGGATCAAAATTGTTAGGAGAATTTAATGTACCAGCTAATAAAGCAGCTTCAGGAAGAGTTAAATTTTGTACGCTTTTATCAAAATAATAACGAGAAGCAGCATAAATACCGATAGCTTTGTTTCCATAACCAAAATAAATCTTATTTAAATAGAGTTCTAAAATTTCTTCTTTTGTTAATGCTGAAGTTGCTTTTACTGAAAGAATAACTTCACCAATCTTTCTTTGAATTTTTTGATTAAAACTTTCATTACCTGTTACAGCATTTGGATAGAAAGATTGTTTAATAACTTGTTGTGTGATAGTAGAACCACCACTAGTGATCCCACCTGAAAAAACATTACGAATAAGTGCTGTAACGATACGAGGTAAATCGAAACCATTATGTTCAAAGTAACGTGAATCTTCAGCTGCTACAACAGCATCAATCATAACTTGTGGAATATCTTCATATTCTACATTTTTTCTTGCACCATCTCTACCATAAGAATAATAAACCTTGTTATCTTCTGCAGAAATTTGTGTTGATGTTTCAGTGCTGAGTAGCTTATCAGCAGAAAAACTATTGATTTGAGTAAAAACTGTAACTCCTAAATATACACCAACAGAAGCTACTAAAATAGCAACTACAACTAGGCATATTTTAAGAATCTTTTTCCAAGACTTTTTAGATTGTGAATTGACTGATTGTTTCTTTTTCATCATTCATCCTCCTTAAAATAAACTTTGTCTATAACTTTCAAATAATCAAGTCTAGGCTGATATCCTTGAGGAATCAGATGACCTAATGACTTAATCTTTTCATACGGCATTGATTGACTAATTCCATGATAATAATCTTTAATCATATAAGCAGCATCAATTAAGTATACCTCATTTAGACTTGTAAAAGCAATAATAAGAAAAGCAATTCCACCATGATCAATAATTCTTTGTAAATGATCTATCTGATGTTTTGATATATTTCCAAAGGGAAATGTTTTGGCTCTTGTTTCTTTTGCTTCAAAATCAATATAACGACCACGATATAATCCATTATAATCAGTTGTAGAAGGTTTTTTATAATAAGCTTCTACAATTTTAGCTGCTTCCCTTTTGGGATAATCTACCTTTACAATTTGTATTGGTGTTGGTTTTTTATATATAACAGCTAATGAAGCATGTAAATAATATTCATTAGATAAAGATATATCTTCTTCTAATGACATACCACGATGTGATGTATAATGCTTTTTTTGTGTGATCGGAAGTGGCGTGATTGTCGCTTTCTTTTTATTTGGGTAATTAACCATTATCTCCCTCCAATAATTCATATCAGACTTATTATAACATATATTCTTCACATCTTGTCTATTTTCTAACTGAAAAAGATGTAAATTTTATAAATTGAGTAATTTCTCTTGCATTTACAATCATTTTTTGTGAGAATATGGGATGAGGAAGGTGATAAATAATGGCAAACAAAATTCAATTAAGTCCAAAGAAGATTTTAAATAAACAATTTCAAATAGATTTTAAAGGTTATAGTGCAACTGAGGTTGATTACTTTCTTGATATGGTTTTACAAGACTATGAAGCTTTTGCTGATATGTTAAATGAATCATATGATCAAATTGAAAAGCTTCAAAGAGAAAAAGAAGCCTTAAAAATGAAAATGAATCAATTAGAAAAAGAACATACATTACAACAAGATAATATAAAAAATATGGAAGAAAATTTATCAGCTAATGTAGACTTGTTAAAACGTATCTCAAATCTAGAAAAAGAAGTTTACAAAGATAAATAATTGCTTTTTTTTAAAATATGTGTAAAATAAAAGTGCTCACGAGAGTTGATTGCTATGAAAATAGAGGAAAGTCCAGGCATCCACAATCTGCGATGATTGTAGTGTTTGTACCTAACGAATCAATAAGTTAGGGTAGCGTAAGCTAACGACCGATTGAGACCTAAACCATAAGGCATGGTGCATCAATCATAAAGTGCCACAGAAACAATGTCTTTTGAAAAAAAGAGTGAAAAGAGGTAAACTCTGCAAGGATGAAACCCAAATTTTGGTAGGGGAATCAAG